>Ga0302243_1000169_pt1 | contig 72059 bp, 71 predicted proteins | sample AAG_UR_Met_MG_FD_193514 | JGI IMG/M metagenome (GOLD analysis project Ga0302243, IMG submission 193514) | Enriched activated sludge microbial communities from anaerobic digester in WTTP, New Holstein, Wisconsin, United States - AAG_UR_Met | ecosystem: Engineered > Bioreactor > Anaerobic >... | reverse complement strand
CAGTTAATCAAGTCAATTTCGTGAAGAGTTCATCAATTCATTAATACTGGACGCTCGCGCGTCCAGATCGGATAATAACAGTAATCGCCTGATTTCGACATATAATCAGTTTGTCCTATTGTTTTTTTATATCAATTACCTCCATATTATTGAAAGTAGGCGTCTAACTTCTCTTTCATTTTTCCGTATACGCGAAAAGGTTTCTCTGATTTCGCATTCTTCTTCAGATAATGTAAAGAACCCTTGCTGTAACCAGCTTTCATCCAATTGTAATAACTGATTGCTAGAACCTTTTCACGTAGTTCTGGCGTATCATCCCTTGTTAAGGTTGGAGCGGGAGAACTGAAGTCGAAATCAGGTTTTGATTCAGAAATATAATGAACAAACTCACCTGCCTTCTGGATGATTACGTACCCCCACTCCCACGAATTCCCCCGGAATTGAACGCGATTGGTGAGCTGAACATTCACAGCTTCCAATAATTTCTTAGTCCCAGCCGATGAGAGCCGAATAACGTAATTATCAGTCCTGATGAAGTCCTTCTTTGTGAACATTCCCTTCTCCAAAGCATCGATAATAGCTACATCAATCAGCCACCTGAACGGCTCCTGAAGATCGTAAACTAATGGATATTTCCCGGCAGCCATCTGGTGAACGAAGCCGATATATGGATCAAGCCCATATGCATTTATGGCCCTCCAGCATTGTGATTCAAGTATCGAATATCCATAGTTAAATAGAGCGTTTATGGGATCAGTTGCACCCATGGGACGTCCAGTCTTTCCAATTAACCTCCCTTCAAATTTCCACTTCTTATCAAATATCTCTGCCAGGATAAGCCAGTAATTCCTAGCCACCATACCTTCGATTCCGAGTATCTGAGATATTGTTGCTGCCCCTGCCAGATCGTCCTTATAGCGATTAAGCTCCTCGAAAGAAACCTTTCTACTCTCCTTTAATTCAGGATAGCGTTGGGTTAACCAATCTAAGACAGTAACCGAGGAAGTGATTTTAGCATCAATAAATTTTCTAGCAATGTTCACACGTCCATTACCATCAAAGGCCTTGTATTGATTGAAGCGAGTGGCTCCTTTTTTTATTTCTGGTATTAGAACAGTATTCAATAGCTGACCATCCCAATTGAGGATGGTCAACTGAACATTTTGTTTAGATAGCCATTTCAAGGCCTCCAGTGAGATATTACCAGAATGGCCGTATATCACAATGCTATCATAATCATCGCCCTTCGGTCGAAGCTCGAACTCGGCTGGTTCGCGACGTTCATACTCGCATCCATCTCGGATCATTAATCGAGAGTTCTCGACTCGCAAATTCACCCCGTGACCGGATAGAAATAAGGTTTTCATGTGATTAAAACCCCCAATTTCCCTTCATCAGTTCCACTAATTGAGATATTTATTTCATTCATAGAATTCCCACCGTAACGGCCGTTAGAATGATATTAATCTCAGCCTATTTCATACTGCTGGCTATGTTATATTATGAATACAATATAATTATATTTCAAATGCCGTGCTAGGGTTTGTCAATGACAAAAATATCTACTATCTACTACCCCTTAGAATTGAGTGCGGGGGAAGGGATTCGAACCCTTGAACCACTAAGGACAGAATCTTAAGTCCTGCGCCGTTGGCCAAGCTTGGCTACCCCCGCGCTGTTCGGCCATGGCGGATATACATTAATAAATTTGTCAAAGTTCCGAAAGGCCCTACTTTATGAACGTCCCGTTCTTCAGTTCTGCGAACGCCATGTCCAGCTCCTCGCGGGTGTTCATGACGATCGGGCCGCCCCAGGCGATCGGCTCCCTCAGCGGCTTCGCCGAGGCGAACATGAACCTGACCGGCCTCCGGCCGACCGTGAACCTGAGCGTGTCCCCTTCCCCCAGCACTGCCACGCTTCCAGCCGTTACCGTTCTAGCGTCGTTGCCGCCAAGCAGCATCTCGCCCTCGTACACGAAGACGAAAGCGTTCCGATCCAACGGGATCTCATGCTCCAGGACCGTTCTGGAACTCAACGAGACATCTAGGTACTTTACGTCCACCACCAGGTCCTTGACCGGCCCGACCAGCCCTTGCGACTCTCCAGCGATGACCTTTATGGAGGACCCGTTCCCCAGGTCGAATACCGGAAGGTCCTCCTTTTTTATGTCCCGGTAACGGGGCGGCATCATCTTGCTCGACTTGGGCAGGTTCACCCAGAGCTGGAAACCCTGCATCCAGCCTTTGGCCTTTCTGGGCATCTCCTCGTGCAATATCCCGCTCCCGGCGGTCATCCACTGCACGTCGCCTGGACCGATGGTCCCATGATTCCCCAGAGAATCCTTGTGATCAACGTATCCATCCAGCATGTAGGTGACTGTCTCGATGCCCCGATGAGGGTGCATCGGGAATCCCGGCAGGTAATCCTCCGGGCGGTCGGACCCGAAATGGTCCAGCATAAGGAACGGGTCCAGCAACGCCGCCTCGTCCCGGCTGAACATTCTGGTTAGTTTTACCCCGGCCCCGTCCCGAGTCGGATGGCCTTGGATGACCTTGGCCACCTCTCTGATCGATGCCATGGACCCCAATATCGTTTCAGGTGGGATATGAATAAATCGATTGTTTACTATTCCTCATACGATATATGGCCAAGGAGAAACGGAAGATCCTCTGGCACTGCGCCGCCGGACACGATTTCGAGGTGAAGGACGAGTTAAGACGATCGACCTGCCCGGTTTGCGGCGGGACCGAGGTCGAGAGGGTGCTGAAGGAGAAGGATAAAGGTCGTTCCCCCAGGGGCTCGGTCAGGTCTTGGTTCTGGCGGTGAGGGATGACCAACGAGGAAGGCATGAAGCGAGATGCGTTCCTGACCTTTCCCTCGGTCAGGGAATGGGAGGACTGGTTGGCCGAGAACCATGACGTCTGTCCGGGCATTCGCATCCGATTCTTCAACAAAGGCTCCAAAAAAGGCGGTTTGGACAGGAAGGAAGCGCTGGAGATCGCTCTGAGGTACGGATGGATAGATAGCGTTCTCAACAACCACGATCAGGAAAGCTATCTTTTGCGTTTCACCCCGCGAAAGAAGGGGAGCCATTGGTCCCGAGTGAACCTGGAGACGGTCGAGAGGCTGATGGCCGAAGGGAGGATGACCGAGGCTGGGTTAAAAGCATTGGGCGACCTGCAGGAGCGGTATGAATCGTTGAAGGGCGAGAAGGCCATCGACCTGGAGCTGGACAACCTTTTCAAGGACGACCCGGAGACCCGGGCGGCGTTCGATTCGCTGCCGCCGTCCCATCGCAAGAGCTACGGAAGGTACATCCTGTCGGCCAAGCGCCAAGAGACCCGCCAGAGAAGGATGGAACGCGTAAGGCCGATGATACGTGAGCGCCGCCCGCCCCTGCTCTGATATCGATCCAGATAGGAGCCTTGGCTTGACGAGACAGTATGGTTAGAGGCTCACATCACCCTGCAGGAGTCGCCGTGGCAGGCGAAGAGCACCGGGCCGAGCCTCTCGTCCAGTATGTCTTCCAACGTCGGCTTGCCTATCTCGGCCAGTTCGTACCGCACGCGCACGATGGGCTTGTTGACGTTCATCACCCGGCGGAGGTCCACAGGCGTTCCGGCGATGACCACGTCGCAATCGGCCTGATTTATCGTCTCCTCCATGTCCTTGATCTGGTCGTCCGTGTAACCCATGGCCGGTAGGATCGGTCCGAGATGGCGGTACTTGTCATAAAGCTCCTTTATGGAGCCGACCGCGTAAGGACGTGGGTCAACGATATCCAAGGCCCCGTTGTCCTCCGCGGCTATCGTCCCCGCGCCAAAGGCCATCTCCCCGTGTGTCAGCGTCGGACCGTCTTCCACCACCAGGGCGCGCTTTCCTTTGACCAATGACGGGTCGTCCACCTTTATGGGCGAGGCGGCCTCGATCACTATGGCCTTGGGGTTGTACCTCTGGATGTTCTCCTTCACCTTCAGGATGTTGCGCCGGTCGGCGGTCTGCACCTTGTTAATTATGACCACGTCCGCCAGGCGCAGGTTCACCTCACCAGGGTGATAGGATATCTCGTGACCGGCCCGGTGCGGGTCGGCAATGACGATATGCAGGTTGCTCTCGAAGAAGGGCAGGTCGTTGTTGCCCCCGTCCCAAACGATGACGTCGGCCTCCTTCTCCGCCTCCCTCAGTATGCGCTCGTAGTCCACGCCGGCGTAGACCACTATACCGTTGTCGATGAGCGGCTCATATTCTTCGCGCTCCTCGATGGTGCAATCGTGCTTGTCCAGGTCAGCGTACTCACCGAAGCGCTGCACCGCCTGCTTCGTGAGGTCGCCGTAAGGCATCGGATGCCGCACGGCCACGACCTTCAGGCCGCGGTCGTGCAGGATGCGACAGAGCTTCCTGGTGGTCTGTGATTTTCCGGCCCCGGTGCGAACGGCGCAAACGGAGATGACCGGCTTGTTGCCCCTCAGGGTTATGGTCGAATTGCCCATCAACCGGAAGTCAGCGCCGAGCGACAGTACCCAGGACGCCTTGTGCATCAGCTCCGAGTGGGATATATCACTATAGGCGAAGATGACCTGGTCCACCTTGTTCTTGCGTATGATGGAGGGAAGGTCCTCCTCGGCCAGTATGGGGATCCCAGTGGGGTACAACGGACCAGCCAATGACGCCGGGTAGCACCTTCCCTCGATGTTCGGGATCTGGGCGGCGGTGAAGGCCACCACCTGATACTTCTCGTTATTCCGGAAGTAAGTGTTGAAATTATGAAAATCGCGCCCCGCGGCGCCCATGATGACGACCTTGCTCTTCTTCATGTCCCGACCTTCTACCGCAATCGAGACCGTCGATAATACAATTTTCTGCAATGAGACCGACGATTTTTAATTTTTTTCGTAAAATTTTATTGCAACAAATGTATAGAATGCATTAATGACCAGGTCAAGAATTGCTAAAAACTGCTAATTGGCGCTAAATTAGCTGATTTCAACCATCGGCAGTGCAATGCTTAGGTCGACAATCGAACTGCTAAAAACTGCTAATTACTGCTAAATTAGCAGATATTTTATTAACCAGCATGAACATACTATTTGTCGGAGAACGATGAAGATCCCCGATAGACCGAGGGCATTACAAGACATATTTAAAGATAAGATTATAAAAAATCCGGTCTTCACAGCGGATCGAACTGTTACCGACGTTGTGAAACAATACAATGAGGACTATCTTCATTGGGAAGAGGTCAGACGAAAGGATATGCCTCAGGACCCCGAGGTCATTTGGGCATTGATGAAGATGTCGCGACAGGGACAATCACGACATGTTACCCTGATGAACACCTCGTTGACCTACAATACGACCAGCAGATCACAGAGGATCATGCATATGCTGGATACCACCGCCTCGGGGTTGTTGGTATTGGAGGAGCCGCTTAATGATTCGGAGATGAAAAGGTATGTGATAAGTTCGCTCATGGAAGAGGCCATCGCATCAAGCCAGTTGGAGGGAGCTGTAACCACTACAAAGGTGGCAAAACAGATGCTGCGAACGAACCGAAAACCGAGGACCCCGTCCGAACAGATGATAGTCAATGATTTCTTGACCATGATGCGGGTCAAAGAGATCAAGGACCTACCCTGCACTATTGATCTCATCCTGCAATTGCACCGTTTGATCACCTATAAAACTCTGGACGACCCCCTGGATGGAGGTCGTTTCCGAACCGATGATGAGACGGTGGTCGCCGATCCATTGGAACTGGAGAAGGTGTACCACCGACCCCCATCCCATGAGAAGATCCCTGGATATATGAAGGAGCTGTGCCAGTTCATCAACGGTGAATCGGGAACTGAATTTCAGCACCCTCTGATCAAGGCCATCATCTTGCATTTCATGATTGGTTACGTTCATCCCTTCGTTGATGGCAATGGACGGTTGGCGAGGGCACTGATGTATTGGTACGCGTTGAAGAGCAACTACTGGCTGTTCGAGCATATGGCCATATCCAAGGTCATCAAGGAGCATCGTGGAAAATATGGAATGGCCTATCTCTATGCTGAAACGGATGAAAATGATATTACGTATTTTATAAATTTCAACCTACAATGCATGGAGGAAGCCCTCGACAACACACGGCAATACATCCGTAGAAAGCAGCAAGAGCGGAGGGCGGCGATGAAGATGGTCGAATCGCACCCCGAACTGAACTTCCGCCAGGCTGAGATATTGCGGGATATGATTAAAAATCGGGGGGGATCGGTCTCTGTTCGGGAGATTGCTTCCAAGTTCAACGTAGTTCATCAGACCGCGCGTACGGACCTCCTATCCTTAGCGGAACGAGGGTTCATCGATTGCAGGAAGGTAGGCAACAAACTATTCTTCGTATATACCGGAACATCGAGCTTGAATGATCGCCCCAGAAATGCGCTCATCAACGACAGGAAGGAATGATAGCGATCATCAGGGCGATATGCATTCGAGTACCTCGTGAACGCTGATCGATTGGCAATGATATTTGACTATTCAGAGATAGAAGATCCCGAATCGCACTATCCGAACCAATCACCACCCTAGGCCACGGTGGATTACTGACGCTATCGACGCCTCTTAGGAAAGTATTGAGTATTCACATAATAATTCAATCCGGATGGCCTACCGCATACCCTCGGTCAAGGTCCTTGAGGACTCCATAAGAAGGGTGATCCGGGAGCAGCAGAGCATTCCCTCCCAGCACCGATTCACCGAGCTGGTCCTGGAGGACCTGCGGAAAAAGAACCCGGAGTACAAGGTGGGCGAGGTTCGTTTGCGCAGGATGGCCTTACACCGCAACCTGGCCAGGGTGACCATTTCTTATCGAGAGACGAAGGAGAGCAGCAAGAAAGGCCGCTGCCCGGTGTGCTGCTCGCCCACCGAGGAGCTGCACAACCAGACCTTGGATGACCGCATGGTCGAGCTGGGCTTCAAGTGCACCAAATGTCCGTATTGGACCGGTCCACGAAGGCGCGTGCCGGTGCGTTACACCTTCACCATCTTCGGCGCGATCGTCCCGACGAACAAGAAGAAGGGCAAGTTCGCTCAGTGGAAGTTCGCCTAGGCCACGAATTTTTTATCCCGCAAGAGCGTTCATCGCACCATGTGCCGCTCGACGGTATACATGTCCACCAAGGATGGCGTGCTAGAACTGGTGCAGAACGCGGTCCGACTGAACCTGGACGATGAGCTTCTGATCATAATCGACGATGTCGGCGAGCGTCTGGAACTTCAGAACGTTCATGTGAAGGAGATAAACCTCATCAGCAACAACATCGTGCTGGAGAAGAAAGAGTAGCTCTCATCTTAGCAGCTCGAGCAGCTGCTCCTCGCTGACCCGCAAGGTCCCGTTCACCACCAGCCGCGGGGTCATTACCCTCCAGTTGGGGTTCCTCGCGAAAGCCTTCCTGAACAGGGGGACCGATTCCGAAAAGCGGTCATTGTTGGCCAACCCGACCGCGTGCCAAAAGACCATCTCCTCGTTTCGTGGGAACAGCTTCTCCGCCTTGGAGTAATGCCCGAGGGCGGCGGTCATCTCCCCTTTTTCCAAGGCCGCGTCACCGGCGTCCATGCTCTCGTAGGCCCGATGAACCTTCAGCAGTCTTGCCAATTCCTTTAGAGGATCGCGGTGGTCGTCCACTCGCAGATCGACGAGGCGGTCCTTCCAGACCTGGCCGGTGTTTTTTCCGCTCACGACCACCAGGGCAGCGCTCTGCCTTCCCCGGGCGTCCCCTCCTTCCCTCTCGGCGGCGAACATCGCGGCCACGATCCTATCGGCCAAAGGTCCGTCCGAACCCTCGAAGGCCTCGGCCATAGATGGCCAGACGGTGGCGTTCAACATCATGTTGGCCTGCACCGAGAAGTTCTTCCCGCAGATGTGCCCGGCCTCGGCCACACACTTTGTACCGGTGTGGGCGAACGAGCGGCCTTGGGCATCGAGGACCGCCAACTGACGGAAATCTCGTCCTTCGTCCTTGGACACCATCTCCTCAACTATGTCTTTAGGGGACATCCCTTCGGAGAGGAGCCGAAGGCCTTCCGGGCCGAAGGCGGGATTGGTGAAGGATTGCGTGACCACAGCGCCGACACCGGCCAGTGCCCAGGGGACCACCGCCCCCACGCAGAACCAATGGGATTGCACGCCAGCCCCGATCTCCCCGGTCCTTTCGTCCCGGGCGACAATCGAGTAGGTGTGGGCGAAAGGACCGTTGGATAGCTGGCCTGTGTGGAGCATCGTGTATACCTTTCCGTCCATGGGGGTTATGAAAAATAAAGGTTGGTAAGGGGTTTCCAAAAAGGTTTGGAGGGATCAATCGCAGTTCTCGAACTGGCTGTTGTACAGGTCGCTGTAGAAGCCGCCCTGCTTCAGCAGATCCTCGTGCGTGCCGCTCTCCACTATGCTCCCTTCCCTCATCACCAATATCGTGTCGGCGTCCTTGATGGTGGACAGCCGGTGGGCGATGATGAAGGAGGTGCGTCCGACGGTCAGGTCCTGCATGGCCCTCTGGATGATCTTCTCCGTTCTCGTATCCACCGAGCTGGTCGCCTCGTCCAGGATTAGCAGCGGCGCGTTCTGCACCACCGCCCGGGCGATGGTCATCTGCTGCCTCTGCCCCATGGATATCTTGGACTCGTCGTCCAGCTTGGTGTTGTAACCCTCCGGCAAGGTGGCGATGAAGTGGTGTATGCCCACGGCCTTGCAGGCCTCCTCGATCATCTCGTCCGTGACGTTCTCCTTGCGGTAGGCGATGTTCTCCCGGATGGTCCCTTCGAACAGCCAGGTGTCCTGCAGCACCATGCAGAACATGTCGTGCACGTTCTCCCTGGTCAGCTCCTTGGTGGATATCCCGTCGATCAGGATGTCCCCGGAGTTGACCTCGTAGAAGCGCATCAGCAGGTTCACGATGGTGGTCTTCCCGGCACCGGTCGGTCCGACTATGGCCACCTTCTGCCCCGCCCGGACGTGGAAGGAGAAGTGGTGGATCACTTCCCGCTCCGGCGAATAGCCGAAGGAGACGTCGCGGAACTCCACATCCCCGCTCACGTCGGTATGGACCATCTTCTTGTGGCCCTCGTCCTCCATCTCCGGCTCCTCCAGGAACTCGAACACCCGCTCGGAGGCGGCGGCCACCGACTGCAGGCTGGTCATGGCCTGCCCCAGCTGCGTGAGCGGCTGGGTGAACAGACGGACGTACACCATGAAGGCCACGATGACCCCGATGGAGATGGTGCCGTTGAGCACCTGGACCGCGCCCACGATGCACACCGCCACGTAACCGAAGTTCCCGATGAAGCCCATCAGCGGCATCATCATGCCCGAGAGGAACAGCGACTTGAACGCGCTGTCGAACAGCTCGTCGTTGATGGTGCCGAACTCCTTCTGGGCGGCCTTCTCGCCGTTGTACGCCTTGACTATGACGTGCCCGGTGTACATCTCCTCCACGTGGCCGTTCAAGCGCCCCAGATGCTTCTGCTGGCGCTCGAAGTATTTCTGTGACTTGACCATGATGAACGCCATCAGCATGAAGCCGGCCAGGGCCGCGCCGACGGCGGCGGCCGTCATGACCAGGTCGGTGTACATCATCATGACCAGCGAACCGATGAGCAGGGCCGCGGCGCTCATCAGCATGCCTACGCTCTGGTTCATGGACATGCCTATGGTGTCCACGTCGTTGGTCACCCGGCTGAGAACATCGCCGTAGCTGGTGCGGTCGAAGTACCTCAGCGGCAGGCGGTTTATCTTCTCGGAGATGTCCGTGCGCAACCGTTTCGACAGCCTCTGCACTATGGTGGCCACGATGAATCCCTGGCCATAGGTGAGGACGGCCGAGAGCAGGTAGATGATTACCAGGAAGGTGCCTATCTCCGCCACCCCGTCCAGATCGATGGTTCCGGACATCATGCCGCTGGCGATGAGGTCGGTCAGCTCGCTGAGCTTGTCCGGTCCGATGACCGTGAACGTGGTTCCGATGATGACCAGCACGGAGGCGACGATCAGGGCCGGCAGGTACTGGCGCATGTAGCCCAGCATCTTCTTCCAGGCCGTCTTGAAGCTTTTGGGCTTGCCAGCCATCATCGGGCCGTGCCCGGGACCGAAGCCCCCGGGGCCTCTCGGCCTTGGTCTGCTATCGTCATCGCTCATCGTCTCATGTCCTCCTCGGTGAGCTGGGACTCCACGATCTCCCGGTACACCGAGCAGGTGTCCAGGAGCTCGCGGTGCTTTCCTATTCCGGCCACCGAACCGTTGTCCAGCACCACGATCTTGTCGGCGTCCATGATGGTGCCCACCCTCTGCGCCACGATTATGCTGGTGATGTCCGCGGTCTCCTTCTTCAGGGCGCTCCTCAGACAGCGGTCGGTGCGATAATCGAGCGCCGAGAAGGAGTCGTCGAAGATGTAGATCTCCGGGCGGCGGCATACCGCCCTGGCGATGGAGAGGCGCTGCTTCTGGCCCCCGGAGACGTTGGTGCCTCCCTGGGCGATAGAGGCGTTATAGCCGCCGTCCATGGCCTCCACGAACTCCGCCCCCTGGGCGATGGTCACGGCCGTCCGCACGTCCTCCTCCATCCGTTGGGCGGACATGTCGCCGTACGCCACATTGGAGAACACAGTTCCCGAGAACAGCGTGGCCTTCTGCGGCACGTACCCCATCTTCTGATGAAGAGCTTCCTGGGTATAATCCCTGACGTCGACCCCGTCCACCAGGACCTTGCCGTCCGTGACGTCGTACGAGCGCAGCAGAAGGTTCACTATGGTGCTCTTCCCGCTCCCGGTGGACCCGATGAAGGCCACCGTCTCTCCCTTCTCCGCCTTAAAGCTGATATCCTTGAGCACGTAATCGGCCGCGCCAGGATATTTGAAGCTGACCTTGTCGAAGACGATCTCCCCGTTGCCGGGCGAACTTCCTACGTTCCCGTCCCTGATGGACGGTTCGGTGTCGATGATCTCCTCTATCCGTCTGGCCGACACCATGGCCCTGGGAAGGATGAAGAACACGATGACCAGCATCATGAAGCCCATGACCACCTGCATGGCATACGCCAGGTACACGATCATGTCCGAGAACAGCGCTATCTGCGCCGGTATCCCGGTGGCGGCGTCGATGAGGAAGGCCCCTATCCAATAGATGGACAGGGAAAGCAGGCCGATCACCGCCGACATCATTGGCATCATCAGCGACATCGCCCGTCCGGTGAACAGGTTGTTGGCGGTGAGCTCCTCGTTCGCCTTCTCGAACTTGTTCTCCTGATACTTCTCGGCGTTATACGCCCTGATGACCCGTATCCCCTTCAGGTTCTCCCGCATGTTTCGATTGACGTCATCGGTCAGCCACTGGATCTTCTTGAAGCGGGGGATGACGAAGTACATCAGCACCCCGATCACGGTGAGCATGACCACGATGGCCACGGCGGTGGCGGTGGTCCACTGCCAGCTCTTGCCGGATATCTTGATTATGGCCCAGCCGGCCATTATCGGCGCTTTGACTATCACCTGCATCCCGATGGCCACGGCCATCTGCACCTGGGTGACGTCGTTGGTGGCCCTGGTGATCAGGCTGGCGGTGGAGAACTTGTTGATCTCGTTCGCCGAGAACGACTGCACCTTGTGGAACTGCATGGCCCGGATGCGTTTGGCCAGCGATGTGGCGACGTACGCCGCGATGTAGCCGATCACCAAGGCGGTTCCCAGGCTGGTGAGCGCCAGTCCGAGCATCGGCCAGCCCTCGCCCATGACCTGTTCGACTGTCCCGCCGGTCTGCAACAGCCTGGTGATCTGGTACATGTAATCCGGTATCTCCAGGTCGATCCAGACCTGGGCCACGATGAAACCTGTGCATAGGGCGATGAGGGCCCATTCCTTGGCCTTCAGATGTTTGAGGATCATTGCCTCAGCTCCTTCTCCAGCTCGGTTATGTACGAATCGAGCATCCGTAGGTTGTTGCGCACCCCTTCCCTTATCTCCTGAAGGTGCTTCAGCCGCTCCTCGGGGGACCTCTCGTCCAGGGGAATGAAGTTCTCCACCTCCCCTTTTCGAGCAAGGTAGGCCCGGCCCATGACCTCCATGGTGCGGGTCATGAACAGCATCCCCGAGGACACGGTGGCCAGGGTCTCGTCCAACCAGGTCTCGCCCTCCTTGGACAGTGAATAATGGTCCTTGCCATCCTTGCTCTCCACGGAGAGCAGCCCATGCTCCTGCAATCGGCGCAGGGCGGGATACACGGCACCGGTCTGGGGGTCCCACACCCCCTGATAGTCCTCGCGTAGCGCCTTCAGCAGCTCATAGCCGTACATGGGCCGGTCCGCCAGCTTGACCAGCATGATCAGCTGGGAGGGGCTGATGCGGTTGCCCTTGTACATATGCGGTTTCCCCATCATGATCGTGAACCTCTTAGGTAGATATCTACTAGGTAGCGCGGTACTACGCAACCCCTATTTCAAGGCATCGGACATCGCCATGGGATTGGTTTAAATGACCGGAGCCTTTCGGTAAGGGCATGGACATGACCTTCGAGGAGATCCCGGAGGACCTTTGGGACGACTGGGTCTGGCTGGTTTCCCCTCCCGGGCTGATGCGGGCCGTGGAGGAGGACACCCAGCCGCTGCTCAACAGCCCTTACCAGCTCACCTCCACTTATACAGTGAACCTGCCCAAGGTGGTGCTCTTCCACATGTCCTGGAGCTGCGCCGTCGACGCGGACGGCGAGGGGGAGATGGGCTCGGACAACCTCCATGTCCCGGTGCAGATGGACCTGGATACCGCCCTGAAGGGGCTGCTCTTCCTTCTCAGGAACTACCCTCTGGTCCTCCGCTGGAAACTGGACGCCGATCAGAGGGGCGCGCTCGCTCCCAACCTCTGGGACGACGTCCAGGAACCGCCGGAGCTGCTGTGGCACATCCCCCAGGAGCTGGAAGGTCGGACGCTGGACCTGGAGAGCATCGCCATCGAGTTCTTCAACCCCTTCGTGCCCGCCCTGCGCTTGGCAGGTGTGCATCGCTCGGTCATCGGGGTCATCTCCCCGATGAAGAGCCTGGACCTGGCCGTATCATCCCTGATCCCGGGGGTGGAGAGCGACTGGCGGGAGGCGATGAGAATGGCCATCAGCGAGCTGGAGCGGCGCGGGCTCATAGAATCGGCCGAGGACGGGCGCCGGCGCTTTACGGACCGCGGAAAGCGTATGGTCGTGACCGAGCCGCTCTCCGACTGTCTGAGCTGCAGATGCCGCATCGAGGAGGTCATGGAGTATGAGATGGGCGGCGAGGACGACTGAGCGGCGTTCTGCTGTCGTTCACCCTGTTCGAATGGCATATTGCCAACTAATCGAGCCTGTGGGTTCACAATCATTGGGAATATTTTGATTCCCGGGACGATTCGCATGCCAAGCTTTATCAGGGGATAGAATATTTGCCGCTTGGGTCAGCAGATGAAGCTGTGGGATTTCGGCAGAGTCAAGGACGGCAAGGTGAAGATAGGCGAGAAGATCCGCAGGCGCTTGGGCCTGGAGGACGGAAGCCAGGTCTATTCCACCCTCTTCCGCTACGAGCAGAACGGCTCCCGCGGGCATGAGATGGTCCTTTCCACCTTCGGACCGGAGAACTATCGCGAGCTGTGCAACCTGACCTTCTACATGATCGACGCCCCGGGGGCCTGCTCCCAGGCGGCCAAGTTCCTGGCCGATAGGAACGTGGACATCCTTAACTCGGTGTCGGTCAGCATGACCTGCGGCATCTCCATGGTCTGGAAGATGCTGGTGGACCTCTCGTATTACGGGGACTCGACCCAGCTCATGGAGGACTTCGCCTCTTTGAGACGAACCAGCCCCGCGGCCCTGTCCAAGGTCGAGGGCCTGGAGATAAATCACTCCCACATCAGCGACCGCTACACCAAGGGCATGACCGGGCCTACCAGCGGAAGGATAAAGGTCAAGCCGCTGCGCAAGGTCGCCAGGTCGCCTTCGCTCATCAGCGACGGCAACTTCGCCATCCCCAAGGACTACCTGGACCACCTGGATGACGTCAAGGACGGCACCCCGGTGATGATGGTGGGGGACGTGGACTCCTGGGTGCTGTCCATGTCCTTCCTTCCCGAGGATTGCCGGCTGGCGGAGATCTCCTTCGAGATCCCGGACAAACCCGGAGCCATCTTCAAGGCCACCGAGGCCCTGGCCGCTCAGGACGTCAATCTGCTGGCGGTGCAGTCCAGAGTGGTCGTCTACGGCCAGAGGATGGCCCTGGACCTGGTCGCCGACCTGCGTAAGGCCGGGGACCTGGACCAGGTGGTCGCCAAGGCCTTGGGCTCCCTGGGCGGGGAGTTCAAGCTCCGCAGCAAGGGGCCGGTGACCTTCTGAGGTCTGCCAGATGCTCGTAGGCCGCAGGGTGCTGGTCAAGGGCGAGGTGGACTCCACCAACAACATCGCCAAGGCGCTGGCCATCGAGGGAGAGCCGGAGGGCACCGTGGTCACCGCCTCGAGGCAGAGCGGGGGAAAAGGCCGCACTGGACGAAGCTGGGAGTCGCCGGAGGGAGGCCTTTACCTATCGATCGTCCTGAGGCCGGAACTGCCGGCCCAGGACCTTACGCTCCTGACCGTTCTATCCTGCCTACCGGTGGCCCAGGCGATCGAGGAGGTGTGCCGGGTGGTTCCGCGCATAAAGTGGCCGAACGACGTGCGCGTGGACGGCAGGAAGGTGGCCGGCATCCTTGCCGAGGTGTGCTACCGGGGCGGGGAGCCGCGCTTCATGGTCCTGGGCATTGGAATAAATCTCAACACCGAGCCCTCCGCGCTAAACGCACCGGAGGCGGCGACCCTGAAGGGCGTCTGCGGCAAGGAGATCGACCAGGAGCATTTCATGAACGTCCTGCTCTTCAGGCTGGACGAGTTCTACGGCAAGTTCCGGAAGGGGGACCGGGACCTCGGTGTCTACACCAGATACTCCGAGTCCCTCGGCCAGGACATCGAGGTTCGCCTGGGGGACCAGAAGGTGCGGGGGCGGGGCATGCACCTGGACCCGGACGGAGCGTTGGTCTTCCGTTCTGAGGATGGGATGATATATCGCGCCACGTCGGTTCACGACGTGGTTCCCTTGGACCGGGGTCAGGTGAGGTTCGACAGCAAGTAACGTTCATTAATCATGAGCACGCATAATGAGGGGAACAACATGGGCGAGGACAAGGTCAAGGAACTCCGGGAGATGAAGAAGAGGTCCCGAGCTGGGGGAGGAGCGGAGAGGGTCGAGGCGCACCGCATGCAGGGCAAGATGACCGCCCGCGAACGGGTGGACGCCCTGCTCGATCCGGGTTCGTTCTCCGAACTGGACACCTTCGTTTCCCATCAGGCCTACCACTTCGGCATGGAGAAGCAGAAGGTGCCCGGGGACGGCGTGGTGACCGGACGGGGAACCATAGATGGAAGGCAGGTGTTCGTCTACGCCCAGGACTTCACCGTCTTCGCCGGTTCCGTCGGTCGTATGCATGCCAAGAAGATCTGCAAGGTCATCGACCTGGCGGTCAAGACCGGTTGTCCCATCATTGCGCTCTATGATTCCGGCGGAGCGCGCCTTCAGGAGGGCGTAGATTCGCTGGCAGGCTACGGAGAGGTCATGTTCCGCCACTCCCTGGCCTCCGGGCTCATCCCGCAGATAGCCATGGTCATGGGCCCCTGCGCCGGCTCCGGGGTGTACGCCCCCATGCTCAGCGATTTCGTGTTCATGGTCAAGGACAAGTCGTTCATGTTCATGGTCGGGCCTGACGTCATCAAGGCCGTGCAGAACGAGACGGTCACCTTCGAGGAGCTGGGCGGGGCCAGCGTCCACGCTTCCCGCTCCGGCTCCGCCCACTTCGTGGCCGAGGACGACCTGGACTGCATCAAGCAGGTCAAGAAGCTGATGTCCTATCTTCCTTCGAACAACCTGGAGCAGCCCCCCAAGAAGCCCATGGGCGATGACCCCGAGAGAAGGGAGGATTCCCTGGACACCATCATTCCAGAGGACCCCATGAAGCCCTACGACATGAAAGAGGTCATCCGGAAGGTGGTGGACAAGGGCGAGGTGTTCGAGGTGCAGGAGCAGTTCGCCCGCAACATGATCACCGCCTTCGCCCGGATGGACGGAGGTCCGGTGGGCATCGTGGCCAACCAGCCGATGGCCTTGGCGGGAACGCTGGACGCCAGCTCTTCGTTGAAGGCCGCCCGCTTCGTTCGCTTCTGTGATTCGTTCAACATCCCGGTGGTCACCCTGGTGGACGTTCCGGGCTACATGCCCAGCGTGGAGCAGGAGAACGGCTCGCTGCTTCGGGACTCCACCAAGCTCCTGTACGCTTTCGCGGAGGCCAGCGTCCCCAAGGTCACCTTGGTCACCAGAAAGGCCATAGGCGGCGCCTACTGCGTCATGGGCTCCAAGGCCCTGCGTTCCGATGTGAACCTGGCCTGGCCGACGGCGGAGATAGCCATCGTCGGGCCGGAGGGGGCGATCAACATCGTGTTCAAGCAGGACCTGATCATGGCCGACGATCCCCAGGAGAAGAGGGACGTGCTCATCTCGGAGTACCGCAAGCTGTACGCCTCGGCCTTCTTCTCGGCCGAGCGCGGTTACCTGGACGACATCATCGAACCGAACAACACCCGGATGAGGATAATCGAGGCGTTGGAGATGCTGGACCGCAAGCGCGAGGCCCGCCCGGCCAAGAAGCACGGCAACATGCCGCTCTGAGGTGCCCTGATGAAGATCAAGATCATGGACACCGTGCTGAGGGACGCGCACCAGTCGTTGCTGGCCACGCGCATGCGCACCGAGGACATGCTGCCCGCCGCGGCCATGCTGGACGAGATCGGCTACTGGTCGGTGGAGATGTGGGGCGGGGCGACCTTCGATACCTGCCTCCGCTTCCTGCGCGAAGACCCCTGGGAGCGCATCTCGAAGCTCAAGAAGGAGATGCCCAACACACCCTTCCAGATGCTCCTCCGCGGACAGAACGTGGTCGGCTACCGCCACTATTCGGACGACATCCTGGACAAGTTCGTCAAGAACGCCTGCCGCCGCGGCATCGACGTCTTCCGCATCTTCGACGCGCTCAACGACCACCGCAACATGCAGATGGCCATGCGCTCGGTCAAGAAGTACGGCGGGGTGGTCGAGGCGTCCATATCCTACACCATATCGCCGGTGCACACCATTGACGGTTACATCAAGTTCGCCCGCAAGCTGCAGGACATGGGCGCCGATACGATCTGCATCAAGGACATGGCCGGCATGCTGGCCCCGATGGACGCGTACGAACTGGTCAAGCAGCTCCGGGAGGACATCGGTTTGCCGGTGCATGTGCACTGCCACGCCACCTCGGGCATGGTCATGTCAACGTACACGAAGGCCATAGAGGCCGGGGCGGAGATCGTGGACACCGCCATCTCCAGCATGTCCCTGAGCACCTCGCAGCCGCCGACCGAGGCGGTCGTCGCCATGCTCCGGGGGACGGAGTTCGACACCGGCCTGGACCTGAAGAAGCTCACCGCCATATCCGATTACTTCGATTCCGTGCGCAGGAAGTACCACGCCTTCGAGAGCGGCTTCACCGGCATAGACACCAACGTTCTGGTGTACCAGATCCCCGGCGGGATGATATCCAACCTCATATCCCAGCTGAGGGAGGCCAAGAAGGAGGACCGCCTGGCGGACGTGTACGATGAGGTCCCCCGGGTCAAGGCGGACCTGGGCCACGTTCCGCTGGTCACCCCGACGTCCCAGATAGTTGGGACCCAGGCCGTCCTGAACGTCATCACTGGCGAACGCTACAAGATGGTGACCAACGAGACCAAGAACTTGGTACGCGGACTGTACGGAAAGACCCCGGCGGACATCGACCCGGCCATCCGCAAGAAGATCATCGGGGACGAGAAGCCCATAACCGTGCGTCCCGCGGACCTCCTGGAGCCGGAGTTCGAGAAGCTGTGTAAGGAGATCGAGGAGTACGCCTGCAAGGAGAACATGACCTGCTCGGAGGAGGACGTGCTTTCCTACGCCCTCTTCCCGCAGGTGGCGCTGGACTACTTCAAGTACCGCCAGATGATGGAAAAGGGCGTGAACTACCGTGGCCTGGCGGCGGTCGCCGTACTGTACATGCGCTCCACCGAGAAGCACGCCTCCTCGAAAGGACAGGGAGGGAACATCGACGCCTGGAAGTGCGCGGCGATCAACGAGGCGGTGGGGCGAGGGGGGTGGCCGCTGTGAAGCTGCGCATGACCGTCAACGGCCAGGAGTACGAGGTCGTCGTGGAGAAGAACGGCGGCGATTATCGGGTGGCCATAGGAGACCATGTCTTCAAGTGCATATTCAAGGACGACAAGGTACTGGTGAACGGCGAGGTCGCCCCGATAATCGTCGAGGGCGACCTGGAGGAGGGAGCCAAGGTCGCATGCGGCGACAGCGTCATGGAGCTCAAGCTCCAGCAGGTGCGGGAGATCGAGCACATCGCCCTGGAGGAGTCGGAGGACGGCGGAAGGTCGGAGAGCTCGTCCGGAGCGGTCCTCTCGCCGATGCCCGGCAAGATCATGTCCGTGAAGGTGAAGGTCGGCGACATGGTTAACGCCAACCAGGTGGTCTGCGTCCTGGAGGCCATGAAGATGGAGAACGAGGTGCAGACCGAGGCGGCCGGCAAGGTCAAGGAGGTCAAGGTCAAGGCCGGGGAGATGGTGGAGGGCGGGCAGATCCTGATCGTGGTCGAACCCTAGAAGTCCAGCGATGCGGCCGACTCGGTCATCTCCGCTCTCATGGCCCCGGGCGAGCAGATGGTGACGCAGGCCCTGGAGCCGATCAGCAGTTCCTCCGCGGCCCTGGCCACCTGCTCGGCGGTGACCGCGTTTATCTCCGCCAGCTGCTCCTCGATGCTCATCACCTTACCTTTTTCAAGGAACTGCATCAGGTGAGCGGTCATGTTCTGGTCCGGACGGCAGGCGTTGCGCAGCAGCGAGCCCTTGAGGCCGTTCTTGGCCTTCTCCAGCTCCCCCTCGTTCAGCCCCTCCTTCTTGAAACGGGAGAGCTCCTGGCCGAAGGTGTCGAAGAGACGCGGCACCTGCTCCGTGGACGTCGAGCAGTAGGTCATCAGCGCCCCGCAGTCCTGGAAGGTCAGGGGATACATGCTTATGGAGTAGACCAGCCCCTCCACCTCCCTTATGCGGTGGTTGAGACGGGAGGATGTCCCACCGCAGAGCACCGTGGTCAGCACCCCCTGGGCCATGGACATCTTGTCCGATGCGGCGTATCCGGGGACGCCGATGCCGATGTAGGCGCGGTCGGATCCCTTCTCGAAGAAGTTCACCCCGGTGCGCATCTCTGGCCTTCGCCGTCTCTTCGGCGCGGCCTCTCCGCCGATCGCATCGAAGCGCCCGGCCCATTCCAGCACCCTGGAATGATCGACGTTGCCCACGGCGCAGACCACCACGTGCGGGGGATGATAGTGCGTTCCATGATAATCCAGAAGGAACTCGGAATCGAAACCGTCCAGGCTCTCCGGAGTACCCAATATGGAGCGGGAGAGAGGATTGCCGCGGAACATGGACTCGGACATCCGGGTGCGCAGGTGCGCGGCCGGGTCGTTCATGCGCATGCCGATCTCCTGCTTCACGATGTTGCGCTCCAGGTCCACCAGCTCAGGGTCCATGCGTGGATTCAGGAAAACGTCCGAGAGCAGTTCCTCGGCGACGTTCAACGACTCATCTATGGTGAAGGCGTAGAAGCAGGTGTGCTCGTGAGTGGTGTAGGCGTTCAGATAGCCGCCGGAGGCCTCGATGCCCTCGTTGATCTCTCGGTAGTCCCTGGTCCTCGTCCCGCGGAACAGCATATGCTCCAGAAAATGCGAGACCCCGCTCTCCCTCTTCCGTTCGTCACGAGAGCCGACCGTGGCCGCAACGGACAGGGCCACGGTATGGACGTAGGGCAGGCTCTCCACTATGACCTTGATGCCGCCGGGGGTGCTTCCGACCTTGATGTTCTGGTCCACCCTTCGGCCGTTTCCGGACCGTTCCATGAACGGGATATACGTACCCTTGATGATAGGTATTCGCCCTCAGGCCTTGTCCGGCCTCTGGGACCTCCTCTGTTCCTTCCTCTCCTTCCGGCGGCGCAGCCAGCGATAAAGATCGGACTCGTAGCCGTTCTCGTGGCCGCACTGCGGGCACTTCTCGTAGCGTACGTCCACGGCGTTCCAGCCCCGGGTGCGCTGGGGGAACTGGTGGCCGCATCTCTCGCAAGAACGGACCGTTCTCATTTCTTGGACACCGGTTTCTTGTTGAGGTAATCCTTCAAACCATCGAGGTCCAGGCGCAGCATGACCATGTCGCCCACGGTCTTCACGTCCTTGGTCAGGATGGTTATCTGCGAGGCCGGCGCCAGCCCCTTCTGCAGGTCCAAGGTCTGCTTGGCGGCCTTGTCCAGCTTTATTCCGAGCTTGCCTATCTCCCAGCCCCGGCCGGCGTCGAAGTGGAGGTTGTCCATGAACCCCACCTGCTTCCCGTCCTGGCCGACGACCTTCTTGTTCAGCAGGGCCCCGGCGGTCACCGGCACCTTCTTTTCGTCCACCACGACCTCCTTGACCTGGTCCATCTTTACCGCCAGGGTCACCGTGTCGCTGACCGAGGAGACCTGCGGCGTGGCCACGTATATCTTCTGGGACCCTATGGCCTTCTTCTTCATCGCCAAGGCGGCCTCGTTCCCCTTCCGCACGCTTATCCTTATCGCAGGCACCTTCCAGTTGTCCGTATCGACCGCGACCCCGTCCACAGTGCCGATGATGATGGCGTCGGAGCTGATGACCTCCTTTCCCATGATGTCCTCTAGTCCTGACATGTTGTCCCTGGCGATGAACTCCCTAGAACTGTATTAATCCTATCGGCCTGAATAACTTTTTCTAAGCTGATAAGGGGCGGCGCAGCTTCAAATACCTGGGCCGTCCGTGCTTTAGCAGAGTGCGAAGGGCATGGAAGCTAGCAAGGATGATAAGATCAAGGTCCTGGTCCTTGATGATGAGGCCGATTTCCTGGAGCTCTGCCAGGAGTTCTTCGGCCGGGAGGAGGGGCTGGACGTGGACCTGGTGTCCTCGCCCACCAAGGCCCTGGACATGCTGGGATCCGACGATTACCAGGTCATCGTCTCCGACCACAACCTGCCGGGAATGGACGGCCTGCAGTTCATGCGGGCGATGCGCTCCCTGAGGAAGATACCGTTCATCCTGATCACCGGCCACGGCCGGGAAGGATTGGCCATAGACGCCCTGCGCAACGGGGCGGACTTCTACATGGAGAAGGCTGGAAGCCCCAAGGGGATGTTCGAGCAGCTCGTGCGGGCCATCAGGACCGTGGGCTCTTCCGCCCGCAGCGTGTCGGAATGCCTGCCCGACCCTTTCCAGGTCTTCAGCGCCGGAGGCACGCTGCTCATAAGCAACGGCGGGGAACGGGTCCTGGCCGCGGCCAGTCGTTAGAACGCCACGGTCCGGCTCTGCTGTCTCATGTACTGGGCCAGATACATGTCCGTGCCGCTGCCGAGCCCGGTGGAGCCGCTTCCCTTCCAGCCGCCGAAGGGCTGCGCCCCGACCATCGCCCCGGTCGTCGCCCCCCGCGCCCGGTTGGCGTAGCTGACCCCGGCCTCGATGTTCTCGAAGAAGTACTTCACCTCGTCCTCGTCCTCCGAATAGATGCCGGAGGTGAGCCCGTATTCCACGTCGTTCGCCCTCCGTACCGCGTCCTTCAGGTCGGTGAAGCGCTGCACGCACAGTATTGGCAGGAAAAGCTCGTTCTTCATCAGGAAGTGGTCCTCCGGAAGCCCGGTCGCGATGGTCGGTGTGGCGTAGAACCCCTTTGACAGACGCCCCCTCATCGCCTCTCCGCCGGCGTGCACCACTCCGTCGATGCGGGCCCGCTGCGAATGCGCCAGATAATCGTCCAAGGCCTTCTGGTGGATCACCGGCCCGGTGAAGGTGACCTTCTCCCTCGGATCGCCCACCCGCAACCGGGACAGGTGCTTCATCAGGTAGATCATGAACTCGTCGTACACCAGTTCGTGGACGTAGGCCCGGGAGCACGCGCTGCACTTCTGCCCCGAATAACCGAAGGCGGAGCTGGCGATGCCGGCGATCGCCCGGGCCAGGTCGGCCTTGTCGGTGACGATGGCGGGATTCTTTCCCCCCAGCTCGGTTATGACCGGTATGGGATAACGTCGCAGGGATGAGCTCAAAAGCCCATAACCCACCTCCTTGGAGCCGGTGAAGGCGATCCCGTCTACCTTGTCGCTGCCGACCAGCGCCTCCCCGGCGACGGACCCGCTGCCCGAGAGCAGGTTTATCACGCCCGGCGGCACGCCGGCCCTTTCGTACACGTCGTAGAGCATGTGCACCGCCAGCGGCGCCGGCGTCGATGGCTTGAGAACGGCGGTGTTGCCGGTGATGATGGCCGCGGTCAGCATCCCCGCCGAGATGGCGATAGGGAAGTTGAACGGACATATCACCGCCCATACCCCATAGGGTCGCATCACGCTCATCGGCCTCTCGTCCGGGTAGGCCGGTTGGGTGTTCTCGCGGAAGCCCCGGCGCGCCTCCATTCGCTCCGTGTAGAACGAAATGAAGTCCACCGCCTCATCCACCTCCCCCACCGCCTCATAACGGTTCTTACCATTGTCTATGGTGATCGCCGCGGCGATCTCGAACAGCTCGCGGCGCATGATCTCCGCGGCCTTGCGGAATATCACCAGGCGCTTGTCCAGGTCCATGACCGACCAGGTCTGGAACGCCCGGCGGGCGGAGGAGATGGCCAGGCTGGCCTCCTTCTTTCCGCCCAGCGAGAAATCGCCCACCACCATCTCGGAATCGATGGGGCTGGCGTCGGTGAAGTGCTTACCGGTGCTCACCGGCCGGCCGTCTATCACGCACTCGTACGACGTCCTTACCTCCAATGACTGGACGAACCTCTCCACCGCCCTCTCGTACCGGGTGTGGAAGGAAACCTCCTCTCCCGCCTTGACCATGCTCTCATAGGTGTTCAGGTTCCTGAAGCCCATTCCCGCGCCCCCATCGGTCAATAGGGCCGATGATGATAATAAGGCATCGAATCGGCCCTTCGCGCGATGACCCTGAAAACCGCACAAATTTATATCGTAGGCAACCCGATGGCCCATGTCGTTCTAAGGAGTTGTTCACCTGTCGCCCGAGCTACACCACACGACCGCCGAGGAGGTCCTGGAACTGGTCCGATCGAAGCGCCTAGCCCTGCTCTCCGAGGTCATCGCCATGCCAGGGGACGCGGTGGCCGGGGTGCGCCGAGAGCTGACCGGGCACCTATCGGCCAAGGACCTCTGGAAGGTGGACCTGGGCGTTTGCCTGGACCTGGTGGACCGGGACCTGGCCAAGAAGGCTGGGGTGGAGCCGATGGCGGTCCGGGAAAGGAGGACCTGGGAACAGGCAGGACTGCTGGCCCCTATCGACGTAATACCGTCCGACGGCGCCTACGCTTTGCTGTTGGTGTTGCGCGAGGCCTTGGCCTGCTCCATGCTGAGGTTCTGCCTAGAGGCCGTTCCGGGAAATGAGGAACGCCAGCTGCCTGGTACAGACCTTAGGGAGGGAGTGCTGCGCGGCCTGGTCTTCGATCTGGACAAGGGATGGAGCGCGGTGGGTTCCGAGGCCAGGCCGGAGATCGAGGGAGATGCCTCATTGAGCTCGTATCGATCGGCCAGGCGCGGCCTCTGCCGCGACCTCGGGGTTTCCTCGGCCCAGTTACCGCTGGGAATGAGCACCGACGATCCCGCCGTGGCCTTGGGCGAGGTCCTCATGGGGGCACCGGTCTCCCTGGACGGTTTTAGGTTCGATGAACTTGCCCAGGAGTTCCTGTTCCACACCCTGCGCGACATGCTCGGTGGATGCCTGGTCACCGCTGGGGATATGGGCACGGAGATCGAGCGCCGGAGATGGCTGAGCGGGCTGCCGCACCGGTACGGTCCGCCCGCGCCGGCTGCGGCGAGCAATTCCGCGGTCATCGGCCTGGGGTTCCTTGGCGCTAGGCTTCTCTCCGCCTTGGCCATCACTTCCGTCAAGGCGGCCATGTCCCGGCGCGGCGACGCCCGCCTGGAATATCCGGAGACCGCTTATTCCCTGCCCTGCATCATGGGTTGGGACGGGGAGGAGGTGGCCAGCCTGGGCGCTTTGCTGGAGGTGCTCGAGAGAAGTTCCACGCTCCCTTCCGGAAGAGGACTGACGGAAGCCCTGGTGGCGGGACGAACGGCCATGATCGCCTCCGAGGCCCTGGAGGCGCTACGTTACATGGATGGGGACCCGCACGCCGGAACGCCGACCGTGGGCTTCATCCCGGACAAGGTGCTGCGGGAGCTCGGATTGGCCCTGGTCGACGACACCATCCCCGGGGCGGCGGTGATCATGGGCATCCCCCAGGACCGCCGGCAGCTGGTCTCCACGGTACGTGAGCTGCAGGCGCGGGGCATGCTGATCATGGCCGCGGACGAGGTGGTGAAGGTGCTGCGGGAGAACGAGGTGCAGATGGGACTGGGCATGATGCTCTACCCCCTGGGCAACTTCACGCAGCTGGTCCATTCGCTCGATTTCGTGGTGCGAGCCGCCCTTTCCTTCGGAGGGGTGCAGAAGGGCGATACGGAACGCCTCTCAGCGTATCTGGCCAAGAGGCCGAAGGCCTTCGTCCTGCACTACGGCCCGCTGGACGCCAGCCGAGCGTCGCTGGCCCTGGCCGCGCTCCTTCATCATGTCCCGATAGTCACCGACCAGCAGGTCGAGGGGGTCCCTGACCTGCTCATCCACAAGGAGCCGGCGGACATGCTGCAGGGCGGACTGGAATCCAGGGACATCCGGACGGCCGTGACGCTGGTGGACATCCCGGTGCCCTTCGGTCCGGCCTTCGAGGGCGAGACGGTCAGGAGGCCGGACACCTACTTCGAGGCCGGGGGCGGAAGAACACCATCCTTCGAGCTACTGAAGATGCGCCCGGAGGAGCAGGTGAAGGACGGGGCGATATCCGTCATCGGTCCGGACGTGGACCGCCTTCCCGAGGGCTCGCAGTCGCCCTTGGCGATACTGGTTGATGTTTTCGGCAAGCGCATGCAGGAGGACTTCGAGTCGGTCATGGAGCGCCGCATCCATCTCTATCTGAACTTCGCCGAAGGCGTATGGCACACCGGGCAGCGCAACATGAACTGGCTGCGCCTGAGCAAGAAGGCCTTCCGGGCGGGTTTCCGCCTGGAGCATCTGGGACGGATATTGGTGACCAAGCTCAAGGAGGAGTTCGGGAACATCGTCTCCCGGGTGCAGGTGACCATCGTCACCGATGAGAATGATCTTAAAGCCAGGATGCCGGAGGCGCTCGCCGCCTATCAACAGCGCGAGGAACGGATGGCCGGCCTCACCGACGAGAGCGTGGACACGTTCTATTCCTGCCTGATGTGCCAGTCCTTCGCCCCGGACCATATCTGCGTGATCACCCCGGAGCGTCTCGGCCTGTGCGGGGCGATCAACTGGCTGGACGCCAAGACCGGTAAGGAGATCGTTCCGTCCGGACCCAATCAGCCCATAGCCAAGGGCGAGGTCGAGGATGTCGGGAAAGGTTCCTGGAAAGGGGTGAACGAGGCGGTGGCCGCCCTCACCCGAGGGAAGATAACCAGGTTCTGCGCCTACAGCATGATGGAGGACCCCATGACCTCCTGTGGGTGCTTCGAGGTCATCGTGGCCATGAGCCCGGACATGCAGTCCGTGGTGGTGGTGAACCGCGAGTTCGCGGAGATGACCCCGGTGGGCATGAAGTTCTCCACCTTGGCCGGGAGCATCGGCGGCGGAAAGCAGACCCCCGGGTTCATCGGCGTTGGACGGAAGTATCTGGTCAGCCGAAAGTTCATCTCCGGGGACGGTGGCTTTCTGCGCATCTCCTGGATGCCTTCGTCGCTCAAGGAGAGCATGAGGGAAGAGCTTATTAATAGGGCCAGGGAATTGGGAACGCCAGACTTCCTGGACAAGGTGGCCGACGAGACCGTGGTCACCGACGCCGAGGGTCTGATGCAATGGATGATCAAGGTGGGCCACCCCGCCCTGGGGATGCCCCCGTTGCTTTGAGGTGTGAAGATGGAAGTGCCGGTGCCGAAGGAGAAATGGACGGGTTCGATCGGAGAGATGGAGCTTGGGGCCACCCCGGAGAAGGGAGGATCCCGCAGCCCCCTGCGCCTTGGTGGCAACAAGGGGTTGCCGTTCCTGTCCTTCGAGGACCCGGCCAAGCGCACGGTCGCCCTGGCCGGGTTCGTCGCCGATTCCCTGGAGGATGTTCCGCTGCCGGTGAGGAAGGCCTTTGGCGAGGCGGTGAACGACCCGGTACGTTGGGCCGTGGCCTGGAAGGAGAAGGGCGCGGACCTCATCTGCCTGCATCTCACCTCGACCAACCCGGAGGAGAGGGACGCCTCGCCGGAGGAGGCCGCAGATACCGTCATGGCCGTGATGAAGGCCATCGAGCTGCCGCTCATCGTCTACGGCAGCGGACACCCGGAGAAGGACGCCAAGGTCCTGGAGAAGGTGGGCGAGGCGGCCAAGGGCGAACGATTGCTGTTGGGGCAGGCGGAAGAGGGGGGCTACAAGTCCATCGCCGCGGCGGCCATGGCCAACGGGCACGCGGTGATCGGCTTCTCCAATCTGGACATCAACCTGGCCAAGCAGATAGTGATATTGCTGACCGATTACGGCGTGGGACGAGGGGACGTGATGATCGACCCGTTGATGGCCGCCCTGGGCATGGGGCTGGAATATTCGTACTCGGTCAACGAACGCATCCGGATCTCCGCGCTGTCCGGGGACGCCATGCTCCAGGTGCCAATGATATGCGACTGCGTCTCTGCCTGGAAGGCCCGTGAGGCCTCGGACGAGGTGCCGAACGCCGGGGATACGTTGGAGAGAGGCATCTGGTGGGAGAGCACCACCGCCCTGGCCGCGCTGCTCTCCGGAGCGGACATCCTGGTGCTCGGGCACCCGGAGGCCATGATGATCGCCCGGGACGCCGTGAATGGTTTCAGGGGTGAGGCCTGATGGCCACCGCGATCGAGATATTCAAGCACCTCCCCAAGAAGAACTGCGGGGACTGCAAGTTCCCGACGTGCTTGGCGTTCGCCATGCAGCTGGCCAACAACAAGGCGAAACTTGATGACTGCCCGCACCTGAGCGAGGCGGGGAGGAACGCCCTGGCCAGCTCCTCCGCGCCTCCCATCCGCCTAATCAGGATCGGCTCCGGTAAGAGCGTCGTGGACATGGGCGACGAGACGGAGCTGTACCGTCACGACAAGCGCTTCTTCCACCCAGCGGCCTTCGCCCTGCGCATCTCGGACGATCTCAACGAGGACGAATTGCACAAGCGGCTGTCCTACCTGAGGTCGCTGAGGTTCGAGCGGGTGGGCCAGGTGCTTAAAATGGACCTCCTGGAACTGGAATGTCGCTCCGGGAACGCCGAGAACTTCGCTTCCTTCGTGAAAAAGGTGGCCTCGGAGACCGAACTGCCCCTGGTGCTCCGCGCGGGGGACGCGGGAGTGCTGTCCGCTGCCGCCAGCCTGGTGAAGGACCGCCACCCCCTGCTTCACGGGGCGGAGGCGAACGTCAAGGAGATGTGCGCCGTCGCCAAGGGCCTGGCCCTACCTCTCGTCGTGGGCGCGGACGACCTGAACGCTTTGGCCGATGCGGTCGAGACGGCCCGTAAGGAAGGTGTGGAGGACATCGTCCTGGACCCGAGGCCGAACGACCTGAAGGAGCTCCTGGAGCGGTGCACCATCATCAGGCGCAGCGCCATACGCAAAACGTATCGCGGGCTCGGCTATCCCATCTACCTTTCCATCCCGACCGGGCGCGACGGGATGCTCATGGCCTCCACCGCGGTCATGAAATACGGCAGCCTGCTCTCCTTTGAGGAGCTGCCGGCCTCCAACGCCCTGCCTTTGATGGTGCTCAGGCAGAACATATACACCGACCCGCAGGTCCCCATCCAGGTGAAGCCGGACCTCTATCCCGTGAACAATCCCGGTCCGGAGGCGCCGCTGCTTTTCACCACCAACTTCTCGCTGACCTTCTTCACGGTCATGTCCGATCTGGAGAAGAGCAAGGTGCCGGTGTGGCTGCAAGTGGTGGATACCGAGGGGCTTTCCGTCCTGACCGCATATTCGGCAGGCAAGCTTACCGCGGAATCGGTCAAGAACGCTTTGCAGGCCACCGGTGCCATGGAGAGGTCGAAGATGGGCGTGCTGGTGATCCCGGGAATGGTGGCCAGGATGGCCGTCAAGCTCAACGAGGCCACGGGTCTGGAGATCGTGGTCGGCCCCAAGGAGTCCTCCGGGCTGCCGAAGTTCCTGAAATCCTAAAAGAACGCTTCCGCCAAAAGGCATCTGGAAAGCATTATCATCCGCCAGGGAGTTGCGTTCCCAACATCCAAGGTGGAATCGGATGCAACAAGGACCTTACGACCCGAACCAGCCTGGCCAAAGACAGTATCAAGGCCAGCAGCAGGGGCCGCAGCAATGGCCCCAGCAAAACCCACCCGATCAGTATCAGCAATATCCGCCTCAGCAGCAGCCGCAGTACCAGCCGCAACAATACCAGCAGTACCCGCCGCAGCAGTACTACCAGCCGCCGAAGAAGAAGCGGAACATGAAGCTAGTCGTGGCCGCCGTCGCCGTGGTGGCGATCCTCCTGATCGCCTCGATGGCGGTGCTGTTCTGGCCCGATGCCGGCGATGATGGGAGCGAGACCATAGGTTCCCAGGGAGGCGTGCTCTCCATAACCAGCGGTGCGCTCGACGGACTGCGCATCGAGGTGCCCTCCGGGGCCACCGAGGACCCGGTGAACATAGACATCGTCAGCGAGGAGGTGGACGACCTTCCTGGCCTTCCTGAGGTCGGAAGCATAGTCAGCCGTCTGATAACCATCAATACCGACGGCTCGGACTCCTGGAACGTCTTCAAGATGTTCGATGACGCGCTCATGGTCACCCTTCCCTACGACCAGGACCTGGTCGATGATGAGGAAGCGGTGCGCTTCTACGTGTACGACCCGGTGAGGGACCACTTCGAACCTACCGGGTTCATATCCCAGGACCTGGAGGCGAACACCATCACCTTCCAGGCCTCCACCTTCTCGCAGTTCGTGGCCATCGAGGTAGCCATGAGCCTGCTGGAAGGAGCCGGGTCAAGCCTCTCCGTGGACACCGGGTTCCGCCCGGCGACCGATGGATGGTACATCAGCAACTACGGCTCGTACCTGGAGAGCGGAGGCCTGTGCCTGGGCATGGTCAGCTACGCCAAGTGGTATTACACCTACCAGAAGGGCACCGGAACTGGGCTCTATGAGAAGTACCGCGAGGGAGATCTGAACGAATGGAGAGATGACGCCACGGCCATCGAACTGGCCACCCGCGTGCAGATGGGCGTGCAGGGAATATGGGGGGCCATGACCGCCGAGGAGCGGGGCAACACCACCACCAAGCAGACCGGGCTGAGCATCATACATGGCATGCTCATTTCCGGAGAGCCGCAGCTGGTGGGCCTGAAGACCCGCTATAACAACGGTACCTGGGGCGCGGGCGGGCATGCCATACTCGCATACAAGTACGACAACGGCCGCTTCTACATGTACGACCCGAACGAGCCGGGGACCGACCCGAGCAGCAACCAGCAGCAGATGCCCTTCAACTACACCACCGGATTCTCCAGGATATACGAGTCCGGGCTCAATGTGCTGCACCCGCTGCAGTTCAACGTCTTCTATCACGCCGGAGCGAAGGTGTTCAGCCCCCTGAACGCGTACAAAGGCCTGTACGACAAGGCCGAGACCGGCTTCGATGACGACGCGGTGTTCCCGGACATCGAGCTGACCGACTCGACCACGATGGTCCTCGGGGAGACCCCGGTCGATACCGACGCGGACGGGATACGTGATACGACGGAGGCTAAGTGCAGGATCACCGGCACCTTCACCGGAGGGCAGGAGCCCGTCCTGAAGACCCTGGTGTTCGTGGGCAGCAAGAAGTTCCAGGCCACCATTGACGACGGAGTCTTCGAGGTGGAGGTACCGTTGAAACAGGGGGTGAACGACGTGGTCATATTGGCCACCGACCGTGACACCTTCAGTAACTGGGCCGGGTTCTATCGTACGGAGATAAAGAGCACCGCGGCCATGGGCGCGCTCACCATCACCATGAGCTGGGGCGAAGACAACAGCGATGTCGACCTGCATGTGCTCGAGCCGTACGGAAGGCACATCTACTACAGCAACAAGGGCTACTACACCAACGGACCGTACCTGGACTTCGACAACACCTATGGCTACGGACCGGAGCACTACTACGCCACCGACGACATGGTGATGTATGATCAGTGGGGAACGCAGATGTCCAGCGATATCTACGGAACGTACCAGATCGCCGTGCACTACTACGCGGACCACGACGACAACGACGAGGAGGACCAGCCGATGACCTGGACCGTCACCATATCCTACCTGGTGATCGTGATAGAGGCTACCGGGCAGGAGGTCTGGGAGGAGGTCACCTATACCGGCTACCTAGGTAGTGCAGGCGGCTCCGGAAGCGCCGCCAGCTTCGGTTCGGGCGGCGGATGGTCGGAGGTCATGACCTTCGAGTGCTACGAGCCGAACCCGGATGACTACACCATACCGGACCCGGAGGACGTGACCTTCCAGTAAACCCTTTCCAAACCTTTCCTTTTTCTTGCAAGCATTATTAATCGCCTCCGGGGATTCCCTGTCGTGAAGAGGTTCACGGCGTGCCTGGTCCTGTTGATCCTGTTATCAGCCCTGCTGCCGGCGGCACAGGCCGAGGACGTTCCAGGAGCACCCCGGGACCTGAGGGCGGAGAGGGAAGGGACGCGCATCTTCATTTCGTGGGAGCCGCCGGAGGAGAACGTGACGGTCCTCCATTACAACGTCTACCGGGGGAACTCGGCCGGCGACCTGGAATTCTACGATTCCCTGGACGGCAATTTCACCGCCGGTTACGACCTGGAGGTGGTGCGCGATAGGACATACTATTACGCGGTCAGCGCCAACACCACTGCCGGGGAGGGGGCGATGAGCGAAGTGGTGATCGTTGGGGTCCCCTCGGACGAGTACCCGGTGATGGTGATGCTGGTGATCCTGACCGTGATATCGGCCACCATCATCTTCGCCTACTGGAAGGGAAGAGGTTCGGAACGAGCGCCCTGAGCTCGGAGGCCAGGGGCTCGTCCCCTTTCACCGGCGATCCGGAAGCGGAGGCGTCCCGAACGGCATCGTCATCGTGCAGTAGGAAGTGCTCCAACCCGGTGCCCTGGGCCAGCTGCTCGGCCCTAGCTTCCTTGCCCGGACGTACGCCGTTGATCAGCAGGACCTTCCTCATGACCTTCAGGTCCAGCTCGTCGGCCAGTTCCGACAGGCGCTGAGCGGTGGCCACACCCACCGCGGTGGGGTCCGAGACCAGGATGAGAAGGTCCATCTCCTTGGCCGTGCGTCGGGACAGGTGCTCCATGCCCGCCTCGTTGTCGATGATGACAAGGGAGTAGGAATCCATGAGCTGGTCCACGAACACCCGGAGCATGTTGTTCACGTAGCAATAGCACCCGGGGCCCTCCGGCCGGCCCATGGTCAGAAGGTCGTGACCGTTACTCTCGGCCAGTATCTCCCGCAGCTTGAGCTTGAGATATTCCTGCTTGCTCATGTCCCGGGGCGGCTGCCCGCCTTTGCTCAGAAGCCCCTCGCGCACCTGGCCGACCGTTCCCGGAACCTCCGTACCGAGCTTCTGCCCGAGGTTGCTGTTGGGATCGGCGTCCACCGCAAGAACCACATCCTTCTCAGAAAGTATACGCACCAGCATGGCGGCCACGGTGCTCTTGCCCACCCCGCCCTTTCCCGCGACGGCCGTAAGGAAGCTCATGCCATTCCGCCCAGGCGGTAGCGCTGCCTGATCGCCTCCACCGTTCCGGTAAGGAGCTCGAGCACCCTTTCCGCCTTCGTCTCGTCCAATCCCCCGAGGCCGCACTGCGGCGTGATCAGGGAGCGTTCCAGGACCAGGTCCAGGTCAATGCCCTTGCGGTACAGCATGTCCATGTAGTTCTCGAAACGATGTAACAAGTTACCCACGGTCTCCTTGGCGATCTGGTCCTCCATGTTCGGGATCAGTCCCCAGGCGATGGACCCGCCCCGGTCCAGGAAGGCCGAGACCTCCTTCGGGAACAAGGAAACGGTATGCGCGTAATTGTACGCGTCAAAGGACAGCAGGTCTATGGACGTGGACAGCAGCAGCGGCCAGTCGGTGTTGCCGCAGCAGTGCATCCCTTTGATGGCGTCTACGCCCTCCAGCACCTCGTCGGTCCACTCGATGACCTGGCGCTGGGATATGGAGGCGAAGGGCGTCCCGATGAGGGTGAGGGAGGGCTCGTCCAGGAAGATGATCGGCCGCTCGGATATCTCCTTCAGCTTCCTGGCCTGCCATTTGGCCTGCATGTTCAGATTGCGCCTGATTATCTCGCCGTACGCCTCATCGTAGATGGCGGCCTTTCCATTCTGATCAAGGATCTGCAGCCCGGAGCTCACCGGGCCGGTAACTTGGCCTTTGACCGCGGGGATCTTCTTCCCCTTGTACCGGTCAAGGAGCGAGTAGAGCCCCTGGAAGTGGTCCCGGTGGTGAGCGAAATGCTCCACATCGTCCGTCACCACCGCGGTGTAGAACGACTCAGGGTCGTAATCGTTCAGATCGACGGTTATCCTTTTCTTGTGCGAATCCACCTTCGCCCCGGGCAGGGTGAAGGAGAACTGCGCGTACATGTTCTCCCCGAAGCCCAGGGCGGGCAGCTGCGGCCAGTAAGGGACCTCGCTCATGCTTGCCGTTACGATTTCCAGAGCCTTCTGGGGATCCTTGTGCGGCAGGGAGCCTATCCCGGTGGCGGCGCAGTTCCAGGCCATGTCCTGGAGTTATCCTTCTCGTTATAAAATCATTTGGTGGCCCGGATGGTGATGTAGTACTGGTCCATGTAGGTCTTCCCGTTCAACTCCTCGACGGCCATGCGACCCCGGAGATCGGAAGGCAGCGAGGAGACCGTGCGCTCGATCTCCTTGGCGTCGGCGGGCTCGGCGTTCCAGGTCATGGTGGACAGGGGCAGATGACGACGGTACTCGTGAACCTCGATGAGGGCGAAGCCGGCCTTCCGCAGCATCGCCTCCCATTTCCTCCGACCGTGCTCGCGGACGTGAGAGCGGTCGTGCAGGAGGTCCAGATGGTTGATGGTGCTGTCGATCTCCGGATCGTCGGGAACGCTGCGGTCGTCAATGACCAGAACGCCGTCGTCCCTGAGCACCCTGGCCATCTCATTGATCGCCCTATCGAGGTCGGGGAAGTGATGAGGGGCCCGGCGGCAGGTGACCGCGTGGAACGCCTGGTCGGGAAAGGGCAAAGAGCGGACGTCACCTCTTACCCAGGAGATATTGGTCAAGGAACGTTTGGACGCCTCCTCCCTGGCCAGCTCAAGCATGCGGCGGGTAAGGTCGAATCCCACCACGGTCATCGCCGAAAGCGCCAGGCGCAAAGCCACGTGCCCCGTCCCGGTGGCGATGTCCAGGACGTTCCTTCCTGAGAGGTCCCCGCACATGCGGCCGACCCGCTCCAGGACCTCCTGGTCGGCGTGCGAAGCGCTTCCAACGTAACCCTCGGCGCGTCTCCCGAAGATCTCCTGGACCTTCTCCCCGTTCATGATACCGGATACGGCGGAAAATATTTCAACGCTGTTAGGAAAAGATTATGCTCCATTCGGTGAGATATTGGCCCTATGCGGCTGATCACCGTCAACCGGGCCAAGCCCAACGCCTCGGTGGAGTTCTACGGATGCCCGATGCAATGCAAGTACTGCTCTCATACGGCCGCTTTGTTCAAGGACTACGACCTGGAAAAGGTCATCCAGGCCATGTCCGATAATGGCATCCGGAGCGTGTTCATCGGAGGGGCGGAACCGGCGCTCCATGCCAAGGAGGCGCTGGAGCTCATACGCATGCTCAACGCCCGGGGGAAGGAGATAATCCTGAAGACCACCGGTCACGACCCGGACTTCGTCGCCGCCGCCAAGCCCAGGGTCTCCCGCTTCGTCCTGGAGGTCAAGGCGCCCCTGGACGAACCGGAACTGTTGACAAGGCTCACCGCTTACGATCTGGACAAGGCCAAGGAGCAGCAGGAGAACGAACGGCGTACCCTGGAGATAATGAAAGGTGCCAAGGTCAGGGCGACCCTGCGCATCATCCCCGACCGATACACGGCGGGAACGGTCGAGAAGATCGCCCAGGACCTCAAGGGGTATGCGGACGAGCTGCAGATCACCCAGTTCATGTCCAGCCAGAACGATGTGGGCTTCGCCGGGATATTCAACCCAGGACCGGACCAGGAGACGATGATGGCTTACGGGCGAGTTGCGCGAAAGCATCTTCCCCGGGTCAAGGTCAAGGGCAACGGCTTCGAGGTCATCCTCTGATCTGCTGGATGGAAGGGAACCGTCCCAGGTCGGTATGGGGCAGGAAGGAGGCCGAGGAGAAGCGGTCGAAGAACCTTTGGTCCGTGGACAGTTCCACGTAGGTCATGGCCCGGTGCGCGGCCAGCGCCTCCTCCCTCTTCTCCTTGGACAGCAGGCAGAGCTTGGCGCCGTCCAGTGAGGCGTTGCCCAGGAAGGTGAAGCGTTCCCGCGGCAGGTCCGGCAGAAGGCCGATGGCCACCGCGTTATCGAGGTCTATGTGGTGACCGAACCCTCCGGCTATGTACACCCGCTCCAGGTCGGCGAAGCCGATCCCGGCGGTGTCCAGCAGCACCTCGGCCGCAGCGTATATTGATGCCTTGGTGCGGATGACGTTGGCGATGTCCTCCTCCGTGACCGTGATATCCCGGCGCCTCTCCACCTTGTCCATCGGGCAGCAGCTCATGCCGGTGGCCCGGATGTCATAGCCGTCCCTCTCCGCGTCCTTGGAGTAGACCAGCACGTACTCCTTTCCGAACTCCCCTTCCCGCACGCGCTCGGAAGGCTGCAGGTGCCCCTTCTTATCCAGCACCCCGCTGAGGAACATCTGCGCCAGCAGGTCTATCAGTCCGGAGCCGCAGATGCCCTTGGGACGGGTCTTGCCGATGGTGCTGTACTGCACTCCCCCGACCAAGGATACCTTCTCTATCGCCCCGTCGCCGGCGCGCATCCCGTGGCAGACCTCTCCCCCTTCGAACGCCGGACCGGCGGACGCCGAGCAGGCCAGAAGCCAATCCTGGTTGCCCAGGACCACCTCGCCGTTGGTTCCCACGTCGATCAGAAGGGCTATGCCTTCGCCCTTGGCCATTCCGCTGGTGACCACGTCCGCCGTGACGTCGCCGCCGACATAGCTGGCCCGTCCGGGCACCAGATGCACTGACGCCCGGGGGTTGATGTTCAGGCCCAGATCCCCGGCGTTGGTGCGCGGGGAAAGATTGGTCACCGGGGTGTATGGCGAGTAACGGATGCACCTGGCGTCCAGTCCCAGAAGCATATGCATCATGGTGGTGTTCCCGGCCACGCTCACCGCCATGACCTCCTCGGGGCAGACCTTCTTTCCCCTGCCCACGCAGATGTCGTCGTTGCTGCACACCCTGGCCAGCATATGGTTGATGGTGTCCACGATCATGTGCTGCAGGCGTTCCTGGCCGTGGTCCTCACCGTACATGATCCGCGCCAGCACGTCCTCGCCGTACATCAGCTGACGGTTGTAATCGGAAACCTGCGAGATCATCTCCCCGGTGCTCAGGTCCACCAGCTGCAACGCGACGGTCGTGGTACCGATGTCCACCGCCACCCCGAAGTTGCGGGATACGCAGTTCCAGGGCCTGACGTCCACCAGGATGTCACCGTCCAGGAAGACCGTCACCGTCCACTCCCCCTCGCGGATCACCTTGGGCAGTTCCCTGAGGAGAGAGAGCGGCACCTCCAATGAGCCCGGTTCATAGCCAAGCTGCTTCAGCAGGCGTTCCAGGTCGGCGTCGTTGTCCTGCAGGGTGGGCGGACGGAGCTCGGCGTACACCGCCCTCACCAAGGGGGACCTCTCCCTCAGATCGGTGCTGACCTTCCCCCCGACGATCTGCATGGGCTTGAGCTGGCTCTCCTCCGGGACGAATATGACGCAATCGCCCTTGACCTTGGAGAGGCATGCCAGTCTGTATCCGCTCGCCCATTCCTCCTCGGTTATGCGCGGAGAGACCTTGGTATCGACGTCCCCTTCCACAATCACCCGGCAGCGTCCGCAGACGCCTTTGCCGGCGCAGGCGCTGTTGACCTCCATCCCGGCGAGTATGGCGGCCTCGAGCAGACTGGTGCCTGCCGGGACGTCGATGCTGCGGCCTTTGGGATGGAAGGTTACCTGGGGGCTCATCCCAAGCGAATCCCTTCCTGCGTTAATAAATGCTCTCGAGGGCCAAGCATGAAAATGTTTTAGGGGAAGACGGCGGTCAGGAAGGACATGGAGCACGCGCACAGCCATCGCGGCGGTTCGGTCAGGATGCTGACCTACGCCCTGGTCATCACCGCCGCATTCGCCCTGGTGGAGGTGATCGGCGGAGTGCTCAGCGGAAGCCTGGCCCTGCTCAGCGACGCCGGTCACATGTTCACCGACGTGCTGGCGCTCGGCCTCAGCCTGGGAGCGTCGCTGGTGGCCGGCCGGCAGGCCACCGAAAGGCACACCTTCGGCTTCCTGAGAGCGGAGATACTGGTGGCCCTGGTGAACGGCATCGCCCTGGTGGGCATATCCCTGCTGGTCGTTCACGAGGCGCTCGGCCGTCTGTCCGACCCCACGCCGGTGGACGCCGACCTCATGCTCATCGTGGCGTTGGTGGGAATGGCGGCGAACCTGCTGGGGATGACCCTCCTGCACCGGGGCTCCAAGGAGAACCTGAACGTCCGCGGGGCTTTCCTGCACATGATGGGCGACCTGCTGTCGTCGTTCGGGGTCATCGCCGCCGCGCTGCTGATACGCTTCCTCGGCTGGCAGGAGGCCGACGCCCTGATCGGCCTGGCCATCGCCGCGGTGATCATGGTCGGCGCCTATCGCCTGATATCACAATCGGTGTCGATACTGCTGGAGGCGGTGCCGAAGCATATCGAGCTGAAGGAGGTGGAGGAGGCCATGACCTCCGTGGAGGGCGTGATTATGGTGCATGATCTGCATGTCTGGACCCTGTCCTCCGGCATCTACGCGCTGAGCGGGCATGTGGTGGTCGGGGACCAGCAGGTCAGCGCCTGCTCCCCGGTGCTCCGTGAGCTGGAGCGGATGCTGGAGGAGCGCTTCCACATCGGGCACGTGACCATCCAGATAGAGACGGGGACCTGCCCTGCCAACGGCTGCACCATAAACTGCCGCAACGGCGACCATCACGACTGAACCCCTCAGTGCCTGAAGAGCCTCACTCCGGTGAACACCATGGCCATGCCGTGTTCGTTCGCCGCGTCGATGGACTCCTGGTCGCGTATGGAGCCGCCTGGTTGGATGATCGCGGTCACCCCGGCCTTCGCCGCGGTGTCGATCCCGTCGCGGAAGGGGAAGAAGGCGTCGGAGGCCAGAACGCTTCCCTTCGCTTTCTCCCCGGCCTTGTGAGCGGCGATCATTGACGCGTCGACGCGGGACATCTGCCCGGCGCCTATGCCGACCACGGTCTCGCCCTTGGCCAGGATTATGCAGTTGGACCACACGTGCTTGCACACCTTGTTGGCGAACAGCATTCCGTGTATCTCCTCCTCGGTCGGGGCGCGCTCGGTGACCACCTTGAGGTCCGCGGCGATCACCGGAACATGCTTGTTGGTCTGGACCAGCAGACCGCCCTTGATGCGCTTCATGCGCCATTCCGGGGCGGGGTCCAGGGTTATCGGGGCGTTCGTCCTGAGCAGCCGGATATTCTTCTTTTTCTTCAGCAGCTCCAGGGCGTCCCCGTCATAGTCAGGGGCGATGACGCAGTCCACGAAGTGCTGCGAGATGTCCGTCGCCGTGGCCATGTCCACGTTCCGGTTGAGACCGATGACGCAGCCGAAGGCGGCCATCGGGTCGACCCCGTAGGACCTGGTGAACGCTTCCGATATCGAATCGGCCGAGGCCACCCCGCAGGGGTTGGTATGCTTGATGACGATGGCCGTGGGCCTCTCGAACTCCCGGACCAGCTCCAACGCAGACTCCAGGTCCAGGATGTTGTTGTATGAGAGCTCCTTGCCGTGCAGCTGCTCGGAACGGGAGACGCAAACGCCCTTGGCGAACGGGTCCACATAGAAGGCCGCGGTCTGCTGGGGGTTCTCCCCGTACCGGAGGTCCTGACGCTTCTCCAGGCCCATGCTGTAGGTGTCCGGGAACCCCCCGTCGCCGAACTCCCCTCCCAGGTGGGAGGCGATCAAGGAATCGTAATAAGCGGTGGAGCGGAACGCCTCCAGCATCAGCTTGCGCAACGTCGGTTTTGATAGTTCGCCGCCGTTGGCCTTCATCTCCTCCAGCAGCGCCATGTAATTGCCGGGGTCGGTGACCACGGCCACCGAGTCGGAGTTCTTGGCCGCCGCCCGGATCATGGACGGCCCGCCGATGTCTATGTTCTCGATGACCTCGTTTAGATCGTTCCCTTTGCTGAGCACGGTCTCCCGGAACGGGTACAGGTTCACCACCACCATGTCGATGCGCTTCAGCCCGGCCTCCTTGAGCTGCCTCATGTGCTCGGGGGAATCCCTTCTGGCGAGGAGACCGGCGAAGATGGCCGGGTGCAAGGTCTTCACCCGGCCGTCCATCATCTCCGGGGAACCGGTGTATTCAGATATCCCTACGACCTTGAGACCGTGAGAGGAGAGGAGCTTGGCCGTGCCGCCGGTGGATATCAGTTCCACGCCCAGCTGGCTCAACCCTTTGCAGAAGTCGACGATACCATCCTTGTCCGAGACGCTGATGACCGCCCGTTCAATCTTGACCATGTGAATTCCTTCAGTGGGATGGGCATACCACGAAGGATGGTATGCCACGGGTATATTGCCCGTTCCCTATTAAAGATAGCGATAGCCGATTGGAATCATAGGACCACTGGCCATATCACCCGGCGTCTCCGACGAAAGTTCCATCGGGAGAGCCGATGGCGGGGGCGGGAATGCTTAAAACCGCCTCCGGTCATGACCTTCCGAAAGAGATGTTGGTCATCAGCGAGAGATTGAACGGGCTGTTCGCCGCGGTCGGACGGGCCATAGACGCCAGGGACGCGAGGTTCATCCAGCAGCACGCCCTCCATCAGGTCGAGCGCGGGGCGCAGGCGCTGGACCTGAACGTGGGACCGGGGAGGGACGATGGACCGGCGGCCATGGACTGGCTGGTGCGGACCGTCCAGGAGGTCACGGACCTGCCGCTGTCCATAGACACCCCGGGAATCAAGACCATGACCGCGGGCGTGAAAGCCTGCCGGAACAAGCTGATCATCAACTCCACGACGGCGGAAATGAAGAAGATGCAGGCGCTGTTCCCGCTGGCCAGGGAGCACGACGCAGACGTGATCTGCCTGACCATGGATGAGAAGGGAGTGCCTAATGACGCCGAATCCCGGGCGGAGATGGCCATGCTGATGATGACCACCGCGATGGAATACGAGATCATGCCGGACCGCCTGATGCTGGATCCGCTGGTCATGCCCATTAAGGCCGCTCAGGACCAGGCCATGAAGGTCATCAAGGCCATGCAGCTGTTCCAGACCTTGAACGATCCGGCGCCGCGTACGGTGGTCGGCCTCTCCAACGTGTCGAACGGCGCCAAGGAGAGGAGCATGCTGAACCGGACCTTCTTGGCCATGCTGATGGGCGCTGGACTGGACGCGGCCATAGTCGACGTGCAGGACGCCGAGCTCATGGCGGTCATCAAGGCCGGGGAGCTGCTGAAGGCGGAGAAGCTCTACTGCGACGATTTCCTTAAGGCCTGAACGGGAAGCGCCAAGCCCCCAGGCTAATAAGCGGAAGGTAGCCTCCTTCACTGTCGCGAGCGCACGGCCTACTGGGACATGACGTGTATCATCTTGTACAGGTCCGCACAAGGCGGGAAGAACTGGATCACCGGGATGGCCTGGCTGGTCATCTCTGGAACGCTTTTCACCAGATATGCGACCAGCTCATCCGGGTTTCCCGTCTCGTACACGCACCAAGCGCTGTTCAGCCGAGCGTCCACGTGGCTGCTGATGATCGTGGTCCCTTTGGGCAGGTTCTGCAGGGCCTCGATCACCTTTCTCGCTACCAGTTTGTACTGCTCGCTCTTCCAAGAGTGCGTCACCATGCAATATGTCATGTGACACCTCCAAAGTGACCGTTGACCGGACCCGGCTTAAAACTTGTCGATGAACGCTATTTTCAATAACGATGAATGACGAAGTGAAGCCATCTGCCCGTCACTTTGGGACCGGAACCTCGGCGGTCGTTCCTAGGAAGTTGGGGAACACCACGCATAGATAGATCAATGAGAGCGGCGCGATGAACAACAGGAACGTCCCGAGCACGACCGCCACCAGACCCCATGGCGGCGCAGGAACGGTGGCGAGCCTCCAGAACAACAGAGCGAAGACCGCGTAAAGGAAGACCTGAGCGAGCAGCCCGATCCTCACGTACCAGGACCTCTCGGTGATGACCGTCATCTCTCCGCCCATGAACCTGATGCGGTGCGTGGTCAGGAAGTTCATCGGGTCATCATAGTCGACCGTGTAATCGGTCAGGATGAAGGAGAACCTCTTTTGGCGGTGCATCTGCTGTCCTACCGAGACCTCCTCGGTCCCTTTGGGGGTAGAACGTACGATCTTGAACCCATCGTCGACCTTGGCCCCGCAGCCCGGGCATCGCAGCTGCCCATAGGTCATCTGGGACGAGCAATGCGGGCAGACCAGCTTCAGAACTGGGTCCGATCGGGCGCTGGGGCGCAACTTAATGGACGTCCCGGCCTGAGCCACCTCATTGGACGGGGGCCCCTTCAGGTCCAGGACCGCGAAGGCATCCGTCTCCTTCCCTGAAAGGTACAGGGCGAGCGCCTTGTCCTCGAGCAGCTGCTCCTTCCATTCCTCCATCCCTTCCCCCAGCCCCACATCGACCCAGGCCATGGCCTCGTCGTACCTCTCCATCTTGACGTAGGCGGTGACCAGCCGGTGGCAGATCTCGGATCGGGATTTGCTGTCCTCCTCCAGCTTGAAGCGGACCTTGAGGTCGGCCACGGTTTTCTCCCACTGTTCCAGCTCTGCGGCCGTAGGGCGTGAGCGCTGCTCCGCCTTCCACCGCTGGACCGTGGCCTCCCGCCACCCCTCCTCCATTCCTTCCCCGGATAGTATTCTGGGAACTAGATAATTAAATTATCTAGATCTTCACCAGGTCCCGTAAGTGCCGAAGTCCTTGGCCGCCCGGTTCAGCGCCCGGATGTTCTCCGGCGGAGTGAACGGGGGGACCTCGCAGGCCGTTCCCAGTATGTACCCTGAGGAGCAGCTGCGGCCCTTGATGAGCTGGGCCTTCGCCTGCTCGTAGACCTGTTCGGGGGTTCCGTGCAGCATCAGCTTGGTGTCCACCGTGCCCATGCAGGTGGCGAAGCCGCCGAACTCCTGCACCAGCAGATCGGACGGGAAGACCTCCCTTCCCAGATATCCGACGTGCACGATGGTCATGGGGGACCATACTATCTCCTCCTTGAGCACCTTGTAGTCCGTCTCGTGGTTCCCGCAGAAGTGATAGAACACCTGCGGCCCGGCGCCGTTCTCGAAGCACTTCATCACGAACTCGTTGAGGTACTTCCCGGAGAACTCCTTGACCATCTGGTCCGAGAATATGTCGTTGTTGCCCAGCACGGAACCGGTGGTTATGGCCGCGTCGCCATAGCGTTCGGCGATGAGCCCGGCACCGGTCGCCGCGGTCTCCATGTAGGCGCGAACCAGGACGTGCGCGAGCTCGGGTTCCAATAGCGTCCACATTATGAAGTTGTCAACACCGACCAGTTGCGCCCCGCTGCCGGTGATGTCCGTGGCGATGGCCAGGGGCGAGAACATCTGCGGAAGGTGCTTCTTGACGTAATCGTTGGAGCGGAAGAGCTGATCGAGCGTAGCGCCCTTCAGAAGGTCCTCCTTGCTCGGGACCTGCAGTTCCTCCACCTGTGACGGATCGAATATCAGCGGCGCCTTGGGCACCGGGGGCATCCAATCCATGTACTGCGCCTCCATTCCCAGTTCCGTCAGCCAGGGCAGGGAGTAGTACCAGTGGGTTATGGGAAGAAGGTCGTAGGATTCCATGGCCGCGGCCACGCAGTGCGCCCCCAGCTCGGGGTTCTCATAGAACTCCCTGATGGTGTGGCCGTTGGAGATCGCGGCGTGCGAGAGCATCATCGGGTCGACGGGAATGTGATCGTAGTTGGTCCCCATGAACGGAGAGGCGAACCGCTTCTTCGCCTCCTTCAACCATCCATCGTCTATAGGCTTGAACGCTGCGGCCACGTCGTTCATGCTCAAGGGAGGGCAGGAAGGAGTATAAGCTTTCTGCGCCTGCGAAGCAAACCCTGATATGCCTCCCAGGGAGATATTATCAGCATGAGCGGGGAGCTAGGTTGCATCGACGTGCCGGTATTGCGATGGGAGCAGCCCAAATGGACGCAGCGCCTGCATCGGCTGATCTCCGGGGAGACCGTATACGCCACCCTGGAGTGGCCTCAGGCCTTCCGCTCCACGGCGGCGTCCAGCTCCCGCGAGGGACGATACACCTTCAAGCGCGGCGGCTTTCTGCATCCTTTCGTGACCGTCCGCCGTCAGGAGTTCGAGATGGAGATGGCCAAGCTGTCCCTGGATTGGAAGGGGAACGGGGAGCTCGTTTTCGCCAACGCGCAACGTTTCACCTTCACCCGGGAAGGGCTGGCGCGTTTCGATTATGACGTGACCGACCACCGCGGCGCGCACCTGTTCTCGCTACGCAAGGAGATGTCCCCCATCAAGCACAGCGGAGAGGTGCACCTATCCCCGGCCGGGATGGGGCACCGGGACATCGCCCTCTTGGTTACGCTGGGATGGTACCTGGCGGTCATGGTGACCGAGGACGCGGCCGCCGCCGCGGCGAGCGCTTGAGCCGAGGCGCTCAACCGACCGCGCCTTATAGCGGCCCCCTATCGGCCCTCTCAGAGCTTCTTGAACACCAGGTCCACCCTGGTAACGTCCCAAAGGGTCTCGATCTTCTCCTTGATCTCCTCCCGGATGTTGTTGGCGAACTGGTGGTCCTCCGGCAGGTCGATGCTTATCGTCACCACGCTGTCCTTGATGCTCATCTCCGTCACCAGGTTGGTGCGCACTATGTCCAGCCCAGTAAGCGGATTGAGCACGTTCTTCAGGCGGCGCCGGATGACCTCGAGCGTGGTCGGCACCTTCTCCACCACCAGCCCGTGCTTCTCCTCGTAGTTGGTTATCGCCTCCCTGAGGCCTTCCACCGCCAGGACCGAGCAGTGCGATTTTATCTTGGGCAGACCGCCCAGCGCGTCCGAGGCGTCCTTCCAGGTTATCTTCTTCGCCTCCTCCAGGGTCTTGCCCTTGGCCAGCTCGGTAATTATCGAACCGGTGGCGATGTTGGACGCACATCCGTAGGATTCGAACTTGACGTCCGTGATCACCTTGGTCCCCTCGTCCACCTCGATGTACACCGAGACCATGTCCCCGCAGGCCGGACTGCCCACGGTGGACTTTCCGTCCGGGTTCTCCATCTTCCCCACGTTGCGGGGGTTCTTGAAATGCTCCATGACTATGGCGTTGTACGGCAATGGCATATCACTTCCCTCCTCTCTTCAACGGGCTGATCTCCCTCAGCCTGTTCACGATGTCCTTCATGGCCTCCACGACCTCCTGCGCTTCCTCCATGCGGTTGAACCGGCCCAGGGAATAGCGGATGGAGCCGTGCGCCCGCTCATGGTCGCCGCCGATGCCCATTATGACATGGCTTGCTTCCAAGGAACGGCTGAAGCAGGCCGAGCCGGTGGAGACCTCGATCTCCCTCATGTCCAGATGCAGGGTTATCGACTCACCTTCCACATAGTGGAACGTTACGTTGGCGTTCTGCGGGACGCGCTTGGTTCGGTGACCGTTCAGCATGGTGTCCTCCACCTCCGAGAGCAGGCGGTCGATCAGAACGTCCCTTATCCTTTGGATGCGCTCGTTCTCCTCCTCGGTCACCAGCTCCGCGGCCTTGGCGAAACCGACGATGCCGGGTATGTTCTCCAGGCCGGCCCGCATATTGTTCTCCTGGAACCCGCCGTCCATCCATTTGGTAAGGGGCGTTCCCTCCTTCACCAGCAGACCGCCGACGCCCTTTGGTCCGTGGATGGTGTGCGGGCTTAATGTGACCAGGTCCACCGGCAATCTCCCGTAGTCCGTGGGCACCCGGGCGAAGGCGTGCGTGGCGTCGGTATGGAACAGTACCTCCTTTTCGTGCGCGATCTCCCCGATGGCCTTGAGGTCCTGCAGCGTGCCTATCTCCTGATTTGCCTGCTGTACCGATACCAGCACGGTCTCCTTGGTCAGGGCGGACCTCAGTGCCTCCAACCCTACCATGCCGTCCGCGTCGACCGGCAGGTAGGTGACCTTGTACCCCCGCCTCTCCAGGGCCTTCGCGCAATTGAGCACCGGAAAGTCCTCGATGGCGCTGACCACGATATGCTTTCCCTTCTTCTCTAGGGCCCTGACCACCCCCTTCAACGCCGTGTTGCTTGACTCGGTGTCCCCGGAGGTGAACATCAGTTCCTTTTCCGTGATGCCCAGTTTTTTCGACAATTCCGTTCGGGCGTTGCCTAAGGCCTCCCGGGCGTCCAGGCCCATGGAATGCCCGAACTCCGAGGTCGCTACCGCGTATGAGTCCAGGTAATAGGGGCGCATGGCCTCCCACACCCTCTCGTCAAGACGGGTGGCGGCCGCATTGTCCATGTAGATCATTTGCCCACCTCAGATGAAAAGGGTGATCTGTGCTCCCCTGGCCTCGTTCACGTAGGTGCCCACCGCCCCGTACTCGTCGATGAGGTCCTCGCGCAGGTCGGACCTTGAGATCTTCATGACCTCCATGGTCATCTCGCAGGCGATGATCTTGCCCCCCAGCTCCCGGAAGTCGGCCATAAGCTTGTGAAGCTCCTCCACCCCGGCGGCCTTCATGCGCTTCTTGATCATCCAACGACCCAGGCCGAACATGTTCATCTTGGACAGGGGGCCTTTCTCCAGTCCACCCTTCTTTAGGCGTTCCAGCCCCCAGAAGGTGAAGTAGAGGGATACCTCCATGCCCATGGATAGCGAGCCAGTGCCCAGGATGAGGGCGCTGTATATCTTGTCCATGTCCCCGCTGTGCACGATGATGGTGGTCTTCTCGGTCATATGATCACTCCTTGACCTTGCGGATCCGGATGGTCCACTTTTTCCCTGACTCGCGGACCTCCACGAGCTCTTGGCCCAGCGCCTCCACGGCCATCGGGATCTCCTTCTTCGAGGCGGGGTGGTCGCCGGTTATCTCCACCACATCGCCGTTCGCGGCCTTCCTGACCGCCTTTCTCATCTCGATCAGCGGCACAGGACAGTTCTTACCGGTGCAGTCCACCTTTATGTCAACCATCGTTAAACCCAGATAGATTTGGTAGTTGAACGTTATAAAACCTATCGGTGGAGCCTTCGGAGGAACGGTGGGATGGATCAGGGCCTGAGGCCTGACTCGTTCACCAGACGGGGAATTATATCCTCCCAGGCGATGGCGGTGATGTGCACCCCGTGCACTCCCTCGATCGAGGAGAGCTCGTTCATGGTCTCCACGCAGAGCTTTATCCCTTCCTCCCGGGGATCGGAGGCTTTCCTCAAACGGTCCACCAGCTCATCCGGAACGCTCATCCCGGCCACCTTGTTCTTCATGAACAGGGCGGCCTTGTGCGAGCGGAGCGGGATGACCCCAGCGATGATATGCACTTTTTCATGGAGCCCCCTCTCCACCGCCAGGCTCATGAACCTTTTGAACCTCTCCACGTCCAGGACGCACTGGGTCTGCACGAACTGCGCCCCGGCGTCGACCTTCTTTCCTAACCGGGTCACCCGGAACTCGAAGGGATCGGCGAAGGGATTGGACGCGGCACCGAGATAAAGCTGCGGCGGCTCCGGCAGCGCCTCCCCGGACCAGTTGGTCCCCTTGGTCAGATTTCGCAGCACCATGAGCTCCTGGATAGAATCCAGGTCATAGACGTTCTTGGCCTGCGGATGGTTTCCGAAGGTCTGGTGGTCCCCGCTGATGCACAGCACGTTCCTGATGCCCAGGGCGGAAGCGCCGATGACATCGCTCTGCATGGCGATGCGGTTGCGGTCGCGGCAGGTCATCTGCATCACCGGCTCCAGCCCTTCCTGCAAGCATATCACTGAAGAGGCGATGCTGGACATGCGTACGTTCGCTGCCTGATTGTCCGTAAGGTTGAAGGCGTGCGCGCTGCCCCTGAGCATGCGGGCCATCTCCCTCAGGCGGCCCGTCTCGGCCGAACGAGGCGGACCGATCTCGGCGGTGACCGCGAACTTTCCGGAATCGAGGACCTCCTGAAGACGGGATACGCTCATCTCTCGCCCCTCCATTCCTTCTGCGCCGCACCAGGCGCCGCCTCCTGGTTCACTATCCGCCGGGGACCGCCGTTCCGGCTGGGCCTCCAGTCCTTGGGCGGTATGTTCATGGTGAGCAGGTCCAGCCTGCCCTGCCTTTCCAGCGCCCTAACGATCTGGTCCCAGGCGCAGGGCGTGTCCTTGGACACCTCGCAGAGGCCGTTCTGGCTTCCGCCGCAGGGACCGTTGAGCAGGTTTTTTGCGCAGCGGGCGATCGGACATATCCCGGCCGTGAGATGAATGATGCAGTCGCCGCAGCCCGCGCACTTCTCCACGAAGACTCCCATGCCCTCCGGCGCCCCCATGTTGGAGGTGTTCACTCCGGGGACGACCCTGGCCTCAGGACAAAGCTCCTGCATGACCTGGGCGCCCACTCCGCAGGCCATGCTGACCACCGCGCCCTTGAACAAGGCCAAGGGCGCTAGGAACTCCTTCTCGCAGGCCCTCTCCACGGTTACGGTTTCCACCTTCCAGCCCTTTCCCCTTAGTTCTGAATGCAGGGCCAGCGCCTCGCATAACCCCCGCGATTCCTTTTCGCCTCCGACCAGGCAGATGGCGGTGCAGGACCTGCACCCCAGGACCAGTATCTCGTTCGAACCGTCCAGCATCCCCAGGACCTCGGGGATCGGCTTCCTCTCGGCGATTATCATGCTTGACCCCCCTTCTCCCTGATGGACGCCCGCATCTCCTCCACCGCCTTGCGGAAACGGGCGGACTGATGCTCGGCCAGGTGGACCATGGCCACCCTGCCGTTGGAGAGACCGACGTCCCTCACCGTACCTTCCAGGACCGCCGAACGGCGGGCGGCGACCTCGCTTCCGTAATGGTGGGCGCAGTTCTCTAACAGACAACCAACGATGAGAACCCCTTCCGCGCCCTGGCGGAAGCTGCGCAGGACCTCCCATTGCTCCACGCACCCGGCGCAGGGAACTTCCCTAAGGATGACGTCGTCCAACCCTCCGTCCTCCAAGGCGGACAGCGCGGCCGGCATCCCGGAACGGGAACAGCAATAGCAGACGATCATTTCAGGCCACCTCCCATCCTGACCATCCCAGCCTCGGCCCTGAGGTCCGCGGGCGGCATGTCTATGGCCAGGCCAGGGCACAGGGCCAGGCAGATGCCGCAGCCCTGACATCTCTCTGCGGAGATGGACATCTCCCCTTCATCAAGGTAAGGGGCGCTGTATGGGCACACCCGTAGGCAGGTGAGGCATTTCGAGCACCTCTCCCTGTCTATCGAGGCCAAAGGGACCTTTGGGGAAGGATGACCTATGATCTTCGTGAGAGCGGCCACGATAGCCTTGGCCATGTCGGCCTGGTCATTCTGGTTGGTGAAGGCCGATCCGCAAAGATGGATGCCAGGCATCCCGCTGTCGCCTGGTATCAGGCCGATGGGTCTGCGGGAAGCGGGTATGCCGAAGGCCTTCAGCACCTCGTCGGCCTTGTCCGGTCTCGACGAAATGACGGTGACCAGGTCCCCGACCTTGATGGCCACCGGACCTCCCAGATGCTCATCTGTTACCGTCATCGATCCAGCGGCCACCTCCAGCTCGGCCGACCTGAGGAAGGTCACGCCTCGGAGCTGGAGATCGCGATAGGATATCTCGCCAGTTCCCAAGAAAGGTGTCTCTTGCACCGCCGCGTAGACCTTGCCGCCCTTGGACAGGGCGTTATCTAGCTCGGTCAGGAAGACCGGAAGGCACTCCTCGCCTCCGGCCAGGACCACCACGGTGTGCCCGTCCCCGAAGCATGCTCTCTCCACCTCCGCGCTCAGGTCGAACGACAACAGTGCCAGGCCGAAGCGGTGCATCACCTCCCCGGCCTCCAGGATGAAATTGCCCCGCCCTCCGGTCAGGCGCGCCTCCACCCAGTTCAGGTCGTCGATGGCCAGGCGTTCCACCTTCAAGCCATCGGAGGTCGCCTGTTCGTACGCGGCGTCCGCGGAGACGCCCTCGCCGACCAGCAGCAGCTGGTCGCTCTGGTCCTCCGGGGCGAACTTCGGCTCACGGTCGTCCAGCACCTTGGCCAATGCGAGCTCGGCCGCGTGCGCCGTTCTCATCTGGTACGGAACGACGGCCACCCTGGCCGGGGGTATTCCGGCCGAAACGGCCAGTTCCTGGAACTTGATCAGCTCGGATGAGGCGCAGCCCAGCACCAGCAAGGCCTGGGTGGTCCGCCCGAGCAGATGCAGCTGGATCTGGTTCCTTCCCTCCGTCGAGCAGCAGCTGGTAAGGATCTCGGAGTGTCCGACGCGGGGATGTTTCATGAGACCCCGGTAGGCAACCAGGTTCGCCCCGTGCGCCCGGCAGATGAACACCGCCGCCCTCATCGGCTCATTCATGGTCCGCCTCCAGGTGCTTCGCCGTCCGATGGGCGGCCAATATTCCGTCGGCCACACAGTGGCCGATGTCCAGGGAGCCCCGACAGCTTCCGGCCAGGAAAATCCCCCGATCACCGCAATGATCGTCCTTCAGGTCGCCCCAGGGGTCCCGGGGGATCGCCAGCTGTGAAAGCGTATCGTCATCATGATCGGGCATCAGCCCGACCGAGAGGACCACGGAATCGAAGCTCTGACAGAACACCTCGTCCCCGGTCGCGTAGCGGACCATCGGACGGCCGTTCTCGGCGAATATCTCGGCCGGCCGGGAGCGCACGACCCTAACGTCGGTGGAAGCCAATTCCTTTAGCAAAGGATCGTCCGAGCCCAACCCGCGCCAGTCCATCATGAACAATGTTATCGAGAGCTTGGGGAACCTTTCCTTGAGCGCCAACGCCTGGCGGAGGGAATATTTGCAGCAGACCGAGGAGCACTTGAGAGTTCCCAGCTTCGATGAGCGGGAGCCGACGCAGAGTACGAACGCCGTCTTCTTCCCGTTCCCGATCTCCGCTTCTCTTCTCCCCTCCAGGAACGATTCCAGTTCCATGGAGGTGATCACCCCGGGCACCTCGCCCCAGCCTAAGCGTTTTTCCGCTGTGGCGGGGAACTCCAGAGCACCGGTGGCGACGACCACCGCGTTGCCGTTGACGCTGAGATGATCCTCCCCGAACAGGTCGATGGCCCCGGTCGGGCAGACGCTGACGCACCTCTCGCATTCCAGCCCCTGGATGGACCTGCATGAACCGCGGTCCAGTTCGATCTTGCCGCCGGCCCTGGTCATGGCCCCGGTCGGACACGCCTCCACGCACTTGCCGCATCGGGAGCACCTGCCGTGATCGATGGCGTCCTTCGGCCGGACCAGATCGAAGCGGTAACGGCCGTTGTTGCGCTCCAGCTGCTCAAGTTCAACGCTGGAGTGAACGGATATGAGCTCGGACGCCAGGACCTGCGAGCGCAGGCGATGCACCCGGCACACGTCGCACTGTCGGCAATGGACCAGGCCTTTGCAGGAAAGGTCCTGGACCCTTCCGCCGAGCGTTCCCCGCTTCTCCAGAATAGCGACGCTGATGCCTCTATCGGCCAGTTCCGCCGCGCAGGCCAGCCCGGCCGGGCCTCCGCCGATCACGACCACTTTTGGAATGGTCCCACCTCCTGCGATGATGTGAAGAAGAGGCCTAGCGATGAGGCGGGTCGACGCGGTCCGGGGAGGGAATCCATTACAGGTTTGCCACCATTAGCCAGATATTAAAAACTTTTGCGGGGCACCGCACCGCTTAAGTCCTGGCCGCGGGATATACCCATGTGCGCGCCGTGGCCTTAACCGTGGACGTGGACCGGGACGTCAACCTGGCCTGTCAGGGGGAGATATGCTCCATCTCCAACGGAGGCAAGCATCCCCGCTTCGATTCCTCGGCCCGGGGACTGGAGATCATCGCGGACCTCCTTGATGAGATGAGCATTAAGGGAACGTTCTTCTGGGAGGGGCGGACGGCCGAGGTGCTCTCGGAGAGGATGGACCTCAGGTCCCTCATGCGCCATCAAGAGGTCGCCCTGCACGGGTATGACCATGAGGACTTCACCGGGAAGGAGACCGGGATCCCCCTGGACAGGGAGAGCACCAAGGCCATCCTGGACAAGGGAACCGCGGTCCTGGACCATATCTTCGGAAAGAGGAGGAGGGGGTTCCGCGCCCCTTACCAGCGAGTTACCGACATCCTGCTGGATGAACTGCGGGGCAGTGACTTCCTGTACGATTCCTCGGACACCGTGGAGCTGTCTAACGGGATGGTGAACGCCTACCGTCTACCGAACGGATTGCCGGAGGCCCCGGTTTGCTGGTCCCGGGACGGACGGGGAAAGAAGATCGTCTCCTACCTATGGCCGTACCACGAGGGTAAGCGGCCCATCACCGATTACCTGGACCTGGTGGACGGCTTCCATGAGGGATTGCTGGTCATCGCCACCCACTCCTGGCACCCGGTGGAGAGCTACTGCTCCGGCCTCCGTTCTCAAGAGGAGCTGGAGAGGGGGGCCGCCGACCTCAGGGCACTGCTGGAACATATAGAGAGCTCCGGATGCGAACTTGTCAGCATCGCCGACCACCTGGGGAGGAAGGATGCCCTGTAATCCCGCCTACCGTCAGGCGATCATGCTGGCCTGGGACGCCCTGACCGGGATATCGGACCGGGAGCTGGCCTCGGCCTCGGGAGGCGAGCTGCGCGGCCGCGAGCTGGTCCTGCCGACCGCGGGACAGGAGACCGTTGTCGATCTGGCCGATCGATGCGTGACCGCCCCGGACAAGCTGGGCGGAGGTTGGGGACTGGCTGCCCTTCACCATCTGAAAGGATGTCTGGCCTGGAATGATGATGACACCTGGACCTCCTTTGATATGATCCCCTCGGGACGACCTTTCGCCGAGGCGTTCAGACGGAGGGCGCTGGTGCCCTTGGCGGAACGGTACGGAAGGTACCCTGGCAAATTGCCGAACGACGCGGCGGCGCTCGGAGGGATCCCGACGAACATGGGTGACGCCGCGGTCATCATTCCCGCTTTCCCGAAGCTCAAGATGGCCGTGGCGGCCTGGCAGGGGGACGATGAGGTCCAAGGAAGAGCGATCATGCTCTTCGATTCCGGAGGGGCAAGAACGTTACCGGCCGAGGACCTGGCCGAGGTCGGAATAAGCATCGCCCAGGCGCTGCTCAGTACAGACCGGTGATCTTACCGTCCTCGTCTATGTCTATCCCCAGAGCCGCGGGTTGCGACGGCAGTCCGGGGATGAGCATGATGCGCCCGCATATCGGAACGACGAAACCGGCCCCCGCGGAAACGAATATCTCCCGGATGGTCAGCTCCCATCCGGTCGGCGCGCCCTTCATCTGCGGCTTGTCCGTGAGCGACAGCTGCGTCTTGGCCATGCAGACCATCAGATCGCCTTGACCTGATTCCTCGATCACCCGCAGGTGCCTCTGTGCCGCCGTCTCGTACTCGATGACCTGGGCGCCATACATCTCGGTGGCGATGATGCGGATCTTCTCCTTCAGCGGAAGGTCCGTTCCGTACAGGTAGCGGAAGTCGCATTGGTCCTTCTCTATCGCCTCGATGACCTGATCGGCCAGTTCCTGACCGCCAGCGCCGCCCTTGTCGAAGACCTCGGAGAGCGCGCAACGTACCCCTAACTGTTGGCAGTGCTCCCTGACCATGCTCACCTCCTCCTCCGTATCGGCCGGGAAGTGGTTGATGGCCACCACGATCGGGACGCCGAAGTGCCGGATGTTCTCGATATGCTTGTCCAGATTGGAGAATCCCTTGCGTAACGCGTCGGGGTCCTCGCATGCCACGGCCTTCAGGGGGCAGCCGCCATGCATCTTCAGGGCCTTTATCGAACAAACGAGCACCGCGCAGTTGGGCCGGAAGCCGTCGCTGCGGCAAACGATGTCGAAGAACTTCTCCGCCCCCAGGTCGGCCCCGAAACCCGCTTCCGTTACCACCATGTCCGCCATCTTCAGGGCGTACTTGGTGGCGATGATGGAACTGTTACCATGGGCGATGTTGGCGAACGGGAAGCCGTGGATGAAGAACGGCTGGCCTTCCAAGGTCTGCACGAGGTTGGGGTGGATGGCGTCCTTGAGCAGGGTGGCCATGGCGCCTATGCATCCCAGATCGCGGGCGCGCACCGGCTGGTTGTCGTAGGTGTAGCCGACCAGTATGCGACCTAAGCGTTCCTTGAGGTCGGTCATGCTGGTGGTCAGTGCCAATATGGCACTTATCTCCGAAGCCACCGTGATAATGAAGCCGCTCTCGTGAGGGATCCCGCCCTCCTTGCGCCCGCCCAGGCCGACCACGATATTGCGCAGCTCCCGGCAGTTCATGTCTATCGCTTTTTTCAAAAAGATGCGTGTCGGATCGATGTTCAGCTTGTTCCCCATGGCGATGTGGTTCTCGAGTATCGCCGAAAGAAGGTTGTGGGCTGCGCCGACGGCGTGGATGTCGCCGGTGAAATGCAGATCGATGTCCCACATGGGATAGACCTGCGCCAGGCCGCCGCCGGTAGCGCCTCCTTTGAGACCGAAGGTCGGACCGAGCGATGGCTCGCGTATCGCCCCCATGACCTTGCGGCCCTGTTTTCCGAGCGCCTCGACGAGACCGATGGTGGTGACCGTCTTGCCTTCCCCGGCCGGAGTGGGAGTGATGGCCGTGACGAGGACGAGCTTTCCGTTGGGGCGGCCCTCGTAGCGCTTGAGCACCGAGAGGGGGACCTTGGCCATGTGCCTTCCGAACGGAATGAGCTCCTCCTCGGCTATCCCGAGCCGGGCGGCTATCTGGTCGATCGGGAGCACCTTGGCCTCCTGGGAGATCTCGATGTTGCTCTTCATGCGCTACCTTAAGGACCGATATCCAGACCAAGCTTAAAATGGTTTATCGCCCGGCAATTCTTTAATACGGCTAAGGTATCAAGAGCCACGGTCAGCACATGGTCGCGAGACTTTTAGAAGGAAAGGAGGTGGCGGACCGCATCAGGAAGGACCTGATGGTCAGGATCGCCGCGTTGAGGGAGAAGGGCATCGTTCCGGGATTGGCGGTCATCATCGTCGGGGACGACCCTGCCTCGGTGTCCTACGTGACCATGAAGGGAAAGGCATGCCAAGACCTGGGAATGTACTCGTTAACCGTGAGAAAACCGGCCGACCTCAGCGAGGACGGCCTGCTGCAGCTGATAGATGAATTGAACCGAGACCCCAAGGTGCACGGGATCCTCGTCCAATTGCCGGTGCCCAGGCATATCGACGTGGGCAAGGTCATCGCCGCCATCGACCCAAAGAAGGACGTGGACGGCTTCCACCCGACCAACGTGGGGAAGATGCTCATCGGGGAGGATGGCGGATTCTTGCCGGCCACGCCTTACGGCATACACGTTATGCTCTCCGCCTACGGCATCGATGTCGCGGGAAAGCATGTGGTCGTGGTCGGCCGCAGCAACATCGTCGGGAAACCGATGGCGGCCATACTGATGCAGAAGGGAGTGGACGCCACGGTCACCGTCTGCCATTCCAAGACCAGGGACCTTAAGGCGATAGCCTCGCAGGCGGACGTCCTCATCAGCGGCATCGGGAAAGCGTTATTCATCACCGCCGACATGGTCAAGGAAGGCGCGGTGGTGGTCGATGCTGGATCGAACCGTATCGATGACCCGTCGGCACCCAAGGGCTACCGCTTCGTGGGGGACGTGGACTTCGAGGGCGTCAAGGACAAGGTCTCCGCCATCACGCCCGTTCCCAAGGGCGTCGGTCCGATGACCATCGTGATGCTCATGAGCAACACGGTGCTGGCGGCCGAGCGGTCCCTGGAACGCCAGGGCCGGCCTAAAGTTTAAGTCCACCTTCGTATGTTCGAGGGTCCGTTATGTTAAGGGAATGCGGCGAGCACGGATACTTCAGAGGAGAGACCTGCCCCATATGCGGTGAGCCGGGCAAGTTCCTGATGAGCGAGCAGGAGCTGGACCAGCTCGGCCGGACCCTGGCCGGAGTGCTAAGACACTTCCCGGAGCGTTTCGGGCTGGACATGGACGAGCAGGGGTTCGTCAGCATCCGGGGCTTCATCAACGCGCTGAGGGACAGCAATCGCCGCTATCACTGGCTCAGACCGCACCACCTGGTGGCCATAATCGAGACCGACCCCAAGGGAAGGTATCAGATCAGCAACGACCTCATGCGGGCGACCTACGGCCACTCCCTGGAACTGGACCTCAAGCTGCCCACCGAGAACATTCCCGACCACCTCTATTATCCTGCCACCCCTGAGGAGGCGGACATCATCCTGGAGACGGGATTAAGACCCTCGGACCGCAAGATGGTGCACCTGTCGAAGACCTACCAGGACGCCCTCAACGCTGGAAAGGTCAGGGTCGAGGCGCCGATAATCCTGGAGATCGACGCCGCAGCGGCCATCAAGGCCGGGAACGTCATCTCGCAGGCGGGAAGGACCGTCTTCCTGGCCCAGGAGATCCCCCCGGAGTTCCTCACCCGCAAGGAAGAGGAAGAGGTCCTCTGAAGGTGCTTTTTCCTTTTTCAACAGGCCGGAAGGCTGGATCTCGATGGACAGAAAATTAAGGACATTGATGCGCTGAACTGACCGTTCAGACGCTGATGGTGCCCACTATCTCCAGGACCTGGAAGACGATGGTCAGGGAGAAGACGACAAGCAAGGGCACGATAGCGGAATCCAAGGTCGCCAATACCTTCTTGGAGCTCTTGTTCGACGCGGAGATGAGCTCCCTGGAAGACAGCAGCATTATCAACAGGATGGCGATGAGCGCCCCACCCACGCCGACACTGATGGAGGTGGTGATGGACACGGCGCTGCTGGCCGCGGCCGTAGTAGATGCGCTCACTAGTACCAGTGACATGATGGTCATGTTGACGCGGTACCTGGTATAAAAGAATTATTGATTCGATTCCATTTTTGATACACTCTTCCAGCATTTCTTCCACGAACGACGACCCCCGGGTCAGGCTTAAATCGACCTTCCTCGTTCGACGTTACGTGTTCGAGACGGCCGACGAGATCCTGCGCCGGCGAGGGATGATCGCCTACGACCGCCACGCCCTGTCCTGGGAGTGGGAGGGGTTCCGTCCCGCGCTGGTCACGTTCGATCAGAAGGCGAGGGAGGTCCAGGAGCTGACGGGACAGTTCCGTCCAGGCGAGCGTATCGACCTCACCGTATCGGATGCCAGACGGTGCGTGGGATCTTTCGTTGGCGGTGAGTATGAACCGTGCAAGATGCGCAACGTGGTTTCCGGGCAGTTCGATCAGTGCCCATTGTGCGCCTCCACCTGGATCCCGGTGCAGAACTGCGTTTTCGAACCGGAGTGCGACGGCACGAACATCACCAACGAAAGGTGCGCCAACGGAGGCGGGGAGATCTGTGCCAAGCCCACCCATGTCTACGCCGCCTTCTACGGCGACCTGGTCAAGGTCGGTATGACGTTATCCACCCGTTTCATGGAGCGAGCGATCGAGCAGGGGGCGGACGCCATAGCCCGGCTTGGTACCTATCCGAACCGAAGGGCGGCCAGGGACGCCGAGAACATGCTGTCCAGGGCGCTACATGCCACACAATGGGTCCGGAAGACCACCTTTCTGAAGGCCCAGAACGCGGTCCGGGACCGCGGCACCTACCAGGAGCGGCTGGACGTCCTGCTCTCGAGCCTGAACGGGACGGCGGTCGACCCGGGGCCGGTGGAGATGCTGGACCATTACCCGCTCTCGCCGTTCGAGATCTCTGACACGGCCTTCGCCGAGGTGGCCGGACGTCACCGGGGCGAGGTGCTGGGCTGCAAGGGGAAATGGCTTTTCTATCGGCTCCGTGACCAGCGGGTCATGATGCTGGACATGTCCAGCGTTCCCTCGCGTTATGTGACCTTCGGTCTGGCAAACATAAATAAACCGTAACAATATCCTTCCCTCTCCGTCAACCGAACCAAGGGATGTCATCATGGTGCAAGTTCTCAAGCCGGAAGAGGTCACCGAGAGATACGGAAGACTGTTCTGCCGCGGCGTTTTCACGTTGGTCGATGAAAAGAACGGCGTCGCCCAGGTCATCGAGGAATGCTCCGCCAAAGGCCCGGTCGAATGGGACGCTTGCAACCGTAAGCGAGCGGGCGGGGCCATAACCAACATCACCGTGGAAGGGAACACCATCATCATGGACACCATCATCGGCGAGGGGGAGCTGCACTTCGGCCCGGCGTCCAAGGACCTGGGAGGCCAGGGACTTCGCTCCCTGATGGTTGACGGCGATAACGTTCGAACCACCTGGGTCGGTCTTGCTGGCGCCAGCGTCGGCGTCGGCGCCTGCATGCCCCAGGGGCCTGGTACCATCGCCACAGAATATCCGGACGACGTGAAGATCGGCGGCGCCCACCAGGTGGAGGTGACCGTGATCACCCCGCGGTTGGTCCGGGTCATCATCTCCGTTGACGACACGGACACCAAGGAGAAAGGAGCATCCTGGTCCATGATGCTCAAGGCGGCCCGCGAATGCCCGGTCGGCACGTTCCTCAAGCATAAGATCATCCAGCTCAACCCTAACGTCCCGCAGAAGACCACCAACTGCTCCTCGTCCGGTGTTAGTTTCGCCGTGAAGGAGAGCGAGCTGCCGGCGCTGCTGGAATACTTCAAGGACGCTTTCAAGAGGAACACCTACTCCTCAGAGACCACCATGGCCTATTTCGTTGGGCTCCGGATCCCGAAGGAGCTGGAGGACTACGGCTGGAACGCCAAGAAGGTCATCTACAAGCCGCAACAGGCCTTGGACGTGGCGGAACGGACAGGGGTCCAAGTGGTGGAGATAACCGGCAAGCGGGGCACCATCGGGGCGGTGGCGGCCATCGGATGCTTCGACCTGGGACTGAAGGCCGCCGGACTCCCCGAGGACTTCGAAAATTAGATTATCATCTAGCAGTTAGGTAACCCTGATGTCCAACGAGATCACCCGAGTCATCGCGAACACCGCTTACCAGACCTATGAGAAGCGGCTGTTCAAGGAAGTGATGGAAGGGGACATACCCGAGCATGTGGCGATCATCATGGACGGCAACCGCCGCTTCGCCATGGAGATCGGGCTGGCCGTTCATGAGGGACATGTCAAGGGCAAGGACAAGCTCGAGGAGGTCATGGAGTGGTGCCAGGAGATGGGCATCAAGGTCCTTACGGTATACGCGTTCTCCACCGAGAACCTTAAACGGGACGAGAACGAGGTGCAGTATCTCATGAAGCTGTTCGAGGAGAGCTTCCTGAAGCTGGCCGACGATCAGCGCATCCATAAGAACCGCATCAAGGTCACCGTGCTCGGCCAGCGGGAACTGCTCCCGGAGAATGTCATCAAGGCCATCGAGGTCGCGGAGAGCCGCACCAAGGACTATGACAACTACTTCTACAACATCGCTTTGGCCTATGGCAGCCGCCAGGAGATGATCAGCGCCATCAAGCGCATCGCCTGCAAGGTCAAGGACGGTGAGCTGGTCGTGGACGATATCGATGAGAAGACCGTCTCCAGCTTCCTGTACACCGCCGATTTCAAGGACCCGGACCTGGTGCTCAGGACCTCCGGGGAGGAGCGCGTCTCCAACTTCCTGCTCTGGCAGCTGGCGTATTCCGAGCTGTATTTCACCGACGTGTTCTGGCCGGGGTTCCGCAAGGTGGATTTTCTGCGGGCCATACGCACCTACCAGGCCAGGCAGAGGCGCTTCGGGAAGTGAACGGGGCGGGATTTAAATAGCTCCGATTGTGTCAGCGTGCCAGTGAGCTTTGGTATGAGCAAAGAGGACATCATATTCCTGCACGCGCCGAGCGTTTACGATTTCAGGAAGGAGTTCCTGTTCTACGGGCCGGTGAGCGACATGGTCCCCTCCACCCCGGTCTTCGAGATGTACCCGTTCGGCTTCACCTCCATGGCCGCCCACCTGGCCAAGAACGGCTACAAGGTTCGCATCGTGAACCTGGCCAGCATGATGCTCAACGATCGCAGGCTGGACGTGGAGAAGCTCATCTCCAAGCTCAAGGCCAAGGTCTTCGGCATTGACCTGCACTGGCTGCCCCACGCCCACGGTGCGCTGGAGATCGCCAAGCTGGTCAAGAAATATCATCCGGAGGCCAAGGTGCTCTTCGGCGGTTTCTCCTCCACCTACTTCCACGAGGAACTTCTGCGCTATCCGCAGGTGGACATGATCATGAAGGGCGATTCCACCGAAGAACCCCTGCGGCAGCTGATGGACGCCATGAAGGCCGGAAGACCGTTGGAGAGCATCCCCAACCTTAGCTGGAAGGACGAGAGGGGCGAGCATCACAACCCCATCACCTACGTCCCGGACTCGTTGGACTATCAGGACGTGGATTACGGGTGGATCGTGCGCTCGGTAATTCGTCACCTGGACCTGGAAGGGCACAAGCCGTTCAAGGACTGGGACCGCTACCCGATCACCATGGTGTTCTCCATAAAGGGGTGCCATCTCAACTGCACGGTCTGCGGCGGCTCCTGTCCGGCCATGCATAAGTTCCTGAACCGGCAGAAGCCGGCGTTCCGATCGCCGGAGAAGCTGGCGCAGGACGTCTACAACATACAGCAGTACATCAAGGCCCCGACGTTCATTGTCGGCGATCCGCGCCGCGGTGGACTGGACTACATGCAGCGATTCTTCGCCGAGGTGAAGCGTCTGGGAGTCACCAACTCACTGGTCTTCGAGTTCTTCACCCCGCCGGACGAGGAGTTCTACAAGCTCGCCTCGACGCACACCAAAGGTTTCGCCGTGGAAATTTCCCCGGACTCCCACGATCCCGAGGTGCGCGAGGCCCTGGGACGAAAATACTCCAACGAGGAGCTGGAGACCTCCATCAAGAACGCCCTGAAGTACGGCGCGGAGCGCTTCGACGTGTTCTTCATGATCGGCCTTCCGAAGCAGACCAGGGAGTCCGCGGTCAAGAGCGCGGAGTACGCCAAGCAGCTCTACCTGGCCGCCAACAAGGACCCCCGCCTCTGCGTGTTCATTTCCCCGCTGGCGCCGTTCCTGGACCCCGCGTCGTTGGCCTTCGAGGACCCCGAGCGCTTCGGTTACGTTTCTCTGGCCCGGACCCTTGAGGAGCACCGCGCTCGCTTGACCTCCCCCTCCTGGAAGCACGTGCTTTCCTACGAGACCAAGTGGATGACCCGGGACGATATCGCCGAGGTCAGCTACGAGGCGGCGGACGCCATCAACAAGGCGCGTTTCGAGTGCGGCCTCATCGATCAGGAGGAACTGGACTTCCGTCTGAAGCGCTCCGCGGAGGCGGCGGACATGATGAAGCGCGTCGACGCCGCCATGGCCATCGCCGACCCGGAGGAGCGTAAGAAGGCCTTCCAGGAACTGCAGAGACGCTCCGAGGAGCTCATGGAGAGCACCATCACCCACAAGCGGGAGATGGAGTGGTCGGCCAAGGGACTGATCAGAAGCGTCCCGAGGGCGGCCTGGGCGATACTGCGAGGCGTTTAAGGGAATATCGGCCGGCAGCGGATGAGGTTGTTCATCCTGCGCGGTCCGAGGACCTTCATTGCCGTCTCGGTACGCCAGGCGCTGCCGAAGCACAGGTCCGCCAGCACTTTCGTGCGCGCCGCGGTGCGCAGGGGCTTGTAAAGGTGCCGGCGCCATTCCTCCTCATATTTGTTCAAGGGGGTTCCTTTAAGCACGTGCTCCGCCGCCACTGTTCCGGCCACCCGGCCGGCCATTCGGGCGATCGGTATACCGCCCCCGTTCACGGCCATGACCTGGCCGGCGGCGTCGCCGACGGTCATCACCTGACCGACCACGGTCCGTTTGGCGGGCATGGCCATGGGAACGACCTTCCCGTCCGGCTTCCCGGCGGTCAGCCCCTTCATCTTGACGAACTTGTCGAAGTAGTCGACCACCGTTCCTTTGGCGAACTTGCTGCTCACGCCCAGGCCGACGTTGGCCACTCCCTTCTTAGGTATGATCCAGGCGTAACCGCCGGGGGCCACGGTACCAAAGTACATCTCGCAGACGGGTTCGAAATCCCCCTTGATCTGGGTGGTCACGGCGGGACAGAGGTCCTTGGAACGGGGAAGCCCAACGGCCTTGGCCACCATGGACATCGGCCCGTCAGCGCCCACGATCACCTTGGCCTTGATGGACAGGTCCTCCGTGCGGACCATCCCCTGTTCCACCCCGATCACCTTCTGACCGGTCCTGATCTCGGCCCCGGCCTTGACGGCCTGGGAGGCGAAGAACTGGTCTAGCCGATCGCGGTCGGTGGTGTAACCGTCAAATGGAAGATCATAGCGGGTCATCTTGGGCGAATAGATCCGGGTGGTCTCCAGTTTCAATGAGACCAGTTCGGAAGGTACCTCGAAGAGTTCCGCCATTCCCTCGAACCCCGGGAACATGGACTCCATCTCCCGGATAGAGGGCATGAACTCGCCGCATCGAACGGGAACGCCGACCTGGGCGCGTCTTTCCAGCACCAGGACGCTCGCTCCCGCCTCGGCGGCGAAGCGGGCCGTGGTGGACCCGGCGGGACCGGCACCCACCACCACTATGTCGTAACTAAGATCCTTGCCCATGTGATTCACCTCTATGACCGTCAGTAGTTGCGGTCAACTACTTTGGCCGCAAGTCTCTGAAGCCCCAGCTTGTGCTCGGAGTCGGGAAGGCCCTCGAGGGCCGCCAAGGCCTTCTCGGCGTATTCCTTGGCCTTCCGCTTGGACCTTTCGATGGCATCCGTTCTGGCGATGAGGGCGGACGCCTCCTCGATGTCCTGGTCGGCCTTGACCTTCTTGTGGAAGAGCTGGGATAGCCGCGGACCGACCTGGGGGTCCTCCATGGCGTGTATCAGAGGCAGCGTGGCCTTTCCCTCGAAGAAGTCCACCATGCGCGGCTTGCCCAGGGAGCTTTCGTTCCCCGTGATGTCCAGGATGTCGTCCACGATCTGGAAGGCCATCCCGATGTTCAGCCCGTACTCCCCCAGATCATGGATGCGGTTCGGGTCGGCGTTGGCCAGATAAGCGCCTATCCTTGCCCCGGCCATGATGGGCTTGGCGGTCTTCCCTTCTATGATACCTAGATAAACATCAAGAGGGACCACCTCGCCCTCCTTCTCGAACTGCACCATCTCGCTCTCGGCGATGGCGGTGCACGCCTCCGCGACCAGGCTGACGATCTCCTCGTTGAAGAAACCGCCGATGGCGAAGGCCTTCACGAAGAGGAAGTCCCCGCTGACCAGGGCCTGCTGGAGCCCGAACTTCTTGTATGCGGACAACCGCCCCCGCCGCTTCTCGGAACGGTCGTTGATATCGTCATGGATGAGCGTCGCGGAATGGATCATCTCGAAGGCCGCGGCGATCTTGATCGCCTCACCGACCTCCTTGCCACCAGACGCCAGATAGGAAAGGATGGTGACCCCGGGGCGCATGCGCTTGCCTCCGGAAGATATGACGTAATCGCAGATCTCAGTCAGCACAGGCTGCTCGGAGCGGATGCTGCGGTGGATCTCCTGTTCCACCATCTGAAGCTCATCCTTTATCGATGAATCCCAGCCCTGAGACATCGTTCGCTCGATATGGTAAATTTATACTTAACCGTTACTGGCTTTTAAACGAGACAGATGGCCAGCGTTACCGCCAGATGAAGAAAAATAAGAGAATGGGGAAGGGGTTTTCAGGCGAACAGGGCCTGGGCGGCGTCCCGGCAGAGCTGTATGAAGTAATCGGGGAACACACCGATGCCGATGATGGCCACGACGCATATCGCCACCGCGGCGACCATGCTCTTGGGCAGCTTCAGCTTCTCGGACGGGGCACCCTCTTCCAGCTCGTCCACGTACATGTACTTGACCACGCGGGCGTAGTAGTACAGGGATATGGCGCTGTTTATTATACCGGCCACTGCCAACCAGATCATCCAGTCGGCGCCGTCCACCGTGCCCATTATAGGCGAGGAGAACAGCACGACCTTGCTGGCGAACCCGGCCAGGGGCGGTATTCCGGCCAGTGAGAACAGCAGAACCGTCATGGAGAAGGCCATGAAGTTGGACCTCTTGGCCAGTCCCTTGTAGTCCGCGATCCTCTCGCCGATGGCCACGGTGGCCAGGGTGGCGACCACTATGAACGCGCCGCCCTTCATGAAGGCGTGGGTCAGTATGTGGAAGATACCGCCGGTCACGGCGAACTCGGTCCCCACGGCGACAGCGATCAGGATGTAGCCGGCCTGGGCTATGCTCGAATAGGCCAGCATCCTCTTGATGCTGGTCTGGTTCAGGGCCGCCAGGTTCCCCACGGTCATGGTCACTATGGCCAGTATGGCCACCACGATCTCCCAGTCGGCCTTTATGGCCAGCATGGCGATGAGGAAGAACTTGAACATGGCCACGAAACCCATCTTCTTGGACCCGGCCGCCAGCATGGCGGTGATGGTGGTGGGCGCTCCCTCGTACACATCAGGGGCCCAGGAGTGGAACGGGACCATGGCCACCTTGAAGCCGAAGCCCACGATGACCATCACCAAGGCCAGCCAGAGCATCTCCTTGTACGCGTCCAGGGTGCCGACCGCGGCCCCGATCTCCGCGAAGCTGGTGGTGCCCGCCACGCCGTAGACCAGGGATATGCCGAACAGGGTGAAGGCCGAGGAGATGCCACCGAAGATGAAGTACTTCGTCGCCGCCTCCGTGCCCTTTATGTCCTTCTTGCGGAAGGCCACCAGGGCGTACGAGGACAGGCTGGTTATCTCGATGCCGATGTACAGCACGAACAGGTCGGTCGCCGCGGCCACCAGCATCATGCCGAGGGTGGCCAGCAGGATGAGCGAGTAATATTCCGCGGCATGCTTCTCGCCCTCGATGTATCTGGCGGAGGCGAGGATGACCACGAAGGCCACGGCCAGGAACACCAGCATGAACAGGGCGCTGAAGTCGTCCAGCACCAGCAGGCCGTTGTCGAAGGCCAGCGGACCCAGCCCCTCGACGTAGTACATGAGCACGGCCAGCATGGACAGGCCTACCCCTGCCAGCGAGACGACGGCCAGGAACCGGTTGTCCTTGAGCAGCAGGTTGACCGCCGGCAAGGCGAGCGCGAACAGGGCCACGATTATCTCGGGATACAATGCCGTATAGTCCACTTAGATCCCTCCCAGAAGGCCCAGTACGGTGCCAAGAGCGGGGCGTATGTAGTCCATGACCAGGGCGGGGAACATGCCGAACAGCACGATGAGCCCGCTGAGCACCGCCAGGGGCAGCGCTTCGAACCAGTACACGTCATGCAGATGTTCGGTGTCGATCTCCTTGGTCAGGGGACCGAACAGGGTGCGCTGCATGGCCCATATGTAATAGGCGGCGGTGAAGGCGATGCTGGTCACGGGTATCAGCAGCAGCCAGCCGAAGGCGTCGAAGGTGGCGGTCATGACCGAGAACTCGGCCACGAAACCGACCATGCCCGGAAGCCCGAGGGAGGCCATGAAGCCGATCATCATGAAGGTCGCCCCGAGAGGCATCTTGGCGGCCAGCCCGCCGAGGCGGGGGATGTTCCTGGTGCCGGCCTTGTGCTGCACCACGCCGCACATCATGAAGAGGACGGCGGTGATGAGACCGTGGGCGAACATCTGGAACACACCGGCGGCGATGCCGATCTCGGTGAAGGTGGCGAACCCCAGCATCACTATGCCCATGTGGCTGATGGAGGAGTACGCTACCATCTTCTTCAGGTCCTTCTGCGCGATGCACATGATGGCGCCGTAGACAATGGAGAGGATGGCCAGGATGACCATCACCCACTGCCACTCATGGGCACCGTCAGGCAGGGCCGGGAAGGCCACGCGGATGATACCGTAGGAACCCATCTTAAGCAGCAGGCCGGCCAGCAGGACCGAGCCTGCGGTGGGGGCCTCCACGTGCGCGTCGGGCAACCAGGTATGGAACGGGAAGGATGGCATCTTCACGGCGAAGCCGAAGAAGAGCGCCCCGAACACTATTATCTGGAAGGTCAGCCCGAACATCGGCGACACGGCGTTGATGTCCTCCATGCCGAAGGAGTAGAACCCGTTGACCGAGGCGGCCTCGAAGTACAGGGCGAAGATACCCAGCAGCATGGCCAGGCTGGCGATGTGGGTGTAGATGAAGAACTTGATCGCCGAGTAGGCCCTGCGCGGGCCGCCCCATACGCTGATCAGGAAGTACATCGGGATCAGCACGACCTCCCAGAAGACGTAGAACAGGAAGTAGTCCAGGGCCATGAAGACGCCTAGAACTCCCAGCTCCAGCACCAGCAGGAGGGCCATGAACTGGTTGGTCCGGTGGTCGACATCCCAGGAGAATATGACCGCCAGGAACACCAGGAGCGTGCTCAGGAAGACCATGGGCACGCTGATCCCGTCAACTCCCAGTATGTAGGATATGCCGAGCGACTCGATCCAGGTGAAGGACTCCTTGAACTGGTACCCGCCGCCGGTCTGCACATACTCGGTCAGCATGAGCAGCGACAGCACCATGGGTATGGCCGAGAAGACCAGAGCGGATATCTTGGCCATCTTGGGGTTCTTGCCCAGGAAGAAGGTGACCACTGCACCGACCAGGGATACGAGCAACATCAGGGATAGTATCGGTATTTCCATGGGATCACCTCAGCACTCCTACGACGTAGAGAAGGATCACGATCACCGACACTCCGATCAGGAGCAGGGTGGCGTAGCTCTGCACGTAGCCGTTCTGGAGCTTGCGCACCACGCCCCCGGCCTTGGTCAGGAAGGCGGCGATGCCGTTCACTATGCCGTCGATTACGTAGCGATCGAACTTGTCCAAGAGCAGGGAGAAGCCGTACACGCCCACGTAGCCAATCTTGTCGTAGGCCACCGGGAACTTGTAACGGTCCAGGAGCAGCTGGTGCATGGCCTTGGGGAAGCCCTTGGACACGACCTTCTCCGCCGATATCTTGGTCTTATAGAAGCTGAAGTAGGCCAGCATTATGCCGCTGACCGCAGCCACTATGGATATGTAGGTCAGCGGGGAGGTGAACACCTCGGTCAGCCGCTCGCCCATGGTCAGCACGTGGGCGTGCTCGAAGTATATCGCCCCGAAGAACCCGTCCCCGATGAAGAGGGCGAACCCGGAAGCGAAGGCCAGAGCGGCCAGGATGACCAGCGGGAGCAGCATGGCGATGGGCGCCTCGTGCTTATGGTGACCGTGCTCGGTGGCGTGCCTGGTGCCCTCGTTGGGCTGCCCCTTGAACACCATGAACCACATGCGGAACATGTAGAAGGCGGTCATGAAGGCCGTGAGCACTCCCAGCACCCATAGCACCATGAAGGTGAGACCGGCATCCCCGGCCTCGAAGGTCACCGCAAGAACCTCGTCCTTGCTCCAGAAACCGGAGAGGGGAGGTATGCCGGCGATGGATATGCAGGAGATGAGCATGGTGATCATGCTGACCTTCATGTACTTGCCCAGGCCGCCCATCTGGGCGAGGTCTTCAGTGTGCACGTAGTGGATTACCGCTCCGGCGCCCAGGAAGAGCTGGCCCTTGAAGAAGGCGTGGTTCATCAGGTGGAACAGGCCGGCACCGAAGGCTATGGAGCCCTCGACATGGTGGCCGTGGTGCCACAGGAACGCTCCTGCCCCCAGACCGAGGATCATGTATCCCAGCTGGGAGACGGTGGAGTAAGCGAGCACTCCCTTGATCTTCGGGGCGCAGAGGGCCATGCTGGCGGCGACGAAGGCGGTGATGCCTCCGATGGCACCGACGAACAGCGAGACCTCCGCGCTGGTGGCGATGATCGGGAATGACCTGGCCACCAGGTACACACCTGCGTTGACCATGGTGGCCGCGTGTATCAAGGCGGACACGGTCGTAGGACCTTCCATCGCGTCAGGCAGCCAGTCGTGCAGTGGGAACTGTGCGCTCTTGCCTATCGCCCCGCCGAACAGGAAGAAGGCCGCGAAGGCCATCATGGTAGGGTCGGCGGTGTCCAGGGCGTGCCATACCTGCTCATAGTTGAAGGTTCCCAGCTCGGTGAACAGGATGAACAGGCCGACCATGAACATGACGTCGCCCACCCTGGTGACCAGGAACGCTTTCTTGGCCGCGCGGGCCGCGGAGGGCCTCTCGTACCAGAACCCTATCAGCAGATAGGAGCAGAGACCGACCAGCTCCCAGAACACGAACATCTGGAAGAAGTTGTTGGCCAGGACCAGACCGAGCATGACGCCCACGAACAGGCAGATCTCGGTGAAGTACCGGTGGCGCCTGGGGCCCTGGTCATGCATGTAGGCTGTCGAATAGACAACCACCAGGAAGGCGATGAAGGAGACCACGATGAGCATCATGGCCGCCACGTTGTCCAGGTAGACCCCCATCTCCAAGGTGTACTCGGAGCTCAGGACCACCCAGGTCTGACTGGTGCTGTAGACCCTTCCGGTCGTCAGCAGCTCGAAGGCCGTCCAGAGCGCCAGGACCATTCCGGCCCCGACGCCCCCCACGGCGATGTAGCCGTTCAGGTCGTTCAGCTTCTTGCCGAAGAAGCCGATGAAGACGAAGGCCAGCAGCGGAAGTACCGGTATCAACCATGCGTATTCCAGTATGTCCATCTTTACCACCTCAGCAGGTTAATTTCGTCCACATCCACGGTCTTCCTCAGCTTGTTGAGGTTAAGCAGTATCGCCAGGGCGATGGTGACCTCGGCCGCGGCGATGCCGATGGAGAACAGGGCGAAACCCTGTCCGGTGGCGTCACCGAAATACGAGGAGAACGCCACCAGGTTGATTATGGCCGCGTTGAGCATGATCTCGATGCACATCAGGATCATGATGGCGTTCTTCTTCAGTATGACCCCGGCCGCCCCGATGACGAACAGGACCGACGTTATAATCAGCACAAACTCCAGCGGGATCATTCGTCATCATCCTCCTGCGCGATGAAAACGCCGCCGATTATGACGGCGAAAAGCATTATGCCTAGCATGAGAACGGCCGCCCCATAGTCGGTGAATATGGCCGTTCCGATCTCGGCGGTCTTGAGCACGGTGTCCCCGATGTCCCCCCATTCGATGGTGAACACGGAGTAGAGCATGAGCTCCAGAAGGAGCCCGACGACCAGTACCTTGGCCACTATGGCCTGGGTCGAGTCACCGCGCTTCATTTGGACCGCCTCCTCTTGACGATGCTTTCCTCATACTCCTGGCAGGCGTCTCCCCCGACCATCCGGCGCTTGGTGAGCATTATACCGAACAGAATCAGGACGTTGATGGCGCCCACGTACACCAGTATCTGGATCAGGAACAGGTATTCCGAGTTAAGGAATATGTACAGTATGGCCACACCGACGAACGTCGCCGCCAGCCAAACCACGCTGCGCACGATGTCCTTGGAGATGACCACCATGGCGGCGCATCCCACGGTCAGGGCGCCGAATATCAGGAAGAACAGAGTTGTTCCATCCAAAATCATCACAACACCTCCTTCACGCTTAGGCACGATTTCGGGCACACCTCGACGCACTGTTCGCAGACCACGCACTTGGCGTTGTCGAACTTGGGGTGCTTTATCGGCTTCTTGGTCTTGGGGTTGACCTCGCCGGTCTCCGCCATCTCGATCGCATCGGCCGGACAGGTCTTGGCGCACCTCGAGCAGGAGATGCACTTCGAGCCATCCAGGACGATGGTGTCGTGGACGTTCGGATCGTTCTTAGCGTAGGTCTTGACCTCCCCACCCGCCTTCATCTCGGAGAGCAGGGCGAACTCATAGTTCACCTCGTAACCGGGCTTGTGGGGATGCTGCAGCTTGACCGGGTCGAAGATCAGGCCGCCGCGACTGTAAGAGCACAGCTCGAACTCCGGGGTGACGATCATGGCGTTGGTCGGGCACGCTTCCGCGCAGTTGCCGCACATCATGCAGCGACCGACGTTGACCTGCGGGCGCTTGACCTTGCCCTTCTCGGCATCCTGGAAATCGATCATCTCGATGCACTGGTTGGGGCATTCCTTGGCGCACCGGGCGCAGCCGATGCACTTCTCCAAAATGATCCCAGGCCTTCCGCGGAAGTTGTCCGGGTAGAGAAGCTTCTCCCAGGGGTACAGTATGGTGCAGGGCCGGTGCTTCGTGGCGCGTATGGCGCCCTTGAAGGTGACCTGCATGGTCTTCAATATGTAACCGGTGGCCCGGAAGTGGTCCGCTTTAGTGTATCTCCTTTCCTCTATCCTCATCAGAACACCCCCGCGACCTTAAGGGCCACAGCGATCAGCAGGTTGATCACGGCCAGGGGAAGGAGCCTCCTCCACCCCAGTTTCAGTATCTGGTCGGTCCTGATCCTCACGGTGGCCGCGCGGACCCATATGAAGAAGAAGAACACGACGAACGTCTTGGCCAGGTACCAGGCCTCCGCCCAAATGAACTCCGGACCGGCCCATCCGCCCAGGAAGAGCATGGTGAACAGCCCGCTGAGGATGTAGGCGCGGAAGTAATCAGAGGCCATTTGCAGACCCCATCGGACATCACCGTATTCGGTGGCCCATCCTTCCACCAGTTCCGCCTCCGCCTCAGGCAGGTCGAACGGGATACGCTCGGACTCCCCGATGGCGGCGATGAAGAAGGTCAGCGCGCCGATGCACAGCGGTACGATGAGCCAGATGTTCTGCTCCTGCCAGGTGACTATGCCCACGAAGGACAGATCGCCGGTAAGAACGACCACGGCCACGATGCACAGCAGGAGCGGTATCTCCAGGGCGATCAGCTGCGCGGCGGCCCTCATACCACCGATCAAGGTGAACTTGTTGTTGGAGGACCATCCGCCGATCAGGATGGAGAAGGGACCGAAGGCGAATATGGCCACACCCAGCAGCACGGCCAGGTTGACGTTTATCACATAGAAGTTGTCAGAGAACGGTATGCAACCGAACAGCATGAACGTCGAGGCCAGGTATGCGAAGATGGCCATCTCGAACAGCCGGTGGTCGGAGTCCTTGGGCACGATGTGCTCCTTCAGGACCACCTTGATACCGTCGGCGAAGTTCTGGAAGAAACCGAGGAACCCGACCTGGGTACCGCGGCGGTCCATGAACCTTCCCAGGAACTTTCGTTCCTGCCATATGAAACACAGCCCGAACATCATGGCGGTGATCAGGAATATCACTGCCACTAGCAAGGTCGAAACGAAGTCGACCACCGGAGCGGTCTGCAGCCATTCCCCGAAGTCGCTGAGGAATCCCAGCTTGGTCCAGTCGAGGAGAGCGGCGACCAGTCCCAGCAGCCACTCGGTGAAGTTGGTCAGTTCAATGTAGAGGTTCGACATCTGATCACCTGTCCGTTTCTCCTATGCACATGTCCATGACGCCCATGATGGCCGGTACGTCAGATATTTTGAAGCCGACCAGCATCGGAGGCGAGGCGGACAGGTTGACGAAGTTCGGGGAGCGCACCTTAAGGCGGTACGGCCTCTCCGAACCATCGCTGACCATGTACATCAGCGACTCCCCGCGGGGGTCCTCCACGTGGTTGACGACATTACCCTTCGGAGGACATCTGGGCACCTTGACCCGGATGGGGCCGGCGGGGGCCTGTGCCAACGCCTGGCGGACGATCTTCATGCTCTCCCGCATCTCGTCCATGCGCACGCGGTACCTGGCGTACACGTCACCATCGGTGTGCGTGCAGATGTCGAACTTCATGTCCGCGTAGACCTCGTAGGGGTCTAGGCGGCGCAGGTCCATCTCCACGCCGCTGGCCCTCATGATCGGTCCGGTCAGGCCCAGGTTCATGGCGGTCTTGCCGTCCATCTTGCCGATCCCGACCGTCCTCATCAGGAACGGTTCGTTCTCGTCCATCAGCGATTCCAGGTCGCGCAGGCGCTTCTCGAACTCGTCGAGGGTGCGGTTGACGTCCCGCTCGTAGTTCTCTGGCAGGTCGCTGCGGACGCCGCCGATGCGGCAGTAGTTGTACGTCATCCTGGCACCGCTCAGCTTACAGAGCAGGTCCAGGAACAGCTCCCTTTCCCTGATCGACCAGGTCATGATGGTGTAGCTTCCCAGGTCGGTACCGACCGCCATCAGCCAGGTCAGGTGAGAGGTTATGCGCTGCAGCTCCAGAACGGCCACCCGGATGTACTTGGCGCGGTCCGGGGCCTCGATGCCGTAGATCTTCTCGGCGGTGAGGCAGTAGAGGTGGTTCCAGGATAGGGACGAACCGTAGCAGAGACGGTCGGCCAGAGGAACGATCTGGGAGTAGGTGCGGTTCTCCACCATCTTCTCCCAGCCCCGATGCAGGTAGCCGATGATCGGCTCGGCCTGGGTGATGGTCTCTCCCTTCAGCTTGACCCTGAGGTTCCACAGACCGTGGTTGAAGGGGTGCTGGGGACCCATGTTGATCCACATCTCATCCGTAGGCATCTCAGACCCTCCTTCCAACGATGAAGTCCTTTCTCAGCGGGTGGAACTTGAACTCCTCGGGCATCATGATGCGGCGCAGGTCAGGGTGACCCTTGAAGACTATGCCCATCAGATCGTATGCTTCCCTCTCGTGCCAGTTGGCCCCGCCCCACAGCGGGGTTATGGAGTCGACGGTGGGATCGTCCCGGGGAATGTCGACCAGCACCTCGGAGAGGATGTGATTGGTCCACGAGGAAACGTGGAAAACCACGGTAAAGTGGTCCAAATAATCTACAGTAGTAACGCAGGAGCAGTGCTCGAAGTTGAGCCCCTCCTTCATGAACTTGCATACTTCGAACGATATCTCGCGGGGTACCTGGAGGTGCAGCCTCTTGGGGGCGGCCTTGAGGACCTCCACGGCGGGGAACTTGGACTTTATGTCCTTGGATATGTCCTCCACGGACCGGTCGGGCGTGTCGTATATTATCACTTGGCTCATCATCACACCTCAATCGTCCAGGAAGCTTCCGCGGTTCTCGGCGGTCAATTTTCGGTTCAGCATGTTGAAGGCCTGTATCATGGCCTCGGGGCGGGACGGGCATCCGGGGATGTAGACGTCCACGGGAATGAAGGTGTCCGCGCCCTGAATGACGTTGTACGCGTCATACCAGGGACCGCCGGAGATGGTGCACTCGCCCATGGCTATGACCCACTTGGGTGAAGGCATCTGCTCGTACAATGCCTTCAGGGAAGGTCGGAGCTTGGCGGAGATCCATCCGTTCAGGAGCAGCACGTCGGACTGCCTCGGGGATGATCTGAAAACGATGCCGAGGCGTTCAGCGTCATAACGGGGACCGCCGGCGGCGGCCATCTCCAGGGCGCAACAGGCGATACCGAAGTGCAGTGGGTATACAGAGTTCCTCTGACCCCAGGACCAGATGGGAGCGGTGATCTTGTCGATGACCTGCTTGCCGCCGGTGGCCACCATGGTCTCCCTCATCATGGTCTTGGTCATCTCGCCAAACTGCTTGGCGGTCATGGTCATGGCGTTGAATGACAGGTCTATATCCACAATATCCTCTCCTTCTTCAAAGAATAATAGACTCCAGCGAGCAGGATGACGA
>Ga0302243_1000165_pt1 | contig 73331 bp, 69 predicted proteins | sample AAG_UR_Met_MG_FD_193514 | JGI IMG/M metagenome (GOLD analysis project Ga0302243, IMG submission 193514) | Enriched activated sludge microbial communities from anaerobic digester in WTTP, New Holstein, Wisconsin, United States - AAG_UR_Met | ecosystem: Engineered > Bioreactor > Anaerobic >... | reverse complement strand
CGCCAGGAAGAAGAGGCAGAAATCGTACAGGTGAGCAGAAATGATAATACCGGTAAGATGTTTCACGTGCGGCAAGGTGGTAGGAAGCTCCTACCAGACCTTCGTCAAGAGGGTGCAGATGGGGGAGGACCCCCAGGAAGTGCTGGACGATCTGGACATCAAACGGTACTGCTGCCGCCGTATGATAATCTCCCACTCGGACCTGCTCGGCGAGCTGATCCCCCTGGGTTAAACCTCTTATTCACCCCTTTACAAAACGGGTCTGTGGGGTAGCTTGGAATCCTTCCTGCTTGGGGTGCAGGTGACTCCGATTCAAATTCGGACAGACCCACCAATTCCTCTCATATTTCAACTGATGGAGAAATCGCTTTGTCGTACCTGGACGACGCACGATCATACCTCAACCTAGGACGCAAGGAGGCGCCAGGTCTGTTATTCTGTCTTCTGGTGGCCATAAGCAGCTACCTTCTCACCCGGGGAACGGTCCTGGATGGCGGGCCTCGATTGCTGGGCCCCGGTCTTTTTTCCGATAACCCCGCCTTCTCCGTCCTATTCAAGGTCGGCCCCATCGTGCTGGCGCTGCTCATCGGCTTGATGGTGAACTTCTCCCCGTTCAGCCCCGGTGGCGCTTACTCCGGACGATACCTGCTGCGCCTGGCCATCGTGCTCATGGGCGCCCGGGTGACCGTGGACATATTGTCTAAAGCATCCCCGGCCGGGATACTGATCATCCTGGCGGTGATGGCCTTCACTATTTGGCTTTCGCTGCTCATTGGAAAGAGGATCCGGATGGAGAATGATGCCGCGGCTCTCATCGGCACTGGGAATGGCATCTGCGGCGTGTCGGCATGTCTCAGCGTGGCTCCGGTCATTGACGCGAAGGCGCACAACGTTCACGCGGTCATCGGAGTGATCAGCGTCCTGGGCCTGATAGGGGTCTTCGCCGTACCCTGGATCGCTTCCATCGCAGGACTGAGCGCTGCCCAGGCCGAAGTGCTCATCGGTGGCTCATTGCACGAGGTAGGGAACGTCATCCCGGCGGCCGACCTGTACCATAACGCCCTGGGCGGAGGAGATATTGCCGCCCTGGTCCTAGCCTACAAGATGATACGGGTGGCCATGCTGGTGGTTGTGGCATACGTTCTGGCAAAGATATTCCACGACAACGATAGGGCTTCCACAGGGACCAAGATGCCCGGCTTTCTTATCGCGTTCGTGATCATGGCCGCCTTGATGTCTTTGCTCATCCACACGTTTCCGGAGCTGGGCGAGGAGGTCCGTTCAACCGTCGTTTCCTCCTCGGCATCCCTGCTCACGGTGGCCATGGCCGGGGTCGGCCTGTCCATGGACCTCCGCCAGACCGTAAGGGTGGGACGGAAGTTGATGCCCACGGCCTCTCTTATCTGGGTCATCCAGCTGGTGCTCCTGCTCGTTCTGGTAAAGCTGCTGGTTTGAAACGGCCGGTCATAAGCATAGCTTTATTATCGATACTGCCAACGGCGATATTGAGCCATTGGAAAAGGCCAAGGCCAATTGGGCCGAGGTCAATCTGAGCAAGCTTGAGCGATACGCCTCCGAGGGCGACGTCATAGTCGTACCTGGAAAGGTGTTGGGGTCCGGTGCCTTGAGCAAGAAAGTGACCGTAGCCGCCTACGGGTTCTCCGAGTCCGCCAAGATGAAGATCGAGGCCTCTGTATGGACATATGCAGACCATCAATCTCGCTATTACCCCTCCCCATTATCCCATGTGCTCGACCGACCTTTGGAGATCGTCCTCGATATCGAGCCCTTACAATTCATCGTCATGCTCGTGCCCGAATGCCCGATTAAAAAAAGGAAGTGTAAGCCCGATCGGCTTACACAATGTTATCCACATCAACAAAGATTCAGCGATAGACCCAGGCACTTCCAGCTTGGAATTGGATTGAACCCTCGACATTAACATCCTCGTATGGAGAGCCCACCACGATGAAGTTACCGCCAGTGGCGACATGATTCCATCCAAACTGCAGATTATCCTTCGGACTAGTGCTGTTAAGAGAACTGACCAGCCTTCCCGATGTGGTATAGGCGTACGCTTGTCCAACGTACTGGGTTGAACCGACGGTTTCATATGGTGCTGAAACGACCATGTATTTGCTTCCTATCGCAACCGCCGAACCGAAGCCAGCAACGCTGGCCACATTGGGGCTGACTAGCGTTTTGGCCAGTCTGCCGGTCAAGGTGAAGACATAAGCACGCCCAGCAGAATGATATGGGTCTGTTACTCCTTTCACAGAAACATCTTCTCCCGGCGCCCCGATTATGATGGATTTGCCATAGGTTCCGATTGACCATCCGAAGGAGCCGCCTTCTTGCGCATTAGGGCTAGTGAACGTCATAAATGGTTGGCTGTCGGCTAAGGTGAGGCTGGCGGCGCGATAGAGATAGACATTCCCTGCCTCAACAAAGGTATCGCTCCCGATGACGTTATTGGCACCTGGCTCACTGACGATGATAATTCCATTGTTGAAAGCGACCGAGTATCCAAATTGCCCATAAGAAATTCCACTAGGGGAATTCAGCTCTGCCAATAGAGTAATTTCATTGGTTGCACCAATTGAGTAGACAAAAGCCTGTCCAACATAGGAAGTGCTGGCTATGTTAGCATTTGGCTCCCCGATAACAATGTAATTTCCACTAATAGCAACGCTCATGCCAAAATTATCATAGCTGTTCGGGTCAGGATCAGGTATCGATGCCAACAAATTTCCATTGGTATCAAATAAATAGACCTCCCCCGCGGTAATACCTGAAACGGTTTGTGAAATGGCTCCAACGACCACATATCCCCCGCTGATGGCGACGGACCAGCCAAAGCTGGCCCATGCTTCGTGAATCGGATTGGTTAACGTCACCGGCGTTATGGACAGGTCCAAAGCGTCGTAAATATAGGCCAATCCCTCGTATTGATAGGTGGTCTCACCAACCGTAACGTCCGCATTTGGGGCGCCTACAACCAAATGAATTCCGTCAGTCGCGACCGCCCAGCCGAACTGTTCGTTGTAAATTGGATTCGGGGCGTTAAGTTGGGTCGTGCTGGATAATCCTGCTTTACCTGCACTTACTGGCACTGCCATCATTATTCCTGCGAAAAGCATGCAGGTGACGATGACGAAGGCCATTGTTTTTTCAATTTCATTTTCATCCTATCACTCCTCCCCAAAGGTATGACATCTTGACGAGTAGGTGGGCTGTCCCCTTCCCCATCGCCCTTTTTTACCGGATTTATCAAACATTATTCCGCATATGAAACCTTTTTAACGATTATGTGAAACTTTTATGGTTGATGTGAAAGATGTTGAATACGGGACAGGAGCGAAATGGCAGAACGGATGCAGAAATTGCTCTTCGAAATGTCCAACGAAGATCGAATGAGGATACTGAGAAGATTGGAGGAAAACAGCCTGAACCTATCGCAACTCGCTGACTCCCAGGACCTCCATGTTTCAGACGCGTTCCGTCATCTGCATAGACTAAGTGATGCGGGATTGGTACAGAAAGATGGGGAGGGGCAATATCATTTAACCCATTATGGCCAACTTATTCTTGGCCAGCTCAAGGGAATAGAGGCCTTGACGAAGAACGAGGAGTACTTCTCAAAGTGCAGCACTTCAATGCTTCCTTATGAATTCATCAGCCGCATCGGTGAGCTTGTTGAGGGAACAGCACTAGCTACTATTCCCGATGAACTGAACGCGATAGAAGGCGCGATCAAAATGGCTGACCAATACATATGGGCTATGTCCTCTCATAACCTGAACATCACCAATCCACAGATCATAGCCAAAGCCAAGGCAGGCGTAAATATTAGATTCATCGCCCCTGAGGGGATTTATCTCCCTGATAGCGTAGCGCCTATACCGACCACTCTGCCCGGCATCAACAAAAGGGAGTTGAAAAAAGTAGAGATTATGATACTGGTTACCGACCATGTTGCAGGTTTTGGTCTTCCCACCCCAGATGGAAAATTGTTAACTCATTCCCTAGTTGGCACTGAACGCCGGTTCATGAAGTGGTGCGAGGATCTTTTTAAATACTATTGGGAGAGGGCTAGACCATACGGACAATAAAATAAACTTGTTATGAAAAAATACTCAATAGAATTCCCGATAGTTCCAAAAAGCAATCCGGGGCGTCGTACGTACATTTATTATCCCATCCGCCAAAGGTGATACTAGGCCTGTCTAGGGTCCTGCTACCTACCTTTCCTTTTCTTTTTTCCGCGGGCCCCGGGCTAGGAGAGGAACCATGGGGGAACTGAGGAACATCGCTTACAGCAGGGACGAGAAGGAGGCCATGCTGGGCCAGGCCATGAGCCAGTGGTGGCTGGGCGCCATCGCCACAATGATGAAGGCCATGGGCCCGGAGGCGGCCATGAAGGCCTATGGGCCGACAATGAGGCAGATTGGCCGGGACTGGGCCAACCAGTTCGTCAAAGAGAAGGGGTTCAAGGGCCACGACGCCATGGCCACCGCATCCGTGATACGGATGTGGGAGAGCATGATGGGGATCGAGGGCAAGGTGCTCGAGGCATCCCCTGATAAAGTGGTGGTCAGGAACACCAGCTGTCCGTTGGCCAAGACCATGCCGCAGGCCTGCCAATCCCTGGAGTGCGCCATCTGGGGGCATGTGGACGTCATCAGCCCTGGTTACCGCTTTGAATCAAGGGCGGCCATGACCAAGGGCGATCCCTACTGCGAATGGTGCATCGAGAAGAAGAGATGAGCTAAACCATTCTGGGCGGTCACCACCGCCCGTTCTTTTTCGATAGCAAACATATCTTAATGGGTAACGTGTTCTTTATGAGATATTCAACCAATAGCCAAGGGCACGGAGCGTTGATGGATGCACGTCATTGTGGTCGGGGCGGGGAATGTCGGCTATACGATCGCCAGGATGCTGTCCAAACAGCATTCCGTCCTGGTCATAGAGGACGATCTCAAGCGCTATGACTACGTGGTCAACCATCTCAACGTGGGGGCGCTCAATGGTAACGGAGCTAGCCCCAAGGTCTTGAAGAGCGTCATCAACGAGGATTCCAACTTATTGTTGGCGGTGACGGAACGGGACGAGACGAACATCTTCACCTGCATGATGGCCAAGCAGATAAACCCCAAGCTGGTCACTGTGGCCAGGGTCCGTAATCCAGATTATATCGAGGGGGCCATGGCCTCCAAGTTCCTGAACGTCGACCATATCATTTCTCCGGAATATCTCACCGCGGTCAAGCTGATGCGCATCGCCATGTTCGAGAACGCCATAGGGTGCGAGACCATACCCTCCCTGGGCGTAGAGCTGGCCATGTTCAAGGTTACCGGGAAGAAGGAGAGCGTGGTGATGGTTCCCCTGCGAGAGATGCCCATCCCCGAGGAATGCAAGATCCTCATCATCCACCGCGGCAAGCAGATCATCGTTCCTACCGGCAACGATGTGCTGATGAAGGGCGACCAGGTCACCATCGTGGGTAAAGGTCAGGCGATAGCCGATTTCAATCGCATGCTCGGGATCCTGCGTGAACCGAAGGACATGGTCATCATCGGCGGGGGGATCGTGGGGGAGCATCTTGCGACCATGCTGGAGAAGGAGAGGCTTTCGGTCAAGCTCATCGAGAACGACGAGGACCGCTGTCGGATATTGGCGAAAAAGCTGAGCAAGACGGTGATAATCAACGATAACGGCTCCGATCCCTCCGTTCTGCGCAACGAGAACGTGAGCATGGCCGACGTGCTGATCTGCGCCACGGAGAACGAGGAGGATAATCTCCTGGCATCGCTCATCGGAAAGCATCTCGGGGTCTCCAAGGTCATTTCCAGATACTCCAAGAGGGAGTACGAGGAGATCTTCGGCATGAGCGGGATCGACGCCTCTGTCGGCTACTACCACGTGGTCGCGAACGAGATAATCAAGGAGACGGTGCACAACTACGAGGTGATGCTGCTACTGGAGAAGTTCTCCGAGGAGTTCTTCGACCTGAAGGTGACCGCGGGCAGCCGCATCGTCGGCAAGAAGCTCGCCGACATCGACATGCCCAAGATGTCCGCCATCGCCCTGGTGGTCAAGGACGGCAAGGCCATAATCCCATCGCCCGAAACGGTCATCGAGGAGGGCGACAAGGTGTTCATCTACGCACTTCAGTCAGCAATAGCCAAGCTGGAATGGATGTTCAAGGCCAACATACCGATGGGCCCCTAGGGTGAGTAAAAAATGACCACGTTCTACGATAAGACGAGAAGATGGTTCGGCCAACTGGCCTATTACTTCGACCGTCTGAACGTGGACGTGAACAACATCTTCGACAAGGTGGCCCGCAAGGAGAGCGCCATCCCGCATATCTTCGGGATACTGATGCTCTACATGTCCATCGCCCTGGTCTTCCCTTACCTGGTCTCGCTGTACTACGATGAGGACCCCCGGCCCTGGATATTCCCGATATTGCTGTGCCTGATCAGCGGGCTATTGCTATTGATGCGCTACCGGTCCCCCGAGAACACCCGTCCCACCGAAGCGATGTTCGTGGTGGCCACTGGCTGGCTCGCCCTGACCGTCATGGGAGCGATACCGTTCGTAATGCATGGAATGAGCCCGGTGGACGCGGTGTTCGAGGCCATGAGCGGCTTCACCACCACCGGGTCCAGCATAATGATCGACATAGAGTCATGGCCTAGAAGTATCCTCTTCTGGCGAAGCTTCATGCACTGGTTGGGCGGCGCAGGCATCATCATGATATTCGTGACCGTGCTCCCGATGTTGGGCGTGGGCGGCCGCAACCTCTTCAAGAACGAATTCCCCGGCCTTGACGTTCAGAACTTTTCGGCCCGCATTCAGGAGGAGGCTCGCAAGTTCCATTATATCTACGGTTTCTTGTCCCTGATGATGGTGGTGCTCCTGCTCTTCACAGGGATAGGGGTGTTCGATTCATTCTGCGTGATGTTCTCCACCATGGGCACTGGTGGTCTTTCTCCGCACTCGGAGAGCATCGCCTTCTACAATTCGGTGAGCGTGGAATGGATCGTCATCCTCTTCATGTTCCTTGCCAGCACTAATTTCTATCTGCATTTCCAGGCCATCACTACCAGGGATCCCAATCGCTACTTCCGAAACTCGGAGTTCCGATTATATCTTGGGATAATCCTGGCGACGACCGCCATAATCACCGCCTTCTTGTGGGGCAAGGAGTTCAACAACATCGAGGTCGGCGTGCGCACTTCCATGTTCCAGGTCGTATCCTTAATGTCATCCACTGGGTTCGCCACTGCCAACTACATCTTCTGGGACCAGGCGGTGGTCTTCCTCCTCCTGGCACTGATCGTAATCGGCGGTAGCACCGGTTCCACCGCGGGCGGCATCAAGGTCGCCAGGTTCTTCCTGACCCGGGAGTTCGTAGCCTCAGCCCTGCACAAGACCGTACATCCTCGCTCGATATTCACGGTCAAGATCGACGGCAGGCCGTTAAGCCAGGAGGCCTTATCGTCCGTGGTCGCCATGGTCTTGTGCTATCTGGCCACCGCCATGTTCGCGGTGATCGCCCTGATCCTCCTGGGCATCGATCCGACGACCTCCATCAGCGCGGCCATCGCCACGTTGTCAAACGCCGGTCCCGGTCTGGGGGAGATAGGTCCATACGGCTCTTACGGCCTGCTTCCCGACGCGGCGAAGCTGGTCCTGACCTTCACCATGTGGGCGGGCCGTCTGGAGTTCATCTCCGTGCTGGTGCTCTTCACACCGGTCTTCTGGCATGAGCTCATGAGGTACCGGGAGAAGTACGTATGAGCTCCTATCAAGCCTGAGCCGATGACAACTGCGCATACTCGGTGGCGATGGCCGCCAGCTCCCGTACCTTCTCGTTGGCCGATTCCATGATCGTAAGCAGTTCCAGCAAGGTCGAGTCCGAAGGCACGCTGGCATCTTTCATCCTTTCCAGATGCTCACGGTAGATGACGTTTATCCGGGAGTTCATGGCCACCGTCCCGCTCTTGATGGCCACCTTGGTGCTCTCGTCGACGCTCAGAACATCCTCGCCGAGCAGTTCCAGGTTCGTTTTAAGAGTGTTGTATACGCTAGAAAGCTGTTCCAGTTGCTCCTTCGGGACCGTCCTTCCCTTCTCCCGGAAGCTAGTGGCAACGTCCCCGATGTCCTCGGCGTGGTCTCCCAGTCTTTCCATCAGGTTGGACATCCTTACCAACAGCGTGGTCCTCTGCCCCTCGTCATGCTTCAGGGAACGGCGGGACATTAGAAGGATGGCATCTTCGATCTCCTCATCCAGATAATCGTTCAGCGATTCCAGTTTGGATACTTTCTGCACAGCCTTTACGCCTCCATCGGAGAGCGAGAAGAACGAGGTGTCCAGCAGTTCCTTGGTGACCTCCAGGCTGTGCCCCAGCTCCTGTTCGATCAGGCGGAACGCCGTTGTGTTATCATCCGGCAGCTCCTTGGTCAAGAACTTAGGCCGGAAGAGCACCTCCTTCTCCTCACCCGGGACCGCTCTTATCACCACCTTCTGGAACTGCCTGATCAGCACCAGGAACACCACTGCCGTTACCACGTTGAAGATCAGGTGGGCGTTGGCCACCTGCCTCCCGACGTCCGGGGTGAGGTCCGTCACGACCGTGGCCAGCAAACCCGCCAGGGGAATGAAGATCAGCACCCCGGCCACGTTGAACAGCAGATGGGCAACCGCCGCCCTGCGCGCCCAGAGGTCCATCTTGGCCGAGGCGAACAGGGTGGTGGTCGTGCTGCCGATGTTGGCACCTAATAGCACTGGGATGGCCTGCTCGAGCGTCAGAAGGCCGCTGGATGCCAGCACGACCATCAGCCCGGAGGTGACCGAGCTGGACTGCACGGCGGTGGTGAACAAAACACCAACGAGCAAGGCAATGAAGAAGTTGTCCAGGTTTGATATCAGGGACAGTATCTGGGGGTCCTCGCGAATGGGATCGAGCGACCCGGATACCAGTTGCAGGCCAAAGAAGACCAGTCCGAAGTAGAAGAGCGGTTTCCCCACGAACTTGTATCTTCCTCCCACCAGCCCCCAGACGAACCCGATCAAGATGAACAGCGGGCCGAAGGCGGTGAGCTTGAAGGCCACCAGCTGAGCGGTGATGGTCGTTCCGATGTTCGCTCCGACTATCACCCCCAGACTGGAAGCGAAAGATATCGTCCCCACGTTCACCAGGCTGACCGCGATGACGGTGGTCGCCGCGCTCGATTGCACCGTGGCCGTAAGCAGCGCTCCGAAGGCCGCCCCTCTCCAACGGTCCTTGGTCAGCTTCCCCAGGGTCTCCCTGAACCGCTCACCTACGGAATTGATGATCTCCTTGCTGAAGTTCTCTATCCCGTAAAGGAAAAGGATCAGACCGGGGATGATAGCGAACAGCAGCTCCCAAGAAATGGCGGCCATCCCCGATTCATCACTTCATCGGGTAGATTACATTTCCGATGTTCTTCGATACGTTGGGAGAGAGCAAAGCAAAACGCTTAAAAGGCTAGGTCCATGGAACGTCCGCCATGTCCAAGGTCAAGCGGAAGATCATAAAGATCGACGAGGAGAAGTGCACCGGCTGCGGAGCGTGCGTCCTATCCTGCGCGGAAGGGGCGATAGTCATAGAGAACTGCAAGGCCAAGGTGGTCAAGGACATGTACTGCGATGGATTGGGGGCATGCCTTGGGCATTGCCCCGAGGGCGCTCTCTCCATCGAGGAGAGGGAGGCCGACCCCTTTGATGAGGAGGCGGCGAAAGAGCACGCGGAATCCAGCAAGAACCAGTCCATCCACGCATGCAGCTCCTCCCGGCCGATGATGATCATGCCCGAAACGGCCTCGGCAGCAGTGGGGGACAATCCCTCCCAGCTCAGGAACTGGCCCATACAGCTCCACCTGGCGCCTGAGGTCACCCCGGCCTACAAGAACGCTTCGCTGCTCATCGCCGCCGATTGCACCGGTTTCTCTTTAGGCAATGTCCAAAGGGACTTCATCGCTGGCAGGGTGGCCATCATCGGCTGCCCCAAGCTGGACGACGTTCAGGTGTACATCGATAAGCTTACCAGGATCTTCAAGAACAATGAGATAAAGGACATCACCCTGATCCGCATGGAGGTGCCCTGCTGCGGTGGTCTCCAGCGCATAGTGCATGAGGCCCTCAGGCTCAGCGGCAAGAAGGTCCCGCTCCAGGAGTTCATCGTGGAGCGCTACGGTGGAAAGGTGGTCAAGGTAACCGCTTAGACCGCTTTCCGGTCATCCTTTCCACTTTTACCTTTATCAATGCCGTGAGAGAAAGGGAGCGGGGGTCGAAGTCGAACGGTCCCTCGGTGTAATGGGACATCAGGACCTCCAGCCCCTTGCGGACCTCCCTCTCCTCCATCAATATCTCTGCGGCACCCCAGCCGATGACGCTCTCGTAGCTGGTGGACCACCGGCATGCCTTCTCCCCCCGCATGATCCGGACATCGGCCTCCAGCTCGAAACATACCTCAGGGTTCTTCTTCAGGACCTCCAGCTTCCTGCCCTCCCGGGCACAATGGAAGTAGAAGGCGCCGTCCCGGTACCCGAAGTTCATCGGCACGATGTACGGCTTCCCATCATCGACCATGGCCAGCCGGCAGACCTCCGCTCTGCGGATGACCTCTTCAAGCTCCCCCTGGTCCCTGATCTCCCTCTCCGCCTTCCTCATCTGATCACCTCAACCTTCCGCCGCAGTAAGGACAGAACTGACCGCCATGATCGAACCGCCCGCAATAGGGGCAGTTGTTGGGGACCGGCGCCGGGGGCTGCGGCCTGACGCCCTTCCTGTCCAGGAATATTACCAGCATCAGGAGCGGGACGACCACCGCCAGCACTATCAACAGTCCCAGGAATGCTTTCCCGAGGTCGCCCTCGGGGAAGAGCAGATCGTCCATCGGCACCGCGCCCTGGCTGATCACGAACGGTCCGATGGTATACGCATCCTCCGCCCAGTTGCCGTCCCGGTCCACCGTCCTGATGTGGATGTAGTAGGTCCCTGGAGACAATGAGCTCGTGGTGTAAGATCCCGTGGTCAGGTCCATCACCAGGTCCGGCGTGGCGTTAGCGTCCGTGCTGATCAGGATGCTGTATCCGAGCACCCCGCTGCCGCCGTCCCAGGCCCCTGACCAGATCACGCTGATGGTGCTGTCCATCGAGCCTTCTCCGATGGTGTGGGACGAGCTGAAGGAATCAGGGTTGCTGGGCGGGTCCAGCTCCATCGGCACCCTCGAGTTGCGGAACACCGCGGTGATGTTCACGTCCCGCACCGGCCAGGCCCTCTTGATGTCCTCCAGGCTGTCCGGCTGCAGATCATACATTATGTTCCAGAGCGTGGAGAGCTCGTTATCCACGAGGTCCCCGCGGGCGCTTCCGGACGGCCGGTCCGAAGGGTCCGTACCATCATAAAGGTCCCAGAGCACGTTGGCCACCGCCCCCTCGACGATAGCTCCGTCCATGTCCCCGCGGTCGCCGTGTCCGTAGGGGCTGTCCGCGAAGATCGTGCTTTCCAGCGAAGAACCGTCCGAACGCATCGGATCGCCGTCCACCGCCCGCTCGAAGAACTGCGCCCAGCCCTCGGTGAAGGCGAATCCCGGGGATGACTCGCTGTCGATGTAATGCGGGTCCGGTCCGTTCCCGTCGGGGAAGCTACCTCCCCTCAGTTCAAAATGAACGCAATGGGCGTACTCGTGCAGGGCGATGTCCCTGTTCCACACGGCATCCGAATAGAATTCGTCGGCAGGTAGATGGATCTCGTCCCCGTGTGAATGAGGCCAATCCCCCTCCGGCCACACCACGGTCACCTGGGAGCGTTCCCAGCCCGTTTGGTCGTTGAGCCATTGGCCTCCCGCGCGCAGGTTGCTGTAGGCCGCCCAGGCACCTCTTGTCCCATCAGTGACGCGGTACTCGATCTCGGTGGTCGAATCGGCGGTGAACTGCTGGGTGTTCCAGTAGAAGGTCGGTGTCGCGGTCTCGGACCCATCGGTCACCCGCACCCAGCGATCGTCGTCGGCCTCGATACGGGCCAGATAGGTACCGGCGGTCAATCCGGTAAAGGTGATCGTTCCTTCGCTGTCGGTATGCCCCGAGCGAACGGTATTGAAGGAGCTCACCCCGTTCAGTCTGAGCTGGACGTAGGCGCCGGCGCAGGGACCGGTCTCCAAAGGCTCCCGCAGATTATAGGAGAACTTGACGGTTATGTTGAACAGCGGTCCCTCGACGGAACGGGTGGTAAGATCGTAGGGGATCAACACCGATCCCTGAATTTCCGTTTCAGAGGAACCAGCAGGTCCCGAGTTGTAATGGGCGACGTATTCCGAACCCCCTGGAACCGGAATGGTCAGGGCCGTAGCCAGTAGCAATAAGGCCAGGACCGCGGTGACAAGGATACGGCGCACCATCGAACGGTCAAGGTAGCTCCTGGTTTAAATTCCTCACCCACGAACCCGGCAGACACGCGTCATGGTCGGGAGTTCGCATCGGTTATATAATTGGATGATATATCCAACTCAACTTCGGTGAGAGAATGAAGGCTGCCCTGATGCGTTCCCTGGGAGTGCTGGACGTGGATGAGGTTAACGATCCCATCCTGCCCAGGGGCGGGGTTCTGCTCAAGGTAAAGGCGTGCGCGGTATGCGGCACGGACATCAAGATGCTGGAGGCCGGCCATCGCGACCTGACCTATCCACGGATACCTGGGCACGAGGTCACCGCCGAGGTCTTGCAGACCGAGAGCGGTCTCATAAAAAAGGGGGAGATGGTGCAGGTCTGGCCCGGTGAATCGTGCGGCTCCTGCGTCGATTGCCGCTCGGGCAACGACCATCTCTGTCCTCAAGTGAGGATAATGGGGTTCAATACCGACGGGGGCATGGCCGAGATGATGACCGTGGCCGAGCCGTCCAGATTGGTGCCTATAGGGAACGCGGACCCGGTGGTGATGACCTTGGCCGAACCCCTGGCCTGCTGCGTCAACGCCCAGGAGAAGCTCCGGGTGGGCGAGGGCGACTCCGTCCTTATCCTGGGCGGAGGACCGATGGGGTGCCTTAACGCCTTTTTAGCCAAGAGGCGGGGCGCGAGTAGCGTCATGCTCAGCGAGCCGGTCCTGGAACGTTTGGAACACGTACCAAAGTTACTCTTTGACCGGGTATCGCAGCCCAAGGGCGAAGACCTGGCGGAAATGGTCAGGCTGGGCACGAACGGACGAGGCGCGGACGTGGTCATCCCATGCACGCCCAACGTCCGTTTGGACCGCAACCTCTTCGACCTGCTGGCGCCTGGTGGCCGGTTATGCGTCTTCTCCGGCCCGCGCAAGGAGGACTCCCCGTTACCGGTGGACCTGCGGGCAATGCACTACCGGGAACTGACCGTGGTCGGCAGCTACGGGAACGCCAGTCGGCATTGCAGAGATGCCGTTAACATCCTCAGGGAGGGGGCGAACCTTTCCTGGATGTTCACCGGCAGATATCGCCTGGAAGATATCAGGCAGGCCTTCGGGCATGCCTCCGGACGCACTGGGCAGAAGGCAGTGGTCACGTTTTGATGAGGGATTTCAATGGACATCGAGCTGAGGGAGTTCGGGGCGTCGGTGGACGCGCTGATCAGGGGAGAGCACATAGGACGACAGAGGACCAGGGACATGTTCAGGGAGGTGCTGCTCAACAAGCAGCCGGACCTTCAGCAGGGAGCCTTCCTGGCCGCGCTTACCTCGGCAAGGCCAGCTCCGGAAGAGATCGCCGGGGCCTGGGAAGCGATATTCGAGATCGACACGGTGAAGGCGCGGCCTGCGGTGGACGGATACCTGGTGGAGAACTGCGGGACCGGCATGGACCGCATCAAGACCTTCAACGTGAGCACCCTGTCCTCGGTGGTCGCCGCGGCCGGCGGCGTGCACATGGCCAAGCACGGCGCCCGGGCCATCACCTCCAAGTGTGGCATCGTGGACATGGCGGAGACGCTGGGCGTTGACGTGGAGTGCGACGTATCTGTGGTCAAGCGGAGCGTCGAAATGGCCGGCATCGGTCTTTTCAACGGTATGAGCGCCAAGGTTCATCCTCAAGCCCTATACCGCATCCTATCGCAGATCCGCTTCGGAACGATACTGAACGTGGCCGGTTCGCTGGCCAACCCGGCATCACCGGAGGTTGGGGTTCGCGGAGTATACTCTCGGGAACTGGTCCTGCCGTTGGCGAGGACGATGAGGGAGATGGGCTATCGCAAGGGGATGGTCGCTCACGGCCTGGACGGGAACGGGGAGAGGGGCATGGACGAGCTTTCCACGCTCGGTCGTTCGATCATCGCCGAGTTCCATGAGGACGGGGAGGTCAGCAGCTACGAGATCGAACCGAAGGAGATGGGGCTCCTGGTGGGCGATGAAAAGGAAATCCTGAGCACCCTGGACCGGGAAACGGAAGCGATACGGTTCATACGGGTGCTGCTGGGAACGGAAAAGGGATCGCGACGGGACATGGTGGCCATGAACACCGCCCCGATCCTATATCTGAACGGCAACGCTTCCACGCTCCAGGAAGGTGCGGCCCAAGCCTTGGAAATCCTGGAGAGCGGAAAGGGATTCGACAAGCTGAAGGACTGGGTCAGAGCGCAGAACTCCGGCGATCCCGGGGAAAAATTGGAAAGATTGGAAGGGATGGCCCAGAAGGCCTAGTTCCTTCCCTGCCTGCGGTCCTCGTCCTGCTTCATCTTGTACCAGCCGGACATACGGGAGGCGTGCTCGTCCTCCGGCTCCTCGGCGGAGATGACCAGGGCGGCCTTCTGTTCCTCACCGTTCAGGTCCACCATGGGGTACTCGGTGCTCTTCAGTATGCGCTGTACGAATCCCTTCAAGAACTCCACGTCCTCAGCGGTGCAGGTGGTAGGCAGGTCCATGCGGAAGACGTGCAGCGTCTGGTGGATGTCCAGGTAATGCGAGATCTCCGCCTTCTCCAGGAGGTCGAGGAACCGCTCGCGGTCCTTCCGGCGCTTGGACAGCTCTATCATCCTCTCCTTCCAGAGCTGGCCGAACTGGACCATCACTCCTTCCTCTCCGAAGACCTTCCACATGAGTCCCAAAAACCAACTGCTGGCAATTAAAGCTTGCCCTCGGTCGAAAAATGTTTATCTAGCGGTCCTTCATACCTCAAGACCCATGCAAGTGTTTGACACGGTCCACGGCTGGCGAAGAGCGACCTCCGCGCCTCTCTACAAGTGGCGAGAGGAATCCAGTGTCGTCACCAAGATCTGCGCGGCGTTCGTTCTCGCCTTGCTGATGGCCTTGGCGGCGCAGGTGCGCGTCGTTCTTCCGTTCACTCCTGTGCCGTTCACCGGCCAAGTGCTGGTGGTGCTATTGGGCGCGATGGTCCTGGGACGTTACGGCGCTCTCGGCCAAGGGATGTACCTGGTGATGGGCGGAGCGCTCGGCTGGTTCAGCGGCATGGCCGGCTTCGCGGCGCTACTGGGACCTACCGGAGGGTACCTGCTCGGTTTCGTAATGGCGTCCATGGTCATCGGCGAGATGGTGGAACGCCGGAGGGATTGGAGCATGAAGAGGGTGCTCGCCGCCATGTCCCTGGGCGTGCTGATCATCTACTCCCTGGGAGCTGCGCAGCTGGCGATCTTCTTAGGTCTGGATGTCACGGAGGCGATCCTTCTCGGAGTGCTCCCGTTCGTCACCGTGGACGCCCTGAAGGTCCTGATGGCCGCCGGCGCCGGTTCGATGTTCCTGCGCCCCGCCTAAACCCTTATCATTCCCCTTTCCTTTGGTGATGACATGAGCCTGCTACCTGAACACTCCCATTGCCTGCACTGCGACGATCCGGTCGACGTCGGTCAGGAATACTGCTCCGACCAGTGCCGAGCGGCAGCCGAGAGCGAGGCGAAGAAGGAGCGGACCAGGAACATGGTCTTCTTCGGCATCGCGGCGGTTCTTCTGATAGCCATCACCGTCATGTTGACCTTGGGCTGATCCCGGCCCTCATGGCACTGGCCGCCCTGAGAGCTCTCACCGTCTCTTTAACATCGTGCACCCGGAACATCTGAACTCCTTGCCAGCAGGCGACGACCGCCGCGGCCAGGCTTGCTTCGAGACGATCCTCCGGTCCCCCGCCCGATATCTTTCCTAAAAAGGTCTTTCTGGACGCTCCCAAGAGCACCGGGCGTCCCAAGGACCTGAACTCGTCCAGTCTAGACATGATCTCCAGGTTCCCATCGACATCCTTGGCGAATCCCAGCCCGGGGTCGATCGCCAATCCTTCCATCGGGATCCCAGAGGCGACGGCCTTTCTCACCCTCCGCTCAATGTGAGCGTAAACGTCCCCCGCCACGTCCACGTAGCGCGTGTCCTCCTGCATGTTGGACGGCTCCCCTCGCATATGCATGATGAACGCAGCGGCCCCCTCCGTCCGGACGACATCGATCATCTCGTCCTTGAGGCCAGAGATGTCGTTGACCATGACCGCCCCGGCCCGGAGCGCCTTCCTCGCGACCTCGGGACGGCGAGTGTCCACCGAGATCGGCAGGCCGACCTCCTCGCTCACCCGTCTGACCACATCGGAGATCCTGGACCACTCATGGTCCGGGGATACGGGAGCCGAGCCAGGTCGTGTTGATTCCCCTCCGATGTCGATGATGTCCGCGCCCTCCTCCTTCATGGTCAAGGCCCTATGCACAGCGGTATCCTCATCCAGGTTCTGCCCGCCGTCGGAAAATGAATCCGGTGTCACGTTCAGAATGCCCATAACTCTCGGTCTGGACAGGTCCACCGAACCGCCGGACCACTCGAACATCGGTGGTTCGACCTCGTTCCTGAAGCGCAGCGCCTCGCCCATTTCCAGCACCCTCGGCGAAGCCCCGCTCATGAGCAGGTTCTCCAGGGTCAGTGGGGTTATGGCCACTAAAGCCCGGTCACCCCGGCATGGCAGGACCGTCACGCCCTTGGGTGCCAGCTCCTCCTGGAGGGCGCTGACCTCCTCCGGATCGACAGAATCAATGAAGATGAACTGCCTGGAGGCCAGGTCGAACCTGGTGAACGCCCGGTCCGGTATTCCCAGCCGGCGCCATTCCCCCCAGGCCTCCTGATGGTTGCGGTACACGCGCACTCGAGCCATTTCTCCTCACAGCAACTTATCGACCAGTTGCACCAGGTCGATTATCTCCGGGGACGGACGTCCGGATGCCCCGGCCTTCAGGTTGTTCACGCAGAACGGGCAGGTCGTCACCAGCATGTCAGCGAAGGACGCCTCGTCAACTCGCCTGGCGGCGATCTCCTTGGACAGTTCCGGATAGGCGGAGCGCACCCCGCCCCCGCCGCCGCAGCAGGCCGAGGTCTCTCGGTTGCGCGGCATTTCCTTGAAGACCGCCCCGGGGATCTTGGCCAGCACCTGCCTGGGCGCGTCATAGACATGACAATGCCTTCCCAGGTGGCAGGGGTCATGGTACGTCATGGTTCCCTTTAACGGCTTGAGCTTCAGGTCCTTGGAGGCCAGATACTCTGTTATGTGGAGCACTTCGAACCCCAGGTCCAGCTTCTTGGGGTACTCCTCCTTGAACATGCGGTAGCATCCGGCGCAGGAGAAGACGACCTTCTCGACCCCCAGGGAGCGAATGCTTTTCACGTTCCTCTCCCAGAGCTTCTCCACCTCCCCTTCGTCCACACCGATACGCTGCAGCACGGAGCCGCAGCAGTTCTCGTCGATGAGCGTGAAGTCCTCGCCGAGCTTGCGCAGGATCGATAAGGTGGCGTCGGCCAACGCTCTATCCCGGTAGGTGGCCGTACAGCCCACGAAGTAACCGACCCTGGCCTTTTTCGGATTAAGGCCAAGCGTCTCCGGGACGCTCTTCCGCTCGCCATAAGGATTGCCGGTCTCGGCGACCTTATCCGCCATGGCCTTGTGCCTGGGCAGCATGTGGCCGGCGGCGACAAGGTCCCGCCGGGCGCTCTCCACCACGTCGACCACGGATATCTTGGAGGGACATCTCCTCTCGCAGTCCTTGCAGGTGGTGCATTGGTAAAGGTACTCAAGTACCGACGGGTCTGCCGGTATCTCCTTCTGCAGCAACCCGTACGCGAGGACCATGCGTCCGCGGGCGACGGAAGGGTCCCAGCCCACTCTCTGGAAGGTGGGGCAGACGCTCTTGCAGAACCCGCAGTAGGTGCAGGTCATCAGCTCCTTCTTCATCTTGCGGAGGTTCTGGGCCTCGATGGTCTCACTCATCTTCACGCACCTTCGGCACGGTCACGCTGCCGTCCAGGAGAACCAGGATCTGGGCTTTTGGCTTTTCCCTAAGGAGCGAGTCTACCGCCTCCTGCAATGTGCCGAAGGGAACCATCCCCATCTCCCTCAACCTATCAGGACCGAGAGCGGTGATCGCCCAGATATCGGCGGAACACATGACCTCGGCCACCTTGGCCGCTTTATGATATCCGAGCCTATACTCCTTCTCCAGGTTCTTGAGGACCCTCCGCTTGTCCTTGGACGCGGAGAGCTGCTTGGCGAAGGTCTCCTCGCCCATGCCCTCGCGGCACTTGGCGACCAGGATGAGGGTTCCCCCGTCCTTCAATGCCCACTTGGCATTATCGATGGCCTTCTGCGCCTGGTATAGATCGACGTCCATGGGGTACGGGGCCACGGTGATCACGGCATCATAGCGCTGCCTGATGGTGATGGAAAACACCTCATCGGCCCACTCCACCGCCTGCCGGAAAGCTCTATGCAGGTCGCCCGCCGCGGCCCTGTAGATGCGCTGGTGGCGGTCCAGGACCACCTGGATGGAGAATATCTCCTTCTTGACGACCGAAAGCGCATCCATCATGTCCTCGTGGACCGGGTTGCCGTCCAGAACCAATGTCTGCGCCTCCGGGCGCATGGCCAGCCGATGGTTCTGCTCGATGGTTTTGAAGGAAGCCACGCCAGGCAGGAAGGATTTCCGTCCTCCGGTGTAGCCGGCGAAGTAGTGCGGCTCCACGCTGGTGATGATGATCAGGCGGTCAGCGTTGACCGCTATCTCGTTCACCTCCATGTCGGTGCCGTTCTTTGACACGCCGAGATGAATGCACTCGGAACGCCTGGCGTCGTGGACGACGATACGATCGCGCAGCTCGTCCAGATGCTCTCCGAAAATGAACTTCAGCTCGCCCTCGGTCGGTCCCCGATGGGCGCCGGTGGCGATGAGGTATCTGGCTTTCTTAAGGTCCATCTGTTTGGCCAGGGCGTCCAGCACCAGAGGGGTGGGCGTCGGCCTCGTTCCGTCGTTCACCAGGACCACCACGTCCTCGGCGTCCTTCAGGAACGATTCGAGCGAACGGCCGAAGGGCTTGGACAATGCTCTTTCTATCTCGTCCGGCGCGCAATGGACCTCGTGCGGTCCGACGATCCCGGCCAGATTTTCGTCGGGAACCTTGGCCTTGAGCAATCCGCCTTCGCCATATGGCAACTTGAGGAGCATCCGGTCCACCGTTGGCGAACTGAGTATTAAAGAATTGCCATATCTCGCTGGGGGCGACCCCCCTACTTTTTTAAGAACTGTATACAGTGGCGGAAGAACTCATGTCCAGTTGATTCAAGAACGGATAATTTGCGCCGAAAACATTAATGACCATCACTCCATAAAGGCCCATTTCATTCACGCGGGGGGAAATAAATTGAACAAGGTATTTGGCAAGTGCTTCGGAGCAGCCCTGGTGCTATTGACATTTTTGATCGTCTTATCCATCGGGACACCAGGCTCAGCTGAAGGGGCAGAACCCTCCATAATCGATGTCAGCGGGGACACGGAGCTGGACCAGCTGTTTGTAAACAATCCAACTTGGACCGGCTTGGGTACGGAAGCGGAACCTTATGTGATCCAGGACCTTGACATCGATGCCACCGGTTCTGAATTCGCAATTAGTATCGCTCACACCAGCAAGCATTTAGTGATCAAGGACTGCATCGTGCGTAATTCAAATATGTACGGGGTGTTCTTGCAGGACGCTAATAATGTGACCCTGCGTAACAACGTTTGCGTCTTGAACGCGATGGGGAATTATTACGGAATATTTGTCACCGAATGCAGGGATCTGGTCATTGATAATAATGATTGTAGCAACAACGGTATTGGCATCTACCTGCAGCACACGAACAATACCAAGATCGTGTCGAACAACTGCTCGGACAGTGATGCAGGTATTTACCTTTCCAATTCCAGTTATAATCAATTGCTGAATAACATATGCAACGACACCTGGGATGGGATCGGTCTTCAAGTTGATTGCGATTTTAACACCATTGATCACAATATCTGTAACCGCACTCTGAACCAGGGGATCTATCTTACGTACAGTTACAATACCACTCTTTCCAACAACACCTGCGATAGCCATGGTATTGATTTCTATCTAGAAGGTGTGTTCAATTGTTCTCTAAAACAAAACACATGCGGAGATCAGGTGACTGGAAATTCAGGAATCACGATGTATGATTCGAATAACAACACCCTCTCGGAGAACAATTGCAGCAGCGGCAATAATGGAATCTCCCTCGGCAACTCAAACAACAACACGATCCACGCCAACATCTGTATGAACAATGATGGGGAAGGCATATCCGTCGATTCATCGATGAACAACACCATTTCAGACAATATTTGCCACGGTAACTGGATCGCTGGCATCGCCCTCCACTCGTCCTCGGCCAACTGCTCCGGCAACCTCATTATCGGCAACACTTGCACCAACAACGGTATCGATAGCTATTACGGAGGTGTGCTGGTCCATTCATCACCATCCAATCCTGTGACGGGGAATACCATCTCCCAAAACTCGTGTTACGGCAACTACTACGGAATCTGGATAATGAATTCACCGGATAATACGGTCGCTTCCAACACCGTCCATAATAATGACGGTTCAGGAATCTATGTCCAAGGTTCATCAGAAATCGATGTTACCTCCAATATAGTGTTCCAGAACGGAGATTCAGGGATCTGGCTGGATTCCTCCGACTATTGTGTGGTGGATTTAAACTTCGGGGAGCAGAACTCCGAAGGTATCTACCTCATCGATTCCGACCACAACTCCCTGTCTCACAATGATTTCATCGAGAACGAATATGGGATCTGGCTGGATGGTTCTTCGTACAACTTCATCACCGAGAACAACTGCAACGATAACCTCGGTGGCGATGGGATATACCTATGGGCTTCCATTTTCAACACGATTCGTGGCAACACCTGCCTCAGGAACGGATTAGGCATCTCGATCCTGAGCGAGAGCGACAACAATGCGATCGAGAACAACGATTGCTCAGAAAACGTGCATACCGGTGTGTACCTGGACTTCTCATATAATTGCCTGGTGTCCAACAACACCTGCGAGAACAACGGCGACTTCGGCATACATATCTATCAGGGGCAGAACGACCAGGTCATCAACAACACCTGTGCATCTCCCGATATGACCTATCAGAGCCCCACCGTGGGGATATACTTGAGCTACTCCTCCAGCAACGAGGTCTCCCAGAACACCTGCGTTCATAACGGTATAGGCATCGAAATGGATTCGTCCGACGGCAACCTCATCATAGATAACAACTGCAGCAACAACGACAACATCATCGTCGAAGGGGTGAATCAGGGAATATCCATCTCTTCCTCCTTCGACAACTACGTTTTCAACAACACCTGCGCAGGCGCCGCGTACGGAATTTCCGTGGTCGGAGGTTCGAGTCGCAACCAGCTCATCGAGAACAACTGCAGCGGCAACGTTCAGATAGGCATCTATCTGTACAATGGGGAATCCAGTTCCAACGCGATATGCAACAACACCTGCAGCGACAACGGATTGGGGATGTGGCTGAACGAGGTGATCGATTCACGGATATGCAACAACACCGTCGTTGACAACAGCAAGGTCGGCATTTACATCGAGTACCGCAGCAGGAACAACAACATAACCAACAACACGTTGCGGAACAACGGGCACCAACTGGTGGACGACGGCTATCCGATGGCCTTCGCCGGTCACGGGCTCGTTCTGAACGGAGCTGGGGATTTCAACGTTTGCAGCGGCAACATGATCGCCAACAACACCATCGAATGCAGTAGGCTGTATGGAATCAACATAACCTCCGCGACGGGCAATCGCCTCTTCGGGAACCTGCTCATGGAGAACAATGGCGCGACCTCCATGTTCGACCCCGCACATGTTCAGGCGTATGACAGTGGGGCAAATCTCTGGAACGATACCGAGCACGGCAACCTGTGGGGTGACTGGACCTCTCCGGACCTGGACGGCGATGGCATCGTCGATGATGAATACCTCATCGACGGCGGCATGGGCATGGACACGATGCCCCTGGCCGTGAGTATAGTCATAACCTCTCCGGCCGAGGGGGTCACCACCGACAGTGCGAACATCGCTCTATCTGGAACGGCCATCAGCTTCTTCGAAGTGGTCCAGGTCACATGGTACAACGCCATCACCGGCGGATCCGGCATCTGCCTTGGAACCGAAGAATGGACCGCCACCGTCGATCTGACGGAAGGCGCCAACCTGATCACGGTTAACCTGACTGATTCTGCGGGTATTGTGAAGGGCGCCTCCATCTCTGTCGTACTCGACAGCACGCCCCCCTCACTGACGATCAACTCGCCATCGGAGGGGGCTTATGTTGGAAGCGATGTAACGGTCTCTTGGACCGGTTCCGATTCTGGAACTGGTGTGGCTTACTACTTCGTGAGCATCGAGGGGCTGTTCTTCATCAGCACCACCAACGATTCCTACACCATCAACGGATTGGCCGATGGAACGTATACGGTGCTGGTGAGCGCATACGATCAACTTGACAACTACAGGGACGAGGTCGTCACATTCACCGTCGACGTTGATTCTCCCGGCGTGAGCATAATCTACCCCGCCGAAGGGCTGATCAATACCACGGGAAGCATAATCCTGACCTGGTCGGGAAGCGATGCCGGTTCCGGGGTGGACCGCTACGAGGTCAGCTGGGAAGGGGGATCTCCAGTGACCCTGCTTCCGAGCATGAGTTCATACACCTTCACCGGCCTCAGCGACGGATCGCACCTGCTGACGGTTACCGTATACGATAAGGTCGGTAGGTCCTCGACGGACTCGGTGGCGGTCATGGTGGACACCCAGGCACCCTCGTTGACCATCACCTCGCCCGTTCAAGACGGGTTCGTGAACAGCGCCGATGTCACGGTCACCTGGTCCGGCAGCGACGCCGGGACGGGGATCGCATATTACATCGTGAGCATAGAGGGCCTGGGTTTCATCAACACCACTGGTACCTCGCACACCTTCAATGACCTGGCCGACGGTACGTACACGGTGCTGGTCAGCGCCTACGATCACCTGGGCAATTACCTGGATGTGACAGTGACGTTCACCATGGACACCGTGGTCCCAACCCTGGCGATCGATTCCCCCACAGATGGTCAGATGTTCAACGTGTCCTCGGTTTCCATAACCTGGAGCACCACTGACGACAATCCTGGAACGGTCCAGGTGAGGTTCGACGGGGAAGGATGGGCTTTGGCCACCGGGGAGGAATTCATAAGGACGGCATTGACCGAGGGTCATCATATCGCGTACGTCAAGGTGACCGATGCCGCCGGTAACTACCTGGAGAGGTCGGTCAACTTCACCGTGGACACCATTGCTCCCACAGTGGCATTTGTCTCCCCGGAGGATGGGGCCTTGGTCAACAGTTCGACCGGGACCGTGGAATGGGCAACGGATGAGGGGTCCTCCAGCGTACGGGTGGACGGAGGCGAATGGACACAGCGCGGTTCATTCACCAACTGGACGTATTCCCTGGACGATGGGGAGCACACCATCGAGGTGATGGTGACCGATCAAGCCGGCAACTCCGCCTCTGCCACGCTCAACATCATCGTGGACACCGTGGCTCCGGAAGCTGAGGCATCTCCCATCGGCGACGACCTGGAACTGGACCTGGTAGTTCTGGTGGAATTCTCCGAGCAGATGAACCAGACCTCGGTATCAGTGGTGGTGACCGGTACCACTGGCACCCTGGCATGGGAGGGCAACGCGGTCATGTTCACGCCTTCCTCCCTCTTCTACAACCGCGCCTACACCGTGTTCGTAACTGGCAAGGACCTGGCCGGGAACGGGTTCGAGATGAACTGGACCTTCGCCACCCGGTCGGTAGGGAACCTGACCGGTCTGATCCTGGACGAGAACGGCGATCCCGCCGTCAACGTCACGGTCACCGCCGGCGGGGAGTTCGTCGCCGTGACCGACGAGAACGGCCGTTTCCTCTTCACCAACCTCTCCGTTGGGACCTACCTCTTCGAGGTTGACGCTGAAGGCTACCAACCGTTCACCTTCAACGCCACGATCGAACAGGGCGTAACCATCGACGAGGGCACGGTGGAGATGGTCCCGGATGAGGTCGAGGGAGAAGGGGATGGCGAAAACAGCTCGATCTGGCTGTATATCATCATCGCCATAGGGGTCCTGGCCGTGGTCGGCGTCGTGTTCTTCGTCCTCTTTAGGAAGAAGTAAGCACATCCCACCAAACCCTTTTCCTCATTCTTTTCTTCCATACCAATTGTCAGATGGAAAGGGTTATTCGTCTTGGCCGCTCTCTAAGGTGCATGGCCCGCCTGAGCGACGTCGGCGAGAAGCGCATGGTCAGATCGATAGCGTCCATGCTGACCTCGTCCGCGCGTTTAGGCCCAGGTGACGACGCGGCGGCCATCGAGCTCGGTGAGCGTTATCTGGTGGTCAGCACCGACATGCTCTGGGAGACCACTCATTTTCATCCCCGGATGACCTGGTGGCAGAAGGGCTGGATGGCCGCCGCGGTCAACCTCAGTGACATCGCGGCCATGGGCGCTCAGCCCCTGGGACTGCTTCTGGCCATGGGACTGCCAAGGCATCTCGAAGAAAAGGATGTCCGGGAGATGGTGCAGGGCGCCGCGGACTGCTGCGATACCTACGGAACAGAATATCTGGGCGGGGATACCAAGGAGTGCTCAGAGCTGGTGCTCACCGGCACCTCCCTCGGTCTCGTTCCGAAGAACGGACTTCTGACCAGGAAAGGTGCCCATCCCGGTGATCTGCTATTGATGACCGGCACGGCGGGACTGGCCTCCGCTGGACTTCTGGCTCTGGAGAACGATATCCATTCAGAGAACGCGCTCAAGGCCCTGTTCGAACCTCGGCCTCGGGTCAAGGAAGGGACCCTGATCTCCTCCTCCGGCAAGGTCACCGCCTGCATGGACACCTCCGATGGCCTGTCAATATCGTTGCATGAACTTGGCGAGGCTGGCGCCGTCTCGTTCGAGGTGGACGCTGCCGCCGTTCCGGTAGATCCTGAAGTGTTGAGGCTGGCCAAGATCGCCGAAAAGGACCCGCAGGAGATCGCGCTGCAGGGGGGAGGCGACTATCAGCTACTGTTCACCGTAAGACCAGAAGGACTGGACGAGGTCCTGAACGCCCTGGGCGACGAGGCCAAGGTCATCGGGCGCTGCATCGAGGGCAAGCGAAACATCCTGAAGCGGGGACGTTCCCGCAAGGAACTGGAGCCTAAGGGATATGAGCACTTCCGGCGCTGATCTGAAGGACGCCATGTTCTGGCAGAGGGAGGGTGACGCCGTGCGCTGCTCACTGTGTCCTCATTCCTGTCTGATCAAGGAGGGCAAGGTCGGTATCTGCCGGGTCCGCCAGAACGTTGGCGGCTCGTTGAAGGCCATAAGCTATGGTCTGGTCTCATCGGTGCACCTGGACCCCCTGGAGAAGAAGCCGCTGTTCCATTTCCGTCCCGGGGAACCAGTTCTTTCTTTCGGCGGATTGAGCTGCAACCTCCGCTGCCAGCATTGCCAGAACTTCACCATCGCCCAGACCGGTCTGGTGAACGGCATGTCCAAGCACATCGCTCCTGAGGAGGTTCCCGAGATGTGCCATCAGGTCCGTTCCAACGGCGTGGCCTGGACCTACAACGAGCCGACCATCTGGTACGAATATATGCTGGATGCCAGTCGCTTATGCAAGGAGCGCGGTCTCTTCACCGTCTCGGTCACCAACGGCTTCATCCAGGAGGAGCCGCTTCGCTCCCTCAAGGGCGTCATAGACGCCATGAACATCGACGTGAAAGGCTTCACCGAAAGCTTCTACGGCGAGGTATGCAAGGGCAGCCTGGCTCCTGTGCTCAGGGCATGCGAGGTGGCCAGGGAGATAGGCGTACACGTCGAGCTGACCTATCTCGTCATCCCGGGAAGGAACGACCGTCAGCAGGAGATCTCCGACTTCTGTCAATGGGTGCGGGACCGCATGGGAACGCAGACACCGGTGCACTTCTCCCGCTTCCATCCCGACTTCAAGATGGACGATGTGCCGCCTACTCCCCGTTCGACCATGGACATGGCCTTGAAGGAAGGAAAAGCGCACGGGCTGGATTATGTGTATGTCGGTAACATCGTCACCGAGCGGGGGGAGAACACCTACTGTCCGAACTGCGGTTCGCTGCTGGTCCGCCGCACCGGTTTTTCCGCTGAGATAATGGACATCAAGGAAAGGGCCTGCTCGAAATGCGGGCGCGTTGCCGATATCATCTGGTGACGTTCAGGCTCCCATCAGGTAAAGCAATAGATTTCCCAGGAGAAGGGAGAACGGTACGGCCAAGGTCAGCGGTATCAGGAAGGGGACCTTCGGCGTCACCCAGGGACGGTCCGCTCCTGCTTCCCGCAGGACGTCCCAGTCCACCTCGTCGTCCGAACGGGGGAACAGCACCCTGCGCACTTCACCGTCCACCACCCTTTCCATGGGCCAAACATGCTTCTTCTTTGCCTCCTCGATGCTCATCCGGGTACCGAACAGCATCATTGGGAATCGAACGTCCCGGCGGACCAGGTTCAGGAGCAGCATCCCCAATGGCACCAGCAAGGTCAATATTGCACCGTTGAAGAGAACCAGCACCGGGAACGGTAATATTGTCAACGACGCCGGGTCGTTCAGCTCTAGCACCGGTAGGCCGGTCAGCTCCGGGTAGATCGGAAAGACCAGCGAGAGGGCGATCAACGCCTTGGCGTCCGCCCCGCCCTTGATCACGTCCAGCTGATACATGACGAAGAAGAACAGAATGAGCAGGGGAATGGTCAGCATCGTCCAGTAACGTCCTTCGCCAAAATGCTCCAGGCTCAGATAGCCAAAGGACAGCAAGGTCAGGACGTAGAGCAGGAACGGTGGTAAGTTCAAACCATCCTCGAACATGCCCCGGCGGTCGTGCAGAAGGTCCACGAACACCAGTGTTATCAACCCAAGGCAGACCATAAAGATCCATGGCGCATCATCCTCGACCAGCTGGAAACCGTACAGAAGAGAGCCTCCCACGCCCATTATGTACCAGTTAAGGTCAGGGGCGGTACGGCTGCGCCAATCGGATATGGAAGCGGCGACCATCACCGCTACGGCCAGAACGATCCGGGCCCAGGTCAGCTCCTCCATGCCCGGTCATGGGACGAACGACGATTAATGGTTTGCCACCGGGGCGGGCGAGAAATCCTAAATAGGCGGTAAGTTTAACGCCCGCCAGGGAAAGTACGATGAGGTCACGGACGGCTCTCTACCTCGCCGGGCTGTTTCTGCTCGGTCTGATGGTCTTCACGACAGCGCTCGCTCCAGCCGTTTCCGCTGACCCGGTCAACACCTTCATGGTCGGTGAGAACGAGCTTACCACCGAGGCCGGCACTCCCGCAAGCTTTGAATGGATACTGTACAACAACGATACCGTTCCCTACATAATCACCCCCATGTCCGATCCGGCCAGCAATGGCGAGTTCTCGGTAGGGTTCGATCAGAGCAATCTGCAGATATATCCCGGGGAATCGAGATCGATCATCATGACCGTGACCACGGTCCGGGAGATGTCCGAGTCCACGATCGTCTTCGAGGTGAGCTTCAACGTCACTCAGATGAACTCGCTGGGAAACAGCTTCTTGATGAACGACACGGTACGGTTGGATGTCGTCCCGGTCTTCGGGGCGGGAGCCGGGGACAACAAGATATTGGGTATCTGGCAGAACGAACTTCCCTGGCCTCTGGACGGGAACGCTGGCGCTTTCGTGGTGAGCGTGGGGATATGGGCGTTGATAGCCCTGTTCGTCATCCTGGTGGCCGACCCTCTGCTGCACCGGCTAACCTCCAAGACCGCCACCGAGCTGGACGATATCGTCCTCAGGATCATCCGCGGGCCGGTGCTGCTGCTGATGGTGCTCTTCGGTGCCGTGAACTCCTTGGAGATCCTCAACCTGGACCGCACCCTGATCGCCAACCTCGAACTAGCGTACAGCGTAGCGTTCATACTGGCCATGGCCTGGCTGTCCTACAAGATCTACGCTGGGGTCATCGTGTACTACGGGCACAAGCTGGCCGCCAAGACCGACTCCGAGGTGGACGATGTGCTGGTCCCGATAATGGAGAAGCTGGGCATGATCGTCATTCCCATAATCGCCCTGGCCGTCATACTCGGTCTTTTCGGTTACAACCTCACGGTCATACTGGCCGGCCTGGGGTTCATGGGTATCGTGATAGGTTACGCCGCCCAGGCCACCCTGGCCAACTTCTTCGCCGGCATGCAGATGATGTTCGACCGCCCCTTCAAGATCGGCGACCTTCTGCGTCTGGACAACGGTGACATCTGCGAAGTTCGGCATATAGGCATGCGCGCCACCGACCTCTACAACACCTTCACCAACGAGATGGTGGTCGTACCCAACAACGACATAGCCAACAAGCGGATCATCAACATGGTCCTGCCCGACCGTCGTTTAAAGATCGCCGTCGGGGTCGGTGTAGCCTACGGCAGCGACGTGGACCTGGTCATGCGGCTGATGACCGAGGCCGCGCAGGCCATCCCGGAGATAATGGACGATCCAGATCACCCGCCGGTGATCCGCTTCACCGATTTCGCCGACTCCTCGCTCAACTTCACCGCCTTCATGTGGGTCAAGGACCTGGACCTGCAGTTCAAGGCCGCGTCGGATTATCGCGCTGAACTGCTCCGCCGCTTCGACAACAATGGCATCGAGATACCCTTCCCCCAGTCCGTGGTCTGGCTGCGCGACCTGGGGAAGGCCGAGGAGAGCTGACCAGAAAAAAATATGCCTTTCCGGTCCCATATCATCAACGCAAAGGTGGGACTACCATGGACGTCACAGGCGCGATAAAGGCTCGGAGAAGCATCAGGAAGTTCAAACGAAAGGAGATACCGCAGGAACTGCTGGACCACGTTCTGGAGATGGCCCGCACCGCTCCCTCCGGAGCTAACCGGCAGCCCTGGCAGATGGTGGTCATCACCGACCGCCAGAAGCTGAAGGACCTGGTCCCGATATGCAAGGACCAGGCCTTCGTCGGGGACTGCTCGGCGTTCCTGATAGGCATCGATGACCCGCAGCAGAAATGGGCCAAGGTGGACCTGACCATCGCTCTGGACCACATCACCCTGGCGGCGGTGGAGGAGGGGCTGGGCTCCTGCTGGATCGGAGCTTTCGACCAGGCCCGGATGGCCGAGTACGTCGGACTGCCGGCCGATCGGACCGTGACGGTATGCTTGGCCCTGGGCTATCCTGACGAGACGCCCGCCGCCAGGGGTCGCAAGAAGGCCGAGGAGCTGTTCAGCTGGAACCGCTACGGCGAAACGGACCGGCAATGATCGATCGGGAGTTCCATCTCCAGGACCACGACCTCTATCTCGAGGCTTTCAAGCTGGCCGTTCAGATACCCCGGGGAAAGGTCAGCACCTACGGGGCGATCGCCAGAGCTCTGGGCGATATCTCCGCTTCCCGAACCGTCGGGCAGATCATGTCCGCCGACCGCCAACGGCCTTTCGAGGTTCCCTGCCACCGGGTGATATATTCAGACGGCCGCACCGGCTGGTACACCGGGATGGGCCAGGGCGCGGAAAGGAAGCGGGAGATGCTTCGCTCGGAAGGCGTGCCAATTCTGAACGACATGGTCCAGGACCTGGAAACGGCCGTTTTCGTCGATTTTTCCGGCGATGCCCCGCTCAGGAGGATGGCCGAGTCCCAGAGGGAGATCGCATCCTTGGTGTCGCAGGAAGGGGACGCCACCAGATTCCAACGATTGGCCGCGCTTGACGTCTCCTACCGAGGGGACGAGGCGTTCGCCGCCATGGTCGTGGTGGACCGCGAGGGCAGCGTCATCGAGGAGCGCACCGCCCGCTGCCCGGTGAACTTCCCCTACGTGCCTGGATATCTCGGCTTCCGGGAGATGAGGCCTTACACGGCGGCCATGGGAAAACCAAGAGAGGATACGCTTTACCTGATCGACGGGCACGGCAGGGCGCATCCCCGCCGGGCCGGCGTCGCTTGCCAGTTCGGGGTGGTGCACGGTGTAGCGGCGGCCGGAGTGGCCAAGACCATCCTGGCCGGGGCGATGAAAGGCGACTCGCTGATACTGGACGGCGAGGAGGCCGGCCGTCTGGTCCGCTCCTGCGACGGACGCACCTACTTCGCCTCGGTCGGGCACCGGGCCAGCCTGGGTACCGTATGCCGCGTCCTGACCGCCCTGCCGGTCAACCCTATGGCCCTGGCCCATCGTCTGGCGACCAAAAGGGGGCGGTCGGCGGTATGACCGGGTATGCCTGTGAAAAGGACTGCCTGACGCCCGAGGAGAGGAACAAGATACTATCTAGATTCCACTCGCTGCTGTTCTGGGTCGGGGAGAACGTACCGGACACCGAGGAGCTGGACGGCATGAAGGTCCCCCTGAAGGACGTGGTGTTCCGTTTCATCACCGAGCAGCAGCCGAGCGAGGACACGGTGCGCGCCGCCCACCAGCTGGCGCGGGAGCTGGAATCCAAGGCCCGTGCGCTGGAGAAGGACCTTCGCCTGATGCCGATGGAGAGGGAGACCGCCTACCAGGTGATGCACGAGGCGCTCGGTCTGCTGAGGGCGGTGGACGAGCTGCGCGACCTGAAGCTGGAGGACAGGAACGTCAAGGCCAGGGAGCTGGTTTCCAGGGTATCGGACGAGAAGAGGTGGCTGAGCTTCCTTCGTAAGATCAGATAAGCGCGTTTTTCACGAGCATATAATCATTATTTACGCGCTTTCTAGGAATATATTAATAATATTTTACTATTTACTGAGATTCGAATACGAAATTAGAAAAAAACACTAGGAGGATGCAGAGATGATCGATCACCTAGACGACAAGATAATCGAGATATTGAAGAAGGACTCCCGGCGCCCCTTCGTGGAGATAGCCAACGAGCTGGAGGTCTCCGAGGGGACCATCCGCTCCCGGGTCAAGAAGCTTTTCGAGGAAGGCGTCATTCAGGCCTTCACCATAAAGACCAGCAGCAAGAACGTCAAGGCGCTGGTGGAGGTCAAGATCGATGTGAACGTGAACACCTCGGAGATCGCCGACCAGATCGCCGGCTTCGATGGCGTTTCCGAGGTCTACGAGGTCACCGGCGAGGAGGACATCGTGGCCATCATCGACGTCACCTCATCCCCGCAGCTGAACGAGATAATCGAGCGCATCCGCCGCTATGACAACGTCGAGTCGACCCGAACGCGGCTGATCCTCAAGGAGCATTTCGGGGCTGATTGAGATGTTCAAGGGATGCGCCACCGCGCTCATAACCCCGTTCCGCGAGGATGGGGAGATAGACGAGGAGGGACTGAGGGAACTGGTGCGCATGCAGGAGAGGGCCGGCGTGGATGCCATCGTCCCCTGCGGCACCACCGGTGAATCCGCCACCCTGTCGCACAAGGAGCACCTCAAGGTCATCGGCATCGTGAGGGAGGAGGCTAAGAGGGCCAAGGTCATCGCCGGTGCGGGCAGCAACGCCACCCACGAGGCGATCCACCTATCCAAGGGGGCCAAGGACCTGGGCGTGGACGGGGTGCTGCTCATCTCGCCATATTACAACAAGCCCAACCAGAAGGGCATCTTCCGTCACTACGAAGCGATAGCCAAGGCGGTGGACGTTCCGATAGTCGTGTATAACGTGCCGTCACGCACCGGTTCCAACATCGCCGCCGGGACGATCAAGCGCCTTTCGGAGGTGCCCAACATCGTGGCGGTGAAGGAAGCCAGCGGGAACATGGCCCAGATCAACGCCATCCTGGCCAGCGTGCCCTCCGCCTTCAGCGTGCTGTCCGGGGACGATCTGTTGACCTATCCGATGATGGCCTTGGGCGCCAAGGGGGTCATCTCGGTCACCTCGAACGTGGTACCGGAAATGATGGTACAGATGACCCACGCCGCTCTGGACGGGGAATGGGCAAAAGCCCGCCAGTTGCATTTCCAGATGCTGCCGCTGTTCAACGACCTGTTCCTGGATACGAACCCTATCCCGGTGAAGACGGCCATGCGCATGCTGAAGAGGCCATCCGGCGTGTTCCGGCTGCCCCTGTGCGACATGGAGCCGGCGACCGCCGAGGTGCTGAGGAAGACGTTGGCGGACATGAAGCTGCTCTGAGCGTCAAGGAGGCTCCCAGACATGATAGACGTAACGGTAGCCGGAGCCACAGGCAAGCTGGGCTCCATGGTATGTTCCCTGATCAGGGAACAGAAGGACATGCGGTTGATCGGCGCCATAGTCTCCGCGGAAGGCGGTAAGGCGGGCACCGAACTGTACCCGGGGGTGATCGCGGTCGGACCGGACGGTCTCGAGGATATCTGCAGGCGCAGCACGGTGCTTGTGGACGTGACCAACGCCGCCGCGGTGGAAAGGAACCTGCCGGTGGCCTTGCGCGCCGGGACCAACGTGGTGGTCGGTACCACCGGACTGTCGCCCGAGGTTCTTGGCCGCATAGGAGAGTTGGTCGGCCGCAGCGGCTCGTCCGCCTTGGTCACTCCTAACTTCTCCATCGGAGTTAACGTATTCTGGAAGGCCTGCCAGACCCTGGCCAGGGCGCTTCCGGAGTACCAGGTCGAGATCATCGAGATGCATCATGACAAGAAGAAGGACGCCCCCTCGGGAACGGCGGTGAAGGCCGCCCAGCTGATAGCGGCCGAGACCGGCATCGACCGAATGGTCCACGGCAGGGAAGGCATGGTCGGCGCCCGGGGAAGGGAGATCGGCATCCACGCCGTGCGCGCCGGGGACATCGTCGGCGAGCACACGGTGATCTTCGCCGGCAACCGGGAGCGAATAGAGCTGACCCATCGGGCGCACTCCCGGATGGCCTTCGCCGAGGGATGCATAGCCGCCGTGCGTTGGATAGCGCCCTTGAGGGACGGCAAGGTCCACGGCATGGACGAGGTGCTCGGGATATGAGGAAGATCATGAAGTTCGGGGGCACCAGCGTAGGCTCCGGCGAGGCCATGTCCCGCACCGCCGACATCATCCGGTCCTACGATTGCCAGAGGGCGGTGGTCGTCTCCGCCATGTCCGGGGTCACCAACTCGCTGCTGGAGATGATGGACGACGGCGGGAAGGAAGTTCCGGAATACCTCAACTGGCTGAGGCAGAGGCACCTGGACGCCGCCCACGGGAACATTTCCCCGGAGCTCATGCCGGAGTACCTGGAGCAATTGGAGTACAGGCTCTCCGGGCTGGGCCATCTCATCCACCTCTACCGTCAGGACGAGGACCGCATCATGTACCAGGACGCCCTGGCCAGCTGGGGCGAGCGTCTGTCCTCCCTTACTCTATCGTTCATCCTGCGCAGCCGGGGGACCGACTCTTTGGCGATGACGTCCGAGGAGGTGGGCATAGTGGCCGCCGGTCCTCCCGGGAACGGCGGCGCCGTGCTTCCGGCCACCGAGGCCAATCTGCGCAGGACGCTGGCACCGTTGCTCAGCGAGGGCAAGGTGCCCATCATCACCGGTTATTACGGCGTTGACGGCAGAGGCCGTCCGCTCACGTTCGGAAGGGGAGGTTCCGATTACTCCGCCGCGGTGGTCGGCCACGGGGTGGACGCTGACGTGGTCGAGATATGGACGGACGTGGACGGCTTCATGTCCGCCGATCCTCGGGTGGTCAAGGGGGCGCGCACCATCTCCGAGATGGACTACGGCGAGGCGGCCGAGCTGGCCTATTTCGGGGCCAAGGTCCTGCACCCCCGGACCATCGAACCGGCCAAGCGCAAGGGCGTGGCGGTGCTGGTCAAGAACACCTTCAATCCTTCCGGACCAGGTACGCGCATACACGGGCTCAATCGCAACAGCCAGGACCTGCTGAGGAGCGTGGCGCTGAAGACCGGGCTGAGCATAGTCAAGATATACTCCTCCGAACTGGTATACCAGCCCGACCTGGTGGCCAGGATACTGGAGGCCATCAGCTCCGATGGGACGACCATCTACGCGGTATCCACATCCCTGTCCACCCTGGCGGTGGTGCTGCCCTCCGATTCGGTGCAGGAGGCGTGCGCCCGGCTGAAGGGCTTCCGCGATCAAGTGGAGGCAGTGAAGATAAAGGAGGACGCCGCCCTGATCTGTGCGGTCGGGGACGGCATGCTGGAGAGCTGCGGTGTGTCCGCCAAGATATTCGCTGCCGTGGCCGACGTGGGGGCCAACGTGGAACTCATATCCGAGGGCGCATCGGACATCGCGCTCAATTTCATGGTCGGCGGCTCCAAGGCCGCGGACGTGGTAAGAAGACTTCATGAACTCTACATAGGTGCTTGAATGAAGGAATTCCAGAAGAGAAAGGACAACATGCTCATCGGCGGCGTCTCGGCCGCCAAGCTCGCCCAGCGGTTCGGGACCCCCCTGATGGTCACCGACGAGAACGCTCTCCGCGAGAACTATCGCGCGATATCCGGGGCGTTCAATGCCGTGTTCCCGACCCGGGTGAACTACGCCTGCAAGGCCAACACCAATCTGGCCTTGCTTAGAATACTGGAGCAGGAAGGCTCCTGCATAGACGCCGTTTCGATCGGCGAGGTGGAATCCTGTCTGAAGGCCGGTTTCTCGCCCGACCGCATACTCTACACCGGGGTAAGCGTCTCGGACGAGGAGATGCGCATGCTGGTGGAGAGGAAGGTCCCTATCAACGTGGACTCCGTAGGCCAGCTCAAGCGCCTGGCCGCCATCGATAACAAGCATCCCATCTCGCTGCGGGTGAACCCGGACGTAGGTTCCGGACACTCCCAGAAGGTGGTCACCGGGACCAAGGGCGCGAAGTTCGGCATACCCAAGGAGGAGATCGTCCAGGCCTTCGCGGAAGCGGCAAGGTTGGGTTTCGCTCCGAAAGGGTTGCACGCCCATACCGGCTCCGGTGGAAGCGATCCCACCGTCTTCGGCCGAGTGACCGAGGTCCTGGTCGGTATTTTTGAGAAGGTGCGGACCGAACTGGGCCTAGACCTGGAGTTCCTGGACATCGGCGGAGGGATCAGCATACCCTACCGACCGGAGGAGCTGCGGGCGGACCTGGGTGCCATCGCCGCCGAGGTGGCCGGTAAGCTGCAGGGCAGTGGGGTCAAACAATTGGTGATCGAGCCGGGAAGGTACATCGTGGCCGACACCACCGTCCTGCTGACCAGGGTGAACGACGTGAAGTCCACGCCGGTCAAGGAATACCTGCTGGTGGACGCCGGTTTCAACACCCTGATCCGCCCGGCGTTCTACGATTCGTATCACCATGTGGCGGTCGCTAACAAGTTCGGGCAGCAGGCCCAGATAAAATACGACGTGGCCGGGCCGCTGTGCGAGACCGGGGACTACCTGGCCAAGGAGCGCTACCTGCCCAAGGTGGATGTCGGTGACCTGCTCTGCGTTTACGATGTCGGAGCGTACGGCTTCTCCATGTCCTCCAACTACAATACGAGACCGCGCTGCGCGGAGGTGCTGGTGGCCGACAGGAAATCCTTCCTCATCCGGGAGAGGGAGGAGATAAAGGACCTCTTCCGGCATCAGAAGATACCTTCGAGGCTGGGCCAATGAGGTTCTGGAAGTACCACGGGCTGGGCAACGATTTCGTGCTGGTGGAGAACTTCGATGGAAGCGTTCCCAAGGACCCAGATTACGTACGTGCCGTTTGCCACCGGCGCTTCGGCGTAGGGGCGGACGGGATAATATATCTGGAGAACAGCGCCAAGGCCGATTATACCATGAGGGTCATGAACTCCGACGGCTCGGAGGCGGAGATGTGCGGCAACGGCATCAGATGCCTGGCCAAGCACGTCTACGATTTCGGTCATAAGAAAGAGGATGAACTGACCATCGAGACCCTGGCCGGCATCATGAACATAAGGCTGGACGTGGAGAACGGCAAGGCGGTGGCGGCCACCGTGGAGATGGGCGCCCCGCGCCTGGAATGCCAGGACATCCCGGTGAAAGCCGAGGGGAGGTTCATCGACCGGCCGATCGAGGTGGAAGGGATGGTGCTGCACGGAACCGCGGTATCCATGGGCAACCCCCATCTGATGATATTCGACGAGCTGAGCGATCAGGAGGTCGAGCGCCTGGGGCCGGTCGTTCACGCCCATCCGCTCTTCCCTCGTCGGACCAACGTAGAATTCGTTAAATCGATGGATGGGATATTGGAGGTCAGGGTGTACGAGAGAGGGGCCGGGTGGACCATGGCCTGCGGTACCGGCGCCTGCGCCACGGCCGTGGCGGCCGGGCTGCTGGGCAAGGTCCCGCTGGGAGAGGAGGTGCAGGTGCGCCTTCCCGGTGGGAGCCTGTGGATCAAGGTCTCCAAGGACCTGTCCATGGTGACCATGCGCGGCCCGGCGGCACTGGTGTTCGAAGGGCGGATGTGAGGATATGGGGTTCGATTACGCTAACAGGCTGAAGATGCTGCCTCCCTATCTTTTCGCGGAGATAGAGGAGAAGGTGGAGAAGAAAAGGAAAGAGGGAATGGACATCATCGACTTCGGTATAGGCGACCCGGACCTTCCCACGCCGAAACCGATAGTGGAGTTCATCAAGGGCGAGCTGGAGAATCCTGACAACCACCGCTACCCGTCCAGCGCCGGCGAGGCCGACACCCGCAGGGCGATCGCCCGCTGGTACAAGGAACGCTTCAACGTGGAGGTCGATCCCAACGGCGAGGTGGCCATCCTCATCGGTTCCAAGGAAGGGCTGGCCAACATCTGCCGGGCCTTCGTAAACCCAGGCGAGAAGGTGCTGGCGCCCGATCCGGCCTATCCCGTCTACGCTCAGGGCGCCGCATTGCTGACGGACGCCGTTCCACTGCGTTTCCCGCTGCTTCCCGAGAAGGGTTTCCTGCCGGACATGGAGTCGCTGCCCACGGACGCCCGAATGATATACCTGAACTATCCCAACAACCCCACCGGGGCGGTGTGCGACGAGGAGTTTTTGCTCGGAGCATCAAGATGGTGCATCGAGACCGATACCATCCTCTGTTATGACAACGCCTACTCGGAGATGACCTTCGATGATTACGTAGCACCGTCGGCATTGCAGGTGGCGCAGGGCGACGGGACCATCGAGTTCGGTTCGCTATCAAAGACGTTCAACATGACCGGCTACCGCATCGGCTACGCGGTCGGCGACGCGGACCTGATATCCGGTCTGAAGAAGGTCAAGTCCCAGATCGACTCCGGCGCCCCGAAGTTCCTGCAGAGGGCGGTGACCATGTCCCTGGGCGAGTACAAGAACGGGCAGAGGCCGCAGATGGTGCAGGACAACATCGCCGTATATCAGGAGCGCAGGAACGTCCTGGTGAACGGTTTGCGCAAATTGGGCTTCAAGGTGAATCCTCCGAAGGGGACCTTCTATCTCTGGCTGAAGGTCGATGGGCCGTCGCTGAAGTTCGCCGATGCCATGCTGAGCGCCGGTATCGTGGTGACCCCGGGCATCGGTTTCGGTAAGAACGGCGAGGGATATGTGCGCATGGCCACCACCCAGTCGGTGAAGCGCATCGAGGAAGCCTTGGAACGGATGTCCAAGGTCCTCTGAGAAACTACTTCCCCTTTTCCCTTTTATACGCGGCCTTGAGCGCCTCGACCACCGGCAGCGGCTTTCCCATAATATAGTTCTCCAGCGCACCGCCGCCAGTGCTTACGTACGAGAAGCGGTCGCAGCAATGGTATCTCTGGGCCGCGCTGACCGTATGCCCTCCGCCAATGACCGAGAAGGCGTCCGAGGAGACCGTGGCCTCCATGAGCGCCTTCGTTCCGAAGGAGAACTCCTCCTTCTCGATGACCCCGGCCGGGCCGGAGATGAATACGGTGCAGGCCTTGGAAATGATGTCCGAGAACCTTGCCGCCGTTTCCTTGCCGATGTCGGATATGGGCAGCTCCGACGGCAGCGCGGTGATGGGAACGTCCTTCCTCAGGCCTCCGTCGTCCAAGGCCACGTCCACCGGGGTCTCGATGCGCTCGCCGTACTTATCCAGCAGGTCCTTGGCCGACCTTAGGTTCTCCTCGGTGAACTCCTCCATGAGGATCTGTTCGCTCTTGTCCCCGAGGGTGATTCCCTTGGCCTTCAGGAAGGCGTTCCCGGCCAATCCCACCAGCAACACCTTGTCGGCGATGTTCTCCCTCAGAACACGATCGACCACCTTGATGGCGTCGGTGAACTTGGACCCCCCAAGAACGAACACGCAGGGGTGGGAAGGGGAATCTATGACCTGGCGGAGCGCCTCCAGTTCCTTCTCCATCAGCCGTCCCGCGGCCGAGGGGAGCACCGCCTGGAAACCGACCAGGGAGCACTGGGAACGGTGGGCGGCGGCGAAGGCGTCCGAAATGTACAGATCGGCCAGGGCGGCCAGCTCCCGGACCATCGGGGACTGGGAATGCTGCTCCATGCTGGCCTTGTCCATCTCCCCCTTCTCGTCCCGGGCGTTCCTGAGCATGACCGCCTCGCCGGGCATCATGCGCTGGATGGCCTTCTTGGCCTTTTCACCGTGGATATCATCGATGTACGTAACTTCCACGCCGAGCAGCTCGGAGGTGCGTTTGGCGTGCCTCTCCAATGAGATGTAGTCCCACTCCCCTGGACGGCTCTGGTGGGCGAGGATGACCACCTTGGCCTGACGGTTCAGAAGTTCCCGCAAGGTGGGCAATATCTCCCGGATGCGGTTGTCATTGGCCAGCTCCAGGGTGTCCTTCTTCAGCGGGCAGTTGATGTCCACGCGGTAGATGACGGTCTTCCCCTTGATGTCCAGGTCGTCGATGGTGAAGTGGTCCTTCATGGCAAATTCCCCTGGCGGCCTTAACCGCTTCAGTGGCATCTATACAGCACACGGATGGCGATGAGATAAAAAATGATTTGCCCGGCCTCCATCTGGAAGCGCGGGACTTTCCGACCGGAAGGATCACTCCAGTCCGATGGCCGTGTTGGTCTTCCGGATGGAGGCGAGGTTGTCCTTCTTCAGCTTCATCATGGCCCGGATGCAGTCCACGTTCTCCGGGACCACGTCGCTCTCCTGGTGCACGGCCTGGTAATAGTACAGGGTGGAGCCGATGGTCTTGATGCCGTCCTTCCAGACGGCGATGGCCATCATGTCCCCACGAACCCGGTGCAGGTCCTTGGCCAGCTCCATGATCTGGCCGGTGTTCTTGATCCCGTCCTTTCCGGAGACCAGCTGCAGGCGGGGGGATCTGGACCACACCTCGAGCACCTCCTTCTCGCTGACCTCCTTCTTCAGGTCGACCACGATGCAGTGCAGGTGCATGAGCGTGGTCGGCGTCACCACCGCCATGGTCTGTATGTCCAGCCCATGCATGACCGTCTTCACGTCAGGACCGTGGTGGGTCGGCAATTTGAGGGAGGGTTCGATGGCGTTGAGGGCGGCGCCCTTCTTGTCCGCCGGGTCGGCCCCGCGGCGGATCAGGGAAGCGAAGACCTTCTGGATCCCGAAGGCCTGCTGCAGCGGATATAGCGTGCGGACCAGTCCGGTGGTGTTGCAGGAGACCACCCTTGCCGAGGACGCCCCCCAGGCCTCCTGGTAGTTGGCCAGAGCATTGAAGGATATGCCGGCCAGGTCGTGGTCCTCTCCTCCCTGGAAGATGGACCTGACGCCGGCCTTGTCATACAGCTCCTTGTTCTTGGCCCCCGTACCGCCGGGGGTGCAGTCCACGATGACATCGACCTTCTTCAGCAGGTCGTCCAAAGTTCCCTGGACCTCGATCCCGGCCTTCTCGAAGTTGTCCACGTCCTCGGCGTGCGCCGCGTAGAGCGGGCAGCCCTCGCGCAAAGCTGTGGACGCCTCATACGAGGGACGGGTCTTGGTGACCCCCACGACCTCCATGTCGTCCTGCCTGTTCACGGCCCAAGCCACTCTCTTACCGATGGTCCCGTATCCGTTGATCCCGACCTTGACCTTCATGTGAAGCCTCCTGTACGATTTCAGGATAGCCAACGGCGGTTATCATCGTTTTGGTGCGACGAATAGAATAGTGGAAACAACCTCGGAAAAAGGAAGAGATTAAAGGGTTTGGCCAAAAGAATTACTTCTTCTCCTTGGCCTCTTCCTTGGCCTTGATCTTGCCGTACACCCTGGATATCAGGACGATGGCGATAACGGCCACAGCGGTTACGATGACCGCGTATATTATCAGACCCAGGGTCTGGTCCCCGCCGGTGCCAAGCCAGTCTTCCATCAATTGCGAGATGGCCCCGTTCCAGGCCAGCGCGGCGACGAAACCGAAGGCCGCGGTCATCAAGGCCACGATCTTGTCCATGATCTCTAGTTTCAAACTTGCCATTAGATCCCTCCTTGGAATTGGTTTAAGTTAAATCAAGTTGGCCATTATTTAATGATTATCAAAATTACGAACAACTGGCAAACATATCTCGACGCAACTTAGTGGTGATAGGCCAGAGCGGGTCAGAATCCAACGGTCAGTGTTTCGCTCGGCGATCCCGTCCCGGGCGCGGGCATATTTGAAATATCGGGGCGGGGATGAGGTGGTCATGGGCGTCACGAGGAGCATAGGCCAGACCGCCTACTACGGCATCTGGTTCCTCAAGGAGCTGCTGGGATTCAAGAAGCCTTTGGCCACAACGATGATCATCACCTATCAGTGCAATCTCCGATGCCAGCATTGCCAGATAGCAGAGGGCCTTCCATCCATCCCGCAGCCGCACAAGATCTCCTACGCTGACGCGGTGGAGGAGATGAAGGCCTCGTACGAGCGTGGCGCCAGGGTACTGTTCTTCGAGGGCGGCGAACCGACCCACTGGAGCGATGGCGAACGCACCCTCCTGGACCTCATCAAGGCCGGGAAGGAGGTCGGTTTCTTCGTTACCGGTTATACCACCAACGGGACGAACGTCATCTATCTGGAGAGCGATGTCATCTCCGTTTCCCTGGACGGTCCGCGGGAGGTGCACGACACCATCCGCTGCGAGGGCGTCTTCGACAAGATGATGGAGAACCTCTCCAAGGTGGACCATCCCAACGTCTTCGCCAACATGGTGGTCATGCCCGACAACAGGCACCTCATTCGGGAGACGGCGCAGCTCGTCAGGGACAACCCGCGCATCAACGGCCTGATGATAAACTTCCTGACACCTCCGCCGGAGGCCAAGGTGCTAAGCATCGAGGAGAAGCGCCAGGTGGTCGAGGAGATCGTGGCCCTCAAGAAGGAAGGCTATCCCATCCTCAATTCCAGGAAGGCCCTCAAGGAACTGCTGATCGAGGACTACTCGTGCAGATGCCCGTTCTGGGCCTCGGAGTTCGTTTTGCCGGACCGCAGCAAGCTCTACGGCTGCCCGATGAAGGGGGAGTCGTGCAAGCACTGCGGCTTCAACGCGGTTCGTGAATACTCGCTCATCACCAGGGGCAGCATCACTACCATATTGTCCATGGCAGGGCGTTTTGGACTGTCAACGAAATGATGATCAGCAGTTCGCTGAATATCACCATCTTGACTATCTGAGGCGCCGGCCTGATGAAGCGCAGGTCATCGTTCTTGTCATGAAGCCCTTTCATGATCTTCCTGCCCATGGGCACGGTCAGCAGCAATATCAGGAACACCGGGTGGTAGTAGACCAGGCCCAGGTGCATTATGTGTATCACTAGCAAAATGATACCCACCGCCGAGACCGCTCTCTCCAATCCCAGCCGCACGCACCAGTCCTTCTCCCCGCCTTTGACATGAGCCTCGTAGCCGGACATCTGGTCGATGAAGCGCATCAGCATGACCGAGGTCCCGATTATCAAGCCGATAAGGAACATCTGCCAGGACCACTCCGGCCTTATGACGTAGTAAGTGAAGAAGGACATCATGAAGAACGAGACGCCCACGTCCAGCTCCCCCAGTCCCCTGGCCCCGAGGTTCAGCGGGGGAGCGGTGTAGAAGTAGGCCAGGAACAGACCGATGGCACCGAGGATGATGACCAGCCAGCCACCGTACACGATGATGGGTATGGCGGTCAGAGCGGCCAAGCCCAGGATCAAGGCCAGAACGATCTTGCCGGTTCGTTCGCTCACATCCCCCTTGTCGAAGATGTTGCCGTCCCAGTAGACCCTCTCGTCATAAAGTTCCTTGATGGCCTCCTTTCGCTCCGCGGTCATGAAATCGAAGCGGGTGGAGTCCGTTCCGCTCTTGTGGTCGAAGTAATCGTTGCTCAGGTTGGCGAACAGCGCGAAGAAGAAGACGTCCAACGGGATCAGCACGGCCATAAGCCATTCGTTGCACACGGTCAGAGCGAACACCGCCCCGGTTACCGAGGCCATCACGAACGGCAGGGTGTAGCTGATCCTCAGCAGGTTCAGTAGGGTGCGGTACAGCGTCTTCTCCATCCATTCACCGGGACGGTAAAAACGGAAAGCGGATATAACGGTTGCCTAAAGGTAGCCGTTCTCCCGGTACCAGGCCACCGTCTCCGCCATGCCTTCTGGAAGGTCGTATATGGGTTCGTAACCAAGGTCCCTCCTGGCCCGGTCGATCTTGAACGCCCTGTCGCTGGTGACGCTGTTCACCGTCTCCCTCCGGTACAGGAAGTTCTCCCGGCCGATGAGAAGGTTGATCCCTTCGATGGGCAGCATCATCAGCTTGGCCAACGACCCGGGCACACGCCAGCGGGGCTCCTTCTGCTGAAAAATCTTCGCCAGCACTCGGTACACCTCCTCGTAGGTGTACGGCCTGGCCTGAGTGATGATGTACGTCCCGCCGATGGAGGCTCGGGCGTCCAAGGCCTTAACGAAGCCCTGTACCACGTCCTTGACGTGAACGAACTGGATGTAGTTCTTCCCGGACCCGATGATGAACTTGGAGGCGAAGCCCTGGAAGGAGGTTATGAAGTAAAAGGCCACATCGTCCAGGTTGCTGGGCCCGTATATGCCGGACGGCCGCAGGATGGTCCAATCAAGTCCGGAAGCCTTAACCAGCCCCTCCGCCCGGGCCTTGGATCGTCCGTACTCGTACTGGGGGTTCAGCGGGGTGCCCTCATCCCCTGGCGGGGCCGCGATGGGACCCATGGCCTCGGTGCTGCTGCAATAAAGGAATCGTTTCACGCCGACCTCCTTACAGGATTGAAGCAGGTCCGCCGTTCCCTTGACGTTCACCCTGTCGTAAAGCTCCTTCTTACCGGTGAAGGTGTAGTAGGCGGCCAGGTGCACCACGGCATCCACGTTCCTCAGCGCCGATAGCATCGAACCGCGGTCGGTCAGGTCGAAGGTCACCTTCTCCAGGCCCAGCCGGTCGATGTTCCCGGTGTCGCTTCCCTTCCGGTAAGCGCAGATGGGAACATGCGGGCCTTTGGCCAGCTCCTCGATGAGATGCCCTCCCAGGAAACCGGTGGCTCCGGTCACCAGCACTCTCAAAACTGCCCCTCCAGGGCGGCGTTCGCCTTGCGCCAGTACACTATGCGGGTGAATAGCGAGGACATCGTCACGCCGTCATACGGTTCCACCGCCCCGCGCATGAACATGTCCCCCAACGGGAGGATCCGGTGCACCCCGGCGCCGATCAGCATTTGAACGAGGGCATCGCGGGAGCCCTCAGAGACCGCGAGCCCAACGCTCTGCACCCCGTCGATGCCCTTGAAGGCCGGGTGCTCCGGTAATGAGCGCAGCAAGCGCACCGCGCTCTCCGTGTCCGGGACCACCACGATCTCCAGGAAGCGCCTTCGGGCGAACAGGTTGAAGGTCGGGAACTGTGCCGCGAGACCGGTCAGGGAGCTGTGGCCCTTGGAAAGCACCAGGGTCCAGGGGTTCTCCGGGTTCTTGGACGACAGCACCATGCCCCCGTCCATCTGGATGAATCGTCGTGCTCCCTGCAGAACGAACAGACGGTCCTGGTCCGGTGCGACGGGGAACTCGTTCCCCGCCTCGTCCAGCCGCTCCCCGGCGGCCCGCAGGAACTCCTTGGCCTTTTCGTAGCTCCCGATGAACACGGCGGTGGTGGGCGAGGAGCACAGCTGCTGATCGTAAAGCACCACCTCCAAAGCCAGGTCGTCCGCGGCCTGGAGAGGTTCAACGCCCTCCTCGATGAGCGCCATCCCGGTGAACGGCCCGTTGACGAAGAAGCGGGGGTGAGCGCGATTCTTCCCGACCATGTTGGCCACGATGGTCCTGGCCGGTTCGGCGCCCCAGAAGTTCACCATTCCCAGGGGCAGCTCCTCCAAGGCCAGTTTAAGGGATGGCGAGTCATGCCCGAAGTACGAGACCACCAGAGCGGAGCGCATGGCCCGGGCGGCCCTGGAATCGGGAGCCTCCTCCAGAAGCTTGAACACCTCGCATACCCCGCGGTAGTTGGCGATGGACGGCTTGAGGATGGTGAGGTTCCCGGTGACCAGGGATACCACGGTCGGTATCAGCGTGGGCACGATGGAGTTTCCGGAGCTTATGATCAGGACCGGCCCGACTGGCACGTGGCGGAACATCTCGGTCTCGGCCACCTCTGTGAACTTGTAGAGAGCCTCAGCTCCTCCCTGCACCGAGGCGTCCAGGTTCTTGCGGATGTTCGCCGCCCCCAGCACCGCCGGGACGAAGGACAGCTCCGTCTCCATCAGGGCCGGCGAGTAGCCGGTGGAGGCGGACATGTCCTTTTTCAATTGCTCAAATTCCCCTTTGTCCAGCTTCTGCTTCCACTGGCGAGCGATATGGTCGATCACCTGCAAACGCTCGTCGATGGGGACCGAGGACAGCTCGGCCTGCACCTTTCCCGCGGACGAGACCAGTTCCCGCAGGGCGGAAGGCGAGAGCTCCAGGACCTCGGGGTCGCCGGCAGAGCGAACCGTCTCTAGAGCACGATCGAACAGCAGCGGGGCCAGGGCGGGGCACATGGCCCCCTGGATGCCCTTACACGAAAATAAACATGCGCCTACTGCTTGGTCATCATCTCTTCCAGGGTACCGCCGCAGGCCCTCTGCAGGTCCCAGCCCTCCTTCACGCTCAACCGGCGCTTGTACACGAACTCCTTGCCGTAGAATCCCTTGGAAGGGTGCCAGGTCATGATGTCCCCGGGATAGAACACCTCGAGCCAGGAGGTGGTGAAGGGATTGAAGATGCCCAGTATCCCCTCCCTTCCCTCCTCCTCGATGGGCTCGAAGGTCAGGGGGTCCAGCAGGAACGCCTCCGCCAGCGGGTGGGGCACCTTGTCCATGACCCCGTACCGGTCGATGAGGGCGGTCAGCGTTTCCGTCATACCCAGCACGTCCATGAACGGGGTGTCGATCTGCTTTCCCTCGACGTTCTTGCTGACGAAATGCTTCTGGGCGTTGGAGACCAGCTGCGGGTACGGGGGCAGGTCGGCGAAGCCCTTGCTGCCGCCGCCGGTGACGATGATGCCGCCCTTACCCAGCTTGATCGGCGGCGCTCCCGAGGCCAGCTTGTAGGCCAGCTTCTTGCCGAAGCCCATGCCCTCGAACTTCTGGCCGAGTATGTGCACGCCGGCCGGGGCGGTGAAGAACAGCTTGGGCTCCTTCTTGGACTTCAGGAACTTCAAAAGGTTCTCCTTGTTGGTGGTCAGCTTCTGCCAGGGGGTCCCGGCCTGCGCCTTGTCCTCCAGGTCCATGCCGTACAGCAGCTCGATGCCCTTCTTGTCCAAGGTCAGTTCGACAAAGGCCACGAAGCTCAGCTTGTAGCGAAGCTCGGGGGCGGCCATGAACAGGGCCACGCCCTCTCCCTGCTTTAGGACATCCCCATACACATGCTCGAACAGGTCGGTGTTGGCCTTGAGCATGATGGCCAGGTCCACCGGGGAACGGTAGACGCGAACCGGGTCCTTGCCGGTGGTGCCGCTGGAAGAGAAGGTCTCTCCTCCCTCCTCCAGGTCCTGGATCAGGAAGCGCTTCTGACCGTCCCCGCGCAGCATGTCCGAGGGTATGGCCAGTTTCGCGATGTCATGCAGGGTGGCCTTGGCCGGGTCTATTTCCAGCCGCTCGAAGAGGTCGACATAGTAAGGGCTGTGGCGAGTGAAGTACTGCAGGCATTCTCTGCGCAAGGACTCCCTCAGGGAGGCCAGCTCCTCCGGGCTCCTCTTGAAGAGCGATTCGCCCATTATCAGGTCCCAGACCCTTTTAACGTAGGGATCTTCCAGAAGCTTGCTGCGGGAACCCCCCTCCATGATCTCCTTGGCGTTGGTCATGATATTCACCGGACCAGGGATGGAACGCATACTGGCAATAAATGATTATTGCGTCCTCCCCGCTTCTTCGGACGAGGGCCGTCCCTCCCTCCCCGCCCTTTCCAGCATCGACCTGATGAAGCGGTCCTTGCCCTCCGTGTAGGCCTCCCGGTCCTCCCGATATCTCCGGGCCAGTTCCTCCTTCAGCCGCTGGTAATCGGCAGCCTCCTCCGGGTGGGCGATCAACCGGTCCCTGAAAAGTAGGTGCTTCCGATGCTCCTCCCCTCCATGGAGGACCACGTGGACATGGTGGGTTCGGGGCATCCCTTTGCGGAAGAACAGCCTCCCGGGATCATCGATCGGGACGTGGATATAGTGGAGCGTGACCAATCCTCCCTCGACATCCTCCAGACGGAGGTTCTCGACCGTGACCAGGATGTCGATGACCGGTTTGGCCCGTAGACCGGGCACCGCCGTGCTGCCCACATGCTCGATCGTCACGACCCAAGGTCCCAGGGCATCGGAAAGGAAAGCCTTCTCCTCATCGAAGATGACCTTCCAAGATGGGTCGTGGTCCCTCAGCTCCACGATGTCCAGCGCGTTCCCCGGCCTATCCGTGATCACCATTCAGAAACGTCCTCCAGTGTTCCTCGGAAGGCAGGATGAATTGAGATATTCTTAAATATCATGGTCGGCATGAAGTCCATCCGTGTCATATAACAACACGGGTGAGAGGACATCATTGCTTTTGCCATCGCTCACTACGGTTGTTATTTTGTGAAAGAGGAGGTCTAGCGACCGTCCTCCTTGATCGGAAAATGAGGGATTAGTGTATGAAAGGTGCCAAGGCCGTATTGGAACTGCTTGAAGGACAGGGGGTCGACGTCATGTTCGGTTATCCGGGCGGGGTCACCATCCCGTTGTACGATGAGCTTCTCGATTCCAGCATCCATCACGTCCTGGTCCGCCACGAGCAATGCGCGGCGCACATGGCCGACGGCTACTCTCGCACCACCTCCAAGACCGGGGTGTGCCTGGCGACCTCCGGACCGGGTGCGACGAACCTGGTCACCGGGGTGGCCACGGCGTACGCCGATTCCTCACCGATGATGGTCCTCACCGGCCAGGTGGCCACCGCTGCCATCGGCAACAACGCCTTCCAGGAGGCGGACATCTTCAGCCTGATGATGCCTATCACCAAACATAACTACCGGGTGCTCAAGCCTGGCGATCTGCCTGAGGCGATCAAGCGCGGCATGGGCATCGCCAACAGCGGACGGAAGGGCCCGGTTCACATCGACCTTCCGGTGGACGTTCTCCGGGGAGAGATCGATCCGGCCAAGCTTCAGGAGAACTTCCCGGTGCCCTCTCCTTACGAGGACTTCTCGAGCGTGCTTGACGCGGTCAAGATGCTGAGGGACGCCGAGCGTCCGGTGCTGCTCGTCGGCGGAGGGGCCAGATGGTCCAACGCCTCCAGCGAGGTACAGAAACTGGCCGAGATGCTGTTCGCTCCGGTGGTCACCACCATCATGGCCAAGGCCATCATCCCCGAGGAGCATCCGCTCTCCTTCGGCATGCTAGGCATGCACGGAAGGGAATGCTCCCGCAAGGCGCTCCTGGAGGCGGACGTGATATTCGCCATCGGCGCCCGGTTCTCCGACCGCACCATCGGCTATGACAACGAAGTGCCCAAGGAGACCAAGGTCATCCACCTGGACATAGATCCGATGGAGGCTGGCAAGAACACCCGTACCAAAGTTCGGCTGGTGGGCGATGCCAAGAGAGGGCTGCAGATGGTCATCAAGGCCCTGGGCCGCATCAACAAAGGCGAAACGGCCTGGAGCCGCCGGGTGAAGGAGCTTTACGACAACTGCGCCTGCAACATAGACATAGACGAGGACCCGGTTAAGCCGCAGAAGGCCATATGGGAGCTGAGGAAGGCTCTGGCCTCCGACGCCTTCGTGGTCACCGAGGTCGGGCAGAACCAGATGTGGGCGGCCCACTTCATGCGCCTCAGGCACCCCAGCCAGTTCGTGACCTCCGGCGGGATGGGCACCATGGGCTTCGGTTTCCCGGCCTCGATAGGCGTCAAGTACGCCCACCGCGACAAGCAGGTGGTGGACATCGCCGGCGACGGCAGCTTCCAGATGGTGTTCCAGGAGCTGGCCACGGCCATGAGCGAGGACCTGCCGGTGGTGGTGTGCCTGCTCAACAACGGCTGGCTTGGTATGGTGAAGCAGTGGCAGAAGCTGATGTGGAACCGGCGCTATTGCGGGACCGAGCTGCGCAACAACCCCGATTTCGTGAAACTGGCGGAGGCGTTCGGCGCCGGCGGCATGACCGTCACCCGCTCCAGCGAGCTTGCCGAAGGGTTCAAGACCGCATTGGCCTCCGATGTGCCCTTCGTGCTGGACATCCGCACGGACCCCGAGGAGGACATGCTGCCGATGGTGCCCGGCGGGGTCAGCAGCGTGGACGGAACGATACGCAACCGCTGCCGCTGGAACCAATAGTCCCGATAGATTCGAACATTGTAAATAATCAGGAAAAAATGCGTGAAGATGTTGAATGGTGATCTCATGGCAAGGATATATCACGAGTCAGACGCCGACCTCAACGTCCTGAAGGGCAAGAAGGTCGCGGTCATCGGTTTCGGAAGCCAGGGAAAGGCGCAGGCCCTCTGCCTGCACGACAGCGGATTGGACGTGACCGTCGGTGTCCGCAAGGACGGCAAGTCCTGGGTCGAGGCCAAGAAGAACGGTCTTAAGGTCGATACCGTGGCCGGCGCCGTGAAGGGCGCTGACGTGGTCATGGTGCTCATCCCGGATGAGGTGCAGGGCGACGTGTACAAGGCCGAGATAGAGCCGAACCTTAAGGAAGGTGCCGCGTTGGAGTTCGCCCACGGCTTCGCTATAACCTTCGGCACCATCAAGCCCCCCAAGACGGTGGACGTCATCATGATGGCCCCCAAGGCGCCCGGCCCGATGGAGCGGAAGGTGTTCCTGGAAGGGTTCGGCGTACCGGCGCTGATCGCCGTGGAGCAGGACCACACCGGTAAGGCCAAGTCGATCGCCTTGGCCCTGGCCAAGGGGTTGGGCTCCACCAAGGCGGGGGTACTGGAGACCAACTTCCGTGAGGAGGCCACTTCGGACCTCTTCGGGGAGCAGGCCGTGCTCTGCGGCGGTGTCACCGCCCTCATCAACGCTGGTTTCCAAACGTTGGTCAAGAGGGGTTACCAGCCGGAGATAGCGTACTTCGAGTGCCTGCACGAGGTGAAGCTCATCGTGGACCTCATCTACTCCGGCGGCATGATGAACATGTGGAGGAGCGTCTCCAACACCGCGGAGTTCGGAGGTTTGACCACCAGGGACCTGGTCATCAACGAGGAGAGCAAGGCGGCCATGGAGAAGATGCTGGACCGCATCTGCTCCGGCGAGTTCGCCAAGGAGTGGCTGGACGATGCGAAGAAAGGAATGCCACGCATGAAGGCCCTGGAGAAGGCCGAGGGCGAGAGCCAGGTCGAGAAGGTGGGCACGGAGATCCGAGCCCTCTTCGAGAGCAAGAAGTAAGCAAAACATTTTCACCTTTCCACCCTTTCCCTCACCGGGGAAAGGGCATGGACCGTATTCTGTTACGTACTCGCTATGAGCGGTGGGAGATCGAGCTGAACGACACCCTGGCCGCCTACAAGTTGTTCGGAGCGTTACCTTTGGAGAGGGAGATCAACGTCTGGGGCGGGGAGCTTTACTTCCCCGTTCCCGTGGACTGCGAGCTGGAGAACGGAAGGAAGATCATGGAGGTGGGCGAGGTGGCCTTCTGGCCGGAGGGGAACGCCTTCTGCGTCTTCTTCGGCAAGACCCCGGTGTCCACCACTTCCAAGCCGGAGGCATATTCCAAGGTGACCCCGATCGGGAGGGTGCTGGGCGATGTCAGCACCATGTCCGATCTCTCGGACCGCACCCGGGTGACCCTGGAACCGCTCGATTGATCATTCGCTGCCCACGATCTCCAGCCCGTCGAACCTCACCGAGGGGATGATGCAGTTGCGGTGCACCGTGACGTCGTTCCCCACCGCACCAACGCGCTTCAGCGCCTGGTAGAAATTGCCCACCAGCAGGCATTGGTCAACATGCCCCACCACCGCACCGTCGCGCACCAGCTTGGCGCATCTGACCTCCAGGGCGAAGCCCCCGGTGACGCTGTTGACATCAGGCGCGGCCAGCTTCTCGATGACCACCCCTTCCTTGATGTCCGAGATCATATCATCCACGCTCTTGCTGCCGGGTCTCCAGGTCAGGTTCACCGGTAGCGTGACACCGCCCCGGCGGTAGAGGTTGAGGGCGTCCGAGGGGTCCCGGCGGAGATAGTTGCCGGTGGCCGATGCCTTGCCCATCTGGGCGTGGTAGCTGTCGTAGAGGAGCGTCTTCAACGTCCCCCGCTCCACCAGTGGTTTCTCCCTGGTGGGCGTGCCCTCGTCATCGTAGCGGCAGGACAGGGCGGAACGGGGGTCCCAGGGCTGGTCCCTCAGGTTCACCAGCTCATTCCCGACCTCCTTGTTCACCAGCTCTGCCCAGGGTGAACGGCGGCGCAGGGCGTTCTCCCCGTCGAGCGAATAACCGACCGAGGCGAGCAGCATCTCGGCCAGCTCGTCCGGGGGAAGTATGACCGAACCGGTCATCTTGCCCTTGAAATGCTCTGCGCCCTGGGCGTTCATGGCCTTCTGGCGCAGGCGGTCTCCCATGGCCTGGGTGTCCAGGGCGGAAAGTCCGGATGAGTAGTAACACTCGCAGCCCTCCCCGGGATCTGGCCCCTTGGTCATGGAGGTGAAGTGAGCGTAGGCCATGGTCCCAAGCTCTCTGAACGTGGCACCGTTGCTGTTGGCCAAGGCCCTTTCCACTAGAGCCACCCGCAAAAGCCCGCGGGGTATCTTCACCTCCTCACCGGCGGCCTTGACGATCTCCTCCACCTTCTCCTTCAGATAACCAGTGGTCGCCGTGGCCGCGTCCTCCTGGCGTACATCGACATGCCCGGAAGGCTGCTCGAATCCGGGGAAGCGCTTGAAGTAGGGGTCCGGCCGGGAGAGCTTGGCGAGGGCGACCGCCTTCGCCCCGCACTCCTCCAGGTCCCGGGTGGTGTGGAAGGTGGACGATGACTGTCCCAGCTTCCCGTTCAGCAGCACGCGGATGGAGATGCCCTGGTCCATCTTCTCCTCCAGGTTCTTGACCCGGTCATCGTCGATGTAGGCGGTCAGCGATCTCACCCGGACAAGGTAGGACTCCACTTCCTTCGCTCCTTCCTCCAGGACCTTGTGCACCGATTTCTTGGAAATCCGCTCGAGGTCCATTCAATCACCTCCCAGCACGATCTTGAAGCGGCAGTGCGGCCCTCCGGAGGATACCGGCACCCAGTCCTCGATCCCTTTCCCGCAGGATCCTCCGTCCAGCTCCACCTTGTTGCCCACAGCGTCCCCGGTCCTCAGTATCTCCAGTGCGTTTCCGGTCAGCGTGAAGGAGCGCAGCAGCCTGGTGACCCTTCCGTTCTCGATCAGGTAACCGCGCAGCGCCTTCGCCTCAAAGCCGCCGCCCACCGGGTCCTCCATGCCGCTTATCATGCGGTCGGTGAGGACGCCGAACTTGACGTCGGCGATCATCTCGTCCAGGTTCTGGTCGCCCTTCTCGAAGAAGGTATTGGTCATACGCACCCAGACCCGGCGGTCATAGCTCTGCGCCCGCCCATTGCCGGTCGGCCTCACGCCCATCTCCGCCGCGGTCTCCAGGGATTGCATGTAGCCCTGGTAGACCCCGTCCTTGATGATCAACGTCCGAGATGACGGCGTACCTTCATCGTCGAAGGGAACGCTCCCCCTGGCCAGTGGAACGGTGCCGTCGTCGACCATGGTGATGAGCGGCGACCCCACCTGCTTTCCCACCATGTTCGTCAGGAACGAGCGTCTCTTCACTATCTCGTCCGCTTCCGACGCATGCCCCATGACCTCATGGGCCAAAAGCCCGGAGATGGCCGGGTCGGTTATGCAGGTGAGCAGCCCGGAAGGGGCCTTCTCGGCGCTGAGCATCTTCAGCGATTCCTTGCCCACCTCCCGTCCGAACGCCTCGAGGTCGGTCTCCTTCACCACCTCGTAACCAAGACCGCCGCCTCTTATGTCGTAGAAGAACTCGGTTCGGCCGGCCTCGGAGGCCACGGCCTGGACCATGATCGTCGTACGAACCTCCTCCCAGCTGAGCTGCCGCCCGTGGCTGTTGACCAGGGAGTTCTGGCGGACCTCCTCCCTCAGCACGGAGTTGGTGTTGACTATGCGGGGATCGATCTTCTGCGCCCTGTCCATGTCGAGGACGGCCTGCACCTTCTCCTCCATGGGGACCTGGCTGGGATGGAGCTTGACCTGCGCTTTCAGTTCGACCTTGTCCTCGCCGGTGTCCGGTATCGGTTTTCCCAGCGCGTTGCCGGCCAGGGCGTTCCGGGCCGCCTTAACCGCCGCCTCCAGGACCATGTCCTTGGACGCGTCGACCGTGGTGGCGTAGCCCCAGGAGCCCTTCTTCCGGGCTCTCAGGCAGACCCCTCTGATCCGGTCCTCCGATATGCGTCGGACCGCTGCGTCCACCACCGCGATGCCGTTGGTCGTGATCGTCTGATACCGGGCGTCGCAGAAGTCCGCCCCTTCCGCCCGCATGCGCTCAACGGCAAACTGCAGATCGTCCATCACTGGACCACCCTCAGTTCCTTGTCCGCGTCGGTCAGCATCTCGTACCCGTCCTCGGTGATCAACACATCGTCCTCGATGCGCACCCCGCCCTGCCCGCGAATGTAGACGCCCGGTTCTACCGTCAGCACCATCCCCGCCTTCAGCAGGAAATCGTGGTTCGGCGCCATCCGGCCGCCGTCGTGGACCGAAAGACCGAGACCGTGCCCGGTGGAATGGACCATGAGCCCCTTGAACTCGCTGGCGTCGATGACCGCGCGCGCCGCGGCGTCCACGGCCATTCCGTTGACCCCCGCTCTAATGACCTTCAGAGCGGCCTGCTGCGCCTCGGTGACCACCTGGTACATCCTCCTCTGCCAGTCCTTCGGCTCCCCGAAGAAGAAGGTACGGGTGATGTCCGAGCAATATCCCTCCACCTTGCATCCGAAATCGAAGAGGGTGGTATCGCCGGCGCTGAGGGAGATGTCCTCCGCCCCGTGATGCGGTTCGGCGGAGCTCGCCCCGAACGAGGCGTTGGTGCCGAAGGCCGCCCCGGAGGCGCCCATCTTGGTCATGCGATAATCGAGCTCGGCCGCCGCCTCGTACTCCTTCATGCCCTTGCGGAGCATCGAGGGGATCTCGTCAGCCACCCGGGAAGCTATGGCGCAGGCCTTGCGTATCCTGCGGACCTCCTCAGCGTCCTTGATCAGTCGGGACGCCTCAAGTCCCTTGCTGACATCCACCAGCTCGGCGTTGGCGGCCAGCTTCTGGACCTCCAGATAGTTGGAGTGCACGATGCCCTGCCCGTTCACCCCGATCTTGCGGAACCCCTTCATCAGTCCAGTGGCGAGGTCCTTGCGGTCCTGCGCCGTCCGGTAGGTCAGCACCTCGGCCTTGCCGCCGCGGGCGGAGGTCTCCTCCAGTGCGGAGGTTATGATGGTCGAGCGTCCATCAGGCGTGATGACGCCCAGGCATCCCTCGAAAAGTCCGGCCCGGGTGCCGGTGACGTACGGGAACGCGACGTCCAGGAGCGGTTCCTCGCCGTTCATTATCACGATGGCATCCAGGTCGTCCGGGCAATTGGAGAATATCCACTTCACTCGCTCCTTCATCCCTATCACGAGGCCCGGAAGGGAATTGGCGGTATTTAGGAAATCCCTAGATGCCTATCCAAACGTTGCCGGCGATGCGCCTTATGGCGGCGATGGCCGAGAGCGCGGCGAGATAGCTGGTGGCCGGATTGGACGGGAACGGCAGGTTGTCCGTCTCGCAGACTATGTGCCCGAACTCCCCCTTGACCTCCAGGCGGTGGGTGTTGCAGTCGCACATGGGGTCGCAGACCAGCTTGACCATGGTCTTGTCCAGGCCCATGCCGATGAGGGATATGGTGGCGGAGACGTTCACGTTCTTCGGGAAGTGCTGAACGGCCTCCCGGGCCGGCCCCTCGAAGAGCACGGTCTTCTTCTTGAGCGCGTTGACGTCGATGCCCTTGGACCTCAGATATTCGTTGTCATGGAAGCTCTTGGGCCCCTTGGTGGAGGTCAGCTCGACGCTGTGGATCACGTCGGCGGAGGCGGAATGCAGCCCGTCCGTGCCGCAGATGGCGCCGGAGGGAACGTAAAGGCGACCGCCCTTGCGCTTGGCCACGTTGAAGCACCTCTCCCTGGTGTCATCGTCAGCGAAGGCGCCGACGCTCATGACCAGGACGTCCACGCCCATGCCCAGAACTATCGGCACGTAATGTTGAACGGCCTCCTGCGAGGCGGCCTCCACCACCAGGTCGACGTTCTTCAGGTGGGCCTTGATGCTCTCGTCGGTGGGGGAGATGAACTTGGCCTTCTTGCACCGGGCGGCGATCTTCCTCGCCCGGTCCTCGTTCTTGTCGGTTATGTAGAATATATCGAACTCTTCCATTTCCTGGATGGCCTCGGCCAGAGTGGTCCCGATGGCCCCGCTACCGATGATGAGGAGTCGCATCGGCGCTTAATCGCCAAACCCTGATATAACCTTGTCCCCCGGTCCCAGCATATGGTCGGACCCGGGTGGCAGGCGTGCTATTTTAAACAACGCCCACCATCACGAAGCCATGAAGTACCGCACCCTGGACCACACCGCGGACGTGATGGTGGAGGCCTTCGGCGACTCCCTGGAGGAATGCTTCGCCAACGCCGCCTACGCCCTGACGGACCAGATGGTGGACGCCTCGAAGGTGCGGGCGAGGGAGGAGCGGCAGATCGTGGTGGAGGGGCACGACCACGAGTCGATGCTCTACAACTTCCTGTCGGAGATGCTCTTCGTGTTCGATGTCACGGGCATGGTCTTCTCCAAGTTCTCGGTGACCTTCTTCGGCGGCGAGGTGCATTGCCAGGCCTGGGGCGAGAAGTACGATGCGCAGAGGCATGACCCCAAGAAGGAGATCAAGGCCATAACCTACCACATGATGTCGGTCGATCCGGTGCGGCCCCTGGTCCGGGTGGTTTTCGATATCTGAGGAGGAATCGTTACCTAGATAAGGGGACCCTCCTTTACGCACGCTGATGGAGGTGAGCTGAACGGAGTTCGACATAATGGACGAGGCCTTCCCTTTCGAAGGGAAGATCCTGGTCTCCGACCTGCAGGGACCTATAACCGCCAACGACAACGCCCGCGAGCTCATCGCGGCCGTGGTGGAGAACGGCGACCGTCTCTTCCAGGCCGTCCGGAGGTACGAGAAGGTCCTTTCCAACATATCTCGCAAGGAAGGGGTCAAGCCCGGGGACTCCCTGCGCCTGATACTGCCTTTCCTCAAGGCCTATGGGGCCACGGATTCCTCGCTTCTCCGTTTTTCCAGGGAGAGCATGCGCATCGTTCCCGGGGCGGACAAGGCCATGCGCTTCTCGCAGGAGCTGATGTCCAGCTTCATCGTCAGCACTAGCTACGAGCATTACGTCGGTGCGGCCTGCGATCAGATAGGTTTCCCATTCGAGAACACCTTCTGCACCCGTCTGAGCATGGACATGCTGGACATGGAGGACTGGGAGGCGGAGACGCTGCGCAACCTGGCCAGGGAGATCGTGCGCTTGCCGCTCCTGGAGGTCCCGGAGGGGGTCAGCAACGTCAGGGACCTGGGTCCGGACGACCGGCTGGTGCTCCGCCGGCTGGATGAGATATTCTGGACCGAGATGACCGACCTGTCCTCATACCAGCTGGTCAGCCAGGTTAACCCCGTGGGCGGCGATGAGAAGGCGACATCGGTGGTGGAGATATGCAAGCGGATGAGCGTCCCCCTGGAGGACTGCATGTACGTCGGTGACGGGGAGACGGACGCCCGGGTGCTGCAGGTGGTCAAGAGGAGCGGCGGTCTGTCCGTGGCCTTCAACGGCAACCTTCCCGCTCTAAGGGAGGCGGAGGTCGGCGTGGTCTCCGAGAACGCCATCGTGACCTCCATACTGGCCGAGCTGTTCTACCGCGGCGGCCGCGACGGGGTGCTGGAAGCCCTGGAGGACTGGTCCTTGGAAGGGCTTCGGGATAACGGGGGAGTGCACGAGTACCTGCTGCGGGAGTTCGCCCGCACCTTCCCTTCGGGCATGCCGACGGTCCGCCGCCTGAACAAGGGCTCTTTGCCCTCCATCCATCAGGAGAGCCTTGGCGTGCGCGAGGTGGTCCGCGGCTACCCGGACCTGTGATCGTCATTGACCGCTTCTGTCGCAACAGGGACGATACGTTAAAATACGCTCGGCATTGTCCCTAGGGACATGTCTTCTCTGCTGGTCAGATTATTGCGGCCCCGCCATCCTCGTGTCGGCCAGGCCATAATCCCAGACCCTGAGATGCTGGACTACTTCTTCGAGGAGTATCAGCTGGGCAGCGTCACCCGCTCCCTGATCCGTTCGGACATCCCGATAAACGGGGTCAGCCAGAGGCTTCCGCTTGGTACGGAAGGTCCCAAGAAGCAGGACGGCCTGGTCGGTCCGATGGACGTCTGGCTGGTGCACGACCTTCTCAACGACCTGATGAGATGAGAGGGCATCCTTCATCATGTCGGCCGTTGATCATTGCTCATGTACTCCTCGGTGCTGGTGACCGCACCCGACCTTAGGGCGGCGAACGAGATCGGCCAGTTGATGGTCGAGCGGGGTTTGGCGGCCTGCGTGAACATCTGGGAGGTCCTCTCGATCTACCGCTGGCAGGGAAATGTCAAGCGTGAGCCGGAGGCGGCCATGCTCTTCAAGGTGCCTACCGAGGGGTTCGAGGCCCTGCGGTCGGAGATCCTCAAGGTCCATCCCTACGAGGTCCCGTGCATGGTCCGCTACGATATCGCCGAAGGCCACCAACCCTATCTGGATTGGATATCGGAAAGCGTCCTCTCTGTTCCTAGTGAATATCAAAAGCCTAAATGAACATGTAACGATTTTATAGCCTGAAGGGATAGTTGGACCAGCTTATCATGAACGATAATCAAGACCTCGACCGCAGCCGCTCGCAGTTACTGGACCTCATGCACACCTTGCAGGGATGCGAGGACCGCGAATCGGCCCTAAGGGCGGTCATGGACATGGTGGCCGGGGTTTTCCAGCCGGTCTCTATCTGCTATCTTCCCGAGGACGGGGGGCGCCCCATGGGCGACTGCGGCCAGTGGACCGCCGGAATGCACCTTCTGCCCAATCAGATAGTAAAGCTGCTCCCGTCCAAGAAAGGCTTCGCCCTGGCCATAAAGGAGAAGGGGGTTCGGGTCGGGATACTGGGCGCCGACGGCGTGGACAACCCCCGCTCCCTGGATGAGAAGCTCTCCGTGCTGCTGATCATACCGGACGCCCTGGAGATAGCCTTCTCCAGCATCCGCCTGCTGCAGGAGCTGCGAGACTCCCAGGACAGGCTGGCCAGGCTCTCGGAGTCCCTGGGCGTGGCCAACAAGATACTGCGGCACGATATAGCGAACGAGCTGCTGGTGATCAGCTCCTCCCTGGACCTCTACAAGCTGAACAGCCGGGAGAAGGACCTGCTCCGTGCCCAGGCATCCTTGCAGCGCATGCAGAACATCATCACCCAGATGAGAGAGCTGGACCACTTCCTGTTCTCCCGGACGGAGATGGCCTCCACCGATCTCCATGAGTCCATCGACAAGGTGATGGGAGGTCTGGACATGCCTTACTCCGTGGCCGGGGAGGGAAAGGTACTGGCCGATCCCACGCTGGCCGCGATAATCGAGAATCTGGCCAGGAACGCCAAGCGCCACGGGAGGGCGGAAAGGATGGAGTTCACGATAGCGCCATCCGGGGACCGGACCGTGCTCACGGTCCGCGACGATGGCACCGGCATCAAGGAAGAGTATCTTTCCAGGGTGTTCATGGAAGGGGTGGCCTTCGGCGAATCCCGCGGCACCGGTCTGGGACTTTACCTGGTCATGAGGACCATGCAACGGTACGGTGGAAGCATCGACGCCAGGAACGACCCCCGGGGCGGGGCGCGCTTCGAGCTGACCTTCCGGTCGGCCTGAGGCGGGTCATCTGAACTTACCATGGACCGTTTCGTTGATCCAGCCGACCAGTTTTCGATATGAGTCCCTGCCCTCTTCGGTGAGCAGGACCTTCTGGTGCCCATCGTTCTCCACGAAGACCACCAATCCCCTCTCCTGCATCCAATGGAGATATTTGGTGAGAACGTCGAAGTTGGTGCCCACCGCCACCTGCAGACGGGTCCTGAGCATCGGTTCCGTCTCCCGCCAGAGGCGCTCGAGGATCCTGGCCACCACGTAGAGGTCCGGCCGGTCCATGGGGTTCAGTCCCTCCCCTCGGGTTCCAGGAGAGAGCCCATCTCCTTCATCCGTTCATCCCATTGGCGCCTTAGGTCCCGCGTTTCCCTCCAGGATGCGATGGCCATCCAGGAGAACAAGGAAGCTCCCAGGGCCAGGAAGGCGATCGACAACAGTAGGTAGCCCCACCAGATTGAATCGTGTTGCATCAGTCCGTTCGATCCGGCCACCAGCAGGACGAAGGTCAGAAAGGTCTTCCCCGGCTCCCTGGTCCAGATTCCTTTCCTATGTAGGGTGAGCCACCTCGGCACCTCCAGGCAGGCGTCCAGGAGGACCTCGATCGAGGAGGTCGTACCCGTCCCGCCCATGGCCGAATAGAGCCTTCTGGCCCATTCCTCCTCCTGGGCCTCCTTCTCCCTGCTCCGCCTTCGGAGGACCAGAAGGCCGGAGACGGTCGCGACGACGATGACCACGGTCCCCAGGGTGAACCACCCGAGCCAACCATCCTCCGTGATGGTGGGGGCGTTTAGCATTACCAGGACCGCCCAAGCCAGCAAGGAAAGGGCGGCCAGGATGAGGGCCTGGTCCTGAAAGGACGACCTCCGGATGTCCGCGGCCTCCCTGGCCAGCACATAGGTCCTCAACAGGCTGTCCTGGACCAGTTCGTCGGTACCTATCTCGGCTTCCGCCGGGGCCTCCTTCTCCTTCAAGGCCAGTTCGTTCACCGATCTCCAGCATCTGTCGTTTATGTAGAGAAGGAAGGGAAAGGCGAACATCACGAACTGTGGCCCCAGGGACAGCAGGGCGATCCCCCAAAATCCGGTAGATGTGGGCAGGCATCGGAACTTCCCGTCCTCCGGGTATACCCTGACCAGGGAGTACTTGGCCACCCTGATATCGTACGAGCCCTTCCCGACTTTGACCTCCCGGCCCTCTCTGGCCAGGGCATCCGGTCCTGGGAATCCCTTACCGACCATCGCATGTCGGGGAGCCACGGTCAGCAGCGAGCAGATGAACAGGACCAGGTAGCCGCTCAGGGAGAGGTAGAGAAATGCGGCCATCAATGGGCTGGTGGAGATCATCTCCCCGTCCAGGTTCACCATTTCCCGGAAAACGACATCAAAGGCCAGATAGGCCGATCCCATCCCTATGGCCAAGGAGATCAGGGCGATGAACCACCACTTGGACAGAAGCTTCCCCACTTCCATGAGCTGGGATATGAACAGAACGACCAGTAAAGCTTACTCCTTGGCGGTGAGTCAGCTCATTCGTGGAACACTATGTTGCAGTGGTCCATCACCACCGAGCCGTTGTGGACCTTGTGCTTACCTTTCCTCTTCTCCTTCTCGCACTCCGCCTTGAGCTGCATTATCTCGCCCGACGGGAAGTTCACCACTCCCTTGGCGAAGGTACCCAGACGAACGACGTCGCCCTCCTTGAAGCGTCCTTCCACGGAGGTGATGCCGCACGGAAGAAGGCTCCCCCCGTCGCGCAGGGCCTCCTCAGCTCCCGCGTCCACCATAATCTTGCCTCTCGGGCTTGCGTAAAGGATCCAGCGCTCCCGGTTGCTGTACAGCGCCTTGGCCGAGAAGAACGTGCCCACGCTCTCCCCTCTAACGATGCGGACGATGACGTCCTTCACGCGTCCGTTGGCGATGACAGTGTTGCACCCGGCGCCCATAGCTATGCGGGCGGCGTTTATCTTGGTCTTCATCCCGCCCCTGGAACGGCCGCTGGTCCCTCCCCCGGCCATCATCTCGATGTCCCTGGTTATCTCATCGACCGTGTCGATGAAACGGGCGTCCTTGTCGGTCTCCGGGTTGCGATCGTAGAGTCCGTCCACGTCCGTGAGCAGAATGAGAAGGTCAGCGTCCACCTTGCTGGCGACGAGGGCGGACAACTTGTCGTTGTCGCCGAAGGTGGCCCCGATCTCGTCGGTGGATATGACGTCGTTCTCGTTGACGATGGGGATCACCCCAAGCTCGAACAGGGCGTCCACCGTCTTCCGGAGGTTCAGATACACCTTGCGGTCCGAGAAGGCGTCATAGGTAAGCAGCAGCTGCCCCACCGACTTGTTGTGGCGGGCGAAGACCTCCCTGTAGGTGAGCATGAGGGCCGCCTGCCCGACCGCGGCGCAGGCCTGCTTGTGCGGGATGTCCTTCTGCACATCGTCGAGACCGAGCTCGCTGCTCCCGGAACCAATGGCCCCGGAGGTGACGATGATGGACTGTATGCCCATCCTTTCCAGTTCGAGCACCTGGCGGGCGATGCCGTCCAGATAGACCGAGTCTACATTGCCCTCCTCGTCGCAGATGGTGTTGGTGCCGATCTTGATGACCGCCCGGGTGACGCTGAGATCCCTCATAGCAACTTCCTGTGGGTGAACCGTCTGGCGTTCTCGCCCACATATTCGGAGACGATATGGCCTGAGCCCCTCAGCCGGTATTTGTAGATTGTCAGGCCTTCCAGTCCCACCGGTCCGCGGGCGTGGGTCTTGTTGGTGCTTATCCCCACCTCCGCCCCCAGGCCGTAGCGGAAGCCGTCCGCGAAGCGGGTGGAGCAGTTCCACATCACCGAGGAGGAGTCCACCTCGTCCATGAAGCGCTGCGCCGCCCTCTCGTCGGAAGCGATTATCGCGTCGCTGTGATGCGACCCGTAACGGTTGACGTGGGCCACAGCCTCCTCCAAAGAGGAGACGATCTTGACCGACAGGACCAGATCGTTGTACTCGGTGCTCCAGTCCTCCTCGCTGGCCGGGTTCATCTCGGCCAAGGAGCAGGCGCCCTCGTCGCCGCGGAGCTCGACGCCCGCCTGATGGAACCGCTCGGCCATGGCCGGAATGAACGTCAGGGCGACATTCTCATGGACCAGCAGCGTCTCCATGGCGTTGCACACCGCGGGATACTGGACCTTGGCGTCGAAGCAGATCCGCAGGGCCATCTCCAGGTCGGCCGACTCGTCCACGTAGGTATGGCAAATGCCATCGGCATGCCCCAGCACCGGTATCTTGGTGTGCTCCTTGATGAAACGCACCAGCTGATTTGAGCCGCGGGGAATTATGAGATCGACGAACTGGTCCATGGCCAGAAGCCGGTTGATCTCCTCCCTGGTGGATAGCAGCTGGACCGCGGAGGCGAACCTCTCGTCCAGGTCGGTCACGGCCTTCACGATGACCTGGGCCAAAATCTCGTTCGTCCGATGCGCTTCCGATCCGCCTTTGAGGATGACGGCGTTGCCGGACTTCAGGCATAAGGACGATATCTGCACCAACGCCTCCGGCCGCGCCTCGAAGATCACCCCGATCACGCCTATGGGGCAGGTGACCCTTTCTAGGACGAGCCCGGAATCCAGCTCGGTGCTGGACACCAGTTTTCCGATGGGGTCCTCCTGCTTGATCAGGGAGCGCAGCGACTCCACGGACTCCAGTATCTTGGAGCGATCGTAACCCAGGCGTTTGATGAGCACCTTGGGCAATCCGGCCTTCTCCGCCTCCCTGACATCGGCCTGGTTGGCCCTGGTTATTTCATCAGCATGCTCCTGCAGGGCCGCGGCGATCTCCTGCAGAGCCTCGTTCCTGACCGCCTGGGTCAGGCTCTGCAAGCAGTATGAGGCGTCCTTGGCGTTCCTTGCGGCATTCTCCACAGCGTCCATGACGGAGCATGGCATGGCAGGTGGATTTGATGAACCTTTCGACAACTCATGCTGAGATTGGTCTAGAACAGACAGGTGATGAAGAGGTTTGATCGGGGGCATCCCGAGGGATGCCAGGCATCCCCGGGCATGCTCACAGCGAAGTTTTCACCAGATAATAGTATACGGAATTGTTGTTCTTCTTGTCCTTGAGCGCGCCAAGCTTCTTCAGTTCCTGAATGGCGTTCATGCACTGCGCCTTGGGCAGCTTGGACAGGGAGGTGGCCTTCTCGGCGCTGATTGCCTTGTCCTCGGCGGTCGCTCCGGCCTTCACCATGGCGGTGAACAGCTTCTCTACTTGTGGGGATACCATGAGAAGCGGGAGAATTTTTTTTATTTATTATAGATTGCGGTCCCTCGATCAATATTTATAATCATTGAAAATTAATATCATGGCCAACGGTCTCAGAGATTTTGTCTAAAGAATAATAATACTTATGCGCAAACGTCTTGCGGAATGAGGAAAGGAAGCTCAAATGCTCTGCACGGCGGAACAAAGCTACCGCTGTTCAGCGTCTAGATGCTTAGGGTTCTCACACCTTGCCGTGCCCGGACTCCACCCTGACCTTGTTGACGTCCAGCAGCTCATGCCTGGTCAGAAGCGACATGCCAGTGTTCTTCCCCAGGATCTCCACGGCCAGTATCCGGTCCGGATCGGAGAGGTCCACATGGCCGCGGTTCAGCGGCTCCGTGAGGTAGGAGATCAGGTCGTCGTTATGCTCCGCCATGTGGCGCTTGTGCAGGTGCATCATCCAGCTCTCCTCGGCACCGATGCCCTTGCCGATCTCCACCGCGTTCTTCCTGATCTCGTCCTTGTTCGAGGGGACCCATCTCTCGATCGGGACCCAATGGTGGGTGTACTGGAAACCCACCGGGTCCTCGTGGCACAGGCGTTTGAGCTGGGAGACCAGCACCTTGGTGTCCCCTCCGACCAGGATCAGGAACACCCCTTCCACCTCGCAGGTCTCCAGCCGCTCCACGTATGCCCCCAGTTCCTTCATCCGCTCCCGCACTTCCAGCTCGGAATGGCCTTTCTGGTTGCCATGAAAGGTCACCAGGAGGTTGTAGGCGAACATGTTGCACACCTAGTTATCACTTTAGCGTGCGCGCACAAATAACTTGCCCTCAACCGCCCAGGGCGACGATCATCACCAGCATCAGCATGCCCAGGCCGACCATCACCAGTCCGGTGCGGCCGCTACCATCCCCCAGGCGCCGGTCGAGGAAGCGGCCCAGGAAGAACAGCATGATGGCCCCGGCGATGTTGGATAGAAGGGTGACCAGGTTAAGGTCGAGGAGTGGCGTGAGCTGGTAGATGGCTATGAAGGGAAGGGCGGCGGCGACGTTCAGCACGATGCACCACATCGCGGCCATCCATTGCGAGCGGCCCAGCGTGGGATGGGGGATCTCCTTGCGTTTTATCGCCTGGATGGCCACATCGGCCATCCGACGGCGGGTCTCCTCATCCAGGATGTCCTCGTGGATCTCGGTCAGCGCCTCTGACAGGATATCGGAGGCCATCTCCCTGGCCGCCTCTTGGTCGGTCCCGTCCTTGATCTCCTTGATCCGGCGGTAATAGTAAATGTTCTGGAAATGCGAGGTGAGCATGCTGACCGCGCCATCGGCAATGCCCCAGGCGGTGTTGCAGCCGATGATGGCCACGGAGACGATGAACACCACATCAACCGTGGGGCTGCCCAGCAAGGCCAAGCGCAGGGTGTTGCTGAGGGTCATGGCCATCAGCAGCCCGTAGAAGAACTCCACCGCCGCCTGCGTGGGGCTGAGGTGCTCGAAAAGCAGCCGGTCCAGCGGTCCTTCGTCAGCGCTCAGATTATCCCCAGCTCCCTGCCTATCAGCTCGAACTTGCTGACGGCGAAGTCCAGGTCCTCCTCGGTCAGGGCGGCGTTCATTATGGTGCGTATCCTCGCCTTGTCCTTGGCCACCATGGGGAAGACTATCGGCAGGGCGAATATGCCCTCCTGGTACAGCCTCTCGCTCAGGCGTTTCGCTTTGGCGCTGTCCCCCACCATCACCGGGATGATCGGCGTTACCGAACGTCCAGTGTCAAAGCCCAGGTCCCTCATGGCCTTGCGGAAGCGGTCCGTTCTTTTCCAAAGGTTCCGCACATGCTGCGGTTCATTTTCCAGCACGTCGATCGCTCCGATGCAGGCGGCGGCCACCGCCGGAGGGTGCGAACCGCTGAGCAGCCAGGTCCGCGACCTGTTCAGAGCGAAGTTCTTGAGGTCCTGCGACCCGGAGACGTGACCGCCGACGACGCCGAAGGCCTTGGAGAAGGTGCCCATCTCCACCTGCACGTCGTTATGGTCCAGGCCGAAGTGCGAGACTATTCCCCGTCCACCTTCTCCCAGCACCCCCTCCCCGTGCGCATCGTCCACGTAAAGCATCGCCCCGTGGTCCTTGGCCAATCTGGCGATCCGGTCCAGAGGGGCCATGTCCCCGTCCATGGAGAACACCCCGTCGGTAATGATCAGCATCCGGCGATAGGCCGGGTCACGCTTCTCGGCCTCTTCCAGCTTGGATGCCAGATCGTCCGTGTCGCAGTGCTTGTAGATGGCCCGTTCGGCCGAGGTGAGCCTAACCCCGTCTATTATGCTGCCATGGTTCAGCTCGTCGGAGATTATCAGGTCACCCTTTCCGGCCAGCTGAGGGATGAGGCCGGAATTGGCGGCGAACCCGGTCTGATAGACCAGGGAGGCGGGTCGCCCCTTGAACCTGGCCAAACGCTCCTCCAGCTCCAGGTGCAGGTCCATCGTTCCAGCTATCGGCCGTACCGAACCGGAACCGACCCCATGCGTGTCCACCGCTCGCTTGGCCAGCTCCTTCATGTGCGGGTGGTTGCTCAAGCTCAGGTAATTGTTGGAGCAGAACATGAGCACCCTTTTACCATCGACGTTGCACCAGGGGGTGCTCGCCCCCTGCAGTTTGGCGATACGCCAATCCAATGACTGGTCGACAAGGTCCTGATACTCCTTCCTGAGGAACGAGGTAGGGTCTCTCATGTTATCCCGGTCCAGGAGCGCGTAGCTGAGGGATTAACTTATCCTCAGAGCTTTCCCTCGGCCTTGCGCTTGCGCAGCTTGGCGAACATGTCGTCGGCCAGGCGTTCCAGGCTCCACTCCGCCTTCCAGCCCCAGTCCTGCGCGGCGCGGGAGTCGTCCATGGAGTCCGGCCAGGAATCGGCGATCGCCTGGCGGAAGTCCGGATCGTAGCTGATGGCGAATCCAGGGCTGCGCGCCCTCACGATATCGGCAAGTTCGGCCGCCGAGAAGTTCAGCCCGTTCAGGTTGTACCCCAGTCTGGTGGTGAGCTTTTCCGCGGGGGCTTCCATGATCCCGATGGCGGCATTTATGCAATCAGGCATGTATATCATCGGGAGCACCGTGCGCTGGTTGACGAAGCAGGTGTAGCGGTTGCTGCGCACCGCCTCGTAGAATATGGCCACGGCGTAATCGGTGGTCCCCCCGCCGGGCAGCGTCTCCGCGCTGATGATGCCCGCGTAGCGTACGCTCCTTACGTCCACCCCATACTTGCGGTGATAGTAATCGCACAGCAGCTCGCCGGAGACCTTGGTCACCCCGTACATGGTGGTCGGCTGCAGCACGGTGTCCTGCGGCGTGTTCAGGCGGGGGCAGTTGTTGCCGAAGACGGCGATGGAGGAGGGCCAGAACACCTTGATCTTGTTCTTCCTGGCCACCTCCAGCACGTTGATCAGCCCGTTCATGTTGAGGTCCCAGGCGAACTGGGGGTCCTTTTCCCCAACGCCTGAAAGGACCGCCGCCAGGTGATATATCGTCCCCACGTCATGCTTCTCGCAAAGCTCCTCCACGCGCTTTGCGTCCAGGACGTTCCCGGTCTCGTAAGGGCCGGACTCCAGGATGTCCTTGGAGGGCGTCCGGCTGTGCCCGACGCCGATGACGTTCTTACCGCCGAACCGCTTCCTTAGCTCCAGAATAAGCTCCGAGCCTATCTGGCCAGTTGCGCCCAGGACCATGATCTTCTTGCTCAAGGGAACACCTTTGTTGACGAACGCTCCGGGAACGCCTGCTGAGAATTTAAATCATGGAATGACAAGGGTTGGCACACAAAAAAGGGAAAGGGCGGCCGGTGCGGCCGCCCTTGATGGCGTTTATTCCTTCTTCTCGTTCTTCTTGCGCATTTTCTCCTCGCGCCCCTCCCGCTGGAGGCGGCCAGGGGCCCACCAGGCCTTCTTGCCCATCACGGTAAGGCCGGCGGGCACGATGTAGGTCCGCACGACCATAGCGTCCAGTAGGATGGCCACGGTGAGAGCGAACCCGAACTCCTGCAGCATGGCGTTACTGGAGAGCATCATGGCGCCGAAAGCGCCGGCCATGATCAAGGCCAAGGCGGTAATGATGCCCCCGGTCCAATCCACCGCGTCGACCACCGCCTCCTTGGTCTCCTTGCCCTTGTGGATCTCCTCTAGTATCCTGGTCAGGATGAAGATGTTGTAGTCGATCCCTATGCCCATCAGCATGACGAACAATATGAGCGGGATCAACCACAGCACCGGCAGGCTGAGTATGGTTCCGAAAACCAGGTAGGTGAGGGCGAAGGCCCAGCTGATGCTCATGGCGATGGTGATCACCGCGAACACCGGCAGCAGCACCGAGCCGAGGACGACCATCAGCACGATGAATATGCCGATGATCACCAGGATCTCGACGTTCCTGAACTCGGCGTCGGTGAACTCCGCGGTGTCGTAGAGCGCGGCGGTGACCCCGCCCACATATATCTCGGAGCCTTCTAATTGGGGATCCTGGGCCTTGATGTCCGCGAGGTCTCCGCGCAGGTCGTTTATGAACGAGACCGAACCGGCGCTCTGCGGCTGGTCCGAGAGGATCACGGTCAGCAGCACGCTGCGGTTGTCCGTTCCCAGGCCCGAGAGCATTGCTGACATGACCTGGTTGCGTTCCTCGTCGTTAAGGGCGTCCAGGTTCCGGTAATCTATCGGTTCTCCGTAGGGACGGGTTATTCCAGTGACCTTTTGCACCTCTGATTGCGACGCCACCGCAGCGGTGATGTTGTCGATGGCATCCAGATAGGCGTAGTTGAAGCCCGTCTCGTTATAAACGTCCACGCCTGCGGTGATGACGATCTGCGTGGGCTGGATGCTGCCGGCGCCGAAGTCATCGGTCATGGCCTTGATCCCATCGATGCTCTCCGAATCACCCATGGCCCCGATGAAATCGAAGCTGGTCTCGGCGGTCAGGAACATGTAGGTGGTGGGCACGGTGACCAGCACCGCCACGACCAGAACGACCTTGGCGTGGTTGACCGAGAAGGTGGCCGCCTGGTGGAAGTAACCATGGTTGCCGGCGGCCTTCTTGGCCATGAACTTGTCACGGTAGTTCTCCCAGCGCTTGCCGGTGGTGGGCCAGAATATCCTGTTCCCGACCAGCATCAGGATGGAGGGGATGAGCGTCAGGGCCACCATCAGAGCGATGATTATGGCGATGGCGATGATGACCCCCAGGGACTTCACGAACGAGAAGTCGGCGGTGGCCATGGCCATGAAGGCGATGATCACCGTCGAGGCGCTGGTAGCGACGGACTCGCCAGCCCAGGTCAAGGCGGTATGCACGGCCTTCTCGCGGTCCGCTCCCCGCATCCTCTCCTCCCGGTAGCGGGTGACGATGAAGATGGAGTAGTCCGTACCGACCCCCATCAGCAGAGCGAACAACAGGGTGGAGATCATGTAGTTGACGTCCATGATCGTGGACGCTAGCACGAACACCATGGCCTGGCTTATGCCGATGGCCACCCCGACCGCGCCCAGGGGAAGGAACTGGCCGATCACGGTGCGGAAGAGATAGCCCATCAGCACCAGGATGACGATGATGGTTATGGGCTCGATGAGCATCATATCGGTGGCGGACTGCTCCTCCATGTCCTTGGAGATGGCCGCCGCGCCGGTGACGTAGGTCTTGACCTCGAAGCCGGTGTCGTCCTTGACGTCCGCGACGATCTCCCGGATGTCGTCCACCATGGCGGTCATGGGCGTCTCCCCCTCATCGGTCATATAGCCGGCGCTGACCGAGAACGAGATGGTCATCATCATGGTGTTATTGTCCGGCGAGATGAAGCCGGTGATGAGCTGGTCCGGCAGAGGTATGGGATAGGTGTCCAGGGTGTTGGTGGTTATGATCTCGGCGATCAGCGAGGCGATCCCAATCTGGGTGGTGAGATTGGAATAGTTCGGCCCCAGGTCGTAGACGTCCTGCAGGAAGGTGACGTTGGAGATCCCGGCCATGCTGGAGATCATGTTCAAAGTGAACGCATGCACCGCCGGCTGGCTGTTGAAGGTGGTCATGTTGAACCCACCGACCACGGCCAGCATCACCTGCTGGTAGGCGACGTCCAGATGAAGGTTGGAGATGAAGGTGGGAGCGACCGCACCCACGCAGGTGTTCCCCCGCAACACGGAGTTGTTGACCAGGTCCGGGTTCACTGAGCTGGCGTTCCAAGCGTTGACGAACGCCCCGTAGTACCCGAACACCATGGCGCTCATGTTGGCGTCCATCTGTGATGTGTAGGTGTTCAGGGCGGCCATGGTCGCCGAGTAGGCGTAAGCCGAGGCGTTGGTCTCGTTAGCGTCCGAGGCGAAGTAGCCCGCCCAGGCCTGAACATGCATGGCCGGCACGCCCCAGAACAGGAAGGCGCTCTGGTTGACCTGCTCCTCGGCCATGTACATCTGGGGGCCAAGCTCGTTGACCGCCATGTACAGGACGCTTCCGGAGTAGGCATAGATGGATCCGATGCTTTCCATATAGGCAAGGTCAGCGGATTTCAGGTCGTTCTGCAATTTCAGAACGAAATCCCTGGCTTCCGCAGTGGTCATATCATCTGACTGCAGAACGATTATCAGGGTGCTGTTGGCCACCGAACCTTGGAAGTTTTCGGCAATGATCTCAGCAGCGATGGTCGACTCGTTCTCATCCTCGGAGGTCATCTCCGAATCGTAGCTGACCACGCTGTCCAGGCTCATCATGGCCGGAACACTGAGCAGCAGTAGTGCCAGCCATATGACTATGATGAGCTTGTAATGCTTTGTGACTGTGTTCGCTAACCTATCGAATACCATGGACACGCCTCTTAAATTGGTTGGGTCGGGCAACATTGAAGATATTTATAGAGTTGTTGTCACTACGAGAGTGACATGTCCGGCATCACCGAGCACCTGATGAGCCTAGGGATGAGCGAGTACGAGGCCAAGGCGTACATCGCCACCGTGGTATTGGGTGAAGGGACCATAAAGGAGATCAGCGACGAGAGCAAGGTGCCGCGGTCCCGGGCGTACGATGTCATGGAACGACTTCTGGAGAAAGGCTTCGTGGAGGTCGGGAACACCAATCCCCGCTGTTACCGGGCGAACGACCCGGCCGAGGTGTTCGGGCATCTCATCGAGGACCTGGAGAAGGCCAGGGATGAGGTGGTCAAGGCGCTTGAGGAGATAGGGAGCACCGCCGAGCGCAAGAACAACCCCATCTGGACGATAAAGGGGGAGTGGGCCATCGACCACAAGGTGGCGGAGATGATCGATTCCGCCAAAAGAGAGGTGGTCATGATCAGCATCCATAACGATTATCTACGGAGGTACGCCAGGATAGTGGCTTCCGCCTCCGAGAAGAAGACGGTTACCGTGGTCATGCTCGAGGGGTCCAGGGACTTCATCGGGTCGCTCGGCAAGACCAGGTTATTGAGCATCACCAAGGGTAAGCTCAGTCCACCTGAGCCCTTTATCACCAACGCCATGGAGGATGTGGACAAGAGCATGGAGTACGACGTCGAGCTGATAATGGTCTGCGATCGGGAGGTGTCTGTTATTTTGTCCAAGGAAGGGAGCGGCCACCGGGCGATCATTAGCAGCGGTACCGTGGTGGACTACTTCATAAACCGGATGATGGACCTCACGATAATGGAGGCCAAGGAGTGCGATTGAACCTCGTCGGTACGGAATGGACAAAAATGGTGCTCCCGCCGGGATTCGAACCCGGGTCTTCGCCTACCTTCCACCGCCTTTCAGCGATGTCGAAAGGGCGGAATGATTGGCCGGACTACACTACGGGAGCGGGTGGCGCTTGATATTTGACTAATTACTTAAAGATTGGCGAAGTGGGGTAAACCAGCCATCAACGGTCATATCCACTGAACGTCATCATCCCATCAAAGATATTTTGTGGTCATCTTGGGAATTTAGATAGTCTTTAATAATCACCATATCGCTTTCCGGAGTCCGTGGCAGCAAACAAGGGTAAAAGCTCCTGCTCCAAGTGCGGAAAGCCGTTCGTCGGTCTTATGACCACCAAGGCCTTCGCGGCCTTTTTCGCGATCTATTTCTTCGCCATGTTCTTCTTCAACCTCCTGGTCACGGGCGACGATTGGTTAAGGGAACAGCTGTCCTTCATGAAGCCTATCATGCCCTTCAGCTGGGAGTACATACCCCTCGCCTTCATCGCCCTGATCATCGGCATGCCCATCATAATGGCCGGGATCGTTCCCGCTATCGAGAAGAGGCACCGGACCGGCAACGGACTGGCATGCAAGGAATGCCAAGGCATCATCGCCCGAGAGCAGGCCGACGCGGCCGAAATGGCCCGGGCCAAGCAGGAGGCGCAGGCATACGCCTACCAGGCCAAGATCGAGGGCCTGGAGAAGAACGATCCCTGGCTCGGTAAGCTCATACGGTCCTGGAAGCAGGACAACCCCAACCAGCTGCCCGAGGAGTCCATGATCGACGAGCTGATCATGGCCCGCAACATGGAGAAAGCGGGCAACTACGAGAAGGCCGCGGTCCTCCTGGAGAAGTACCGTTTCTGGGAAGAGGCGGGACGCATGCGCCGCCTGGATGACCAGCAGGTGATAAAGCACATCACCGTGGACATGAACACCCTGATAGACCAGGTGGGCACCAAAGGTCTGGCCATCCCCTACAAGTGCTCCTCCTGCGGGGCCAGCATCACCATAGACAAGGACTCCAAGAAGGAAGGTCTCAAGTTCTGCTCCTACTGCGGAACGGCCTACAACATCGACGACATGACCAAGATAATCCAGCACGCCCTGGAGTGAACCGGCCGTATCATTCCAGCAAGGCCAAGGCCTTGACCCCGTTACACCAATGTTATATAGAGGAACGGGTTTAAAGGAAACTTACCATTGGAGGCTTCCATTGAGCAACGAACCTTACACCCAGGGGGACCAAGGCGCTGAGAGCGAGGAGATACTTCGCCTCCCGTACCCGAACAAGAAGGAGGGCGAGATGTTCGGGATAGCGGACCAGCTGCTGGGCGCATCCCGCATCAAGATCATGTGCGCCGATGGAAAGTCCCGCATGGGCCGTATTCCCGGGAAGATCAAGAAGAGGATGTGGATACGCGAGGGTGACCTCGTCATAGTCCGCCCCTGGGACTTCCAGGAGGACAAGTGCGACGTCCTCTACCGTTATACCAAAACCCAAGCGAGCCATCTGAGCCGCAAGAAGGTTCTGCCGAAGAACTTGGACATATTCTGAGGGAGATATGCCAAAAGAGGACAAGCAAATCCTCAAGCTGGACCGGAAGGTGGAGGAGCTCCGTCTCACCCGTTCGTTCGAAAGCTCGCAGGAGGGCCGCAAGGTCATGGAGGAGGTCTTCGACAACCTCACCCTTGGCGTTATTTTCAAGCTCACCTGCGAGAAGCGCATAGCCAGCGTGGATTTCCCGGTCTCTACCGGCAAGGAAGGCAACGTCTTCAGGGCCACGGCCCCGGACGGGACGTTCGTAGCGCTAAAGATATACCGAACCTCTAACGCCACCTTCAAGAACATCGCCAAGTACATCGAGGGCGACACCCGGTTCAAGGGCCTCACCGGCAACCCGCGCAAGCTGATCTATGCCTGGTGCACCAAGGAGTTCAAGAACCTCAACCGGCTGGAGCAGGCTGGCGTCCGGGTACCTCATCCCAAACGGTTCATGAAGAACGTCATCGTCATGGATTATCTCGGGGACCAGGTAATGGCCGCCCCGCAGCTGCGCTCGGTGCGATTGGACGAACCGCAGAAGGTCTACCGGGAGATCATCCGGTTCATGAAGAGGGCGTTCCAGAAGGCCAAGCTGGTGCACGGCGACCTCAGCGAGTACAACATCCTGATGCACGATGGCATGCCGTACATCATCGACTGCGGCCAGGCCATGCTCACCGACCATCCCAACGCCATCGAGTTCCTGAAGAGGGACGTCAAGAACATCAACCGCTACTTCCGCAACCTCGACATAAAGGTGTGGAGCGACGAGACCGTCCTGAAATACGTACAGGGGGTCAGAGAGAAATGAAGATCGTTAAAGTTCCCAAGGAGCGCGTGGGCGTGCTCATCGGCCAGGGCGGAGAGACCAAGAGATTCCTGGAGGAGAAGACCGGCCTCAAGATCACCATCGACACCGAGGAGGGCGAGGTGTCATTCGACGAGACGAAGACCGAGGATCCGCTGCTTCCGTTGAAGGTCATGGACATCGTGAAGGCCATCGGCCGGGGGTTCGCGCCGCACAAAGCGTTTCGGCTGCTGGATGACGATGAATATCTGGAGATAATGAACATCGACGACTATGTCGGCAAGGGAACCAACCAGCTGGTGCGCATGCGCGCCCGGGTCATCGGCGCGGGAGGCAAGACCCGCCGCATCATCGAGGACCTGGTCGGCGTTCACCTCTCCGTGTACGGCGACACCGTGGGCATCATCGG
>Ga0302243_1000150_pt1 | contig 79764 bp, 69 predicted proteins | sample AAG_UR_Met_MG_FD_193514 | JGI IMG/M metagenome (GOLD analysis project Ga0302243, IMG submission 193514) | Enriched activated sludge microbial communities from anaerobic digester in WTTP, New Holstein, Wisconsin, United States - AAG_UR_Met | ecosystem: Engineered > Bioreactor > Anaerobic >... | reverse complement strand
AAAATAATTATTAACCAAATTCTGAGCAAAAAAGAACTATCAAGATATGATTTTGAAAATCTTATTAAATTAGAATTTTTATTGAATAATACGGCTGTAATGTATAATTCAAGAGCCGAGCTTGAATTCGGAATAAGCGGTATTTTAAACGATATAATCGGAACAGTTGGCAATGATCCTTTCCATAGGCATTATAATACTTTCAATCTGTCGGATTACAGGTATGTTCAGTCATATATGAAAAACAGGATAAGCGGCGCAAACAGCCGGTTAACGATGACTTGGCTGGATAATTTACTGTTATCATTCGGCAAAACTGATTTTAATGAAAGACAAAAAATCGTAGCGGCTGTAGAATATCCGATAATCATATTGGGAATGTTCTTCCCCAAAATCAGGAACTGGTTCTTAAATAAACACAAAGTCGGCGATATCTCTCAAATTGAAATCAGGCTGACGCAACTTGAGACAACTACGCTTGAAAAAATTAAAAATATTTTAAAAATAGAAATCAGCGATATAAGTTCTTTGAGTTTTATTAGAAAACTGGCAATTTTGTCAAAAATATTGGCAAACAAAACAATTAAAACTTCCAATATGGAAGAACATTTAAAATTAAATGATGTGTTTTTTAATGACCGCAAAGTCTTGTCGTCCAAAAAAAATCAACGAATAAACCTTAAATTTCAAGCTTATAATGAACACGGTATATTTCCCGAAGGGAATAAAAACGATGGGATAAATGAATTATCTGTTTTAATTGCAAGCGACATAAAAAAGTTTGAAGGAAATGAATTTATAAATACCGGCATAAAAGTTAACGGAAAAACAATATGGCAGATAGATATTGACGGTATGCTTGTGTTCGGCGTCGAAGGAGTTAATATACAGGAGGCCGCACAAGCTTTAAGCGGCAGCAAAATTCTTGAGAAAAAAATAAAAAAACTTTTACATTTAAAGAAAAAAGTCAGGTTGAACATAAATTCGGTTATTGTTGATGAGCAGTCGGCCGAAATGTTTTTTTACGGCAGAACTGCCGTAATAAATACAGACCAATATGCAAAAACCGTTAACAAAATACTAGATTCAATATCGGTTATGTATGCGCAAAAAACGATAATATCGCTTGTTAATATTTCGGATAATGATTTGTATTCGGCTTTAAGCAACGGGGCTTTAAGAAAAGTAATAACTGCCGCCCAGTTTGAATATTTAAAAAAAGAATTTGAAAGGTCCGGTAAAGATATGCTACGCGAAATAGTTGAACTTAGAAAACGCGGCATAGAAATATATATCTCAGGCGCAGCCGTTGACGAACAATATAAAAATTTCGCAATATCAGGGCAGGTTATAGACAGTGCGGTTTACGATTATTATTCGCGCGAAACGTTTGAAATAGAACTGATAAAAGAAAAAATATCTTTGCAACAGCTTGAGAATAAAATAATAAATTCCGACAAGCCGTTAGTGATAGAAATGAATTTGCTTAAAGAAATATTCAGAACGACAAAAGATATAACGGCGGCATATAACGGATTACAATCATTAATCGGCAGTATCAAAATAAAGTTCGGATTAAAAGACATAAAGATTAAAGATATGGAAAGTTTTGCTTATTCAATAGATTTTTCCGATTTGCCCGCAGTACGTGAAGATGAAATTTTGTTTAATTCGGATATCGGTAATTTTTCAGATGTTTTCGGTTTGGATAAAGATAATATTATCCGTATTATATTGGAAGACGCTAAAATAAAGGAAGATGTAAAAAAAGTTTTTTTCAATATAATAAAAGAAAGGATTTTAGCTAAAACAAAATTATCGGAAAGTAATAAACCAAACGGACTGAAAGATAAAAAAATGGAAATATTGTTGGGTAAACTTTTATTTTTACAGTACGGAAATACCGATAAGACGACTCTTTTGCCTGAAATTGACTCGTTCAAAGGCAGCGAATCGGATATGCAGCGTAAAATTAATGAGTTGTACGGGCAGTTTGCGGCGGATAATGATTCGCGTATTATAAATACTATGATAGAATTAATTGTTATATATTGCGAAGAGTATGGCGATAAAGAAATAAAAGAAATGAACGATATTAACAGAACTGATTCTTACAGAAAAATGTTGGCGGCGGCTTAATTTTTTAAAAGGAAAGAAAAATGATATCTCTAAATTCGTTATCTAAATCATACGGAACAAGAGTTTTGTTCAATAACCTGAGTTTTAGCGTCGGTAAAAATGAGAAAATAGGCCTTGTCGGGAGAAACGGGCACGGCAAAACCACGCTTTTAAAAATGATAATGGGTTATGAAGAGTATGATTCCGGAGAAATACAGATACCGAAAGACTATAAAATAGGATACCTTGAACAGCATATAAATTTTAAGTATGCGACGGCAATAGAAGAAGTTTCCGCAGTTATGCCGAAAAGCGAACATGATACAAAATGGAGAGCGGAAAAAATTCTTTCGGGTCTCGGTTTTTCAAAAGAAGATTTCACAAGAAATCCTTTGGAATTTTCCGGAGGATATAAAATAAGAATAAATCTGGCAAAAATACTTTTATCGGATTCCGATATGCTTCTTTTGGACGAACCTAATAATTATCTTGACATAGTGGCAATGAGATGGCTTGTGAAATTTCTACAGTCTTGGAAAGGCGAACTTATTTTGATAACTCATGACAGATATTTTATGGATCATATTATTACCCATACCGTTGCGATTCACAGAAGTAAAGCAAAAAAAATAGAAGGCAATACTTCAAAATTATACGAACAAATAGCCAAAGAAGAGGAAATATACGAAAAAACAAGGTTAAATCAGGAAAAGAAAAGAAAAAAAACCGAGCTTTTTATAAGAAGATTCAGGGCTAAAGCCAGACTTGCCGGCATGGTGCAGTCAAGAATCAAATGCCTTGAAAAACAGGAAAATATGGAAGGATTAACTGAAATAGAAACTCTTGATTTTTCTTTTACCGATATGCCGTTTGAAGCCGGTAAAATGATGGGGGTATATTCTTTGAAATTCGGATATGAACCGGATAAAATACTTATAGACGAACTTGACCTTGAAATATTAAAGAATGAAAGAATCTGCGTAATAGGCAAAAACGGCAAAGGAAAATCAACTTTGTTGAAGTTATTATCCGGCAGAATAAAACCTTTAAACGGAAATATAAAAAATCATCCGGAACTTAAAATATCTTATTTTGTCCAGTCTGATTCGGCCGATTTAAATCCCGGACAGACAATTTACGAAACAATAATGTCTTCATCGTCAGACTGTCTTCCGCAAAGAGCAAGAAATATTTGCGGGGCTATGATGTTTGGCGGAGATGACGCTTTGAAAAAAATATCGGTTCTTTCAGGAGGGGAAAAAAGCAGGGTTTTACTCGGGAAAATTCTCGTAAAGCCGGCCCATCTTCTTTTGCTTGACGAACCGACCAATCATCTGGATCTTGAATCAACCGATGCTCTTATAGACGCGATAACGGAATTTAAAGGTTCCGTTATAGTAGTAACGCATAACGAACAGCTTCTTCATGCCGTGGCAAAGAAACTTATAATTTTTGACAGGGATAAAGTTTCTTTTTTTAACGGCACCTATGCCGAATTTTTGGATATGCGCGGATGGGAAGACGAAAGTTCGGAAATAAGAGAAAAAAACGACAATTCAAAAAAGATTTACACAAAGGATGACATTAAAAAAATAAGAGCTTCTCTTATACAGGAAAAGTCAAAAGCGTTAAAACCTCTTGAAATAAAAATAAAAGAGCTTGAGCATGAAATATTAAAAAAAGAAAAACAGATAGAAGAAATAACAAAACTTCTTATTAAAGCGTGTGAAGAAAAAAATGTAACTTTTTTGGCTGACGGACCTAAACAAAGCAAACTGATAAAAGAACAGCTTGAAGCGCTTTACGAGGAATTGCTTGAACATACAGCGGAATTTGAAAAAAAAGAGAAGCATTATAAAAATGAATTTGAAAATATTAAAAATTAAAATATTCGTTGACTTTATTTTATTTGGAGGCTTCATATGAAAAAATTTCTATCTATTTTAATTTCGGCGTGTATATTTTATTCATTTTCTGCGGCAGATGCCGTTAAAGCATACAGTTATTCCGGAATTCAGACATATCCTAATGTTTTAAATATAAATCCGTCAGCCGGAAAAATCTCAAACAGTTTTATTAATGCAAATCAGGATAAACTGATAGTTTATATTCAGGATTTACACGCTAATCCGTCTGTTCAAAAAAATATAGCAAAAATTATTGATAATTTGGATAAGAGCTATGGTGTTGATAAAATACTTGTTGAAGGCGCTCCGTTTGCCGCGTTAGATACCGGAATGATAGATTTACTGAAAGAATATAATCTGTCAAATTTATTGTTAAACGAAGGAATATTAAGCGGTACGGAATATTATTTGGCAAATTATAATAAAAATATTCCCGTTTACGGATTGGAAGATTGGAATATATATTTGTCAAATGCCAGAAGAGCGGCGAGTATATTGATGGAAAAAGAGTATAAACAAAAAATTTTCGCCGCATTTGAAAAAGAAATTTATTCAAAATTCAAAAAATCAAAAAAATTACTGCCTTATGTCGGTTTTGACGTTACAAATCCTGTCCTGCTTGGAGAATTGAAACAGCCTGTGCTTAAATATGACGCGCTGTACAATTATATTGAACTTTCACAGCAGATAAAAGAAGTAAACAAAAATAAAATTCAAAAACAGCTTGAACAGTGCCTGAGAGATTTAAAAAGCACACTGCCGTTTGACAGTTACAGAAATTTAATTTCAAAGTTAGGCAAATCGGATTATTATGAATATTACTCGCAACTAAGCGGTTATATAGCGGATAATAAAGAACTTAAATTAAAATATAACGATCTGTTTCGTTTTTTAAGATATTACTCGGCGCAAAGAAATATAAATAAAATAGGCGCAATAACCCAAAAAGACAGATATTTTGAAGATTATCTTAATTCTTTAAAAGACAATAAATCGGAATATAACGAATTATTTGTTTTAAAAATGACAAGGCTGTTTAAATCATTTTTAAATTTGGATATATCGGAACGCGAATATGCGTTTTTTACGGCAAATTATGATAAATACTCATATTTGATTGACAGGCAAATCCCCGGGATTCAGGCAAAATACGATGAAATTTTTGACGTAAACGATATTTTTAAATATCATGAAACAAATATAGGCAGAACAAAAATATTTTTTGAGAATATACTTTTATCTCTTGGAAAAAAAGATAATTCAAAGAAAATAACGGTTGTCGTTTCGGGCGGATTCCACAGCTCTCTTACGAAATACTTAAAAGACAGAAATATGTCGTGCGTTGTGATAACGCCCGAAGTTTCGGAATATACCGGCAATTATAATTACGATAAAATTATTTTAAGCAGTATAGACAACGGATTTGAAAGTCAGGCTTTGGCCAATATGCTTTTTATAATGATGAAAAATCCTATTGTTCCTCAGCAGACAAAATACTTTTTTTCAAAAAAATTAATTTCAAATCTTATAAAAAACCACAAAACGGATAACCCCGAAAAAATACGTAAAATATTGTTTTCGGTCGCCGAAAAATACGGAATACAGATAGAAGTCTCATATACGGAATCCGAGTTTGCCGTTTTTGTAGATAAAAATAAACATACGTTCAAAATAAACAACGGAAGGATAGATATAAGTGATTCCCAATATGAAGGGCCTAATAATATTTCCCTGAAATCCAAAATAATTGCGTCAATAAAGAAGTTTTTTAATATAGAACAGTCTTTGTTTATGGAGTTAAATCCTAAATATAAAAGTTATATTTCCACAAGAGCCGACGGGAACGCCTCATTCAGATTAGCGCAGATATATAATTTATTGAAAAGAAAAAACGCCGTATATAAACACATATTGGATTTCGGCAGCACATTGCTCGGAAGAGGATCCGCGCAGAAATACGAAGGAATAGAAATTAGAAAATTTGACAGCAAGGGAAAAGTTGTTTTAACCGATGACGGGAAAGAAAAAATATTAAAGAAAATAGATATTATAGTGGAAGGAGATTTAAATAAATACATAACAAAAGAACTGCTGCAGAGCATATTTGACATGATTATGAAAGACGCCGATCCAAACGACGCGTCAAATATAAGAGATACCATAGTAATAGGAGTTCTTTCCAAATCTCAAACCTTATTTGCCGATCACGTAAACAGCGGATTTGTCGGAGTCAATCGCGCGATATTTGATATAACCGACGTTAATATTTTAAAGATTTTTTTACAGGCCGGATTAATTCATGAATTTTCGCACGAATTCTCGCCTAAAAAAGTTTCGGAAGAAGAATTGCTGTTAAATGACGTAAAGTATATCAGGCATTATGTGGCGCAAATGCTTGATCCCGGCATTTCGGAAGAACATTATCCTGATTCTTTCAACGAACAGGTTATCAGAATTATTATTTCTTCCACTATGAAAATTTTCCCGTTAAAATCGCGTTTTTTCAATAAAATAAGGAATTACAAACACAGCATAGAAGACATTTCCGGTATTTTTAACAGAAATGACAAAGGATATCTTACCGAAAAAGACAGCGGCAAATACGGACAATGGCAGCACGCATATCAGGAATATCTCAGAAATAATCCTGATAATCAGGAAAGGTTTTTTTCTCTGATGGTACACACGGATAACAGCAGAGATGTTGACATGGAAGATTTTCTCAGCCAGCGCGACGGAAAAACAAATACGGCTGCAGTTGACGCAAAAATACAAAAACTGCTGTTTGGAACCGATATACCTGACGAACAATCCGCAAATGACGACAGTTTTGTTGAATCTCTGCGGCAAATATTGCAATCCGCCGGAGTTTCGGAATCTGACCAGGAAGAAATTATGGATGAATTTACGCGCAATATATATACGTGTCTGGAATTGTTGTATAAAAGAATGCCCAGATATGCGTTTAAAAGATTTTTTACGGATCAGACTGCGGTAGAGGAACACGGATTAAGCCATTGTCTGGACGTTCTTGCATATTCAATTAAAATAATAGGAAGAAGCGGAGACGTCAATAAACTGATACCTTCTGCTCCGGAAGATGAAAAAATAGATATAAAAGAACTTGTATATTCGGTTTTTATGCATGATCTTTCATGCGTATTCTTTAGAGATAATCATGAAAAAAATTCCGCTGTTTGGACAAAAGCAATATTGAAGGATGATGTTACGACAGATGAAGCCATGACAGAAAGGATATACAATAATTGTCTGGGACATAAAAAAATTGAAATGGAACGTTCGGCAATAGGCTGCATTTTGCATGATGCGGATTCGTTATCGGCGACTTTGAATTTAAAGAGAATTTTAAATATCTGGCTTAATCAGGATAATTTCTTTATAGACAGAAGTCTTTCTACCAATGAAAGAATAAGTAAAATAAAAATGGGATTATATTTGTATCAGGACGGATGCGACAGTATTAATGATTTGCTCAGACATTACTTAAGATCAGATCCGGCAAGATATAAAACAATCGGCGGAGCTTCTATTATAAAAACAAGATTTGACGATATATACGTGGTAAGAAAATTTTTGGAAGAACAGAGAGAATTTATTAAAACAAAATATGACAGATCAGGCAGACAATACACCGATGCCGACGTTGATGACGCCATAAAGATAGCAGATGAAGTCCTGTCAGTGGAGTTTGACGGATATAATAAGGAACCGGCGGTTGCTAAAGCGGAAGAGAAAGAATCTTTATTTACTTTTAAAACAAAAATGAAAATTTTATGGCAGATAATAAAATACAAAATATTAAAAAAAGAAATGTATTTTAACAGAAATATTGTATTTTCGGACATACACGGCGGTTATACGAGATTTTTGGAATTGATGTATCAAATGCTTGCGTCGGTCAGAGATCCGAAACTTTCAAACTATTTTGAATTATTACATAACGGCAAAGACCAAAACGGATATGAAATACCGAAAGATGAAATATCCAGAATGCAAGGCGAAATAGAAAACGCAATATTAAATATGTGGAATGTAAAAGGCAACAAAAGCACTCTTTATATTTTGGGAGATATTCTTGACAGGGGTCCTAAGCAGATTGAAACTTTTATGTTTATAAAAAAATTGTCCGAGTCCGGCAGAGTTAAATATGTCGTAGGCAACCATGATTTATTTGCCGCAATGAATTTATTCGGAATGCATTTGCCTGTTAACAATAAATTCAAGGGAATTCCAATAAATTATGAAATTCCTGCAGGTTATAGCGGTAAAGATAAACTAAACATATACGAAGAATGGTACCGCAGAGTTTCGGATATGAGAGATATTTCAAGAGCAAAGGATTCGTTGTATTGGCTTCAGGTCTTTTCGCAGCGTACCGAATACGCAAAAAAACGACAGAGTGAAATATGGAATAAAGAATTGGCAAAAATAAGCGCTGAGTTTAAAAAAAGTTTTGGTCTGGCTGAAGGCAGCAGTGTTAAAAACATTCTCTCAAATACTGATAGAAATATTTTCGGTCTTGATGAAAATAAAGAACTTTTGGAATTCAGCAAAGCTTTCTTCGGGATTAAATTTGACACTGAAATATCAACCGGTATGAGAGATGTAGAACAAATGGCGGTTAACTGGTGGATGGATAAGCTGGAAGAAGCTAAAGAATTAAAAAATAAATATAAAGGACATGAAGAATACTGGGATCATATAATTGCGCTTATAGAAAAAATTATAGAAGAACAAAAAAATAAATACAGACAGGAAATAACCAGCGGCAACTGGGGATGGTCAGTCGTTGACGCAATGATGTACAGAGTTTACGAAAGTATGGAATGGTACGCATATGACTATATAAAACATAAGGGATGGGGAGAAGCGTTATTAAGTCAGATTAATTCATATTTATCCTTGAAACGCACATCTGAATTAAATAAAAAATTTACGGATAAATTTACTAAATTTTTATTGGGCGCAAACGCCGATAAATTTGCAATAATGAATATTATAATAGAAATGGAACAAATAGGAATGCCCGATTCATATATTAATTATCTGACTAAAAAACTTGAAAATGCGGAAAAATTACAACAAATTAAAGAAATAGAAAAAATACAAAATTTAATAAATGAAAAAATCTCAAGATATAACAAATTGAAAGATATGGAGAGAGTTGTGGCAAAACACCAGCTTTGCGACTTGATTATACAATTGGATTCTTTAGGAGTGCCGCAGAACATAGTTGAAGATTTGCTGAAAAAAGTGCTTGCTTTGCGCGATGACGGACGCGAAAAGAGACAGGCATTGATAGGAGAATATATAAATTTTCTGATGAAAGAACTTGTTAATTACTCCGATTTGGACGCAAAGAAAAAAATGCTGTCTGAAATTAAAATGAGAGAAATAATAGGAGCTTTTGAAGAATTAAACGTATCACAGTCTCTTATAAATTATTTATCCGAAAAAGTTAAAGTTGTATTATATGATACAAGAGACAGCATAGAGTTTATTAATGAGACAATAAAAACGTATAACGATTTGACTGAGGCTGAAAAAGATTCCGCTAAGACGATGATGTGGATGTTTGTCCTTGAGTTGGAAGAGAAAAAAGTGCCGCAGGACATAATAGACGAACTTAGCACAAGATTAAAAGCGCTGCCTCTTACAGAATCCGAAAAATCGCAAAAGCACAAACTTAATTTAATAGATGACGTATCATATTTTAATAATGAAGAAATGAGAACAATATTAAATTTCTTTAAAAATAATTTTGCGTTATACAGAGTTGACGAATACGGATTTTATTATATGCATGCGCCGCTTCCCTATGACGAATACGGGAATGTGGCTATCGGACGCATAACCGAAGACGGAAGATTTGAAGAGTTTGATTCAAAAGGTAAAAGAATCAAAGGTTTTTATTATAAGGGAGTGCATTATACCGGCAAAAAAATATGGGAGGGTTTTTCGGAAATAGCAAAAGACATAAAAGAGTATGATATAGAAAAAGACGATCCGGAAAAGATATTTGAAGCGTTGGCTCTTTTAAATGCTATTTATGCGGACAATACTACAAGAATTAAACCGGAATATATAGCTAAATACAGCATAAATTTTACAATGAGCAAAATGAACGAGGCTATAGATATCGGAACTGTTATACAGGGGCATAACCCGAAAGATAAACTTGCCAGAAACGGCATAACCGCTTTCGCTTTGGATCAGGAAGGAAGACCGGTGGCTATTTTTGTAGACGGAAATATGTCTCCGGCTTATGCAAAAACCAGAGGAGCGGGTTCTTATGTTGAAATTTCACCTCAGGGTATTTTTTCAATAGGGTTTCCTTCCGGAGAATCAACCGTTACCGTAGGTTTGGAAGCAAAAATAAGTGAAAACGATGTAATAAACGCGATACTTGCAAATATTATAAGATCATTTAGATTGCTAAATTCTGTAGTTAAAATTTCGTTAAAAATAGTTAATTCATTGAAAAAATTAAATGAAATATTTAATTTTAAATTAATGAAAGTCACTAATACGACAATTCTTCAGATTGTCAATAAAATAACAAGCGAAAAGGATATTATAGAAAGATTAAATTACAACGGATTAAGCTGTATAGGTATAGTTGAAAGAGAAGATTTTGAAAAAAATATTTTAAAATCAATAGAGCCTGTAGTTAGAGAAGGGGCTGTAAAAGAGACGGAAATAGAAACAGTTATTATAAGCGGCGTCAAGGTAAAAATAGGATTTGTAAGTATCAGAATCGGAGATAATACGCTTAAAGTATTCACATTGGATTATGATAAGAAAAATATTTCGGAGGATACGGTTATTCAGTATATCATAAAACAAATAACCGAAATGAAAAACAATAAATATTTAAAGTATACCGGCAGAAAAAAGAATGTTTTGATGGCAGTTGCTCCCGAAAAGAACAACGATACTTACAGATATGAAGAGATAAGAGAAGATAAATGCAGCATATTATTTAAAAAAATTATGGATAAGTCTTTTAACAATATGCCCGTTATTTATGATACAAGAAAAGAAATTCCTTTTGCGAATTTTGACAAAAATTTATCATTTGATATAATAAATAAACTGTTATCGGCGGCCTAGAACGGGGGAACTATGAGGAATATAGTTGTTGCTTTTGGATTGATGGCGGTCTTTTTTCTGACTGCCTGTGATAAGATTGACAGTATAATCAACGATGATGTGAACGTATCTACGAATACTGTTACCATTTCTACGTTTACCGAGGTTACAGAACCAGTTGCTCCTCCAGTGATTGAGGAAGTTAAGGTATCAACCAATATCGTTGTCAAACAGCCGGAACCCGTAAAAAAACGGGTAAAATCTGTTCAGCAGATATCCCGTAAAACAGCAAAAGATTATTATGTGAGCGGAACACTGAAAGCTAATAAAGGAAGAGTTCTTGACGCTATTGCCGATTATGATAAGGCGATAAAACTGGATCCTTATTATGCCGAAGCCTATAATGCCAGAGCTTTAATAAAAGATAAAATAAATGATTTTGACGGCGCAGCAGCGGATTATGAAAAGGCTATACAGGTGCGAAATGTAAAGAGCAACAGACCTCAGGCTACAAACGATACGGATATAAAAAACGTAACTTTTTATATGCAGCAGGGTAAAATTAAAATAGATTTATATGACTACGACGGCGCGGATCAGGATTTTACTAAAGCTATAAATATAATACCTTCATACGGGCCGGCTTTTATCGCAAGAGGAGACGCAAGGCTGAAGCTTGAAAGATATTACGATGCTTTGAGCGATTATAATAAAGCAATGAAATTTTGGCCTAAACTGACTTATGACGCATTGCGTAAAATAGGCAATTTGGAAATGCATTTTGAAAATTACGATAAAGCTGTGGAAGCTTATAGAGATGTTGTTGATTATGATAAAAATAACGTTGACTCGCGTTATAAATTGACCGATGCGTTAATAATGAACGGAAATTTTTCAGAAGCTTTGAACTCAATAAGAGTATTTTATCTTATATCAAAAGAACCTTATGTTTATTCCGGTGATTACCACAGATGGAATATAGCTATCAATAAATACAAACAGGATTCAACGGCTAACGAATTAAAATCAAAAATAAACAGACTAAAAGTAGTAAAATCAAACTGATAAACAATTATAAAAAAACAGCGCGGTTGTCACGCGCTGTTTTTTTATTGTTTTATTATTTTGTCTAAAGATTATCAAGATAATTGGCGGCATACGTAAAACCGGCAGCTTCTGCCATGTCTCTTGCCGTTTTACCCGATGAATTTTTTATACTGACATCGGCCTTTAATGAAACCATTAATTCAACAGTTGCAATATTTTTTGTTTCAACTGCATACATTAGAGCGGTTCTGCCTTTTTTATCGGTTGAATTAATATTTATTTTGTTGAATTTTACAAGATTTTCCGCAATTTTGTTGTATCCGTATTCAACGGCATACATAAGAGCATTTTTACCTTCATTGTCGGTTATAGAAGCATCAAGCTGGTTTTTTGACATTATTGCGTTTATAATATCAAAATTTCCTGATTCAATCGCAAGCATTAAAGCGGTTTTTCCGTTTTTATTTTGCAGATTAATGTTTATGTCGGCGTTTATAACAAATAACAGCGTGTTAAGATTTGAATTTGCGACGGATAATAATAAAGCATTATCGCCGTCAGAGGTAATCTGATTTACGTCTGCACCTTTTGAAAGCAGGTAATCGGCAACCTGTATGTCATTTTCTATTATTGATATTAAAAAAGCGGAGAACCCGTTTTTATTTATCATATTGATGTCAGCGCCGCACCCAAGCAAATATTTAATTATGTATAAATTATCTTTTTTCCTTTCCTGCAGGAAAATTACCATATCTTTTTCATTGTTTATAATAGGATCGTTCAATCGCAGAATAATATGTCTGATAAAGTCAGACTGTATAAGACCGACGGCTGCCATAAGCGCGGTATTGCCGTTATTATCCTGATAGTTTATATTAAAGCCTACATCTTCAACTAAATACTGGATTGTTTCCATATTGCCGATAGCTGAAGCGTTAATTAGGGCGTTTATTCCCGCTGAATTTACCTGCGTTATATTTGCGTTGGCCGATATTAAATATTTAACTGTATCAAAATTTCCGGCTGATGCCGCCAAAAGAAAAGCTGAATCTTTATTTGAGTTCAAAAGATTTACCGAGGCTTTATTTTCAACCAAAAGTTTTACTATTGATAAGTTGTTTTTTAATGACGCATACATAAGCGCGGTAAAACCTGTTTTGTCTTTGACGTTTGGATTTGCTCCGTTTTGCAGCAAAAATTTTACTATTTGTTCGTTGCCGTTTGACGACGCAATCATAAGAGGCGTAAATTTATCATTATTTGCAAGATTAACTGACGCTTTTTTTTCGGTTAACATTCTTACAATTTCAAAATTACCCGTGCCGCAAGCCGTAAATAAGGCGGAATTTCCGTAAGAATTAACGGCGTTTACTTTTGTTTTTTTTGTATCAAGCAGTAATTTTACCGTTTCGGGATGTTCATTTGCCACAGCTAAAATAAGAGGAGTATTTTCTAAAGAATCTTTTTTATTTACGTCTTCTTTATTTTTTATGTAATCCGCAACCATATAAGTGTATCCGTTTGCCGCCGCGGATAATATATCTTCAGAACCGGAAGAAGCCGAAACCCCTTTTGTATTAAGACACAAAACGGCGACAAATAATATCACTGATATTTTATATGCAGAAAACTTCATAGGAACTCCCTTTAAAAATAATTTTCTTTATAATATCAAAAAAATATATATAAGTGAACATTAATAAGGGCTAAATATTTATATATTGAAACAGTCCGTATACTAAAAATACAGGCCATAATACGGCTTTTAAAATTCCCAATGCGCCGGCCCAAAAACTTGTTGAACATGACACATAATATATAGCCGTTCCTATAAACCCCATGACATATACCGTGTTATCTGATAACGACCGGTTTTTTCTGCCTCTTTTAAAAAGATGTTTTTTTGTGTTTAACTTGGTTGGCGAATCCATAGTGATATCTCCTTATTGTTGATTATAAATAATTATATCACTTCTGCCGCATAAGATAAAATATTTATGGATTATTATAAATTCTGCCGTCTTTTATAGTTATAATTTTATCGGCTTTTGAAGCAAGTTCCGTATTATGTGTAACCATAAGTATAGTCAGGCCTTCGTTTTTGTTAAGAGAACGCAGAATTTCTCCTACCTCTTCGCTTCTTGCAGTATCAAGATTCCCCGTAGGTTCGTCGGCAAGAATAACAGAAGGATTGTTTATTAAAGCTCTGGCAATAGCGACTCTCTGCATTTCTCCTCCGGAAAGCTGACTTGGCAGATGGTTCAGTCTTTTTTCTATTCCGAGCATTTTTGCCGCCTCAGCCGCATCTTTTGAGGATTTTTTATAAAAAACGTAAGGAAGAAGAATATTTTCTTTAACCGTAAGCGTTGGTATAAGATAAAAACTCTGAAAAATATAACCGAAATATTGTCTTCTTATTTTTGTCAGATTTTTTTCCGTCAGGACATTTCCGGTTTTAAAAATGACGGACCCGTCTATTTCAATTGTTCCGCTTGACGGATTATCAAGACATCCTATTATGTTTACCAGAGTAGTTTTGCCTGACCCTGACGGTCCGATAAAAGACGTAAACGAGCCTTTTTTTATGTCAAGAGAAACGCCGTCAAGCGCCGTGACTTCTTCCTGCCCTCTGCGGTATATTTTTTTGATATTTTCTATTTTTATAAAGTTCATTTTAATTTGCCTCCCTTCTCATAGATTCTATAGGGCGGATATTTGCCGCTTTCCATGCCGGATACAAACCGCTTACAAGTCCTATCGCAATTATAAGAAATACAGTTAAAAGGATGAGATTTAAGTCTATTATTACTATAGGGCCCGTTGGAGTATAAGGAAGAAGCCGTCTTATAAGGATATCCGTAATTTTGGTAAGTATTACGGCAAAACCGCTTCCGAGAATTCCTCCGGCCGAGCAGAGAAACACGGTTTCAATCCATATCATAATAAATATATCTTTAGGCAAAGCTCCCATGCTTTTTAAAACGCCTATCTCCTGAAATCTTTCAAATACCGACATAAGAATTGTGTTTACAACTCCTACGGTTGCTATTATTACGGCTATAACGACTATTGAAAAAACCATAATTTTTGCAGTCGTTACAAGATTCATTATTGTTTGTTTTACCTGTGCCATTGAAACTACCTGCACGTCCGGAAGATCGTATAATTTGTTTTCAAATTCGTTTATGTCTGAATCTTTTTTTACTTTAATGCCTACTCCTGTCAGTTTCCCTTTTTTGTCAAAAATATTCTGAAGAGTTTTTACCGGCATAAAGATTGTTCCGTCATCCTGCGTGCCGGATCTTTTTAAAATTCCGACCACTTTGAGTTCGGCATTTTTCTCCGGTATAAGAAGCATATCTCCTACTTCTCTTTGTTCAAGTTCAGCCGCTTCATAACCCAGTACAACTTCATTTGCATCGGCTTTTTTAAACCAGTCGCCTTGAGCAAAAGCAAGGTATGATTTCATTGAGGGAAATGTTTCCGGGTCAACTCCGAGATAGGCCGTATAACCTCCGCTTTCTCCTTTGTTAGGGTCAAAAACAGCCTGCATAAGCATAGGAGTTACCTTATTTGTTTCAGGATAAGCGGTTATTTTTTCCGTGATATTTTCTTCCATATAACGAAGACCTGTCCCGCCTTTCAACATCAAAGTCGCCGCTTCGTAAGGGCATCCTTTTGCCGCCACAAGAATTTGAAATCCCATATTATCAATATCTTTATTAAGGGCGGTTTCATAGCCTTTGTTAAAACCTAAAAGACTTGTGAGAACCCATGCCGACAGGGCTATGGCAAAAACAGTAAGGGTAGAACGCAGTTTTTTTCTTAAAATGTTTTTATAGGAAAGATTTATTATATTCATTTAATTTCAGCCTCCTTATTTTTAAATATAAATTCATCGGTCAGAATGAGATTTTTTTTGACTGCTCTGAGTATTGAGTAAAAATCGTCTGAAGCTTCAACTGCCGGATTTTTAATTTTGCTGACTTTTCCGTCAGGTTTGGAAAAATGTTTTGCAACGTCGTATTTTTCAAAATCGTCCGATGTCAGACCTTTGAACTGGGCCGCAAATTCGGGAGTTCTGAATTCTTTTGCTTTGCGCGATGTCAGTTTCTGCACGTAAAAGGAATCAATCGTCATTTTTGTGTCAAATGCCAAAAAAACCTGTATTCCGCCGTAGGTTCCTTTCTGGTTTACTCCGTGGATATAACCTATTATTTTATCGTTTTTATAAATTTCATAAAGAGTATAAGGAACGTCTATAGTTTCATATAATCCTTTAAAATTATCGCCAAGTCTTGTTTCTATTTTTTTCAGCAGAGGTTGTCCGCCTGTCTTATCGATGGAAACATATTTTGTTTTGTAACCTGTTGAATCGGGGAAAAGTCTTTTAACGTCTCTGTCCGGTTCGTTAAGATCGCAGCCTACCGCAGAATATGATAAAGAAACTGAAAATATTAACGCAAAAACTGAGGCACACAATTTTTTTAACATTTTAAGTCCTCCTAAAGCTTTCCATAAATATACCATTGAAAAACTATTGTTTCATCGTGTGTAACGGGATTTGAATGATACATAACTCTTACGGTATGAACGGATGATAATAAGTAAGAAAAACCGACGGCTTTATAAAAACCTTCCGTCATAGCATTATTGATATAAGCAGGCTGGAATTCAATGAGTCCGCGCTGTTCGTCAAATACATTTATACCGAACCTTATAAAAAAAGCCTCAATATTTTCATTATTTTTGAATCCTCTTAAATATTCGCTTCGCAGACTGTATCTGTCAAATACAAGACTGTAATCTGCGCTTAAAGAGGTAAAAGGAATTTTTTCAGAACTCATTGTATGATAGCCCATAATGTCAAGAATCTCGCCTTTGGCAAGAGATAATCCGAATTCGCTGTTATCTCTGTTTAAAACGCCTTTTGAAATTCTTGACGATAGAAAATAATTGCCGTTTGTATAAAGAGGCATTCCGCTTCCCGAAGTAATTGACAAAGAAACGGCTCCCCACTGCGTATCTCTTAAAAAACCGGCGCCCCAGTCTCTGTCAAATCCGAATCCGTATGAGACGAGAGACGGCATCAAAAGAGCGTGAGTATCAAGCACGGACGATAACCCGAAAGCAGGTTTATTATGTCCGCCCCATAAATTTCCGCCTGCCATTTTTAAATTTATATAAGCATTGTACAGCTGGCCTTGAATGTTTTTGCCGTTTTCATCGTAGGCGAATCTGGCCTGGAGAAATATTGATGCTTTGTCGGATGAATTTCCGGAAATGCGTCCTATGTAATCAAAGCCGGCTGAAGGTTTTTGCATAACGTCATTTTTGTCAAACGAATACAATGCCGTTTTCCCGTCAGACAAATTATATCCGCCTACTGCCTGCAGTTCATAATATAAAAGCGACTCGTAAGCTTTTGCAGTTGCTGAAAATGCAAGCAGTATAATAAGAACGGATAATATTTTTTTATTTTTAAAAATCACGTTAATTCCTTAAATATTGACGTTTATTTTTCCTGAAAATAAAGATTCCGTATCATTTTTAATGGTAATTTCAATCTGCCAATGGCCCGGCATAACTATATTTACGGGAAGCAGATAATCTCCCTTTTTGTTAAGCTGAAACGATACCTCTCCCGAGTCATGCGCTTTAGGCATTGAAGGCATTCCGTAGTTTCCCGTAATTTTTAAGTTGTTGGTTTGTTTCCCTGATGCGTCAAAAACCTTTATTTTCAAAACGGTTGTTCCCATAGCAGGTTTGGATGCAAATTTATATACAAAATATCCGTTTTGCGGTATTTCAGTTTTTTTATTTTCGCGCAAAGTTTCTTTAATTTCAGCCGTTTGGTTTTTTGCGATCATTGCCGAGTTTGCGGTTGAACAGCAGTCAGCGCCAAAAAGAGGGACTAATGCAAATACTGTAATAGTTAATGTGTTTATAAGAATAAGTTTTGTTTTGTTCATTTTTTTCTCCTTTCTTAATTTATTTTTTTAATTTTGAAACTAATTCTATAATTTCCTGTGTTTTTTTCATTTTTTCTTTTTCAGACTGTCCGTTAAAAGTGTCCGCAACGCATCCCTCAAGATGTTTTTTGAATATTTCCTGCTGTACTCTTGAAAGAGCCCCTATTACAGACTGTATCTGGTTTATTATATCAACGCAGTATCTGTCCTCTTCAATCATTTTTTTTAGTCCTTTTATCTGTCCTTCAATTTTATTTAAAGGGACTATCTGCTGTTTGTGCATATTTTCCTCTGCCATGGTTTTGCCTCCTTATTGCTTTGTATCGATATCATAGCATACCCCCCTATAGTATGTCAAGTGTTTTTTATGATTTATAATTTTAAACGGCGAAATTTGTTTCAAAAGGGTTGGACATAGGAATAATTTTTAGACAAAGTACGAATAGGCGAAATGAAGTATTTCAAAAGTGAGGTGAATAATTTTTACAAAGTATTTTGATTTTAGACGAGGCGCGAAGCGGTAAGGGTGTACTGTGAACAGGCGGAGCCGGAAGTAATGAAATATAAATTTTAACATGCAAATTTTTATGAAGTATTTTGTGAATATTTTTTATTTTTTTAACACAATGGTATACCTAGCACAGCCGAGCGGTAGCGAGAAGGTATCCGCAGTGTTAAAAAAATAAAAAAGAGCACAAAAGACAAATAAAAAACGGAAGGAGAGGGATTCGAACCCCCGGTAGGGAAACCCTACTCTAGTTTTCAAGACTAGCGCCATAAACCAACTCGGCCATCCTTCCTTTGATAAATTAATGCAGTGCATTATACTATTTTTTTTATCTTCAAGCAACAGAGAGTTCAATGTACATTTAAATTAATTTTTTATATAATTAAGCGAGCTGTATCATCGTTATGGAAAGGGAAAAAATATGAAAAAAACAGATACAAAAAAACTTTTAAAAGCGGCAGAAAAACCATCGCAGGACGCAAGAAGACTTCATCCTTTTTACAAGGGTAAAATTGAAATTGTTCCAAAGTGCAGAGTAAGAGATTTTAATGATTTTGCAATATGGTACAGCCCCGGAGTCGCATCAGTATGTATGGATATACACAAAAATACCGAAATGGTATACGAATATACAAATAAATGGAATACAGTCGCCGTTGTAAGCGACGGAACCAGAGTTTTAGGGCTTGGAGACATAGGCCCCGAAGCTTCAATGCCTGTTATGGAAGGAAAAGCTTTGCTGTATAAATATCTCGGCGGAGTAGACGCGTTTCCGGTATGTCTGGGTACTAAAGACCAGCAGGAAATAATAAATACGGTAAAAATTCTTCAGCCTTCTTTCGGCGGAGTAAATCTTGAGGATATATCGCAGCCGAAATGTTTTCCTATATTACATACTTTAAGAAAGGAATGCCACATTCCCGTTTGGCATGACGACCAGCAGGGTACGGCATTGGTTACATTAGCGGGATTAATAAATGCATTAAAAGTTGTCAATAAAAAAATCTCTAAAATTAAAATTGCTCTTGTAGGAGCAGGTTCTGCTAACATATGTATAGCAAGATTGATAATGTTATACGGAGCCAATCCTGCTAATGTTATTATGACGGATTCAAAAGATACATTGCATAAAGGCAGAACAGAATTAAAATTATCACATCCGGAAAAGTGGGCCATGTGCGTTGATACAAATAGTCTCGGTATACAAGGCGGAGCAAAATCAGCTATGGAAAATGCAGACGTTGTTATAGCGTTGTCAACACCGGGGCCCGATGTTATAAAAAAAGAATGGATAAAAGCCATGGCGAAAAATCCTATAGTTTTTGTATGCGCAAATCCTGTTCCTGAAATATGGCCTTGGGAAGCAAAAGATGCCGGAGCCGCCGTTGTAGCTACGGGAAGAAGCGATTTTGAAAATCAGGTTAATAATTCACTTGGGTTCCCCGGCGTATTCAGAGGCACTTTAGATGTCAGGGCTAAAACAATAACTGACAGTATGTGTATAACGGCTGCATCGGAACTGGCCGCATGTATAGCCGATAATAAAATAAAACCGAATAAAATATTGCCTACAATGGATGACTGGCAATTATATCCCAGAGTTGCAGCAGCAGTCGGGATAAAGGCAATTAAAGAAAAAGTTGCCGACAGAAAAATGTCTTATGATCAATTATATAATCAAGCGATGGCTATGATAAAAAGAAGCAGGGCTATTACTTCTGATATGATGAAAAAAGGTTTTATAAAGAAAGCAAAGTAAAAGTTTAAAACGGAGGTTTTATGAAAAAAGTTTTAGTCTTATTTGTTATGTTTGGACTGTCTGTTTTTATTGTCTCATGCGGCAAACAAACAGAAAATTATTTTTTATCCGACTATGCAAAAAAATTTCAAAATGAGTTTAATAATTACAGCAGACAAATTGATGAAAACCCCACAAATTCCGAAGCATACAGGCAAAGAGCAGAAATAAGGGAAAGGATAGGAGACTATAAAGGCGCTCTTGAAGATATTAAAAAAGCAATTGAATTTGATGATCAAAATTACCAATTATACTATAGCAGAGCTATGTTGGAAAATACTTTGGTATATTTAAAAGAGGCTGTACAGAGTTTTGATAAAGTTATAGAAATATCGCCTAAGAATTTCAGAGCTTACAGTGATAGAGGACGCGTAAAAGAAAGAATGGGTAATTATGAAGGAGCTCTTGAAGATTTTACGACGGCGATTAAATTAAATCCAAATAGTGATGAATCTTTTGTTTCAAGAGGAAATTTAAAAAACAGAATAGGAGATAAAAAAGGAGCTGTTGCTGATTTTGACAAAGCAATCGCCATTAATCCGGTCAATGTAGACGCTTACAGAAGCAAAGGATATGCAATTGACGTAAGAGATGATAATTATAAAGATGCCGTAGCCGCATTTGAAAAAATTACAAAATTAAATCCGAATTCAGCTGATGCTTATGACCATCTGGGTAATGCCAAAAGAAATTTCGGCGACCGTAAAGGAGCTTTGGCTTCATTTAAAAAAGCCGTTGAATTAAGTCCGAATCATATGTATGTCTATGCAAATATGGCAAGACTTGAAAGAGAATCAGGAAACAGAAAACAAGCAATAAAACTTTTTGAAAAAGCTTTAGAAATAGAACCTACTAACCAGAAATATAAAAATGATATAGCGGCTTTACAGAGAGAAGAGGAAACCGTGAAAGAAGTGTCATTATCCTTACATAAAGATTAAAAGATGCGGCATATAAGAAAAGACGATATTTTACAGAAAATTAAAAATTTATGCGCTGATATAAATTATAATTTATCAGATGATGTTTTAGTTGCCGTAAATAAAAATATACGCAATAACGGTTCTCTTTCAGACGATGTTTTAAAAGAGATTGTTGAAAACGCTCAAATCGCAAAAAATGAAAAAATTGCTCTTTGCCAGGATACGGGGACGGCGAATTTTTTTGTAAGATGCGGTAAAAATATATTTTTTGAAGATAACTCGGATATACATTCAATTATTGACGAGGGCGTTAAAAACGGTTATAAAAAATATTGTCTCAGGAAATCAATCGTCGCCGATCCGATTGACAGAATAAATACCGGTACAAATACTCCTGCAAATATTTATGTTGATTTTGTTGAAGGCGATAAAATAGAAATAACAATGATTGCAAAAGGCGGAGGAAGCGAAAACGCAAGTGCGTTAAAAATGTTGACTCCTGCCGCCGGCTGGAACGGAATAAAAGATTTTATTATAGATTCCGTGAAACAGAAAGGGGCAAATGCCTGCCCGCCTTTAATAATAGGCGTGGGTATCGGCGGGGATTTTGCTTCGGTGGGACTTCTTGCAAAGAAGTCGTTGATGAGAGATATAGGTTCAAAAAATAAAGATAAAAAATACGATGAAAGAGAAAAAGAACTTTTATCCGAAATTAACGCTTTAAAAATAGGACCGATGGGATTAGGAGGGGAATGCACGGTTCTTGCCTTGTTTATTGAAACAAAACCATGTCATATAGCTTCGCTGCCGGTTGCGGTGAATATGCAATGTCATTCCCACAGAAAAAAAACGATAATACTATGAAAATAACAATAAAAGAATTATTAACCGATATTGAGAATTATACGGCAGGTATGAGACTTGAATTAACCGGCACTGTTTATACCGCAAGAGATCAGGCGCACAGAAGGCTTGCCGGGTTAATCAAAGATAAAAAAGAACTGCCGATAGATTTAAAAAATGCGTGCATATATTATTGCGGACCGTGTCCAAGCTGTCAGGGTAAAATAATAGGTTCATGCGGACCTACGACATCTTCCAGAATGGATGTTTTTACTCCGGCACTTCTTGATGCAGGTGTAAGAATATTGATAGGTAAAGGGAACAGAAACGGCGATGTCGCAGCGTCTTTAATAAAAAATAAAGCTTTATATCTTCTTGCCACAGGCGGAGCGGGAGCGTTGATTTCAAAAAAAGTTAAATCATCAAAACTGGTCGCTTTTGAAGATTTGGGGCCGGAAGCAGTTTATAGACTGGATGTTGAAGATTTTCCGCTGACGGTAGGCATTGACGCTAAAGGCGGAAATATATTTGAGAGGGATTAAATGTTTTTGGCAATAGACATAGGAAATACAAATATAACGCTCGGTTTATACGACAAAAAGGGAAAAGGCATTATTAAAATATGGCGTATAGCAACTTCAAAGAAAAAAACCGTGGATGAATATGCTATTACAATTCTTGATATTTTTCATTATTCGGGCATAGACGAAAAAAAAGTTTCCGTCATAGCGGTTGCAAGCGTAGTTCCTCTTTTGGATAATGTTTTTGCCGAATTGACTCAGGTCTATTTTGGGAAAAAGGCGTTTTTTATCAACAGAAAAAATTCAGGCGGTTTGAAAATCCCTTACGGAAATCCCGAAGACGTGGGAGCTGACAGAATCGCAGATGCGGTTGCGGCTTATAAAATTTACGGCGGGCCCGATATAGTAATAGATTTCGGAACCGCGACGACTTTTGACTGCATAGATTCCAAAGGAAGATATCTCGGCGGAGCAATAGCTCCGGGGCCTGCAATATCGGCCGAATCTTTGGCGCAAAGAACCGCAAAACTTCCGTTGGTAAATATAGAACCGCCGGAAAATGCGATAGGCAAATCAACGGTTGAATGCATACAATCGGGTTTATATTACGGATATATAGGATTGGTAAAAGAAATTTTATTCAGGCTTAAAAAAAATCTTGGGCCTAAAGTTAATATCATAGCTACCGGCGGACTTGCCACTTTGATTGTTAAAGAAATACCCGAAATCAAACATATTGTGCCGGAATTAACATTGGAAGGTATAAGAATAATATACCAAAATAAAAAATAAAGGAGTTTTTATGAAAAAAATTATTATAGTTTTAATATTGTTTTTTACGGTAACATCTTCTTCTTTTGCTTCATCTTTTGACGCTTTTAATTCAATGCTTAACGCTGCTCCGACAGATGCTGTTGCCGAACAGTTGTTGAATAATCTTTCTTCCGATATGGGGTCTTTGATGCTTGGCGGGAATATAGGCGTTTCGGCAAGTCTGGGACTTTCAAAAATAAGATTTAATTTAAAAGTATCCGGAACACAAATGGGCAGCGAAATAATGAGAGCAAGCGACAGTGAGTTATTATATATGCCTATAATACACGCCGAATTTGGACTGCCTTACAGAATAGATCTGATAGGACGGTACGGATTCGGATATGATTCAAATATTTACGGATTAGGAGCCAGATACGGATTGTATGAGAGTCAGCTCATAGTGATTCCTTCCGTTTCGGTTCAGGGACTTTACAGTATGATGGCCACGCGTTCAAACGGTAATGATTTTGACGCAAACAATATAAGTTTGTCCACGGTTGCGACTTTTGACCAGCTCCCGTTTGTAATGCCTTATGCCGGAATAGGATGGAGTAAAACGTCTCTTACTCCGAAATCTTCAAACAGACAGAATATAACCGGTACGAATACGACTATGGGATATACTCTCGGTATGGCTGCAAGTATTTTGATGATAAACGCCGATGTCAGCGTAACATGGTATGATATGATTCCAAATTATACTTTGAGCATAAGCGCAGGATTTTAAAAAATGGACAGACAATGCATCAACGATGAGATAAAAAGAAAAACTTTTCATATATTGACTTTGCTGTATGTTTTGGCTTACTGGTATATGCCTCTCAAAATTGTTCTTTGGGGTATGTTTTTAATAATACTTGCAGTTCTTGCCGGAGAAATTATACGCGCAAAAAATGAAAAATTTAATATTTTTATATTAAAAATACTGGGCGGAGTCCACAGAGAATCCGAAACTCATAAGATAAGCGGATTGCCGTGGACATTGTCAGGCGCTTTTTTTACGATGTTTTTGTTTGAAAATAAAAATTTTGTTCTTGCCAGTTTTTTATACTTGGCCTTTGGAGACGCGGTCGCGGCTCTTGCCGGAAAAGCGTGGGGGAAACATAAAATATATGCAGGCAAATCTCTGGAAGGAAGTTTAGCATGTTTTATTGTTTGCTTTATAGCAGGTTTGTTTTTGCTTCCGACCTGGCAGTTTGCTTTTGCGGGAGCTTTAATAGCGGCGTTTATAGAAACTATACCGTGGCCGTTAAACGATAATTTTTGGATGCAGATATTAAATGCCGGAATTCTGACGTTTTTATCAAAGGTACTGTAATGAAAAGAATATCTTATTTTTTAATCCTGTTTTTTTTGTTTTTTAACGCCGCGTCGTCTTTTGCCGATATATTTTATGCTAACGGCGACGGCAAAAAAAAACAAATCGCTTTGACATTTGACGACGGGCCCGGCATAAACACGTCGGAAATACTTATGATACTCAAAGAAAAAAATATAAAAGCCACCTTTTTTATATCCGGTTTTTCCGCTGTCGGGAATAAAGAAAAAATAAAACAAATTTTTGATTCGGGCAATGAGCTTGCCAATCATACGTATTCGCACGTAAATTTTTTTAAATATGACAAAGACGATATTGAAGATAAGATGAAGTCCGAGATAATTAAAAATGAAAAACTGATATATGAAATTACCGGATATAAAACGAAGCTTCTGAGAATTCCTAACGGATTTTCAAGGCCGCCGGCCAAAAAAGTTGCCAAAGAACTGGGGTATGTGTTGGTAAACTGGTCTTTCGGATGCGATTGGAATACAAAACTTACGCAGGAACAGATGTACGAGTCTTATAAAAAGAACATAAAAGCCGGAGCAATATTTCTTATGCATGATAAAATAAGAAGCAAAAAACTATCCGCCTTTTTGCCGCAGCTTATAGATGATATAAAAAAAGACGGGTATGAACTTGTTACAGTAAGCGAGCTTTTGGATCTGAAACAATGATAATATCATCTTTTAAAAAGAAAAGAAAAATACTTGAGTATATGCCGGTTTTAAAACCTGTATTTGACTTTATCAAAAATAATCTAAAAACTTCGGTCAAAGAAGGCAGATACGAACTTAACGGAGGGATTTATGCCGTTATACAAAACTCAATGCCAAAGCCCGAAAAAGAAAGGCTTCTTGAAACTCATAAAAAATACGTTGACCTTCAGTATATTATCTCGGGAAGCGACAAAATAGGCTGGAAGTTTTATGATAAAACTTTTAAACCGGTAAATAAATATGACGCTAAAAAAGACATAACTTTTTTTAAAAATTCTCCGGACTTTTTTATAACCGTTAAAAAGGGAGAATTTGCCGTTTTTTTTCCTCAGGACGCGCATGCTCCTTTATGCGGGAAAACATCCGTAAAAAAATGCGTGTTTAAAATTCCTCAAAAACTTTTATAAAATCCTCAAAAAAATTTATTTTTGATATTTATTGACAAATCAATAGGTATGTTGTATTATTTCTTGCCATACAATATATTGAGTTTATCGTAAATGTAAAAAAAATCTTGACAAATCAATAGGTATGTTGTAGTATTTCACAAAACACAATATGTAGAGATGTTTCTGAAGCATAAATTCTAAATATAAACGATAATGTTCTTAAATTTTAATTAAAGGGATAACTGTCTATGAAATGTCCGTTTTGCGGCAGTTTTGATGATCAGGTTTTAGATTCAAGACCAATAGAACATACATCTGCGATTAAAAGAAGAAGAAAATGCAATAAATGCGGAAAAAGATACACAACCTACGAAAGACCCGAAGAAATTTCTTTGATGGTTATAAAATCAGACAGCAGAAGAGAGCATTTTGACAGAAAAAAACTTTGGGAAGGCATCGCAAGAGCCTGTGAAAAAAGACCGGTATCTTCGGAAACAATAGATAAAATCGTCAGCGAAGTTGAAAATGAGATAAGTGATTATCTTATGGAAGTACAGTCGTCGGTAATAGGCGAAAAAGTTTTAAAAAAATTATGGGATATTGACGCCGTCGCCTATGTGCGATTTGCGTCGGTTTACAGAAAATTTGCAGATATAGACCACTTTATGCAGGAATTAAAAAGTTTGAAAAAGAAAACGGTAAAAAATCAAAATAAATAGAGACGGTTATATACAGGGGGTACGAAAATGACGCAGTTGAAAGAGGAATTGTTTGAAAAAATCGGGCTGGCGATGTCGGAAAACGGTAAAACCGTTTTATCTAAAAGATATTTGAAAAAGGATGCCGACGGCAAACCTGTGGAAGATGAAAAAGAACTGTTCTGGAGAGTAGCGGAAAATATCGCCCAGGCAGATAAAATATACGATAAAGACGCAAATTTAGACGAAACTATAAAAGATTTTTATACGGTTATGGCAAATCTCTATTTTTTGCCGAATTCTCCTACATTAATGAACGCCGGAAGACCTTTACAGCAGCTTGCCGCGTGTTTTGTTCTTCCTGTTGAAGATTCAATGGATTCAATATTTGAAACTTTAAAAAATACGGCGCTTATACATAAATCAGGCGGAGGAACAGGTTTTTCTTTTTCAAGATTAAGACCTTCAAACGACAGCGTAAAATCAACGAACGGAGTTTCATCAGGGCCTGTTTCTTTTATGCAGGTTTTTAATTCCGCAACCGAGGCTATTAAACAGGGCGGAACCAGACGCGGCGCAAATATGGGCATTTTAAGAGTAGATCATCCCGATATAATGAATTTTATAGTATGCAAAGACAAAAGCGACAGTTTGAATAATTTTAATATTTCAGTTGCTGTGACAAACGAATTTATGTCTGCCGTTGAAGATGATGAAGATTATAACCTTTATAATCCCAGAACAAAAGAAATAGCCGGCAAATTAAAAGCAAGGGAAGTCTATAATAAGATAGTGGAACAGGCATGGAAAAACGGAGAACCGGGAATTGTATTTATAGATAAAATGAATGCTGCAAATCCCACTATAGAAGTAGGGGAAATTGAATCAACAAATCCGTGTGGGGAACAGCCTCTTTTGCCTTATGAATCATGCAATCTGGGTTCAATCAACTTGTCATGTTTTGTAAAAGATGAGGAAGTTGACTGGGATAAACTTGAAAAAGTCGTAAAAATAGCGGTTCATTTTCTTGATAACGTTATAGATATGAATAATTATCCTATTGCAAAAATCGGAGAAACCACAAGATCAAACAGAAAAATAGGGCTCGGCGTTATGGGTTGGGCTGATATGCTTGTTCAGATGGGAATACCGTATAATTCTCCGGAAGCTATAATTCTTGCCGAGAAAGTCGCTTCGTTTGTACAAAACAAATCGCACGAATTTTCTGAGGAAATGGCTCTTAAAAGAGGAACTTTCCCGAACTTTAAATACAGCGTTTATAAGAAAGGCAACCCGATAAGAAACGCGACTACCACGACTATAGCGCCGACGGGTACAATAGGAATAATAGCTGACGCGTCCGGCGGAATAGAGCCTTTATTTGCATTGGTATATAAAAGAGCAAATTGCCTTGATAATAACGAAATGTTTATGGTGAATCCGTATTTTGAAAAAATTGCAAAAGATTTGGGCTTTTATTCAAAAGAACTTATGGATAAAATTGCCCAGAAAGGCACGATTCACGGTATGAAAGAAATTCCGGAAAAAATAAGAAGAGTTTTTGTTACATCACATGACATATCTCCGGAAGACCATATAAGAATGCAGGCCGCTTTTCAAAAATTTGTTGATAATGCCGTTTCAAAAACCGTTAATTTTCCTAATTCGGCTACAAAAGACGATGTTGATAAAGCGTATATGCTTTCTTATAAACTCGGGTGCAAAGGCGTAACGGTTTACAGGGACGGAAGCCGTTCTATGCAGGTTTTAAATGTAGGAGATAAAAAAGATGCAGCCGAGATAGTACAGGTGCAGCCGACCGAAAGAAAACCGAGAAGAAGACCCAGCACGGTTAAAGGCTCAACGCGTTTGATACGCACAAGCTGCGGACATATGTATATTACAATCAACGAAGATAATGAATGTGCGTTTGAAGTTTTTGCGCAGCTTGGCAAATCAGGAGGATGTAAGTCGGCGCAAGCGGAAGCGATAAGCAGGCTTGTTTCTCTTGCTTTAAGATCAAGAGTCGCTATTCAGGAAGTTATTACTCAGCTTAAAAGTATAAGGTGCGATAGTCCTACCTTCGGAGAAGACGGTGCAATTTTATCATGTCCTGACGCAATTGCCAAAGCATTAGAATCATATTTGGCTGAAAAAACGGATCCCGATTTGTTTACTGAAAAAAAAACTTTAACGGCTGAAAACAGTAAATATTCCGAACCTGCTGCTAAAAAAAACATAGAGACTGATATAAATACCGAAGATGAAATGCAGAATATGCGTTGTCCGGAATGCGGTAATAAATTAATGTTCAGAGAAGGCTGTTTAAGCTGCGTATGCGGTTATTCTAAATGCTCTTAATATATTAATCTTTTTTATAACGGCTTCAAATTTATTGCTGCATTTTTGAATTTTCAAGTTTTATTTATCGTATTAAATTTGGACGTGTCGTTCAGTTGTTAAAGACCGGAACGATTTTGAACGAAACGAAATATTTTTGAAATGAAGTTTACATTTAAGCGTAAGCAGTAAATGAGTTTTAAAAATATACAGTTACAGGCAAAATATGTCGGCAGCTATAAATATGTTAAAGGGAGTATAAATTGGTTAAATCGGATAAATGGATAAAAAAAATGGCTCTTGAAAAAAAGATGATAGAGCCTTTCGCAGAAGAACAGGTAAGAAAAAATAATATATCTTACGGAACTTCTTCTTACGGATACGATATGCGGATTTCAGGCGAATTTAAAATAATGCAGAAAAAAACAGACGGATCTTTTATTGATCCCAAAAAAGTTGACGAAAATTTATTTTTACCGGTTCATGTTGATGATTTTATAATATTGCAGCCGCAGACGGTCGCTCTTGCAAAAACCGTTGAATATTTCAGAATTCCAAGAGACATTATAACCATAGCTTTCGGCAAATCCACATACGCAAGATGCGGCATTATAGTAAATATCACGCCTTTTGAACCCGAATGGGAGGGATATGCCACTCTTGCTATTTCAAATATAAGTTCGCTTCCGGTTAAGATATACGCCAATGAAGGAATAGGCCAGCTTTTATTTTTGGGTACTGACGGACAATGTGAAGTTTCTTACGCAGACAGAGCCGGTAAATATCAGGCTCAGAAAACAATAACGTCCGCTAAAATTTAAAGGCGATCAAATGAAAAAGATATTATTAATAACCGTTTCGGCGTTATTTTTCTGTTCAAATATTTTTGCAAAAAACGTTATCGGTGTCTGGCAGACAATAGACGACGATACAGATAAGCCTAAAAGCATTGTGTCAATTTACGAATACGATAATAAAGTTTTCGGAAGAATTATAATTACTTATGAACCCGACGGCGTTACGGTCAAAGATACAATTTATCTGCAAAAATATAACGCCGATAAAATTGAAGGAAATCCTCCAGTATGCAGTTTGGATATAATTTGGGATATGCAAAAAGACGGAGAAAAATATAAAAGCGGAAAAATTTTAAATCCGCCGAAAGGCAAAATATACAATTCCGAAATGTGGAGAGCTGAGAACGGCGACTTAATCGTAAGAGGTAAAATCGCTTTCCTCGGCAAAAACCAGACATGGAAGCCGTTTGACGTTAATAATTTCCCGCCGGATTTTATCTCGCCTGACACAACGTCTTGGAAGCCTGTAATACCGAAAGTAAAATAAATTTTATTTTAAAAGATTTTTAATAAGGTTGGCCGCTTCAATCGCATCTTTGGAATAGCCTTCGGCTTTAATGCTGTCGGCAAAAGATTGCGTAACAGGCGCTCCGCCTATTATAACTTTTGCTTTCAGGTTGGCAATATTTTTCAATTCAATAATTTTTTCCATTTCTATCATTGTGGTAGTCATAAGGGCCGACAATCCTATTATATCCGCGTCAATTTCTTTTGCCTTTTCAATAATAGTTTCGGCTTCAACGTTTTTGCCGAGATCCGTAACTTCAAAGCCGAAGCTTTCAAGCACGGCCGAAACTATGTTTTTGCCTATATCATGCACGTCGCCTTTTACCGTTGCCATTACTATTTTGCATGTTTTATTCTGCGAGTTGTTTTTTATCATGGGTTTTATCAAAGCAAAGGCTGTTTGTGCGACTTCGGCCGCTAGTATTACCTGCGGCAGAAAAAATTCTTTTGAATTAAATTTTTCACCTACTGTATTTAACGCTTTAAGTATGATTTCGTTTGAAATAAACATAGGGTCTTTTATTTCTTTGATGACTTCTCTGGTTATCGGCACGACATAGTCTTTGTCTCCGTCTATTATTGCGTTAAAAAGTTTTTCTTCGGGCGAAAAAACTTTATTTTGCGCCTGTTTTTTCTTTTCGGCGTTTGAATGCTTTAAAACGTAATTTTTTGCGTTAGGATCGCGGTTTTCAAGAAGAGCTTTTGCGTATTCGTCGTTAATGGTCCAGTTTTCGGACGGATTGCATATCGCAACGTCAAGTCCTGCTTTTAAAGCCATTTTTAAGAAAGTTGAATTTATAGTCTGTCTTGAAGGAAGTCCGAAAGAGACATTTGAAACGCCGAGCACTGTTTTGCACTGCGGGAATATTTTTTTTGATTCTTTTATGGCGTTAAGAGTTTCTGAAATTTGGTCCGATGAAGAACTTGCCGATAACGTAAGATAATCAAATATAATTTCTTTTCGGTCTATGCCGTATTTATCGGCGTAAGATAATATTTTTTCGGCTATTTCAATTCTTTTCTGCCATGTGGCCGGTATTCCCTGTTCGTCAACAGTTAAAGCTATTACGGAAGTTCCGTATTTTTTTACGATAGGCAGAACCGATTTTAATTTTTCAGTTTCGCCGTTTACGGAATTTACAAGCGGTTTTCCGGCGCAGTGTCTGCATGCCGACGACAGCGCGTTTTCAAAACTGGAATCTATGCATAAAGGAATATTTACTATTTCCTGCACTTCGTTTACGGCCTGTATTAAAAGAGACGTTTCGTCCGCTCCCGGAACGCCCATATTTACGTCAAGAATATTTGCTCCGGCGTTTGCCTGAGTTTTAGCTTCGTGTTTTACAAGAGAAAAAACGTTTCTTGAAAGCTCTTCCTGAAATATTTTTCTTCCGGTCGGGTTTATTCGCTCTCCTATTATTACGGGTCTTTTAAGCGAGTCAAGGTCAACGGCTTTTGTTCTTGTTGAAAGAAGATGATGAGAAACTTCCTTTCTGTATGCCGGTTTTTTGTTTTTTAGCTGAGACGAAAGAAGTTTTATGTATTCGGGATCGGTTCCGCAGCATCCGCCTAACATGTTTACTCCGGCTTGATAGGCTTTAACGGCAACCGATACGAATTCTTCTTTTGTTCCCGGAAAAACTGTTTCTCTGTTTATAAGCTGCGGCATTCCGGCGTTAGGTTTAAAAGAAACCGGAAGATTTGTGTTTGCCGTCATGATTTTTGCAAGTTTTAAAAGTTCTTCGGGACCTACCGAACAATTCATTCCTATTGCGTCGGCTTTAAGGCTTTCGGCCATCGCTATAAAACTTAAAATATCCGTTCCTGTTACTGTTGAGCCGTCATAAGAAAAAGTCATTTGAACCATTATCGGTCCGTCGTATACGTCTTTTGCGGCAAGAATCGCGGCTTTAAGTTCTTTGATTTCTGTCATTGTTTCAATAACTATAAGGTCAACGCCTGCGTTTTTTAAAAGAAAAGCCTGCTGCCTGAAAGCATCAAACGCATCGTCTATTGATACGGGGCCAAGAGGCTGCAAATATGAACCTACCGACGATATGTCGCCGGCGACAAGAGCATTTGTTTTTTTTGCTTCATTTCTTGCTATAAGAACGCCTTTTTCTATAATTTCTTCAATTTTATTCTCAAGAGAGTAATGAGCCAGTTTTAATTTGTTTGCTCCGAAAGTGTTTGAAAATATTATGTCAGATCCGGCTTCAATATATGAGGCGTGTACGGCGCTTATTCTTTCGGGATATTTTATGTTAAGTTCTTCGGCTGTCGTGACGTTCTGCATAAAGCCGAGTTTTTGAAGCTGCGTTCCCGTGGCTCCGTCCAGAATTAATATTTTTTCGGATAATAATTTTTTAAATTCTTCTTTTTTCATTTTTTAAAATATTTAAGCATCATAGTTTTTTCAATCGTATAAACTTTGTATCTTAAAGCTTTAAACTTTAAAGCGGTATCAAAATTTATTATTTTTGAATATTCTTCAAGAACTCTTAAAGATTCCTGAACTCTTTTAAAATTTGCGGCAGTTATGTTTTCAAGATTTATTCTGAGCTGTTCTGAAACTTTTCTGCCGGAATCCTTAACGCTGTCTCTTGACAAAAGCATTTTGCCGTAATAGCCGTCAAGATATTTTGTAGCGCTGTGGCGTATGAGTCTTGTTTTTTTATAAATCTGTTCATCGTTAAAAACAAATCTCGCGGTGTCTTCTATTACTCTTAATCCTTCTTTGCATCTGTTTAGGTTTGTGTCTAAAATCCGTATGAATTTTTTATCCATATCTTTCAACTATAAGTTTTATTAAATTGCTGGTTGATTTGCCTTTTACAAGAGGATACCGGTAAACTTTTTTTACAAATTCTCTCCCTACGATATCTTCTATTTTATAATCGCCGCCTTTTACAAGAACATCCGGAGTTAATTTTTTTAGAAGATTGTAAGGGGTCTGTTCTCCGAAAATTACGATGTAATCTATAACGTCTATCGCCGATAACAGCTTAACTCTGTCCGTTTGGCAAACAAGCGGTCTTTTCGGCCCTTTAAGCCCGGCAAGGGATTTATCAGAATTTATCGCGACTATAAGAATGTCTCCGAGAGTTTTTGCTTTTTGAAACAGGCTGACGTGTCCGACGTGTATCAAATCAAAACAGCCGTTGGTAAAAACGATTTTTTTTCCTTGTTTTTTAAGTTTTTTAATTATGTCGGCAGTTTTTTTTGCCGAATGAAATTTTTTGGTTTTAAGCAAACAATTTCTCCTCTATGAGTTTTGAAATTATATGTATAAGAAGAATATGGCATTCCTGAATTCTGCCCGTGTTTTTTGAAGGCGCGCAGTAGCACATGTCGGACATTATTTTAAGCTGTCCGCCGTCCGCACCCGTAAGTCCTATTACGAACATATCCTTTTTTTTTGCAACTTCCACCGCTTTTATTACATTAATTGAATTTCCCGAAGTTGTTATCGCTATTGCAATATCGCCTTTCTGCGCAAAAGCCTCAAGCTGTCTTGAAAAAACCTGATCATATCCGAAATCGTTTCCTATTGCCGTGATTGACGATATGTTTTCGGTTAAGGCGATTGCGGGAATCGCTTTTCTGTTTTTTTCAAATCTGCATACTATTTCGGCCGCAAAATGAAGTGCGTCGCTGGCTGAGCCGCCGTTTCCGAATATTATGAGTTTTTTGTTGTTCTGGTATGCTTCTATTATTTTGTTGGCTATAGATTGTATGTAAACAATCTGTACTTCAGAAAGCATTTTTTTCTTCGCTTCAATACTGTCATTTATGAAAGTCTGTATAATCTGTTTCGTTTCCATTATAGCCTCTCCTAAAATAACTAAAGCCCACCTTTTTACGGTGAGCTTTGAGTTTGTATATATTTTCTGCTTACCGTTTACTTATTGAAAACGTGTTTTGCCAAAAAGTCGGTTGCTACGATTCCGTTATGAAACTGCTCGTTTTCCATTATCTTTGAATGGAGGGAAGCAGTATTTCTTATTCCTTCAATATGAGTTTCTTTAAGAGCTCTGGACATTCTTATGATCGCTTCCTGTCTTGTTTCTCCGTGAGCTATTATTTTTGCTATTAAACTGTCGTAAAAAGGAGGAATTGTATAACCGGAATAGACATGAGAGTCAACTCTGATTCCGGGACCTCCGGGTAAATATAAGTGTCCTATTTTACCGGGTGAAGGCATGAAATCTTTATCAGGATCTTCAGCGTTGATTCGGCATTCTATGGAATGACCGTTTATCTTTATATCGCTTGAATCAAACGACAACTTCTCGCCTGCAGCAAGCCTGATTTGTTCTCTTACCAAATCAATACCGGTAATTGTTTCTGTAATAGGATGTTCAACCTGTATTCTTGTGTTCATCTCCATAAAATAAAAATTCATATGCTTATCAACTAAAAATTCAACAGTTCCGACCGTTATGTAGCCTACCGCTTCGGCTGCGCTTTTTGCGGCTTTACCCATTTTTTTTCTTAAAGAATCGCTTATAAAGGGAGAAGGGCTTTCTTCAACTAGTTTTTGGTGTCTTCTCTGTATAGAACAGTCTCTTTCCGGAAGATAAACTACTTTTCCGTGTACGTCGCCCAAAATCTGAAATTCTATATGATGAGGTTCTTCAACGTATTTTTCCATATAAACATCCGGATTTCCGAAAGCGGCTTTTGCTTCTGTTTGGGCCATCAGAATAGCATTTTTCAGAGATTCTTCGCTTACTACTATTCTCATTCCCTTTCCGCCGCCGCCGGCAGTTGCTTTGATTATTACCGGATAACCTATTTTTTTTGCCAATTCAAATATTTTAGGGTCATCGGCTGATACAGGACCGTCAGAACCCGGAACAACCGGAACCTTTGATTTTATCATCAGTTTTCTTGCTTCAATTTTATCGCCCATTTTCTCAATGGAAGTTTTTTTAGGACCTATAAAGGTGATGCCGCATGTTTCGCAGACTTCGGCAAAATAAGTATTTTCCGCTAAAAAACCGTAACCCGGATGAATGGCGTCTGCGCCCGTAATTTCGGCGGCTGATATTATGCTCGGGATATTCAAATAACTTTCGCTTGCCGAGGCAGGACCTACGCAAACGGCTTCGTCGGCCATTTTAACGTGCATTGAAGTTTTGTCGGCTTCGGAATGAATTGCAACCGTCTTAATGCCGAGTTCTCTTGAAGCTCGGATTACTCTGCATGCTATTTCGCCTCTGTTTGCTATCAATATTTTTTTAAACATTTAATATCTCCTATATTAACTATACGATATCCGATGTGTCAACCAAAAATAATTCCTGTCCGTATTCTACGGACTGACCGTCTTTAATTTTTACCTCTGTGACTTTTCCTTTTGTAGTAGCCATGACGTCTTTATTGACTCTCATCGCGACTATCGTTCCGATTTTCTGTCCGACTTCAAGATGATCTCCTTCAACGACAAACGGCGGTCTGTCTTGAGCGGGAGAACTGTGAAAAGTTCCGACCATTGTTGATTTTATCGGAACTATCGGAGATTTTTCAACGGGTTTTTTAGGAGCTTCCGGAATAACTTTTTTCATTACTTCGCTTTTTTTTAAATAAACCGACGTGTCTCCGGATTCAAATTCCATTTCTTCAATATCAGTTTCTCTGATTGATTCCAAAAACTTTTTTATTTCATTTGAATTCATAAAAACCTCTTTCATATTAAATCAAAACTACTGCGATACTCTTTCAACGTATTCGCCGGTCCTGGTGTCAACTTTTATTTTGTCCCCTACTTTAATAAACAAAGGAACTTTTATTTCGGCTCCGCTTTCTATTTTTGCGAATTTTGTTAAATTTGTTACTGAATCGCCCTTAATGCCGGGTTCAGCTTCTATTATGGACATCTCTATTATAAGAGGCATATCTATGCCTATTAAGTCTTCTTCAAGATATATTGCGTCAACTTCCTGATTTTCTTTTAAATAAATTTCTTTTCCGTCAAGTTTGTCTTTCGGGATAGAGATTTGTTCGTAAGAATTCATATCCATGAAATTATAGTTTTCGCCGTCGGCGTATAAAAACTGTTTTTTTTGTCTGGATACGCTCAATGCTTCAAATTTTTCGCCGGATTTGAAAGTTCTGTCAATAGTTCCGCCTTTTTTTACGTGTCTTAATTTTACTCTCATCACCGCGCCGCCTTTTCCGGGCTTGTGATTTTGGAACCATGTTATCTGATAAGGTTCATTATCAACTACAATTACCAATCCGTTTTTAAAGTCAGATGTTGAAACCATTACGTTTTCTCCTTAATATTGCGCATTAGTCAGGATTTTATATCCGTTTTTTGTGACTAATACCGTGTCTTCTATTCTTATGCCAAACTTGCCGTTAAAATAAATACCGGGTTCTATCGTTATTACCATATTTTGTTTTAAAATATCTTTTGATTTTTGTGAAACCGAAGGATATTCGTGAATATCAAGCCCGACTCCGTGTCCGGTGCCGTGTATGAAATTATCCGCAAACCCAGCTTTTTTTATCTCAAGTCTTGCAGATTCGTCAACAAAACGGCATTTTTGCCCGTTTTTAACAGTTTTCAAAGAAACAGCATGGGCATTTTTAACCAATGTCCATATCTTTTTAGTTTGAACGTTGATTTTACCTAAAAATACAACACGTGTCAAATCGCTGCAATAGCCTTTATAAACACATCCCATATCAATTAAAATTATATCGTTTTTTAATATTTTACGGCTTGTGCTTACATGGTGTGGGTTTGCCGAGTTCGGCCCGCTTGCCACTATTGTTTTAAAAGACGGCTCAACTTTATATTTTGCAAATAATTCTGCTATCTTAAAATATATGTCAAGTTCCGTCATACCGGGCTTTATAAATTTTTTAATGTAACCGTAAACGGCTGAAATTATATCGCATGATTTTTTTATGTTTTTTATTTCATCCGGAGTTTTAATGCTTCTTAAGTATTTTGCTATTTCAGGAGCTGTTTTCAGCGTTATGCCGTTTTTTTTCAGATTTTCAGATACCGCGTCAAAAACCGGTTTCAATATGTTTGAATCCGCGGTTACTTCTTTAATTTTATTTTTTTTACAGAGTTCAATTATGGCGGAACTGAGAGAAGATGAAGACGCAACCACCGCAATATTCTTTCCAAAATATTCTGAAGCCTGGTTTTTAACCATTTCCGAAGTTACTGCGAAGACTTTCTTTTTGTAGGTCAAAAGCCAAAATCCGTCAAAATCGGCTCCGGTCAGATAATAAATGTCTTTTGGATTTGTTATTAAAACAAATTTGCCGAGGCATATTTCAGATAGTTTGTTTAAATTATACATTCTAGTATTATATCATTTTAAACACTTAATTGATAAAAATCGCCACTTCTTGTATAATATCAAATCAATAATTTTAAACAGGGCAGAATATAAAAATGAATAACATAAGAAATTTTTGCATCATAGCGCACATAGACCACGGCAAAAGCACTTTGGCAGACAGGCTTTTGGAATATACCGGAACTATATCAAAAAGAGAAATGAAAGACCAAATTCTTGACGCAATGGAGCTTGAAAGAGAAAGAGGAATTACAATAAAAGCCAAAGCCGTAAGAATGAATTATAAAGATAAAGACGGGAAAGAATATATTTTGAATCTTGTTGATACTCCCGGTCACGTTGATTTTACATACGAGGTTTCAAGAGCGCTGGAAGCATGTGAAGGCGCTTTGCTTATAATTGACGCTTCGCAGGGAGTTGAAGCACAGACTCTTGCAAATACTATGCTTGCCAAAAACGCAAATCTTAAAATAATTCCCGTTATAAATAAAATTGATTTGCCTACGGCCGACGTTGATGCGGCGTACGAACAAATGAAAGAAGGATTGTCCGTTGATGCCGAACCTATTCTTGCAAGCGCAAAAGAAGGAATAGGCATTTCTGAAATAATAGATTCGGTTATAGCAAATGTTCCGGCTCCTCAGGGTAAAGAAGAAGAGCCTCTTTCAGCTTTGATTTTTGATTCTTTTTATGATTCTTACAGAGGAGTTATAACCATAATCAGAATATTTGACGGTAAGATTAAAAAAGGAATGAAAATAAAATTTATGGCTTCGGATGCCGAACATGAAGTTTTGGAAGTCGGCTATTTAAAACCTAAAATGATTGAATCAAATGAGCTTTCGGCGGGAGAAGTCGGATATGTCGTCGCCGGTATAAAAACAATAAGAGACATAAAAATAGGTGATACCATTACCGAATTATTAAGGCCGACGCAGCATCCGCACGAGGGATATAAAGAAATAAATCCTTTTGTTTTTGCAGGTCTTTATCCTTACAGTTCGTCTGATTACGACAGTTTAAAAATGGCGCTTGAAAAACTTCAGTTGTCCGATTCTTCGCTTGTTTATGTTCCGGAAACCTCAGTAGCATTGGGATTCGGATACAGATGCGGATTTTTAGGACATCTTCATTTGGATATTGTAAAAGAAAGGCTTTTAAGGGAATTTGACTTAAATCTTCTTGTTACAGCTCCGAACGTTATATATAAGATAAAAGTAAAAGATAAGTACGTTACTATTGATAACCCCGCAAAATTCCCTTTAAATGCAGATATTCAGGAGATATGGGAACCTTACGTAAAAGCTACGGTTATATGCCCTAACGAATATATCGGGGCAGTTATGGATTTGTGCCAGAAAAGAAGAGGCAAACAAACAGATATGAAGTATCTTGATATGAGAATAGTCATATTGAAATACGAATTGCCGCTTGCTGAAATAATAGTCGGTTTTTATGATTCTTTAAAATCAATTTCAAAAGGTTATGCGTCGTTTGATTACGAGCATATCGCTTCGCAGTTAGGCGATCTTGTCAAACTTGAAATACTTGTAAATTCAGAAGTTGTTGACGCTTTTTCCGTAATAACTCATAAAGACAAAGCACAGACTGCCGCTCATTTTCTCACGGAGAAATTAAAAGACATAATACCGAGGCATATGTTTGAGATTCCCATACAGGCAAGAGTAAATAATAAAATTATAGCAAGAGAAACGATATCCGCAATGAGAAAAGACGTTTTGGCCAAATGTTACGGAGGAGATATAACAAGAAAGAGAAAACTTCTTGAAAAACAGAAAGAAGGAAAAAAGAAAATGAGACAATTCGGCAGAGTTGAACTGCCGCCGGAAGCATTCGTTGCTGTTTTGCAGATTGACGATTAGCAATAAAAGGATTTGTTAAAAGGAAAAAGAAATGGAAATAAAATTGTTTATTATCGGATGTATTTTGTTTGTTCTGGCAATGATTATGCTTGCCGTTAAGAAAAAATTCGTTAAAACGGAAAAAGCGCAAAAAACTTTTGAAAATGTATATTCATGGGTTGATACCGGATGGACAGCGCTTATAATAGCTTCAATAATAATGTATTTCATTATACAGGCTTTTAAAATACCCACAGGCAGCATGAGATCAACTTTGCTTGAAAAAGACCATCTTTTTGCTACAAAATTCGTATATGGATTCAGAATACCGTTTTCAGACGGAAAAAGAATCTGGCCTATGAAAAAGGTAAAACAGGGCGATATAGTTATTTTTAAATGTCCTCCGGAAGCGTTGAGTACAATTGAAAGAACCGAAGGAATCAGCAAGGATTATATAAAAAGATGTATGGCTTTTGCGGGAGATAAGGTTGAAATAAAAGATAAGGACCTTTATATAAACGATAAGAAAATTAAAGAGCCGTATGTTCAGCACATAGACACTGAAATTTATAAAAATTTTAACTTGTTTGAAACTCGCGAAGAATACCAGAAAGCATGGGAAGAGGGTAAATTTGCGACGCTGCCGCCGGCTTTTGTAAGAGATAATTTCGGACCTGTAATCGTACCTGAAGGACATTATATGATGCTCGGAGACAACAGAGACGCTTCGTTTGATTCAAGATATTGGGGCCCTTTGCCGGATAAATATTTGAAAGGCCGGGCGTTAATAGTTTATTGGCCTTTAAAAAGAATAAGAATTATTTCATAGGAGGATTAATTATGATGTCATGGTATATTTGGCTGTTTTTGTTTTTAATATTTTTGGGCGTTGAAATTATTACGACCGGAGTTTTTTATTTTTTATGCCTTTCAACGGGCGCGTTGTTTGCCATGCTTTTTTCACTGTTGGGGGCTTCTTTCAACGTGGAATTGATTGTTTTTTGCACCGTTTCGCTTGGATCAATACTGTTTATCAGACCTCTTTTAAAAAAATATATAGATAAGAAAAAAATAAAAACAAACGTAGATGCGTTGATAGGAGCTCAGGCGGATGTCGTTGATGAGATTAAAGACGGTAAATACGGCAAAGTAAAAATTGCCGGAGAAATTTGGCTGGCCGTCTGTGATGAAAACGTAGGGATCGGAGAAAAAGTTTTTGTTGAGTCGGTTGATGGCACGAAACTTGTAGTTAAGAAAAATATTTAAGGAGGCTGAAAATGATTTTATGGTTTGTTGCATTAGTGGTGGTTATCATATTTATAGCAAATACAGTCAGAATCGTACAACAGTATGAAAAAGGATTAGTAGAGACTTTGGGAAAATATTCGGCAACAGTTGATGCGGGTGTTAATATAATCATTCCTCTTTTTCAGAATTTGAGAAAAATTGATATGAGAGAACAGGTAATGGACGTTGCTCCTCAGAATGTTATCACAAAAGATAACGTTACCGTTACGGTAGACGCCATAATATACTTTCAGATAACCGATCCGGTAAAAGTAGTTTATAACGTCGCAAATTTTGCAATGGCGGCATTGAAGCTTGCGCAGACAAATTTAAGAAACGTTATAGGCGATATGGAACTTGATACGACTCTTACTTCAAGAGAAAAGATAAATACGCAGCTCAGAACGGTAATGGATGAAGCCACAGATAAATGGGGCGTCAAAATTACCAGAGTTGAAATACAAAAAATAGATCCTCCTAAAGATATTACGGATTCAATGTCAAAGCAGATGAAAGCCGAAAGAGAAAAAAGAGCCAATATATTGGATGCGGAAGGGTTCAGACAAGCGGCTATTTTAAAAGCCGAAGGCGCAAGACAGGCGGTTATTTTGGAAGCCGAGGCTAAAAGACAGCAGTCTATTCTTGAAGCCGAAGGTCAGGCCGAAGCGATAAAAAGAGTCGCTGATGCCCAAAAATATGAAATTGACACAATATATAACGCTATTCATGCCGGTAAACCTACAAATGACCTATTGGCAATAAAATATATGGAAGCTCTTACAAAAGTCGCCGACGGAAACGCGACAAAAATATTTTTGCCTTTGGAAACATCCGGAGTGATGGGTTCTGTTGCCGGAATTGCTGAATTGTTTAAAGAGAAAGGAAAAGAAAGCAAATAAAATAATATATAAATAAAAAAGACGTCTGTTTTTTGTTTTCAACAGGCGTCTTTTTTTATTTGTACGTATTGAGCATATTTTCAGAATGTTTTCTTATATATTCGGATTTTGTTGACGCAATAAGTTTATTCAGTATCCGACGTGCTGTGTTTTTATCGGATAAATAATAATATGTTTCGGCAAGCAGAAAATCAATTACTTCTATGTCAGGGAATTTAGTATTTAGAGATAAAAGCAGATTTTTTGCTTTTTCATAGTGCTGGAATAAAATATACAGTGAAGCCAGATTTAACGATACGTCCAAATCATATCCGTTAGCTTCCAAAGCCAGTAAAAGCGTTTTTTCCGCATCTTTAAATCTTCCGTGTTCCTTATAAAGTTTTGCAAGCGTTAAGGCGACGTCATTATGTATTTGCGTGCAGTAAACCTGTTCCAGCATATTTATCGCTTTATCTACAAAGCCGAGTTCAATAGCGGCTTTTGCCATTTTTATTGAAGTGGATACGTCCTGCTGAATTTTCTGGGCCGCTTCATAATGTTTGTATGCCAGATCAAAAGCGCCCTGCATGGCATATATGTCGGCTATTTTCACGTTTGCATGTCTTGAGTTCTTATCAATTAAAAGAGCTTCCTGATACTTGTTTTTTGCATTTTCATACAATATATTCTGCATGTAAATATCGGCCAATATTATTTTCGGCAAAATGTTTTTAGGATATAAAAACTCGGCTTCTTTGCAAACGTCAATCGCGTAATTGTAATTGTTTATAAGTTTGTAAGTGTCTATAAGATAAATATAAATCTGAAATTTTTGTTTTTTCGTCAATTTGGAATCGGGTTCAATAAGTTTTAAGCAAAGTTCTTTTGAGTCGTCGTATCTGCCGTTTGTAATATAAAATTTTATAAGATTTTGTTTTGCCGCGACTTCTTCTTTTTTGTTTTTAGCCGTATCAGCTTTTTCAAGTAAAATTTTTTCCTCTATCAAATTGCCGGCAAATGAATACGACGGCAATAAAAATATTAAAATTAATAATATAAGAAATTTATATTTTGACATTTTTCAAACCTTCCTCTTGCCGGAATATTAAATTATCCGTTATTTCGCGGTTTCCTGTAAACTCAACAGCCTGATTGTAATAATAAGCGCTTTTATCCGCGTTTCCAACGTATTTATAGCATATAAATAATTTAATCAAAATATCCTTTTTGTCAAAATTGATAATAGTCTCAAGAATGTTTATTGCCTGCTGATAATTTTTTTCATATATATTTATTACGGCCAGAAGATACAGATTATACGCGTTTTTATAGCCTGTTATTTCGGCGATTTCTTTAATTTTTTCGGCAGCTTTATTAATGTTTCCGTTTTTTAATAGATGATAAGAATACAGATTTGCAAGATTTAAATTATAATTTGGTTTTTCAGAGTCTATTGCCGTGAAAAATGACAGCCCGTTTTTGAATACTTTTATTTTTCCGGCAGAAATAGATCCGGCCGCTATGCATAGAACAGATATTGATATATACAAAATTTTTTTATTTTTTATTTGTGAAATAACTGCTCCAAAAGGGATAATAATGCAGAAAAGAGGGATATACAGTCTGCTGGCCTGATAAAAACCCTGCGATGCAAAAAGAGATATTGCCATTATAGCAAGAGGTATGAAAAAATATATGAGTTTTTCATTTAACGGAAGTTTTGATAAAAAGATTATAACCAGACTCAGCGCCACAGCGGCTATTCCGATTATAACGTATGAAATATCAGTGTATGATGAGAAATGAATATTGAAAAAATACAAACTTGAATAATAATCAAATATTACTCGATACGAGTGTAAAGCCGCGCGCATAAATGTGCCTGCAGGTGAAATATGCGAGGACATACTCTGATGAAAAACAAAAAAAGAAGCAAGTATTGCAATCCACAAAACCGTTATTTTTATAAAAAAGCTTTTTAATGTCTTATTGAAAGTAAAATAATATCCTGCGCATACAAAAGGTATTAAAACCGCCGTTTCTTTTGTAAGAAGAGCCGCAATGAGGGAAAGAAAATGCAAAACAAGCATATAAAATTTTCTGTTGTACAGATACTCGATAAAGAAAATAAGCGACAGAATAAAGAAAATAAAAAGAAGAGGATCGTTTCTTCCGGGAATCCAGGCTACGGCAAATGTATTTACGGGGTGCAGAGCAAAAAACAGAGTAAGAAAAAAAGACAGGACATAATCGAAATAATATCTTTTTAAAAAAAACAATACCAACAGACACGATAAAACATGAATCAGCACATTTGTAGTATGAAATGCAAAAGGAGAACCTCCCGATACAAAATTATCAATCATGAAAGAAAGAGAAAGAACAGGTCTGTAAAAAGCGGAAATATCATTTAAAAAAATAGTTTTTGTAAAAACGTCCGTTATTGAAGTGTTGTCAAAACTCATTTTTACAAATGTATCATCGTCAAGCCCTGAAATGTCATAAGATATTGTCCGGGAATACAGAAAAAAAGCCGCAAATCCTATAAGCAGATAGTATACAAAAGATTTTAATTTTACATTTTGCGGGAAAGATGCAGTTTTAGTTAGAATGTTTTTCATATATTTTTTTAATAATAATTTCTTTGATTTTATTTACGTTGTTTTTGCCTGCGACAAAGCCTGATTGTATGCAGTTTTCCGCTTTGTTTAAATCAAGCACGCTGACGTCTTTAACGTCGGGTCTTATAACAATATCTGACATTGCAAGATTTATTTCATCCTTTTGCTGTCCCTGTATATATATTGCCTGATACAAAGTTGACATAACGTTTGAGAATGAGTTTTTTGTAATATCTGCGGCTACACTCACGGTAATGATTATATCCGGTTCAAATAATTTCGCTACCGATACGGGGATATTTTCAACAAGCCCGCCGTCAACGAGATATCTTTGCCCGTATTCTACGGGAGCAAATATGCCGGGAATCGTTGAGCTTGCCCTTGTAGCCAATGCGACATCGCCTTCTTTTAAAATAATCCGTTCTCCGGTTGATATATCGGTTGCTATGCACGCAAAAGGAATATCCAGCTGAAAAAATTGCTTGTCTCCCAAAGTTTGTCTTAAATATTTCTCAAGTTTTTTTGTTGAGAGCAGTTTTTCTGACAAAACAAGAGTCAGCATGGAGATAGCGTTTAAATTGCTTATATCTTTCCAGCGTATATTGTTTGCAAGATTTTTCAGTTCGTTTGTTGATATTCCGGAACAGTAGAGAGAGCCTACTAGCGCTCCGATACTGGTTCCTACAATCATATCAAATGGTATGTTTTCTTCTTCAAGAGCTTTGATTACTCCTATATGAGCCAAACCTCTGGCTCCGCCTCCGCCCAGTACCAGAATAATTTTCGGTCTTTTTGAAGCCGGCAGGCTTGAGACTTTATACCAAAGATAATTTTGAAGAAAAGCTTCCTGATCAAAACAAAAAGCCATATTATTTAAAAATAATACGGCCGTAATGATTAATATAACAGAAATGTTTTTTTTCATATTATTCTGCAAGTTTAAGGTTTAGTTCGGATATTTGTCTGCCTAGGGCCAATTCAAGTTCAAACAGGCTTTTAAGATAGTTATACTTAACGTCCATTTTATATATTTGTTTTTCAAGATTTTTTATTATGTCTTTTTGTTTTGACGGTTCGGTATTTTTTGAGGCTTTTTCATACCAGAAAGAATATTTGGCAAAAGCTTTTCTTACCTGCAGTTTTATTTTTTCTTCCTCTTTTGATCTTTCAAGAGTTGCCTGTCTTGCCTGTATTTTCTTTTCCTTTATTTTTGCGAATAAAGAACCTCCGTCAAATATGGGAAGATTCAGGTTTAACGCAATATACCAATTTTTTTCAAGAGGTCGGGCATCTCCGTTAAGCCAGTCGTAAGCCGCTCCGAAAGTTATAGTCGGGTATTTTTCCATTGTAAGAAGATTTACCTCAATGCCGTCTATAGTTTCCTGATACTGAGTATTTTTCATTTCGGGCCTGAACTGGTAAGCCCATAAAATACATTGGTCTATGTTTAAATCCAAATTATCCGTTTCTATAGAACCGGACAATTCAATGACTGTGTCCAAACCCAAACCTAATAAATTTAAAAAATCAAGCATCTGGATTCCGTATTCGTATTCGCATATTTCAAGTTTATCTTTTAAATTGTTCTCATCATTCAGCAGTCTTTTATTTTTTGATAAAACTTCTATAGTTTGTCTGTAAAGCTTGATTTTTTCCTGAATAAGAATAATTTTATAAAAGCTTGTTTTTACTTCCGCGATTACTTCGTTAGTCTTTATATCAGATTTGTTTTGTACCTGGGATAAAGACACTTTTGCAAGTTCGTTTGTTGCAGACGTTCTGCCCCCGTTGTATATTGTCTGCCATAAAGACAATCTGTTTGAATAGTATAAATCCTGATCTCCGCTCGGCAGATAAGTAACGCACGGCAAAGATGCCGAATTTACGACCGTAGGCAGATCATTGGAAAATTTAGACACATTAAGATTGAAATTTACAACAGGATAATACAGCGTTTGTGTTTTTTTAATTCTCTGTTCGGCAAATAAAACAGATTGTTTGTTAATAAGTATATCATGATTTATATTCAAAGCTTGTCTTATGCTGGCATCAATAGTGAGAACTCGTTCAGGATAATCCGAAAAAACTTTCACGGAAAATATGATAAACAACGATAAAACAGCCGCCAATTTTACTTTATACATTTTTTTATATCCGCTATTTGTTTTAAGACGGATTTTTTTGAAGTTCCGCCGTAAGAATTTTTTGCGTTTATTATATTTTCTATATTGATAAATTTAAATATGTCTTTTTCTATTTTATTTGAAAAAGTTTTATATTCTTCTATTGAAAGATCATTGAGAGTTTTTTCTTTTTTTACGCAGTAATTTACAATGTTTTTTACCGTCGCATGGGCGGTTCTAAAAGGAATATTTTTTCTGGCAAGATAATCTGCGATTTCGGTTGCCTGAATAAAGCCTTTTTGAGTACTTTTTAATGTTTTTTTGTCGTTAAATGAAAATGAATTCATCATATCGGTCATAACTTCAAGACATAGCTTAACGGTATCGGTTGCGTCAAATACGGGCGGTTTATCTTCCTGCAAATCTCTGTTGTACGCAAGAGGAAGAGCCTTTATTATTGTAAGAAGAGCTGTTAAATTTCCGAATACGCGGCCTGATTTGCCTCTTATGATTTCAGCGCAGTCCGGATTTCTTTTTTGAGGCATTATTGACGAACCTGACGTAAAAATATCTCCGATTTTTATAAATCCGAATTCCGCCGAGGACCAGATTATTATTTCTTCGGCAAGTTTTGACAAATGAGCCGATATAAGCGAAAGATCAAAAACATATTCGCAGGCAAAGTCCCTGTCGCTTACGGCGTCAAGCGAATTTTGCGTTATTGAATCAAAATTTAAAAGTTTTGCGGTATAATTTCTGTCTATTTTAAAAGACGTTCCTGCAAGAGCGGCGCTGCCCAGAGGAAGAACGGTTACTCTTTTTAAACAGTCTTCAAGTCTTTCTTTATCTCTTTGAAGCATCCAAGCGTATGCCAAAAGATAATGCGCTCCCAAAACCGGCTGCGCAGGCTGAAGATGAGTGTATCCCGGCATTATCACGTCAACTGATTTTCCGGCTTTATCCGCAAGAACCGACTGTAAAGCGGAAATCATTTTTATTGTTGAAAGTATTTCTGTTCTTAAATAAATTCTTAAATCGGTTGCGACCTGGTCGTTTCTGCTTCTTGCCGTGTGCATTTTGCCGCCGACAGGTCCTATTCTTTTTATAAGTTCTTTTTCTATAGCGTAATGAATATCTTCTTCTTTCGGGAGCTGCCGGCCCTTTTCAATATCTTTTAATATTGAAGAAAGCCCTTTGATTATTTTTGCTCCGTCTGAAGCGGTTAAAATTTTGGTTTTTACAAGCATCTTTACATGAGCTACGGAACCTTCAATGTCTGCTTTTGCAAGCCGCCAGTCAAAAGAAAAAGAACCTATAAACTGTTCAAAGTTTTTCATTTATATTCCTTTCTTAAAATTGCCTGCACTTTTGTAGGCAGTCCGAACAGGTTTATAAAACCTTCGGCGTCTTTCTGGTTGTAAACGGCATCCTTGTCAAATGTGGCAAGTTCTTCCCAGTAAAGAGGGTGCTTTGCTTTTCTTGATACTACCTTCATATTGCCTTTGTAAAGGCTTACGGTAACGGAACCTGTTACATATTTCTGAGTAACGTTTATAAAAGCGTCAAGAGCTTCTCTTATAGGTGCAAACCATACGCCGTTATAAGCAAGTTCCGCATATTTGTGAGACAATATTTCTTTGTAATGGGCGGTATCTCTGTCAACTGTTAAAGATTCTAGTTCGTTATGGGCAAAATACAAAAGAGTTGCCGCGGGAGCTTCGTATACTCCTCTTGATTTCATTCCGACGAGTCTGTTTTCAACTATGTCAATTCTTCCTACGGCGTTTGCGCCTGCAACCTGGTTGAGTTTTTTTATAAGTTCAACAGGTTTGAAAGATTTTCCGTTTATAGCCACAGGAGTGCCTTTAACAAAATCTATTTTAACATAAGTCGGTTTGTTTGGCGCTTCTTTAGGGGAAACCGTCATCTGAAACATTGAGTCGTCATATTCATTTTCAAGATTTTCAAGAATTCCCCCTTCATAAGATATATGCCATAAGTTGGCGTCTGAAGAATAAGGTTTCGCTTTAGTTACCGGAACGGGAATATTTCTTTTTTTTGCGTAATCTATCGCGTCATTTCTTGATTTTATTCCCCATTCTCTCCAAGGGGCTATTATTTTTGCTTCAGGCATTAAGGCTTTAAATGCCAGTTCAAATCTTACCTGATCGTTTCCTTTGCCTGTTGCTCCGTGGCAGATTGCGCCTGCTTTTTCTTTTTTTGCGACTTCAACGATTTTTTTTGCTATTATCGGCCTTGCAAGCGATGTCCCGAGCAAGTATCTGTTTTCATACAGAGCGTTTGCTTTGATTGCCGGAAATATATAATCGGTTACAAATTCTTTTTGAGCGTCTATGATATATGCTTTTGAAGCGCCTGTTCTTATTGCTTTTTCTTTAAGACCTGCGAGTTCCTTGTCCTGTCCGACGTTTACGCAGCATGCTATAACTTCGGCATTGTAATGTTCCTTAATCCACGATAAAATAATTGACGTGTCCAACCCGCCCGAATAGGCTACTACTACTTTTTTGATGTCTGACATTTTAACGCATCCCCCAGTATTTTGATTGCAAAATCTATATCTTTTTTAGTTATGACAAAAGGCGGCAGAAACCTTAGAACGTTTTCTTTAGGGCTGTTTATTATCAGGCCTTTGTTGAGACAAAATTCTACTATATCTTTGGCGGTAAAATCAAGCTCTACTCCGATAAGAAGACCGATATTCCTGATTTCCTTAACGGAAGGGTATTTTTTCTTCAACTCATTTAGTTTTTTCACAAAATAATCCGCTTTTGCCGATACTTCTTTAAGCAGTTTCGGAGTCATCTGTTTTAAAACTGCCAAAGCAGCCGCGCATGCGACGGGATTTCCTCCGAAAGTTGAACCGTGATCGCCGAAAACAAAAAGATTTGCCGTTTTTTTATCGGATATAACCGCTCCCAGAGGCAGACCGTTTGCAATTGATTTGGCAAGCGTAAAAATATCCGGTTTTACTCCGTAATGCTGCCATGCGAAAAGTTTGCCGGTCCTTCCCATACCGCACTGTACTTCGTCAAATATTAAAAGAAGATCATTTTTATCGCACAGCTGCCTTAATTGTTTTAAAAAATCTTTTTTGGCCGGTATCATTCCGCCTTCGCATTGGAAAGGTTCAATCATTACCGCTACGGTATTTGAATTTATCAATTTTTTTACGGAATCAATATCATTGAAATCCGCATATACGAATTTATCAACCAGCGGCGTGATTATTTTATGAAACTTTTCCTGCCCTGTGGCCGAAAGAGTCGCCAAAGTCCTTCCGTGAAATGAATTTTTAAAAGTTATTATTTCAAATCTTTCCTTATTGCTTTTGGATTTATTTACTTTTCCGTATTTCCTTGCCATCTTTATTGCGCCTTCATTTGCTTCGGCTCCGGAATTTGCAAGAAAAACTTTCGCGCCTTTGCCGAACGATTTTAAGGCAAGTTCTTTTGCAAGTTCAGCCTGAGGTTTTGCGTAATAAAGATTTGAAATATGCAAAAAACAATCAAGCTGTTTTTTTATCGCGGCGATTACCGTTTTATCGCAGTGTCCGAGATTACATACGCTGATTCCTGAAAAGAAATCGGTGTATTTTTTGCCGTTTTCAGTCCATAAATACTGGCCTTTTGCTTTTCTGACCGCAATATCCGATTTTTTATATGTTTGCATCAAATACTCATTCGTTAATTTTTTTGTATCCATAGAATTCTCCGTAAAAATAATAAATTTCGTATATTAAAACATTTATATTTAAGTTTGACAAGAGAAATGATTTTCCGCCCGTTTGACAATCGGGTTATTTTTCAATAACATTAAAGAGAAAAAAACGGGTACTAAAATGACTGATAAAAAAATTGCTTTAATAAGCGACTTTGACGGCACTATAACAAAAGAAGATTTTTTTAATATGGCGGTAGACAAACTTTTATCGCCCGAAGCTCTTAAACCGTGGCATGATTATGTTTCAGGCAAGATAACGCATATTGACGCGCTTACCGGTATTTTTTCGCAGATACGTTTGTCTCAGGATGAGATGGATAAATTTATTGACACAATTCATATTGATAAGCATTTTTACGACGTTATGAATTTTTGCGCAAACCATAAGATATCTGTATACATATGCAGCGCCGGTACAAAATATTATATTGAGAAAAAAATAGGCGGCGAAATAAAAAAATACGGAATCAAACTTGTTTCAAATGACGCCGTATATTCGCCCGAAAAAGGCCTGCGCCTTATATCTCCGGATAAAAACGATCCGTTTTACGACGAAAATACCGGAATATCAAAAGAGGCTTTGGTTGAAAAATTAAATAAAGAAGGTTATTTTACGGTTTATGCGGGAGACGGAAGGCCTGATCTTCTTCCTTCAAAAAAAGCAAAAACCGTATTTGCAAAAAGCATTCTTCTTGATATGTGCAGAAAAGAAAATATCAAAACTGAAAAATTTGAAAATTTCAAAGATATATTGACTTATTTGAGGAGGTTTTATGACGCAGGCTAAAGTTATCAATATTCCCTCTCTTTTGAAGATAGGACACGGCAAAATACATAAAATAGGCAAATACCTTTTTGACAGAAAATATATGAAAGTCGCGATTTTTTTCAGCGACGGCATAGAATCGCTTGTCGCCGATAATCTTTATTCGGGATTTGAGCTTTTTGACATTCAGGTTGTATGCAAGGATACGATAAACGATATAGGAATAGAAAATATAATTCATACCGCTTTTAAAATACCGTCGGACACAAATGTTCTTTTGGGCATAGGAGGGGGGAAGGCTCTGGATTACAGCAAATACTGCGCGCACGTTTTAAAACTGCCTTTTATAAGCGTTCCTACTTCGGTTTCAAACGACGGTTTTTGCAGTCCGAACGCTTCTCTTTTGGTTTCAGGCAAACGAAAAAGCGTAAAATCAACTATGCCGTACGGAATAGTCGCCGATCTTGATATAATCAGCAAGGCTCCGGAGATGACTTTATATTCCGGCGTAGGAGACATTATTTCAAAAATTACGGCTCTTTGGGACTGGAAACAGGCTTTTTTGAAAAAGAAAGACGATTACAGTGATTTTGCGGCTTTGATATCAAACAATTCTCTTGATATTCTTACATGCGATAATCTTCATAATCCTAAGGACAATGAATTTCAGTACAGGCTTGTAAATTCGCTTGTTTTAAGCGGAATAGCGATGGAAATAGCGGGATATTCAAGACCGGCAAGCGGCAGCGAGCATTTGATTTCGCATGCTCTTGATAATGTTTCAAAATGCCCGAAAATGCACGGGCTTCAGGTCGGAGTCGCGACATATCTGTGCTCTCTTTTGCAGAATAATAAAGCCGAGCTTGTAAAAGATTTTCTTCTTAAAACCGGTTTTATAAATTTTGTTTCGGAAAGTTTTGATAAAAAAGAATTTATTGAAGCGATAAAACAGGCGCCGTCTATAAAAGAAAATTACTACACGATTTTATCGGAAGAAGACAGTTTTAAAAAGGCTTTAGATTTTATTGATAAAGACGCTGTTTTACGGCAGGTTTTTAAAAAATAAAATTAATCCGCGTATAACACTTCGGTTATTTCCATATCGGGCATATTCGTTCTTATGTCTTCTTTGCTGTTTGTGCAAAATTGGTCTATTTTGTTTATGCCTTTTGCATGAAGATATTGGTTTAAATTTGAAAAATAATATTTGTCTTTCTTTTGCTGTTTAAAAATTATGATATTGGCGTTTTTTTGTTTTATATGAGTCGTTATGTTTTTTTTTGTTTCAAAAGTTTTCGTAAAATCCGGATTGCGGAAAGATAATACGGAAGCAGCCGCAATAAGAATGCAAAGCCCGGCAAGCATTTTTCTGCTGCGGCTGAATTCAAGCATTATTATCAGCGCAAAATAATAGAATATAACGGCCGTAACCGAAGGTATTTTTACGTAAATAATTGAAAAATTAAAATCCGCCATAAATCTTATTACAGAAAGAATAATATTTACGACGAATGATAATAAAGCCGCGCATAAAACCGCGATCCATGATGAAATAAAAGTAGCCGCATAAAAAATGAAAGAAACCGCGACTATAAAACCTACTGCCGGAACTATCAAAATGTTTGCCAAAAAAGATATCAGCGAAAGTTTTCCGAAATAAAACATAAGAACGGGCAAAATACCGATTTGTGCGGCAAGAGTTACGCTTACGACATTCCATAACCATCTTAAATATTTATTTTTAATTCGCCCCAAAGACGAATTTATTTTAGGATAAAGATATATTATTCCAAGAGTCGCCGCAAACGACATTTGAAAACTTGCCGTAAAAAGTTCCTGAGGATTAAAAATAAGTATTATAAGAGCCGATAAGGCGATAGCGTTGTATACAAGAGGTTCTCTGTCAATGAGCAGAGCAATCAGTATGCAGCAAGCCATTACGGATGCTCTTACAACCGGCGGATTTGCACCTGTGAGAATCATATAAAAAAATATAGCCGGTATTGTAAGAAGATAGACGTATTTAAGCTTCAGATTAAACAATTTGAATAAAAATATAAATATTAAAACGCAGAATCCGACATTCAGACCGCTTACTACAAGAATATGTATTAATCCCGTATTTATAAAAATATTTTTTGTGTCATTATCTATGGATGATTTTTCTCCTATCATCATCGCTTCAAGAACGGCGGCATAAGGCTGTTTGAAAAATCTTTTGAATCTGTCGGAAATGTCATTTTTTGATTTTAAGGCAAGATATTTTATTAATGACGGTTTTTTTTCAAGAAATTCAAAATCAGATGCAAAAAACAGCGTGTAAATGTTTTGTCTGTTAAGATATTTGCCGTAATCAAAATTTCCCGGAAAAACCGCAGACGGCGGAATTTGCAGTTTGCCGTATAATTCTATAACATCGCCGTATTTTAAGTCGTTTGCCGGCGGGGCGTAAACAAAAGTTTTTTCTTTTAACGGACTGTCGTTTAATTTTGTTGTTTCCAACACAAACTGCTGCCGGTTATTTTTTACAACAGGTTCGTTTATTATTCTGCCTGTCAATGTAATTTTTATATTGTCGGTATATCCGATTAAGCTGCTTTTATTTACGGCTGAAAAATGGCCGAAATAATCAAGGAATATTATAATTAGCGCATATAGAATAAAAATAGTTATAACGGGTCTTTTAAACAGAATCATTTTCAATTTTTTTTAGAGATTTCGCTTTTTCAATAAGCTGTATATTTTCGGGAGCAAGTTTAAGTCCTTCCTCAACGTATTTTAAAGCATTTTTGTAATCTTTCATCAATTCGTATAATTCACCTATCTTATAATAATATTGTGCATTTTTTTTGTCATATTGCAAAAGGGAAAAACACATGTCCAAAGCTTTTTTAAATTCACCGTTCATCGTATAAATCGTAATTAAAAGTTTTGTGAATTCAATATCGTATTTATTCAATTCATAAGTTTTGTTAACATATTCCATAGCTTTTTTAAAGTCCTTTTTGTATGCGTATAATTTAGCGAGATTTCCGTATGCCAAATCGCTTGTTCCCGGACTTAATTCTACCGATTTAAGCAAAATTTTTTCAGCTTCATCAAATCTTTGCTGGTATAAAAAGACTGCGGCAATATCAAGTAAATATCTATTAGGCGAATAATTTTCGGCCGCAAACATCAAATCTAAAGCTTTTTCATAATTATTTATTTCCATAAATCTTAGACCTAATCCGTGACATGCTATGTGATAGTCAGGAGCATCAGAATATGCATAAGACCAGAATACAGGCGCATTTTTATATTTTTCGGATTGTATATATGAAGCAAAAGAATAAACACAAAACAATACGGTAAAAAAAATCAAAAAATATTTTTTTATTAATGTATATTTTGTTATCAAATTTTTTATGATTTCATTAAATATAATAACTAGTCCGGTGATGGGTATTAATAATCTATGAAAAAGCAGTACATAATCATTTAGTATAAAAGTTGGTGCAATCCATATAATGAACCAAAAAAAACCGAACAACAAAACTTTAATATGTATAATTTTTTTATTAATACTGATTAATAATAATAGAAGCAACAAAATATTTAAAAGCAATGTTTTTGCGCAAATATTGAATTTATACATCATCAGTGAGATATGATTAGGTATTAAAAAATTAGATATATAAATCATTGTTCCTTTTAACGCTGTTAAAGTATATTTTGAAAGTTCAAAATCCTTTATCCCGCTGCCTGAAATTGAAATGTTTCTTAAATACAGATAAAAGAAAATGGCAGGCAGAATCCATAAAATTAATTTTATTATTTGATTTTTATTTATTTGCAGATTGAAAGTGTATATGAAAACAACATATGTCGGCAACAAAATTAAGGAAGTTTCTTTAGTTAAAAGAGCAATAAAAAAAGTTACAATAAAAAAGAATAAATTTAGATTAGTATAGGATTTTATGTATTGTGCTAAATTTATAAAAGATAAGAATGTGAATATAAGAAGCAGGGTGTCATTCCGTGCCGGAATCCAAACGACCGTCGATGAAAAAATCGGGTGAACTGCAATAAGTATACAAATATATTTTAAAATAACTGATTTTTGGTTTAAACACGATATAAAAACATACATTAGATAAATACTTAAAATAAATAATATTATATTTGACAGATGAAAAATTTTGGAGTTATTGCCGAATAATATTGTTTCTATTGCAAAAGAAAGAGTCAGAATCGGTCTATAATAAGCATAATTTTTCTTATAAAAACATGAAGTTTTAAATAATTCAGGGATATTAGTAGGGTTTGCAATGAATGAAATATTTCTTGTAATCAATGAATCATCGTCATATTTGGTCAATTCATAATTTATTGTTTTGCCGTAAATTATAAAAACAACGGCGGTTAAGATTATAAAAAAAGCTAAATTGGTTCCTAAAATATTTTTTAAAGTTTTCATATTAAACATAATTTTTTTGTATATTTTTAAGATATTTCACTTTTTCAAGAAGGTTAATATTTTCAGGGGCAAATTTTAATCCTTCGCTAATATACTTTAAGGCATTTTTATAATCGGCAAGGGCTTCGTATAATACGCCTATGGTATAATAATATTTAGCGTTTGTCTTGTCGTGCTTCAATAACTCAAAACAAATATTGAGAGCTTTTTCAAATTCATTGTTTAATCTGTATGCCGTAATTAATAATTCCGCAAACTCAATATCGTTTTTGTTTAAATTATATCCGGCTTGCGCATAGTAAAGGGCTTTTTTTACGTCATTTCTATGTATATATAATTTGCTTAAATTACCGTAAACAAGATCTCTTGTGGCAGGAACCAATTCTGCAGATTTAAACAGCAATTTTTCGGCATCTTCAAATTTTTTTTCGTACAACAAAACGGCTGCAATATCCAACAAATATCTGTTCGGGGAGAAGTTTTCGGCTAATAATAAATATTTTTTAGATTTTTCATAATCTCCGATTTCTAAATATCTTTGTGAAAATCCGTGGCAGGCGACATGATAATCAGACGCATCAGAATATGCGTGAGCCCAAAAAATAAAAGAATTTTTATATTTATCGGACTGTATATAGGAAGCATAGGAATATGAGCCGAATAATATGAGAAATATTATAATAAGATATTTTTTTGATACCGGATACTCCAATATTATATTGTTTGTGATTTTACACAATATAAGAATAAGCCCTATTACAGGCAGTAAAAATCTATGAAATAATAATATGTAATCAGGTATTAAAAATGTCGGAAATAACCATAAAATCAACCAAACAAAACCCGATAGTATAGTAGAAATATCTATAATTTTTTTATAAATACAAAAAAACAAAAATAATAAAAATGATATATTTATAATCAATATCGGTAAGATGGTGTTGAGTTTATAGATCATTACCGGAATATAAGCAGGTATTAAAAAATTATAGATATATATCATTACGGACGTTAATATTTTCGGAGCATATTTATACCATTCAACAATATTTATATTGATATGGTGTACTGAAATGCTTCTTAAATAAAAATAAAAAATTAAAATAGAAAATAAAATCGTAATTGTTTTGAGTATTTGTTTTTTTGTTATTTTGAATTTAAAAACATATATAAAAAATACATACATAGGGATTAATATCAGTGAAGTTTCTTTTGTAAATAAAGCAAGCCCGAAATATATTGAAAATAAAAATAAACTTATATTTGAGTTATTTTTTAAATAGTTAAACAAATTTAAAAATGAGAGACATGAAAATATAATCAGCAGGGTATCATTTCTTGCGGGTATCCATGCAATACAGGATGAAAACATAGGATGAACGGCAATGAGCAGACAAATAAACTTTAAAATAATTGGATTTTGCTTTAATCTTGACAAGAAAACATACATTAAATAAATACTTATAATAAATAATATTATATTTGATAGATGATAAACTTTTGTATTGTTGCCGAACATGATTGCTTCTATTGCGAAAGAAAGAGTTAAAATCGGACGATAGTATGTATAATTATTTGAATAATAACAGGAAGTTGTAAATAATTTAGGGATATTTGCAGTTTCGGCGATAAAATTGATGGTTTTTGTTATTAATACGCTGTCATCATATTTTGTTAATTCGTAATTTATGCTTTTACCGTAAATCGCAAATACAACAACCGTTAAAATTATAAAAAAAGCTAAATTGGTTCCTAAAAATTTCTTCAATTGTTCCATAATATTTTAGTTTGGAAAATTTTTATTGCAATACAGATAAGTCAACAAAAGAATCAAATTCTTTGATAATACCGGATATTAAAGAAATCCTGTTAAGTTTAAGCGAATTATCATCGCACATAACCATAACTTTCTCAAAAAAATTATCAAGACACGGTTTTATATCATTTAATGTGTTTAAAGCCTGTAAATAATTTTTATTTTGCAATAATTCTTTTAGTTGTTTGTCTGTGAGAATATATTGTTCATAAAGTTTTTGTTCGGCTTCTTCTTTTAAGAGTTGTTGATTGATATTTTCGGATATTTGTAAATTTTGTTTTTTTGCCTGCTGAATAATATTATTTGCTCTTTTAAATATAGTAATAATCTGTTCGAAAGAAGCTTGTTTTCTGGCCTGCTGAAGGACCGACAATTTAATTTTTATGTCGCCTATGCCATTAAATCCGTTTTTTTGCGCCGGCAAAATAACTGCTTTTACTTCATCAAACTTATATCCTTCATTTTCGTAAATATTTTCTATTCTGTTCCATAAAAATTTAATAAGTCTTTCTTTTGCATTTTTAAATGTTTCGGATTGTTTTATTTTTTCAGGCATATTTTTTAAAGATTCGTCTATGATTTTTTCAATATTTGCGTTTGGAATAAATTCGGTAATCATTCTTATAATTCCGATTGTCATTCTTCTGAGCCCGTAAGGATCGGCTGACCCGGAAGGTTCTAGCCCTATGGCAAAATCAGCCGATAAGGTATCAATTTTATCAGCCAGAGATATGACTGCCGACTGAATTGTTTCCGGTAATTTCCCCGAAGCGCTTAACGGCCAGTAATGCTGTTCTACGGTTTGCGCAACGTCTTCAGACTGACCGGATTCTGTTGCGTAAATTCTGCCCATAATACCTTGTAATTCAGGATATTCAAAAACCATTTCGCTTACTAAATCAGTTTTTGACAAATCAACAATTTTGTTGATTTTGTTTATGTCACATGACAGATTATTTTCTTTAACTATAAATTGCGCCAGAGTTTTTATTCTTGCAAGTTTTTCATATATGGTTCCGATTTCTTTTTGAAATATAAGGCCTTTAAGCCTTTCAATGGAGCTTTCCGTAGTTTTTTTCAAATCATTTTCATAAAAAAATTCTGAATCGGCAAGTCTTGCTATTACGACTTTTTGATAACCTTCTCTTACGATGTCAAGATGTTCGGAATTGCCGTTTCTTATTCCGATAAAATAATTTGTAAGTTTTCCTTTTTCGTCTTTTACCGCAAAGCATTTTTGTTTTTTCTTCATGCAGGTAATCAAAACCTCTTCCGGAAGTTTCAAGTATTTTTCGTCAAATTTGCACAGAACCGCCGTAGGATATTCAACAAGCTGGTTTACTTCGTCAATAAGATCTTCGTCAAGAATTGCTTTGCACGATATCGTGTTTACTGCGTCATTTATTGAATTTATTATTCTCTCTTTTCTTTCCGCCTGATCTGCGAGGACGCAGTTGTTTTTGAGAATCATTTTATAATTATCAACGCTGGTTATTGCTATTGGTTTTATGGTAAGAGTATGAAGGCCTATGGTTTTATTTGACGAAGAAAGAGTGCCGTTTGCCATTGAAAATTTTATCGTTTTGTCTCCGTACATGGCGGCTATTGTCCTTATGGGTCTTGCAAATTTCATAAGCGAACTTTCCCAAACCATAGTTTTTGGAAAATATATTTTTTTTATTATTTCCGGAAAAATATCCGATAAGGCTTTTTCTGTTTTAATTCCTTTTATTTTTTGCAAGTGGCAGTAATACTGTCCTTTTTCGGTTTCTTTAATTTGAAGTTGTTCGGGATTTATATTATGTTTTTTTGAAAAACCCAAAACAGCTTGTGTCCAATTGCCGTTTGCGTCTTTTCCGGCTTTAACCGAAGGACCGTTAAATTCCTGATTTTGATCTTCGCTTTTTTCATCAACGTTATTTATTATCAGAATAAGTCTTCTCGGAGTTGAATATGTGGTTATTGCGTCAAATTTTAAACCGACGGCATTTAGCATTTCAGCCGCGTTTTTTTTCATTTGTTCAAGAGCCGGCGCAATATATGACGCCGGTATTTCTTCGGTCCCTATTTCAAGTAATGCATTTTTTGCCATTTTTTTATCCTTTTTCATTTAAATTTATATTTTTGTCTTTGTATTTGTTTTTAGAGACTTTAAATTTTTAACTGAATTATTGCCGTTTTAAGACTTTAAGATTTGTGACGAAACGAAGAATTTTAAAACCGCAGCGTACAAAAGTCAAGCGGGCGTACGGTACGTAAGGTTTTAAAATTCAAAGTTGCAGTCCGAATATTAAAGTCGCTATTTATTCTCGCCGAGAAAATTCATATACCCCTCAGCCACCATTTTCGCAAGAGTCCTTACCCTTAAAACATAATTTACTCTTTCAGAAACCGATATTGCGCTTCTTGCGTCAAGCATATTGAATAAATGCGAGCATTTCATGACTGCGTCGTAAGCCGGTAAGACTAAATTTAAACCTACAAGTTTTTTTGCTTCCGCTTCCCAGTCGTTAAAATGTTTCAAAAGCATTTCGGTATTTGCGATTTCAAAATTATATTTTGACCATTGTTTTTCATCTTCAAGATGAACGTCGCCGTAAGTTACCTCGTCGGTCCACATTAAATCGTATACGTTGTCTTTTTTTTGCGAATACATAGCCAGCCTTTCAAGACCGTAAGTTATTTCAACTGATATCGGATTAAGTTCAATGCCTCCGATTTGCTGGAAGTAAGTGAATTGAGTCGCTTCCATTCCGTCTATCCATACTTCCCAGCCCAGCCCCCATGCGCCTAATGTGGGAGATTCCCAGTCGTCTTCCACAAATCTTATATCGTGTTCTTTCGGATCAAGTCCTATTGCTTCAAGACTTTTTAAATACATCTGCTGTATATTTGCTGGCGCAGGTTTCATGATAACCTGAAACTGGTAATAATGCTGAAGTCTGTTCGGATTTTCGCCGTATCTTCCATCCGTCGGTCTTCTTGACGGTTCAACGTAAGCGACATTCCACGGTTTTGATCCCAGACATTTTAAAAATGTGGCCGGATTAAATGTCCCTGCTCCCTTTTCCAAATCGTAAGGCTGCCAAATCAAACATCCTTCTTTCGCCCAAAACTTATGGAGCTTCATAATAATTTCCTGAAAATTCATTTTATCCCCTAATTTATAAATTTAATTTTTTTTAAAAATATGCCTACGGAAAGTTGAGGAACGTGGGTCTTTATGTAATTTTCAACGTAACTCCACATAATCTTGTCTTTGCCGTTTTCAAAACCTTCAAGCATTTCAAGTTCTTTTCCGGAACAGTTTGATATTTTCTGCAGACAAAAAAAGTCTGTTTTTTTCATTGCAGATTCTCTTAGAATATAATCGGTCATGCTGTAACCTGATATTTTTAAAAGTCTCAAAGAAAAAGCGGTCAAAACTCTTAAAGGAACCGGCGAAGAACCCAATAACTGCCAGGTTCTAGATATTAAATCATATTTTTTTTCATTTGGCACATTTATAGGAGCAAATTTATCGCTCAGTTCGCTTACGTAAAGAGCCAGAGAATATCTGTTGAAATCGCTTTTTACATCGGAGTTGTTATTTAATATTCTGGCGCCTGTGACGGTCGGTTTTGCGTTTACGCCGGGCTGATAAATCGTTATTTCGCTTTCCGTCACCGGTTCGGTTGCCTGAGCAAGTTTTGCCATTATTTTTTTTGCGCTCGGAACAACGGCCCGTATTTTGCCCCATTTACATGTGTAAACGGTTATTGTTTTGTCCGCTTCGGAAGAAATTGAAGTGTTTAATATCAAAGCGTTAAGATTATAATACATTTTCTTTTTTTCTCAGAATTATCCTTTTAATTTTTTTTGAAGTCGCGCTGTCTATCTCTATTTCATAATTTTTCCACGTTGTTTTTTCGTAAACTCTCGGTATATATCCGAAACATTCAAGCACCCATCCGTTTATCGTTGAAAAATGTTCTTCCGGAATGGACATTTTTAATTCGTCATTTACGTTTGCGATGGATTCCGACGCGTTTATAATATATTCATTTTCTTTTAATTTTACAATATTTCTTTCCTGTATATCATATTCGTCCCATACTTCGCCTATTATTTCTTCAAGAATATCTTCTATCGTAACAAGTCCTATCGTTGAACCGAATTCGTCTACAATTATGGCGATATGCTGGTGGTTTTTTTGAAAGTTTATAAATAATTGTTTTATATGAGCCGTTTCCGGGACGTAATAAACCGGTTTAATGATATCGTCAACCCTTAAAACGCCTCCGCTTCTCCATGTCATTGCCAAGTCTTTTATATGTATAATTCCTATTATATTGTTCATTGATTCTTTATATATCGGAACTCTGGTAAATTGAGTTGCTATAATATCTTCAATGACTTTATCCTGAGGCTGATTAATGTCAACCGCAAGAATTTCAGACCTTGGCACCATTACCTGCGTCACTTTTGTTTTACGGAATTCAATAATTCTTTTTATAATTTTTCTTGACGCGAGAGATAACGGAGACACTTCCGCGTTTGACAATAAAAAATCAATTTCATCGGCCTCGATGGACGCGGGTTCTGCCGTGTTTTTACCGAAAAAATTAAGCATTGAAGTTGATATGGAAACGAGAAAAATATTTAACTTTGAGGTAAACTCCGATAATCTGACAAGAACCGGCAAGGTTTTTAAAGATAACATTTCCACATTATATCTGGCGATTGTTTTTGGAATAATTGATCCGAAGATTAAAACTATTATAATAGACAATATTGTAAAAACTGCAACCCAAACGGTTTTATTTAACGTAAAATATTCTATTAAGCTTAAACCAAGCGATGTAGTAACGACCCCGACGGCGACAACCGACATATTCATGCATACTAAAATAGTCGTAATGATATCTTCGGGATTTTTTTCCCAAACGTAAATATATTTATGAAATTTGTTGTATTTTTCCTTTAATCTTCTTACGTGGGAATGGGAAAGACTTGTTAATGCCGTTTCAACGGCCGAAAAAAATGCTACAAACGTTAAAAGAATAATAAAAACCAGCAATTTAATTATAATTAATATCATAATTCGTACTCGTCTAAAATTTCTCCTACTATTTCTTCCACGATATCTTCAAGAGCAACCATTCCTAAAATTTTATTTTTAAAATCCTTTATAAATGCGATGTGCGTTCTTCCCGACTGGAGTTCTTTCAGCAGTTCGTTTATTTTTTTATCTTCCGGCACAAAATATGCCGGTTTTATGACATCTTTTATTGAATTTTCATTTTTTTCTTTTAAAATTTGCAGAACGTCATTTATATGGATATAACCGATTATATTTGTTTTAACGCCGTCATAAATCGGGACTCTTGTTCTTCCGGTTTCAACAATCATATCTATAAATTTTTCGTTATTTTCATTTAAATTAACCGATTCAATATTTTCAAACGGCGTCATTATTCTTGAGGCCGAAGTTTCTGTAAAATTAACGGATCTTCCTATCATAATGCTTATTTCTTTATCAAAAACTCCGTCTTTATCCGCTTCGGCTATCAATGATTTTATTTCATCGCTGCTTAAAGTGGGGCGTATTTGATTATTACCGTTTTTACTGAAAATTATGTCAAATACTTTATATACGGGCCACAGCAGAGGTTTTGTTAAATATTCAATCTTTGTAAGAATCGGCATGGTTGCCACGGTAACTTTCTGGGCATTTGCGTTACTGTATATTTTGGGAGTGATTTCTCCTATTAAGAGTACGAGAAACGTGATTACTATCCATGTAAAAAATTCAACGATATGCCTTTCTACCATTGTAAAAACCGCGACGGAAACAGATGTCGCCAAAAAGCTTAATATCATATCGCAGACAACGTTGCCCGTGAGAATAAGAGTTAACAGATAATAAGGGCTGTCAAGCCATTTGATTAGAGGAATTGCAATGGATTTATGGGATACGATTAATTTTTTAATTCTGTATTTTGACAGATGATTTAATGCTATTTCCGTAGCAGACCAGAAAGCGGAAAATATAAAAAAAAGCACTAAGAATATTAAACCTAAGAAAATAAACATTTAAAAATTTTATCCTGTTTGGAAAACATTAATGTTTTATTTCTAACGTCATAGTCCGTAAATCCTTCTAGATGCAATATTCCGTGGATAACAAGATAACACAATTCTTTCTCAAAAGACATTGAATATTTTTTTGCGTTTATTTTGGGTCTGTTTGAGGAGATATAAATATCGCCCATAAAATGTTCTTCGGAAACTAAAAATGAAATTACGTCCGTGATTCTGTTGACTTTTCTGAACTTCCGGTTCATTCTTTTTATAGCGATATCCGAAATCATTGTAAAACTTATATGATACTTTTTTATATTTTCCGTTTTCAGCGTAAAAAGAGCGGTTCTTCTCAGAAGAGGAATAACCTTTTTATCAAAACCCGTAAAAAATAATCCGGACGTCAAATTATTTTTTTTCAATGTCTTTATATTCAATTCTCGCATGATATATTCCGCATAATGTTGTTGTCATATTTTCGGCTATTTTAACCAAATCCGCAAGGGTAATCGGACATTCGGAGAACTGTCCGTCGGTAAATTTATTATTTATAACCTTTTCAACTACTTCTCTGAGTTTTCCGGCGTTTTTATCCGGAAGCACTCTTGAAATTGCCTCAACGGAATCGGCTATCATAAGAATGGCCGTCACTTTTGTAGTCGGTTTTTGGCACGGATATCTGAAATCCTGTTCGTTGAGTTCTTTATTTTGTTCAAGCGCGCGGTTGTAAAAATACTGTATTATTGATGTTCCGTGATGTTCGTTGATCGCCTGAATAATTACGTCGTCAATATTATATTTTTTTGCAAGGGCGATACCGTCTTTTACGTGGGATATAAGAACAAGACCCGATAAAGACGGCGACAATTCGTCGTGCGGATTTTTTTTAGTATTTTGGTTTTCTATAAAATATTCTGGATTTTTTAATTTTCCTATATCGTGGTAATATGCGCATGCTCTTGCAAGAAGAGAATTATCTCCTATCGCGGTTGCGGCTTGTTCGGCAAGAGATGCCGTAAGAAGCGAGTGGTGATATGTTCCCGGCGCTTCTACCATCAGCCTTTTGAGAAGAATATTGTTAAAATCCACAAGTTCAATCAATTTTATGTTTGTGGTCCTTGAAAATAATGTTTCCATAACGGGCAGCGCGGCCAAAACGATCAAAACCGATAAAAATCCGCTCATTAAAGAAAACCATATGTTATATTTTACTTCTTCAAGCGAATATATGTTAAAAAGATATAAAACTATTACAAAAAGTATCATTGATAAAGATACTTTTATGCCTACTTTTACAAACTGTGATCTGTTCCTTATTTCTTTAAGACCTATAATCGAAGTAAGGCATCCGACAAGATGTATCATTGGTATTATGTTGCTGAAATTATTCGTTACGGATATAAAAACAGACATAACGAAAATATAAATAAAACTTACCCGCAGAGAAACCAAAATGCATAACATGATTGAAAATGCCGTCATGGGAAAAGCTATAGGAGACAGTGATTTGTCAAATATTTGGAACAATAAAAGAGACACGATTAATACAAAACTCGCCAGTATGGCGGTGTCCGTGTCTATCTTTGAAAACTTTATCTGTTTGCTTATGTAGAAAAGAATAAAAAAGAAAATAATAGACAATACAAAAAAAACGGCTATGCCGTTTTTTAAACTTATTCCTATTTGCATCAGCAGCATGAAATATAAAATCAAGTAAGTTATCGATAAAATAAATAATAAAGGAATTTTTAACTTACGGTTAAAAGAACTGTTTGAAGAAAGCCTGATACTGGGAACATTTTGATATTTTTCATCTAATCTTCTGACAAGAAATAACAGCCAGTTTTTTAGTTTTAATTTCATCCAGTCGTTTAATTTGTTCACTGTTTACTTTGAATCCTCTTGTTTTAGAGTGTTTGCTTTCGTTATGATTTTTATTCCCAGTTCTTTCAATTGTTTCTCGGCAACAGGAGACGGAGCGTTTGACAGAGGACATATCGCTTTTTGAGTTTTTGGAAACGCGATAACTTCTCTTATGGACTCTTCTCCGACCAGTAATGCGCATAATCTGTCAAAGCCGATAGCAAGACCGCCGTGAGGAGGAGCTCCGTAAGTGAGAGCGTCAAGCAAAAATCCGAATTTTTCCTTTGCCGATTCTTGAGATATGTTTAAAAGGTCAAATACTTTTGCCTGCATTTCAGGTTTGTGTATTCTTATTGAGCCGCCGCCTAACTCTACTCCGTTTAATACGACGTCATAAGCTCTGGCTTTTGCTTTGCCGGCATCTTCAAATGTGAGTTTATCTTTGTCTTCCTCTTTGGCTGATGTAAACGGATGGTGTATAGCGGACCATCTTTTTTCGTCTTTATCCCATGAGAACATAGGGAAATCAACAACCCATAAAAAATTATATTTATTTTTATCTATGAGACCGAGTTCTTTACCCATTTTCAGTCTGAGAGCTCCCAGACCTTGCGCTACCGTTTCTTCTTCATCGGCAAGAAACACGAGCAAATCTCCTTCTTTTGCGTTAAATTTATTTATAATTGCCGTTATTTCTTCCGGTTTAAAAAATTTAACGATGTTGGATTCGGCGCCGCCGGATGTAACTTTCATCCATGCAAGACCTTTAGCACCGTATTCGGATACGAATTTTGTCAATCCGTCTATTTCTGATCTGGAAAATTTTGCTCCCGCGGGTATGCAAAGACCTCTTACGGCGCCGCCTTTGGCAACGGCTCCGCTGAATACTCCGAATCCGCAGTTTGCAAGTTCGGATGAAAAATCTTCTATAAACATTTCAAATCTTGTGTCGGGCTTGTCCGAACCGTATTTCAGCATTGCGGTATTATAAGGCATTTTTTCAAAAGGCGTTTTGATTTCAATATTTAAAGCCGATTTGAAAACTTTTGCCAGCATATTTTCAACAACCGACATAATATCAGTCTCTTCAATAAAAGACATTTCCATATCTATCTGCGTAAATTCAAGCTGTCTGTCGGCTCTTAAATCTTCATCTCTGAAACATCTGGCTACCTGATAATACTTGTCAAATCCGGCGACCATCAATATTTGTTTAAAAATCTGAGGAGACTGCGGAAGAGCGTAAAAACTTCCGTGCGACATTCTTGCCGGAACTAAAAAATCCCTGGCTCCTTCCGGCGTGGATTTTGTCAAGAAAGGAGTTTCAATTTCCAAAAAACCTTCGGAGTTTAAATAATTTCTTATTTCCTGCTGCATTTTATGCCTTATAATAAAGTTCTTCTGAAAAGAAGGCCTTCTTAAATCAAGATATCTGTATTTTAATCTTACTTCTTCCGAAGTTTCTTTATAATCGTCAACTTCAAGAGGAAGCGCCGGGCAAATATTTATTATTTCAAGTTTCTGCGCGACAATTTCAATTTTACCTGTAAACATATTGGGATTTATTGTTCCTTCCGGTCTGTTTCTGACTGAGCCTTTTACGGAAATAACGAATTCGCTTCTGAGTTTTTCGGCTCCGGAAAAAATTTCTTTATTTTCAGGCTGAAATACAATCTGAACGATCCCTTCTCTGTCTCTGAGATCAATAAAAATGACTCCGCCGTGATCTCTTCTTGAATGAACCCATCCGCTTACGGTAATTTCTTTGCCCAAAAAACTTTCATCAACTTTTCCGCAATAACAACTTCTTTTCATCATAGTCCTCGCTTATAGATTTAAACTACCGTGATTTTATCAAAAAAAAACAAATAATAACAGTATTCCGTTTGAAAATATTGATAAAAAACTTGAAATTTGATATAAAATCGCAATGAATAATAATTTAATTGCCGTTTATCCCGGCAGTTTTGACCCTCCTACAAACGGACACATTGATATAATAGCAAGAGCCTCCGTAATATTTCCGAAAGTTGTAGTCGCAATAACGCACAATCACAGCAAAGATCATCTTTTTTCTTTGGAAGAAAGAGTGGAAATGATGAAAGAATCAACGGGTTTTTTGAAAAATATACAAGTAGATTCATTTTCGGGACTTTTAGTTAATTATCTTGATAAAATAGGCGGTTTTGTAGTTATAAGAGGGCTTCGGGCTTTATCGGATTTTGAATACGAGTTTCAGATGGCGCTGATGAACAGAACTCTAAATAAAAAAATTGAGACTGTTTTTCTTATGCCCGGTCAGGAATATACGTTTTTATCTTCAAGTATGGTAAGAGAAATCGCGATTCTTGACGGAGATTTTAAAAAGCTGGTTCCTTTGGCCGTATATAAAAAATTAAAAAATAAACAAAGGATATAAAAAGAATGAAAAACTACGATTTGAACGAACTTTTAGAGGAAATATGCGACAATTTGGCTTCCGATTTGCACATAGGCGTCGGTATTCCTCCCATGATGAGAGTTGACACGGTTATCCGTCCGATGGGAGAGACTGTTTTGACGAAAGAAATGGCGGAAGAAATAATTTATTCCGTATTGAGCAACGAACAGATTGAAAGATTTGAAAAACAGCATGAACTTGACGCGTCGTTTCCGGTAAAAAACGTCGGAAGAGTCAGGTTGAATGTTTTCAGGCAGAGAGGGTCAATAGGCGCCGCAATGAGATTTTTGCCCAATACCACTAAGACGTTTGAAGAGTTGGGGCTTCCGAAAATTATTTATGATATAGTTGATTTGCCTAAAGGATTGGTTTTAATTACCGGAGCGACAGGTTCGGGAAAAACCACGTCGCTTGCTTCAATGATAAATTATATAAACGAAAACAGAAACGGGCATATAATAACAATTGAAGACCCGATAGAATATCTGCATCAGCATAAAAACTGCATTGTTACCCAGAGAGAAGTCGGTTCAGATACGGAATCTTTTGCCGGCGCTTTAAAATATGTTTTAAGACAGGATCCCGACATAATACTTATCGGAGAAATGAGAGATTATGAAACAATGGCAGCGGCCGTAACTCTGGCCGAAACGGGACATCTTGTATTTGCAACTCTTCATACTATGGATGCAACGTCGTCAATAAACAGAATCATAGACTCTTTCCCGGCTCATCAGCAGCCGCAGATAAGGACGCAGCTTTCAATGACGTTAAAGGCCGTAATCTCACAGCAGCTTCTGCCTCATTTTACGGGAAAAGGAATGGTTCTTATTTCCGAAGTTCTTATTATTCATGACAGCGTTAAGAGTATAATCAGAGATTCAAAAATTGAACAAATTTATTCTGTTATACAAACAGGCAAACAGTGGGGAATGCATACAATGAACCAGTCTCTTTACGAGGCTGTTATCTCAAATAGAATTTCAAGAGACGTGGCATATAATTATTCCACTAAGAAAGAGGAATTAGAGAGATTGTTAACAAGTCTTGTCAGGGGGAGATAATTAAACAATGAATATGAAAAAGAATTCTTTTATTGTTGAAATATTGATAGGGATAGCCGTAGTTTTATTTCTTACCATGATTTTATATCCTAAATTTGTAAGTATAGTCAGAAAGTCGCATGAAGCCACAACCAGAGCCAATTTAACGGCTTTAAGAACGGCGATAGCCGTATACTACGGAGACAATAACGGTAATTTTCCTGAAAATCTTGCCGAAGCGTTAACAAAAGACGGGAAATATGTAAAATATATTCCCGATGTTTACTGTCCGCCTTATCACGATAAAAATAATCAGATTACAACCGAACCTACCGGAGATTCCGGCAAATGGGCGTATCAGACAAAAGACAGTGAAACGCGTCAGCAAGGGGAATTTTGGATTGATTGCAGCCATAAAGACACGAACGGAATTGTTTGGAGCGAATATTAATTTGGGGTATTTTCATGTTTGAAATTATATTTGAAATTATAATAGTTTTTTTATGCGGTTTGTTTTTCGGCAGTTTTGCCAATGTATGCATTTACAGAATGCCGAGAGAATTGTCAGTTATAAAACCAAGATCTCATTGTACAAAATGTAATAAACAAATCAGTTGGTATGATAATATTCCTGTTTTAAGTTATATTTTTTTAAAAGGCAAGTGCAGAGGCTGCGGTACAAAAATCGGAATAATTTATCCGGTTATAGAAATTATTTGCGCCGGTTTATTTTTATTGATGTATTATTTATTCGGTTTTTCTTATTTATTGCCGGTATTTTGCATATTTGCATTTTCTATGCTCGTAATAACCGCAATAGATTTTGAATTTCAGATTATACCCGATGAATTTTCATTATTGCTTGTTGTAGTCGGTTTTGGAACAAGCTTTTTAAATTATACTTTGGCTGATACGGTTTTACAAAGATTCATTCAGTCTTTTCTGGGCTTTATTGTGGGCGGCGGATCATTGTATATAATTGCCGTAGTCGGCAAGTGGGTATTGAAACAGGATGCTATGGGCGGCGGCGATATAAAACTTATGGCCGGAGTCGGCACATTTATAGGTTGGGAAAAAGTATTATTTGCCATATTTATAGCATCTTTGCTTGGAAGCATTGTCGGTTTTACGCTGATTTTATTTAAAAAAATCATGAGAAAAGAAGCAATAGCCTTCGGTCCTCATCTGGCGGTCGGCTCAATGCTGACTTTATTTTTACCGCCTCCGGCAGTTATACTTAATACAATCCTTATTTTTGAAGAACAATTGCTGTTTAAACTTTTTTTACGATAAAGATAAAATAGAGATAATAAATGCAAAAGTCTAATGAAGTCAATTTCAGTTTTGTGTTTTTTTTGTTGTCGCTGGTAATTATTCTTTCAATAGTATCCCGTTTTTCTTTTTTAATATCAGTTCAGGTTGCGATATTTTTAGTTTTTACCGCGTCGCTGTTGTTTTTAGTTAATAATTATGAATATAAAAACATTCATTATATTCTGCCGGCTTTGTTTCTGGCAGGTGCAGCCTGTCTGTCTTACATAAATGCCGATTATCAGGTAAATGTAAGGGATAATATTTTGGTTTTAGTTTCGGCCCTGGCGGCAGGTTTTCACGTTACGTTTCTTTCAATAGCCGTAAGAAAAAAATTATTTGTAGTTCCTGTTTTTGTGGGTTTATGGCTGTCAATGATAGTTCTTTCAAGGTTTATATCGGTTCCTCATGATTTTTTTTCGGGCAATGTTTCTTTTTATCAAGGCATGGCTTTAAACATTAATGTTATAGCCGGTTTTTTGCTTTTAGTGTACCCATTGCTTTTTTTGCTTATAAAAGACAGCGAAAAAACTATTTCAAAAGTATATATTGTTATGGCGGTAGTATTTTTGGCTGCAATATTTATTACAAAATCAAGAATAGCAATAGCTTTGTCGCTGTTTATAACATTGATTTTTTTATTTGAAGAAAGAAAAAAAAATTATGCAAAAATACTTATATTTTTGATTTTGTTGATTCTTGTAGGTGCGACGACATACGTTTCCGTATTAAAAAATTATAACGGAAACAGCATAGCGGAAAGAATAATCTGGTGGAAGACCGCATATTTAATTTTTAAAGAAAATATCTTTTTCGGAAACGGATTCGGCAATTTTTCCGTTTTATTCAGGACATTCAGACCTGAATTTGTTCTTAACACATTGTATGCTCATAATATTTTTATGCAAATTTTAGCCGATATTGGTATAATAGGCGTCGCATCATTTTCATGGCTTTTGTTTTCGTTTTACAAAAAAGTTTTATATGAGATAAAATACGGAGGCGATAAATTATATTATAAAGTTATATTTATAAGCATAACTTTTTTTTTGTTGCTCAATCTGATTGATTATGCTTTTTTTGTGCCTGCGAATATGCTGGTTTTTTTTGTTATTCTTTGCTCCGTTTTTTTTCCGGAGATAAAAAAGTTACCGAAAGAGAGAATAAATACGTATTTGATTACTTTGTTTTTTTTGGTTTTATTATTTTTTACGTTTAAACCCGTTATAGCTGACAGATATTATAAAAAAGGTCTTGATTTTTATCTTTCAAAACAGTATAAGTTTGCAATTAAAAACTTTGATGCGGCTGTAAAACTTGATAAAAAAAACCCCGAATATTATTATCAGCTTGCCAATGTTAATTTCGCCGTTTATGATTCAGACAGGGAAAACGGAAAGCAATATATTGAAAAAGCGATAGATTATACGAAACAGGCGGTAAATCTTTACAAAAGCAGCGCTCAGTTGAAGATGAGTCTGGCTTCGATGTATTGGATCGACGGAGATAAAGAAAATGCCGTTAAATACGTCAACGAAGCGCAAAAATATGATAAATTTAATTTTTATATAGAAGAACAGGCTGAAAAAATTAAAAATTCACTGTAAGGACAAAATTATTAGAAAACATACTTTAAAAATTATTCTGGGTGCGGTAGCAAGTTTTGTGCTTGTGTATCTCAGTGTTCGTAACGTTGATTTTAAACATTCATTTGAATTGATAAAAAATGCAAATTTGTATTGGATAACACTTGCAATGCTGATTTTTGTATCTTCATTTTTTGTTAGAACAATAAGGTGGTATTTTTTACTTTTGCCGTTAAAAAAAATAGGAGTTTTTAGAAGTTTCCATTTCCTTATTTTTGGTTTTTTTATGAATAATGTTCTTCCTCTGAGACTCGGAGAATTTGTACGCGCAAAAATTGCAGGAGAGAGACTGCAAATTTCCAGAAGCGGCGTTTTTGCAACCGTAGTTATTGAAAGACTTATAGATATAATTGTTTTTATTATTTGTTTTTTCTTGATAGCAATTTTTGTTGATATACCGCAATGGTTAAAAAATACATTTTTAATGTGTGCTTTGATTTTCGGTACAATAACAATAGTACTTTTTTTTATGTCAAAGAAAAAGGAAGAATTTTTAAGGTTAATATCAAAAATAAAATTATCTAAAAAAATACTGGATATTATAATGTCAATGTTTTCAAAATTTACAACAGGATTATGTTTTTTTGATAATTGGAGAGTCATACTGAAAGTTTTTATTCTTTCATTTTTTGTTTGGGTGGTTGAAGCGTATTCTTATATGCTCTTTTTTAAAGCGTTTGGAGTAGATATATCAGTAATGCAGGCTATTTTTGTAATAGTTGTAATCGGAGTTGGAGTAATAATTCCTACGGCACCCGGTTATATAGGGGCTGTTGAATTTATGGGAGTAGTTGCATTGGGGGTTTTTGGAATAGAACAATCCGTTGCTTTTACATGCATTGCCTCACTCCATTTTGCGGATATGGTTGCCTTTTATGTTATGGGATTTATAGGGATAGCCAAAGAAAAAGTTTCTTTTTATGATTTGTTTAAGTTTGCGACAATAGAAGAAAATAATTCAGAGGTTAAAAATGAAAAGTAAAGTTATAGTGGTAATGCCGGCTTATAATGCCTCAAAAACATTGAAACAAACGATAGACGCAATACCGGTAGGTTCTTTCAGCGATATTCTGCTTGTTGACGATAATTCAAAAGACGATACCGTTGAAAAAGCCAAAGAATTGGGATTAAAAGTCATAAAACACGATAAAAATATGGGATACGGCGGGAATCAAAAAACTTGTTACAGAACGGCTTTGGAAATGGGTGCCGATATAGTAGTTATGCTTCATCCAGATTATCAATACGATCCGAGACTTGTTCCGTTTTTGGCCGGACTTATAGAAAACGATATATGCGACGTTATGATGGCCAACAGAATCAGAACAAGAAAAGAAGCTTTAAAAGGCGGTATGCCTTTTTATAAATATTTTTTTAACAGATGTCTTACGATAACAGAAAATATAATTTTAGGGCTTAATCTGGGAGAATATCACACGGGTTACAGAGCTTTTTCAAGGAAAGTTTTGGAAACTATAGATTTTGAAAAAAATTCCGATGATTTTGTTTTTGACCAGCATATAATAGTGCAGATCGCCGTAGCGGGTTTCAGAATAGGAGAAATTCCGGTCGCCGCAAAATATTTTGACGAAGCCTCTTCAATAAATTTCATAAGAAGCGTTGAATATGGTCTCGGTATTTTGGCGGTTTTGGCTAAATATATATTGTTTAAATTAAAACTTAAAAATTTTGAAATGTTTAATATAACAAATAAGGAGATTGAAAAATGACGTACAAAATTACTCTGGTACCGGGTGACGGAACAGGACCCGAACTGGCCGAGGTTACGGCAAAAGTCGTTGAAGCCACAGGCGTAAAAATTGAATGGGAAATAGCGCATGCGGGCGTTGATATAATGGAAAAAGAAGGAACTCCTCTTCCCGAAAGCACATTAAAATCAATAGCAAAAAATAAAGTTGCGTTAAAAGGCCCTATAACGACTCCGATAGGCACCGGGTTTCGTTCGGTCAACGTAGCAATAAGAAAAGAACTTGATTTGTATTCATGTTTGAGACCTTGTAAAACGTATCCCGGGGTAAAATCAAAATACAGCGATATTGATTTGGTCGTAGTCAGAGAAAATACAGAGGATTTATACGCCGGCGTTGAATATCCCGAAAATTCAGAAGAAGCAAACAAAATAATAGATATTTCAAAAGGCAAAATAAGAAAAGAATCCGCTATTTCAATAAAACCGATGTCTGTTTTCGGCTGTGAGAGAATAGTGAGATTTGCGTTTGACCACGCGGTTAAACACAACAGAAAAAAAGTTACCGCAGTTACGAAAGCCAATATTATGAAATGTACCGACGGACTTTTTTATAAAGTCGCAAGAGAAGTCGCAAAAGAATTTGAAGGCAAAGTTGAATATGAAGAAAGGCTTATAGACAATATGTGTATGCAGCTCGTTCAAAAACCCGAATTATACGACGTTATAGTTTTGCCTAATCTTTACGGAGACATATTGTCCGATTTATGCGCCGGTCTTGTCGGAGGGCTCGGCGTAGCTCCGGGCGCAAATCACGGCAAAGACTGCGCCGTATTTGAAGCTGTTCACGGCTCGGCGCCTAAATATAAAGGGCTTAATAAGGTTAATCCTACGGCTCTTATTCTTTCGGCTAAACTGATGCTTGAATATATAGGAGAAACCGAAGCGGCAAAAAGGCTTGAAAAAGCCGTTTCCGAAGTTATATCGGAGAAAAAACAGGTTACTTATGATCTCGGCGGAAATGCCGGCACAAAAGAAATGGGTCAGGCTATAATTAATAAACTTAAATAAGAGATAAAAATGGAAAAAACGCTTGTAATAATAAAACCTGACGCGGTAGGTAAAAAAGCAGTCGGCAATATAATAAAGGCTTTTGATGATTTTGGTTTAAAATTGGCCGCCTTGAAAATGATAAAACCCTCAAGAAACGTAATAGAGCAGTTCTATTCAATACATAAAGAAAAACCGTTTTTTCAGCCGTTGGTTGAATTTATGGATTGCGCTCCGATAGTAGTTTGCGTGTGGGAATCGGAAAATGCGGTTTCAAAAGTGAGAAATTTTATAGGCGCAACGGACTCGCAGAAAGCCGAAAAAGGCACAATAAGAAATTTATTCGGAACAAATAACAGAAAAAATGCGGTTCATGCCTCGGATTCTTTGGAAAATGCCGAAAGAGAAATTTCTTTTTTCTTTAAACCCGAAGAAATTTTGAATTATAATTATGACGCTTGGATAAGCAAATAACGGTCTTTTTAATGTTAGGATAATTTAATTAATAAAATATAAAGGATAAAACAATGAAAGTTCTAGTTGTCAATTGCGGTTCATCATCTGTGAAGTATGCTTTATTTTCAATGACGCACGAAAAAAAAATTGCCTGCGGCCTGGTGGAGTGTATAGGCCTTCCTGAAGCTTATTTTAAAAGGCAGTCGGTCGGACATGAGGAAGAAAAAACTTTATGTAAAGTTTCAAACCATTTTGAAGCAGTTGAATTGATAATAAACCATCTTCTTGACCCTGAAAAAGGAAGCATAAAAAATGTGGACGAAATATATGCCATAGGGCACAGAATAGTTCACGGAGGAGATAAATTTTCCGACTCGGTTCTTGTTGATGAAAACGTTAAAGCCGGTCTTAAAGAATGTTTTTCAATAGCTCCTCTGCATACGCCGCATCATTATGCCGGTATTGAAGCGGTTGAAAAAATGCTTCCGGGCATACCTTCCATATTGGTGTTTGATACCGCATTCCACCAAACTATGCCGGATTATGCTTATATGTATGCCGTTCCTTACGAATATTATAAAAGAGATCACGTAAGAAGATACGGAATGCACGGCACTTCTCATAAATATGTAATGCAGAGAGCCGCGGCGATGCTTGGAAAAAATCCTGAAGATATAAATTTGATTACATGTCATTTAGGCAACGGAAGCAGTATTACCGCGATAAAAAACGGTAAAGTTATAGATACTTCTATGGGTTTTACGCCTCTTGCGGGGCTTGTTATGGGAACAAGATGCGGAGATATTGATCCTGCGGTCTTGGTGCATATAATGGCTGAAAATCCGAAAATAACATCAGACGAAATGAATAATCTTTTAAATAAACAAAGCGGTCTTTTTGGAATTTCCGGTTTATCCGGTGATATGAGAACAATAGTTAAGGCGATACAGGCCGGCAATAAAAGAGCAAAATTGGCGTTTGACATGCTTTGCTACAGCGCCAAAAAATATATTTGCATGTATTACGGTGTTCTTAACGGCATAGACGGTATAGCGTTTACGGCCGGAATAGGCGAAAACGTACCGAGCGTAAGAGAAAAAGCTTGTGAAAATTTACAAAATCTGAATATTGAACTTGACACTGATAAAAACAATACTCCGAGCCAGGAAGAGAGATTTATATCTTCGGATAATTCAAAAGTTAAAATTATGGTAATTCCCACAAATGAAGAACTTATGATTGCAAGAGAAACAATAAAAGTGCTTGCAAATCATTAAACAAATTGTGAAATATTTGTAAAATCCGGCATATTGTTTGACAAAAAAAATGTAATTTATTAGACTCTATACTAGTTAAGAGTCGGAAGTTTTTGCAGTAAAATAAAAAGGGAGGAAGTAGAAGATGAAGAAATTTTTTTCTTTGGTGTTGGTTTTGGGTTGTGTAGTATTGTTCAGCCAAATTGCATCAGCTGCTATTAAGGGAACATATACTGCTGAAGTAAACGTAACCGGTAGTTTTTCATTCTCGGCTGCACTAGTTGATGCAACCACTAAGGCAACAGGTCCGAGTACAATCACATGGTCGGATTACAGTGGTGCTTATGCAAGCGTAGATAATTGGAAAAATGCAGCTGTAGCAATTAAGGCTACTGTTACAAACCAAAAAGCAGGTGTAACCGTTCAGTTGTATCAGAACAATAAGAGCAGTAATACTGCTGGTTATGAAAACACAATCGGATTTGATGAAACAGGTTCAGGAGACATGGTATATGGCGGTTTGATAAGACAAAATTCATCTGGAGCACAGAGATTTGTAATGGGTATGAAAATTTCCACAACAACTGTCAACCCGACTGTAGCGCCTAATTATAGCGATACCACAACCGGTTTCTTTCTGAAAGATAAGAGCGACTATAATTTCGCGACCGTTTCGCACTACTATACAATACTTACAGATCAAGGAGTTTTAATGGGTATTAATGCGAGTTCACAGCCTGAATTTGCATTATTTGCATCAGGAGATTTTTATATTCACTTTGGTGCAAATTTTAGAGATGCTGTTGCAGGAAACTATGCAACGCAAAGTATAACACTGGAGTCGTTTAACGAATAATGCGGAAAATCTTTGCAGGGTTAAGTCTATTATTGTTTGGCAGTGTTGTTTACGCGGGACTGGGAGTTGACCCTTCAAAGTTTGAAATTGTGATGCCTGCAGAAGAAGTTTATGAGGCATCAATAGATGTAACAAGTACTTATGATACTGTTGTTTCCGCAAAAGTTTCCACAAAAGACTGGAGAAACTACAGCGGGAACAACGGTATCACTGTAAAAGATTGGCTTACGGTTGATACAGATAAAATTGAACTTTCTCCGGACAAACCAGGTAAAGTTAATTTTAAAGTAGCGCCTAAAGAAACAATGACCGGATCTTTGTCAGGAATGCTGTCGTTTTCAGTTCAGAGAGAAGGAGAGTCTTTGAACGTTATGATAAGCGTGCCGGTTTATCTTGTTATTAAGGGAACAGAAAAACCGGATATAAAACTTGATAATTTAAAAATATTTCAAAGCAGCGCAAGCGCCGTTGGTTTTGACATAAGTCTTGAAAATTTTGGGAATGTGCATGTTCGTCCGCAGGGTATGCAGATGAATATTCTTAATAAAAAGAAACAATTAATTCAGAGTGCTAGTTTAGGAGAAACGGTTCCGGTATATACAGGCTCAAAGAGAAATTACAAAACGCAGTTCAGCAGTATTTTACCGAAAGGGAAGTATTTTGCAGAGATACGTTTAAAATCTTTTGACAAAGAGTTTGTTTTTTTGAAAAAATTTAAAATTTTAAAAGACGGCAGCGTTAAAATTTAAAAGATTGTTGTTTGTTAAGTTGTTTTGAATAGAAACATTTTGATTGACTACAATTTATTTTTTAGGGATAGAATGAAAATACAAAAGATATTATCAATAATTAGTATGTTCATTGTAGGAATTATTGTAGTTCCTTCCGTTTTTTCATCAAATATAGGCAGAAATGTCTATGGTATTTTATCTGAAACTTATAACGGTACAAAATACGGTATGCCTGCAACTGATGCTGATGCTGTTTCTATGGATGTTTGGAACGGTTTTGCCGTAACAGAAAGAACAGATTCTCCTTTTCCGGAGGGCAGTAAATATAATAGGTTTACAATCAACAATACGTCTTGGGCAGGTTCCGGTTTTGCTTGCACAAATACAGCCGGTTATAAGGACATGTCATCTTATTATGACGGGTATTTAAAATTTTATGCGCGTTCAAGTAACTCTGCCGTCGCAAGTTACCAGTTTGGTATAAAAATCGGCGCAGGAACAGAAGTATGGCTTAACTTAAGCAGTTACGGTTTTTCTGCCAATGGAAGTTGGCATGAAATTACAGTTCCTCTTAATACAACGACAAATGCAAACTTAACTTCGGTAAATCTGGCTAATATTACACAATTATTTATGTTGAGAAATAATACTGCGCCTCTTACTCTTGGTGATTCAATTGATATTGACAACATAGTCTGGGTAAAAAGTACCGCAGGTACTTTTGCTGCCGGTTTAAAAAAAATATCTAACGATGTATCGGTTACGACTATAACTTGGAATAACGGAAGCAATGTAAGCACTAATGCCGGTTGGGTAGCATCAGACCAATATATTGAATTGGATTTGGATATGTATGTAACAAATACGGTTTGGAATGTGAGAATCTATACTGAAAACGGTGCTATAAACAGAAACGGGTTGATGTCGCCGTCGTTAAATCACAAAATTCCCCTTTGTTGGAGAGCAAGTGATTTTAAACTTCCTTATTCAAATGGTTCAGATGTGAGGACTTTAACTATAGGCGAAATTGCTGTCAGCAGTGTTACGGCAAAATTATATGATGCAGGCGCAGTTCCAAATCCGAATGATGCCGATTATTGGTGCTGGTTTTGGATGATAGATAAAACTGAAAATCATACGGAGGACTATAATATCGTATGGGATAACAGAGGATTTCAGGGCGCTGAAAATGCCGGAGATTTTTACGGAATGAATCAGACTTTGGGAATATTTCCCAGAATATATCTGGGAGCAAAATTTTTAAACGTTGTAGGCGGGCAGACATACAGCGCAACTATAACGGCAGAGTTTGCTTATGAATAAAAAGATTAAAAATTCATTATTAATTTTAGCATTAGCCGTATTAACTCCTGTTTGTATGTTTGCGGCTATTTATACATATGATGCCGTCGTTACCATAGGAACGCCGACAATCACTATACTGCATACGGCGCCTGAACATGTTCCGCCTATAAATAAAGAAATGGTTGTCGTCGGTACCGTAACGTTTTCAGAGAGCGGAAATTTAAACAGCATGGATTTCACGTATACATTACAGGGCAGTTCGGCCGTTACAGAGTCTGTAACTAATATAGTGCCTATATCTGCTACGTCTTACAAATTTGTTAAAGCTATAGAAATAGAACAAACAAGCGGTAATATAAGTTATCTGTTTTCTGTATCGGGTCAGTTAAGCGGCATGTCGGTAAGTACGGCAACGGCATTATATGTGACTACCGTAACCGCAGTTGCATCTCAAAACGTTGATCCTGCAAATCCGGTTCCTGTTGTTCTAGAATCCGGAAATCAAACAGCCGGAAATACCTCCATAGTGTTTGTAAACGGTTCGTTTACCGGAGTTCAAAATATTATTATTACGCAGTTAGATCCGAATAATCCGCCGTCGTTTACAGGTACCGGTGTTGCAGGTAAAGCTTCCGAAACGGATTATTTCGTAGCTTTGTATTTAATAAGTCCTGAAGGATTGGAAATAAATCCTAAAGCTACGCTCACATTATATTACGGAAATGCTAATGTTTCAAGATTGTTTATGAAATACA
>Ga0302243_1000147_pt1 | contig 80211 bp, 77 predicted proteins | sample AAG_UR_Met_MG_FD_193514 | JGI IMG/M metagenome (GOLD analysis project Ga0302243, IMG submission 193514) | Enriched activated sludge microbial communities from anaerobic digester in WTTP, New Holstein, Wisconsin, United States - AAG_UR_Met | ecosystem: Engineered > Bioreactor > Anaerobic >... | reverse complement strand
ATGCCGTTCCCGCATCTCTGCCCATTCCATCTCTGTCCGCAACCCCTTGCCCCCGACCAGAATTGGACGGGAGGTGGTTAATTTTCAAGCGGCAGATCTGGTGAATTTTCATCCGGCACTAACAAATTCTGGATTTGAGGATTTTTCCACATCTTCTTTAAGATTTTTTCCCAGAGTACTGGTCCATTCACCATGGTTCATAGAATCACCAAATCAGGCTATTTCAGATATCGATATTGTTCAATATTTAAATTAGCTCCGGTTGCGTTGTTCATGTAAAGACAGTGAAATATCCATTAGGACGTAAATGATGCCTCTAAACATGATTTCCATGCGTTTATGAGGATATTACTTAACATGATTATTCGGAAAAACAAATTCATATATTTGGTTTAAATATTATTTATTTTATAAAAATAAAACAAAGTGGGTACCCCCACCCCCCCGGGGGGGGGGTGATAGGGTCCCATCTTGGCCCATGTACCTACCCCAAAGGGATGTTACAATTGATCTGTTTCAATTGTACCCCCATTTCTCTCTATCAGATTTTTTACTGAGACTTTGAGATTATCTGACAACCCCTTCTTCGGTTTACCTTTGAAGTATACCTTTAGATGGGTCTACTCAAAATTCATAGACATTTCCATGAATACGCTTGTACTCTTTTTAATTGGAATAGTGAAGGCCAAACAAACTTCTTCCGGACTTTTTGGTTCATCTCCCACCGGTTCCTCCGTTTTCGGGGTTGATTCTTCATTGCCATCATCCTCTGGTGATCTTTCAATTTCGCCGCCCGCTGTTATATTTAGTTCAGGCAGTTGCGAAGGCAACAAGATTCCAGTGTTGTTATCGAAGATGATCATCGATGGCAGTTCTAATTCACTCGTTGTATGATCTGCAATAACTTTTTCGAATTCCCTTGCACTATTCACGCTGGTAAGAACAACGTTCCTATTTTTATCCAGTTGATTATTGATTGCCTTAGCCCGGACGGATTGATCAGCCGGACTTTTGTTGCTTTATCGCTTTGGAACACATTATCCCTTAGACTTAGAAGAGGCCAAGGCTTACCGCTGAAAACTGTTGGCCAGTTTTCCATTACCCGATGAGAAATGATTTGGGTGATTAGGTCATGCTGCTTAAGCCAATCTTCAACCACCATCGCTAATCCGTGTTGACTCATCGATCTATTTAGAAGACCCAATACATCCTTCTTCAAGTGATCCATCTGCTCGGGTGAGGTAGAGTTTTCGATAAGCGTTCCATACTTCATCCCTTAGTTCATCCAGGGTTTGTTTCGCTCTGAGTAGCAGTTCATCCCTGTCGTTTTCATCCAATTGATAGTTAGAAATGTTCCTACGGATGGCTTCGTAAGTGAGATGGTCCATGCTTTAGAATTGAGTGCGGGGGAAGGGATTCGAACCCTTGAACCACTAAGGACAGGATCTTAAGTCCTGCCAACACGAACGTAGTGAGTGTCCAGGATGATATTTATATGCTGCTGAGGACTTGTTTTGTTAGAGTTATTTTTATACATATATTAAAATACCAATCTTTATAATGGTATCAACTCGAGATTGCGTAAATGAAAATAACTGTTGGAACAGTAACTGGCGCCATTGTTGCTGTGCTCATTGGTATGGTCACCGATGAAATATTAAAAATTATTCTGACCCTCGGCATAATTGGTATATTGATTTTCTCGTTATTCTACCTCAATGAATACTGGCAGATATCGGCTGGTGGATTGATTTTCATTGTTATTTGGATCCTATCATTATTCGTCGATCCTGTATTACAAATTGAGCTACTGGCCGGACTATTGATTTTTACTGCCGTTATTGAATCGATTTGGGTTGGATTAATGACGACGATTGTTGAAAGGATAACGGGGGGGTTTTGAAGCATTAATTGGTTTTATCTTCGACCGATAGAAATGTAGAATAATCACAATCTTCCATTCGCAAACGGGTATTTTCCATATTCATTCTTAAACACTCTCAATAATCGCTTTTCCTCTTGTTCTGGTTTCAAATCAATCTTTGAATCCTTCGGCCAGATCATCCATCGAAGACGCAATTTACGACTTTCCTCTATTTGCCAAATCAGGCAACCACCTACATGTCCGATAGCCTTCCCTTGACCGAATTTCATGTATTCATCGATTCGTTCATACAATGTTCTATTAGTCTGACCAATGTAGAGGATATCTGAATCGTCAACCCATCTTGAATTCAATTCCGAAATCGAAACGTTTGGATCTTTTCCTTTGAAAAATCCACCCGTTCCAATCTCCAGGAACGATGGACGCCCTACCCCTTCATAATAGACAAAATAAAGTCCTTTGTTGGTTCTACTCACACCAGCCACATCTAAACCACCTTCTTTCATGAGATCGCCGATTAAGGCCTCTCCATCAAAAACGCTAGGATTGATCTTCATATCATCATTCAACCGAAGCATGCCATGTTTTCTGAAATCAATGTCGTTGAACATAAATTTATGGCCTTGTTGCAAAATTTAACCTGACACTCTGCCAACGCCAAATAATTGAATTCTGAGTATTTTATATTGTTACCAATATTGATTACTAAATATTTATGTGTGGTCCAATCCATTCGCCAGCTGTTCAAGGAAGGTGACTGGATTGGTTGCCACAGTCGTAGAAATAACATCCGACATATTCAAGTTTGACGGTCAATCGCGCCTCGACACCTTCAGCATCGACCTCGGTCGATGCTCCGAGGACGAGGCGCGCCGGTTGCAGATGGCTATGGAAGCTATCCGTTTGAACGTTGATTCGTTCCCTTTCTGGCAGCGAAGGAAGAGGGTCGGCCGACCCTCTTCCAATGAACGGACGATCATGATAGGTTCCCTAATCCAGCAGCTATTCCGTACGACCTTCCGCGATGCGGAAGGTCTGTTGCGCATGCTGAGCTGGTACTTCCGTATAGACCGCGTACCGGACCATTCCGTGCTCTGCCGGGCGATGTCCAGCCGACGCTGGACATCGTTGCTGGAAAGGTTCTTCTTGTTCTTCATGGAGCGTCTGCCGAAAAGAAACGTAATCGTCGCGACCGATGCGACCGGCTATTCCGGTCGCAAGCGCGGATGGCGCGAGACGCCATACGCGCACCGTCCGAACGAGGACTGGGTTAAGACGCACGCCGCCATTGAGGTAGACCGCTTCCTCGTCCTGAGCTACGAATTGACCGCCTCGAACGTGCATGAGAGACAGATGTTCTCGGGTGTCTGGGAACGATTAGCGAAGAACGTCGCCCCAACTCGCAGCCTGGCTGATTCGGCCTACCACGGCGAGGCCTGCCTCGCCGCGGCCAGGCTGCACGGGGCGACGCCGCTGCATAAGATCAAGAAGAACGCCAGGGGCTTGATGGAGCATCGGGTCAACTACAACAAGCTAGTCTTCTTCGCCAAGCAGTTCCAGCAGCGCTTCGCCGCCCTGACGGCGAAGCGCGATCATGCTGAAACGGTGTTCAGTATGATCGGCAATCTGTTCGGTCATCGCATACGATGCCGGAATATTGACGCAAGGCAAAACGAGGTTCGTTGCAAGCTCATCATGTTCAACCTGCATCAGCTGGCAGTGACCGGGCGAGCCGGGTCACTGTGATTTTGCAACAAGGCCTACGGCCATGATGACCTTCCGTCCTCGTGCGGTTCTGAATCTGAAAAGGTTAATTATTAAGCGGGTTTGTTGTATAATTCACTTCGCTGGAGTTTCATAAAAAATGAAGGATCCGAAGGCAACGGCGCTTTAGCCAGAACTTTTAGAATTGAGTGCGGGGGAAGGGATTCGAACCCTTGAACCACTAAGGACAGGATCTTAAGTCCTGCGCCGTTGGCCAAGCTTGGCTACCCCCGCGCGCCTCGGCCATGGTCGATACAGCATAATAAGTTTGTCAAAGGGACGGGGAGAAGGTCCCGGGCACCTTCAGCGAACGCCCCTGGTCCATAATATCCAGGAACGCGTCATCGAGGAACGTGAAAGGCGCCATGCACGCCGTTCAGCCTTCGAACGAATGGCGATGGGGCGAACATCATGCTCCCCCGGCAAAGCTAAGGCGCCGCCCGCCCTCCCGCCCTTCAGCGAGGGACCTAGGTTATTGGTGACGCTCACATCACCTTGCAGGAATCGCCGTGACAGGCGAAGAGCACCGGCCCCAGCCTCTCGTCCAGGATGTCCTCCAGCGTGGGTTTGCCTATCTCCTCCAGCTCGTAGCGCACGCGGACGATGGGCTTGTTGACCGTCATCACCCTCCGGAGGTCGACGGGCGTTCCCGCCACCACGACGTCGCACTCGGCCCTGTTGATCGTCTCCTCCATGTCCCTGATCTGCTCGTCCGTGTAGCCCATGGCCGGGAGGATCGGTCCCAGGTGTCGGTAGGTGGTGTAAAGTTCCTTTATGGAACCGACCGCGTACGGCCTCGGGTCCACTATGTCCAGGGCGCCATTGTCCTCCGCCGCGATCGTCCCGGCGCCGAAGGCCATCTCCCCGTGGGTGAGCGTGGGGCCGTCCTCCACGACCAGGGCCCGCTTCCCCCGTACCATCGCCGGGTCGTCGATCTTGATGGGCGAGGCGGCCTCGATGACCAGCGCCCTGGGATTGTATCTCAGCACGTTCTCCTTGACCTTGAGGATGTTCCGGCGGTCCGCGGTCTGCACCTTGTTGATGATCACGACATCCGCCAGGCGCAGGTTCACCTCGCCTGGGTGATACGCGATCTCGTGGCCGGCACGGTGCGGGTCCGCCATCACTATGTGCAGGTTGCTCTCGAAGAACGGCAGGTCGTTGTTCCCCCCGTCCCAGACGATGACGTCCGCCTCCTTCTCCGCCTCCCGCAGGATGCGCTCGTAGTCCACGCCCGCGTACACAACGATGCCGTTGTCGAGCAGCGGCTCGTACTCCTCCCTCTCCTCAATGGTGCAATCGAACCTGTCGAGGTCGGCGTGCTCGCCGAAGCGCTGCACCACCTGTTTTGTCAGGTCACCGTAGGGCATGGGATGGCGCACCGCGACCACCTTCAGGCCGCGCCCGTGCAGGATGCGACACAGCTTTCTGGTGGTTTGGGACTTGCCCGCCCCGGTGCGCACCGCGCAGACGGAGATGACGGGCTTATTGCTGCGGAGGGTTATCGCGCTGTTGCCCATGAGCCTGAAGTCCGCCCCGAGGGAAAGCACCAGCGAGGCCTTGTGCATGAGCTCGGTGTGCGCTATGTCGCTGTAGGCGAACACCACTTGGTCCACCTTGTGCCTGCGGATGATCGCTGGAAGGTCGTCCTCCGCCAGGATCGGGATGCCGGAAGGATACAGCGCCCCCGCTAGGGTAGATGGGTAGCATCGCCCCTCAATGTTCGGGATCTGGGCGGCGGTGAAGGCGACCACGTCGTATCTGTCGTTGTCACGAAAATAGGTGTTGAAGTTATGGAAGTCGCGCCCCGCCGCGCCCATGATCACTACCTTCGTCCTCTTCATGTTCTGGAACCTTTACCCGAATCGATACCGCCTCTATTACAGTTTTCCGGGGAAGGCATTTTCAATGGGGCGGACCTCGATCGCGGTCTTTTCCAATGCCCGCAGCGCCTGGTTCTCGATCCGGAAGGGGAACCGGCCGAACAGCAGGGTGTCCAGGGGTCCCCACATGGCCACCCAGGCCACGATGAACAGCCCCTCACTGAGCACCTGCGCCCACACCGAGGGGATGCCCGGAATGATCTCGGTGCCGAAAAGGGCGCCCAGGCCCACCGAGCCTATCAGGAATATCATGGCATAGGGGATCATCAGGAGGCCCCGGCGGCGGATCGCGGCCATGGCGTTCTCGTTGTCCCTGATCTTCGTGGCGGTGAATCGGTCCAGGGCCGCCTCGCACTCCTTGGATAGTCCTGGGGTGATCTTCTCCTTGGGCATCAGGAGCACCAGCCTGTGCCTCTTATTGATGAGGCCCTTCTCATGGCGGAATTGCTCAAGGAGCCGATCGACCACCGATTCGCCCATGTACACATAGGAGAGCTTGGAGAAGATGTCCCTGGGAGGGGCCATGAGCAAGTAGCTGATGTCCTGGATCTCCACGTAGAACGTCTCCGTCCCGTCCTTCTCGATGACGATTCGCTCCCCTTCCATGTCCCTTCCGCATCGCGTTCCGAAATAATGATGTTGCGGTCCCTTCGGCCGCCGGGCATAGCAAAGCTTTGAGTACGCACGTTCCGATTCAATCCGGATGGCCTACCGCATCCCCTCGGCCAAGGTCCTTGAGGACTCGATAAGAAAGGTCATCCGGGAGCAGCAGAGCATCCCTTCCCAGCGTCGCTTCGCCGAACTTGTTCTGGAGGACCTTCACAGGAAGAGCCCCGAATACAAGGTGGGGGAGGTGCGCCTTAGGAGGATGGCCCTGCACCGCAACCTGGCCCGGGTGACCATAGCCTATCGGGAAACGAAGGAGCCCAGCCGCAAGGGGCGCTGCCCCGTCTGCTCCTCGCCCACAGAGGAACTGCACAACCTCACCCTTGACGATAAGCGGGTGGAGCTGGGGTTCAAGTGCACCAAATGCCCCTACTGGACCGGGCCGAGGAAAAGGGTGCCTGTGCGATATACCTTCACTATGCTCGGCTCCATCGTCCCTCCGGCCAAGAAGAAGGGGCGGTACTCCCAATGGAAGTTCGCGTAGGCCTGGGGGAGCTTTCACGATGCCGTGGGAAGTGCTTGCGCTCACATTGCTGCCCGGCCCTGACAGTTGATGCCGCGCCCCGGGGCGGACCTGCCCTTTGCCGGGATGGACTGGGCATGAGGAAGGCCGGGACATGCCGGGTTAGTCCCTGCGGGCCGAGGGGATACCATAATAATCCCTCCAAGGACCTGGGTTCCGGCCTACTGTAGCAATCCGCGGGCCTCCCCCTCGCTCAGCCTGAGCATCCTGGCCGCCCGCAGGCGCGGGACCATGACCTTCCAGTGGGGCTCCGCTTCGAACGCCCGGCGGAAGAGGGGGACCGCCTCCTCGAAGCGCTTGTTATTGGCCAAGCCGACCGCGTGCCAGAAGACCACCTCTGCGTTCCCCGGGAGCATGGCCTCTGCCTTTGCATAATGGCGCAGCGCCTCCTCCATCCTCCCCTTTCCCATGGCTACGTCCCCGGCGTCCATGCTCTCATAGGCCCTGTGGACCCCGAGCAGGCGGCGGAGCTCCTGCAGGGGCTCGGGATGGTCGTCCACCCTCAGGTCGACCAGCCGGTCCTTCCACACCATGCCTGTGCTCTCCCCCCTCACCACCACCAGCGCCGCGCTCTGCCTCCCTCTGGCATCTCCACCCTCCCCCTCCGCCGCATCCAAGGCAGCCAGCATCCGCTCCGCCAGGGGCCCCTCCGCCCTGCGGAAGGCCGAGGCCATCGCGCCCCAGACCGTGTCCCGGAGCATCATGTTGGCCTGCACCGAGAGGTCCCTTTCGCTCGCGTGCCCGGCGCAGGCCACGCACCTCCTTCCGGTGTACGCATATGATTCGCCCTCCGCGTCGATGAGCGCCAGCTGCCTGTGCTCCCCGCCCTCGTCCTCCCCGACCATCCTTTCCACCGCCTCGCGCGGGGGGACCCCCTTGGACATAAGCTCCAGCCCCTGGGGCCCGAAGGCCGGGTTGGTGAGGGCCTGGGTCACCACGGCGCCCACGCCCGCCTGCGCCCAGGGGACGACGGCGCCGACCGCGAACCAGTGCGATTGGACGGCTGCGCCGATCTCCCCCGTCGTCCGGTCCCGGGCGATGATGGAGTAGGTGTGAGCGAACGGGGCGCCCCTGAGAGGTGCGGAGGAGGAAGCGAACGCGGCCATGGGCCTTGGATGCGGCTGTCAGGAATTAAGGATTGGGGGCGGGGAACGCCCCTTCCAATATGGAACGGACGACCCCGTGCGATGTGTGCCGCTCGAATGAGGGGGCTCAGTCGCACCCCTCGAACTGGCTGTTGTAGAGGTCGCTGTAGAACCCCCCATGCCTTAGAAGGTCCTCGTGCCTCCCGCTCTCCACGATGCTCCCATCCCTCATGACCAGGATGAGGTCGGCGTCCTTGATGGTCGAGAGGCGGTGGGCGATGACGAAGGACGTCCGCCCGAGCGTGAGCTCGTCCATCGCCCTCTGGATCAACTTCTCCGTCCTTGTGTCCACGGAGCTGGTGGCCTCGTCCAGGATCAGGAGGGGCGCGTTCTGGACCGCCGCGCGGGCGATGGTCAGCTGCTGCCTCTGCCCCACGGAGATCTTCGATTCGTCGTCCAGGAGGGTGTCGTAGCCCTCCGGGAGGGTGCTGATGAAATGGTGGATGCCCACGGCCTTGCAGGCGCGCACGACCTCCTCGTCGGGGACGCCCTCCTTGCAGTAGACGATGTTCTCCCTGATGGTGCCCTGGAAGAGCCAGGTGTCCTGAAGCACCATGCAGAACAGCTCGTGCACGTTCCTCCGGGTGAGCTCCTTGGTCGAGACGCCGTCAATCAGGATGTCGCCCGAATTCACCTCGTAGAACCGCATCAGCAGGTTGACGATGGTCGTCTTCCCGGCCCCGGTCGGGCCGACTATGGCCACCTTCTGCCCCGCCCTCACCTTCACGGAGAAGTCGTGGATGACCTCCCTTTCGGGGGTGTACCCGAAGGACACGTTCCTGAACTCCACGTCCCCCTTCACGTCCTTGAGGACCAGTACCTTGTGGTCCTCGCCCTCCAGCTCCGGCTCGTCGAGGAACTCGAACACGCGCTCAGCGGCCGCGGCGACGGACTGCAGGCTGGTCATCGCCTGCCCCAGCTGCGAGAGGGGCTGGGTGAAGAGGCGCACGTACACCATGAATGCCACGATCGTCCCGATGGTGATCGCCCCGTCCAGGACCCGCACCGCGCCGACGATGCACACGGCCACGTACCCCAGGTTGCCGATGAACCCCATGATGGGCATCATCATGCCCGAGAGGAACAGCGACCGGAACGCGCTGTCGAAGAGCGTGTCGTTCATCGAATCGAACTCCCTCTGCGCGGTCGCCTCGCCGTTGTACGCCTTGACGATCACTTGCCCCGTGTACGTCTCCTCCACATATCCGTTCAGCCTGCCGAGGTGGAGCTGCTGGCGTTCGAAGTACTTTTGCGATTTGGACATTATTATGGCTATGAGCGCGAACCCTGCCAGCGCAGAGAGGACGGCGGCCGCGGTCATGACCACGTCCGTGAGGAGCATCATCACCAAGGCGCCGATCAGGAGCGCCGTGGCGCTCATCAGCGTCCCGATGCTCTGGTTCATCGATTGCCCGAGGGTGTCCACGTCGTTCGTCACCCGGCTCAGGACATCGCCGTAGCTAGTCCGGTCGAAGTACCTCAGCGGTAAGCGGTTGATCTTCCTCGAGATATCGGTGCGGAGGCGCTTCGACAGCCTCTGGACCACGGTGGTCACGATGTACCCCTGGCCATAGGTCATGACCGCCGACAGGATGTAGATCGTCGCTAGGAACATCCCGATCCCCGCGATCGCCTCCATGTCCATCGTCCCGGTCATCATCCCTTCGGCGATGAGATCGGTCATGGCCCGGAGCCTGTCCGGGCCGATGACGGTGAACACCGTCCCTATTACCACGAGCACGGAGGCGACGATGATCGCCGGGAGATATGGTCGCATGTAGGCGAGCATCCTGCGCCACGCCTCCCGGAAGCTCTTGGCCTTCTGCCCCGGGGGGCCGCGCCCTCTGCCCCCTCGTCCCCTAGGTGGATCGGGGGTCATCTTCTCAGGTCCTCCTCCGACAGCTGGGAATTGACTATCTCCCTGTACACGGGACATGTGTCAAGGAGCTCGCTGTGCCGGCCGATCCCCACCACCATTCCGCTGTCCAGGACCACGATCCGGTCGGCGTCCATTATCGTGCCGACCCTCTGGGCGACGATTATGCTCGTCACCCCGGCCGTCTCCTTCTTGAGGGCGCTCCGGAGCAGGCGGTCCGTCCTGTAGTCCAGGGCGGAGAAGGAATCATCGAAGATGTAGATCTCCGGCCTCCGGCAGACGGCCCTGGCGATAGAAAGGCGCTGCTTCTGCCCACCGGAGATGTTGGTCCCGCCCTGGGAGATCGAGGCCTCGTACCCCCCTTCCATCGCCTCCACGAAGTCCGCGGCCTGCGCGATCGCCACCGCCCTCTTGATATCCTCCAGCGTGCGTTCGGCCGCCGTGTCCCCGTAGGCGACGTTGGAGGCGACTGTGCCGGAGAACAGGACCGGCCTCTGCGGCACGTACCCGATTTTCCGGCGCAGCGCACGCTGCGTATAGTCGCGGACGTCCACGCCGTCCACGCGGATGCTCCCCTCGGTGACGTCATAAAGGCGCAGGATGAGGTTGACGATGGTGCTCTTCCCGCTCCCCGTGGAGCCGATGAACGCGATGGTCTCCCCCCTCCTCGCCGTGAAGCTGATGTCCCTCAGGACATAGTCGGCCGCCCCGGGATATTTGAAGCCGACCCTGTCGAAGACGATCTCGCCGGCGGCCGGCCCCTCCGGTTCGGCGACGGCCCCATCCTTTATCGACGGTTCGGTGTCGAGGACCTCCTCGATGCGCTTGGCGGCCACCATGGCCCGGGGCATGATGATGAACACGATCACGAGCATCATGAACCCCATGACGACCTGCATGGCATAGGCGAGGAACGTGACCATCTCCGAGAACCGCGCTATCTGCGCCCCTAGACCGACCGTGGCCTCGATGATGATCGCCCCAATCCAATAGATGGAGAGGGAGAGGAGGCTCATGACCGCCGACATCACGGGCATCATCAGGGCCATCGCCCGCCCTGCGAACAGGTTGTTGGCTGTGAGGTCCTCGTTGGCCCTCTCGAACTTCCTTTCCTGGTACTCCTCCGCGTTGAAGGCCCGGATGACGCGGATGCCCTTGAGCCCTTCCCTCATGTAGCGATTGACCTCGTCGGTGAGCCACTGGACCTTCTTGAAGCGGGGGACGACGAAGACCATCAGCACCGAGACGATCGCGATCATGACGGCGATGGCGACGGCGGTGGCAGTGGTCCATTGCCAGCTCTTTCCGGCGATCTTGAGGATCGCCCAGCCGGCGAGGATGGGCGCCTTGATGATCACCTGAAGCCCTATGGCGACCGCCATCTGCACCTGCGTGACATCGTTGGTCGCGCGGGTGATCAGGCTCGCGGTGGAGAACCTGTTGATCTCGCTCGCGGAGAACGCCTGCACCCTGCTGAACTCCAGGGATCGGATGCGCCTGGCCAGGGACGCCGCGATGTAGGCGGCCATGCAGCCGACGACCACCGCCGTGAGGAGGCTGCCAAGCGCGCAGGCGAGCATCGGCCATCCCTGGTCCATCACCTGGGCCACGGACCCGCCGGTCTGGATCAGGGTGGTGATAGAATACATATAGTCCGGGATCTCCAGGTCCAACCACACCTGGAGCGTGATGAGCGCCGCGCAGGCGCCCACCAGCGCCCATTCCTTGGGCTTCAGATATCTCAAGATCATCTTGCATCAACACCGTTCAATGGACCGGTCCCCTCGGACCCACCGGGGTTCAGAGGACGGGGCTCTCCGCTCAGCCCTCGCCCTCCTTTCCCAGCTCCCCCTCCAGCTCCTCGATCTGCACAGCCAGCATGGCCAGGTTGGCAAGCATGGCCTTCCGGACCTCGCGCAGCTCCTCCAACAGCACCTCGGGCGGCCTTTCCTCCGGGGGAATGAACTCCTCCACCTTGCCCTTCCGCCTTAGGTAGGCCCGGCCGATGATCTCCGTCGTCCGGGCCATGAAGAGCACCTGGGAGGTCATGCCGGCCAAGGTCTCGTCCAGCCAGGCCTGCCCCTCGGGGCTCAGGGCGTAGCGGTCCTTCCCCTCGATGCTCCGTACCGTTAGAAGCCCGTGCTCCTGCAGCCGGCGCAGGGCGGGGTACACGGCCCCCGTCTTCGGGACCCACACCCCGTCGTACTCCTCGCGCAGGAGCTTGATCAGCTCGTACCCGTACATCGGCCTCTCCGCCAGCTCGATCATCATGATCAGCTGCGAGGGGCTGATGCGGTTGCCCTTGTACATGTGCGGCTTGCCTACCATGGGGTACCTCTAGGTAGATGTCTACTAGGTAGAGCGGTACTACAGAACCCCTATTTCAATCCATCTGTTTTCCTGGAGGCATGTTTTAAATCGGGGGAGGCTTTTGGTTGAAGCATGGACCTGACCTTCGAGGAGATCCCCGAGGACCTTTGGGAGGACTGGGTGTGGCTCGTCTCCCCGGCCGGGCTCATGTGGGCGGTGGAGGAGGCCGCCCAGCCCCTGCTCAGTACACCGTACCTATTGACGCCCATCTACTCTGTCAACATGCCCAAGATGGTGCTGTTCCATATGGCCTGGAGCGGCAACGTCGACATGAACGGGGATGGGAAGATGCGGGCCGAGGGAATGCATCCCCCGGTACGAATGGACGCTGACATCGCCTTGAAGGGGCTGCTGTTCCTGCTCCGCAACTATCCGTTGGTCCTCCGCTGGAAGCTCGACCCTGAAAGGCTGGCATCGCTGGCTCCGAATGTCTGGGACGACGTCCTCGAGCCGCCCGAGGCCCTCTGGCACGTGCCCCAGGAGCTGGAGGGGAAGGCCATGGACCTGGAAAGCATTTCCATCGAGTTCTTCAACCCCTTCGTGCCATCCCTGCGGTCCGCGAGGGTGCACCGCTCGCTCATCGGGGTCATCTCGCCCATGCGGAGCATCGCCCGGGCCACCGCCGCCCTCGTCCCGGGGGCGGAGAGCGACTGGAGGGAGGCGATGGCCATGGCCATCCAGGAGCTGGAGCGGCGGGGCCTCATCGAGGTGTTGGGCGCCGGGCTCTACCGGTTCACCGAACGGGGGGTCAGGATGACCGCCACAGAGCCACTGTCCGACTGCCTCTGCTGCCGCTGCCGGATCGAGGAGGTCGTGGAGTACGAGCTCGGCGGGGACGAGGACTGAGCGGCGGTGCTTTGGACACAGGCCCTGCGGGGATGCCCCGAGGCCCCTTGCGCGGGGGCCGCGGTCACAAGGAATATTTTGAGCCCTGAGAGGGTTCGAGTGCCAAGCTTTATCAGGCGACAGAATATTTGGCGCCTTGGTCAGCAGATGAAGCTTTGGGACTTCGGCAGGGTAAAGGACGGGAAGGTCAGGATAGGGGACAAGGTCCGCAGGCGCTTGGGCCTCGAGGACGGAAGCCAGGTCTATTCCACCCTCTTCAGGTACGAGCAGGACGGGGCCCGGGGGCATGAGATCGTCCTGTCCACGTTCGGCCCGGAGAACTACCGGGAGCTCTGCAACCTCACCTTCTACATGATCGACGCCCCAGGGGCCTGTGCCCAGGCAGCCAAGTTCCTGGCGGACCGCAACGTGGACATATTGAACTCGGTCTCGGTCAGCATGACATGCGGCATCTCCATGGTCTGGAGGATGCTGGTGGACCTCTCCTACTACGGGGACTCGACGCAGCTCATGGAGGATTTCGCGTCGGTGAGGCGGGCCAGCCCGGCCGCCCTCTCCAAGGTGGAGGGGCTGGAGGTCAGCCATTCCCACATCAGCGACCGCTACACCAAGGGCATGACCGGCCCGCAGTCCGGGCGCATCAAGGTCAAGCCGTTGCGCAAGGTGGCCCGCTCTCCCTCCCTCATCAAGGACGAGAGCTTCACCATCCCCAAGGACTACATGGAACAATTGGAGGGTGTGAGGGATGGCACCCCCGTCATGATGGTGGGGGACGTGGAGTCTTGGGTCCTCTCTATATCCTTTTTGCCGGAGGATTGCCGTCTCGCCGAGTTCTCCTTCGAGATCCCGGACAGGCCTGGCTCGATCTACAGGACCACGGACGCCCTCGCCGTCCAGGGCGTCAACCTCCTAGCGGTGCAGTCCAAGGTGCTGGTCTATGGGCAGAGGATGACACTGGACGTGGTGGCCGACCTGAAGGACGCGGGCGAGCTGGATAGGGTCATGGAGAAGGCGCTCGAGGCTTTGGGCGGGGAATACAGGCTCCGCTGCAAGGGGCCTGTGACCGTCTGAGGGCTGCCCGATGCTCATAGGCCGAAAGGTGCTGGTCAAGGACGAGGTGGGCTCCACCAACGACGTCGCCAAGGCCTTGGCCGTCGAGGGGGAGCCAGAGGGAACGGTGGTCACCGCCGCGAGGCAGACCTGCGGCCGGGGCCGGACCGGCCGGACGTGGGAGTCCCCGCGGGGCGGCCTCTATCTTTCCGTCATCCTGCGGCCGGAGCTGCCGGCCCCGGACCTCACCCTGCTCACGGTCCTCTCCTGCCTTCCGGTGGCCCAGGCCATAGAGGAGGTGTGCCGCATGGTGCCCAGCATCAAATGGCCGAACGACGTGAAGGTCGAAGGGAAGAAGGTCGCGGGCATCCTCGGGGAGGTCTGCTATCGCGGCGGGGAGCCGAGGTTCATGGTGCTGGGCATCGGCATCAACCTCAACACCGACCCGGCGGCGCTGACCGCGCCGGAGGCAGGCATCCTCGGGGAGATCTGCCAGAGGGACCTGGACACTGAGCGCTTCCTCAACGTCCTCTTGTTCAGGCTGGACGACATGTACGCCAGGTTCAGGAGGGGGGAGCGGGACCTGGACCTCTACGCGCGGTACTCCGAGTCCATCGGAAGGGACGTCGAGGTGCGCCTGGGGGACCAGCGGGTGAGGGGGAGGGGCATGCGCCTGGACGCCGACGGCGCCCTGGTGCTCCGCTCCGAGGACGGGATGATCTATCGGGCGACCTCGGTGCATGACGTCGTTCCCTTGGACCGGGGGCAGGTGAGGTTCGAAGGCGGGTAACGTTCATTAGCTATGAGCACGAATAGGAGAGGAACAGCATGGGCGAGGACATGATCAAGGAGCTCCGGGAGATGAAGAAGCGGTCCCGGGCGGGCGGCGGGGCGGAGAGGGTTGAGGCCCACCACAAACAGGGCAAGATGACGGCCCGCGAACGGGTGGACGCCCTCCTGGACCCGGGCTCGTTCTCCGAGCTGGACACGTTCGTTTCGCATCAGACGTACCACTTCGGCATGGACAAGCAGAAGATCCCTGGGGACGGGGTGGTGACCGGGCGCGGCACCATCGAGGGAAGGCAGGTGTTCGTCTACGCCCAGGACTTCACCGTCTTCGCCGGCTCCGTGGGACGGATGCACGCCACGAAGATCTGCAAGGTCATCGACCTGGCGGTGAAGACGGGCTGTCCGGTGATCGCCCTCTACGATTCCGGCGGGGCGAGGCTGCAGGAGGGGGTCGACTCCCTGGCCGGCTATGGCGAGGTCATGCTGCGCCACACGCTCGCCTCGGGCCTCATCCCCCAGATCGCCATGGTCATGGGCCCCTGCGCCGGTGCCGGCGCCTACGCCCCGATCCTCAGCGACTTCGTGTTCATGGTCAAGGACAAGTCCTTCATGTTCATGGTAGGCCCGGACGTCATCAAGGCCGTCCAGAACGAGACGGTGACCTTCGAGGAGCTCGGCGGGGCCAGCGTCCACGCCAGCCGCTCCGGGTCCGCGCATTTCGTGGCCAAGGACGACATGGACTGCATCAAGCAGGTCAGGAGGCTGCTGGCGTACCTGCCCAGCAACAACCTCGAGCAGCCGCCGAGGAGGGACATGGGCGATGACCCCGAGCGGCGGGAGGAGGCCCTGGACACCATCATCCCCGAGGACCCCACGAAGCCGTATGACATGAAGGAGGTCGTGCGCAGGATCGTGGACAGGGGCGAGGCTCTCGAGGTCCAGGAGCAGTACGCGCGCAACATGATCACCGCCTTCGCCCGGATGGACGGGAGGACGGTGGGCATCGTGGCGAACCAGCCCATGGCGTTGGCGGGAACGCTCGACGCCGGCTCCTCCCTCAAAGCCGCCCGCTTCGTGCGCTTCTGCGATTCGTTCAACATCCCCGTGGTCACCCTGGTGGACGTCCCGGGCTACCTGCCCAGCGTGGAGCAGGAGAACGCCTCCCTGCTGAGGGACGCGACCAAGCTGCTCTACGCGTACGCGGAGGCGACCGTCCCGAAGGTCACGCTCATCACCCGGAAGGCCATAGGGGGCGCGTACTGCGCCATGGGCTCCAAGGCCCTCCGCTCCGACGTGAACCTGGCGTGGCCGACCGCGGAGATCGCCATCGTGGGCCCGGAGGGGGCCATAAATATCGTGTTCAAGCAGGAGCTGATCATGGCCGATGACCCCCAGGAGAAGCGGGACGTGCTGATCTCGGAGTACCGGAAGCTGTACGCCTCGGCCTTCTTCTCCGCCGAGCGCGGGTATTTGGACGATATCATCGAACCGAACAGCACGCGTATGCGCGTGATCGAGGCGTTGAACATGCTCGACCGCAAGCGCGAGGCCCGTCCGGCCAAGAAGCACGGCAACATGCCGCTCTGAGGTGCCATCATGAGGATCAAGATCACGGACACCGTACTGAGGGACGCACACCAGTCCCTCCTGGCGACCAGGATGCGCACCGAGGACATGCTCCCGGCGGCGGCAATGCTGGACGAGGTCGGCTTCTGGTCGGTGGAGATGTGGGGGGGCGCGACGTTCGACACCTGCCTGCGCTTCCTGAGGGAGGACCCTTGGGAGCGCATCACCAAGCTGAAGAAGGAGATGCCCAACACCCCCTTCCAGATGCTGCTCCGCGGCCAGAACATCGTCGGCTACAGGCACTACCCGGACGACATCCTGGAGAAGTTCGTCAAGAACGCCTGCCGCCGGGGCATCGACGTCTTCCGCATCTTCGACGCGCTCAACGACCCGCGCAACATGCAGATGGCCATGCGCTCGGTCAAGAAGTACGGCGGGGTGGTGGAGGCAGCCATCTCCTATACCATCTCCCCGGTGCACACCATCGACGGGTATGTCGCCTTCGCCCGCAAGCTGCAGGAGATGGGAGCGGACACGCTCTGCATCAAGGACATGGCGGGGATGCTGGCGCCCATGGACGCCTACGAACTTGTCAAGCAGCTCCGGGAGGAGATCGGGCTGCCGGTGCATCTGCACTGCCATGCCACCTCCGGCATGGTCATGGCCACATACATGAAGGGGATAGAGGCGGGGGCGGAGATCGTGGACACCGCGATCTCCAGCATGTCCCTGGGCACCTCCCAGCCCCCGACGGAGGCCGTGGTGGCGATGCTGCGGGGCACGGAGTACGACACCGGGCTGGACCTCAAGCGGCTGACCGAGATCTCCGACTATTTCCAGTCGGTGCGGAGGAAGTACCACGCCTTCGAGAGCGGGTTCACCGGCATCGACACCAATGTGCTGGTGTACCAGATCCCGGGGGGAATGATCTCCAACCTCATCTCCCAGCTGCGGGAGGCGAAGAAGGAGGACCGGCTGGCGGACGTGTACGATGAGGTGCCGAGGGTGAAGGCCGACCTCGGGCACGTGCCCCTGGTCACCCCGACCTCGCAGATCGTGGGGACGCAGGCCGTGCTGAACGTCATCACCGGGGAAAGATACAAGATGGTCACCAACGAGACGAAGAACCTGGTCCGAGGGCTGTACGGCAGGACGCCGGCGGAGATCGATCCCGAGATCCGCCGGAAGATCATTGGGGACGAGAAGCCCATCACGGTGCGTCCCGCCGATCTCCTGGAGCCGGAGTTCGAAAGGCTGTGCAAGGAGATAGAGGAGTACGCGTGCAAGGAGGGCGTGAGCTGCTCGGAGGAGGACGTGCTCTCCTACGCCCTCTTCCCCCAGGTCGCGCTTGACTACTTCAAGCACCGCAAGATGATGGCGAACGGGGTGAACCTCCGGGACCTGGCCGCGGTGGCCGTGCTGTACATGCGCTCCACGGAGAGGCACGCCCTCGCCAAGGTCCAGGGGACGGGCGAGGCCGATGCCTGGAAGATCGCGGCCCTGAACGAGGCGGTCGGGCGCGGGGGGTGGCCGCTGTGAAGCTGCGCATGACGGTGAACGGGCAGGAGTACGAGGTGACGGTCGAGAAGAACGGCGGGGACTACCGTGTGGACATCGGGGGCAACGTCTACAAGTGCCTCGTCAAGGACGACAAGGTGCTCGTGAACGGCGAGGTCGTCCCGGTGGCCATCGAGGGGGACCTGGAGGAGGGGGCCAAGGTCATCTCCGCGGATCGCACGTTGGAGCTCAAGCTGGAGCAGGTGAGGGAGATCGAGAGCTTCGCCCTGGAGGAGCCCGAGGAGAGGGGGAAGGCCGACAGCGCCTCGGGGGCCGTGGTCGCGCCCATGCCCGGCAAGATTATGGCCGTCAAGGTGAGGCCGGGGGACACCGTCAAGGCCAATCAGGTGGTCCTCGTCCTGGAGGCCATGAAGATGGAGAACGAGGTTCAGACCGAGGTGGCCGGGAAGGTCAAGGAGGTCAAGGTCAAGGCCGGGGAGACCGTCGAGGGCGGCCAGGTGCTCCTCGTCGTGGAGCCTTAGAAGTCCAGGGCCTCGGCGGCCTCCACCATCTCCGCCCTCATCGCCTGGCCGGCGCAGATGGTGACGCACGCCCTGTCGCTGCGCAGCAGCCCCTCGGCCGCCTTGGCGACCTGCTCCTCCGTCACCGCGTTTATCTCCCGGAGCTGTCCCTCTATGCCTTGCACATCGCCCCTTTCCAGGTAGCGCATCAGGTGCGCGCTCATGTTCTGGTCCGGGCGGCAGGCGCTCCGCAGCAGCGAGCCCTTCAGCCCATTCTTCGCCCGTTGCAGCTCCCCCTCCTCCAGTCCCTCTGCCTTGAGGCGACGGAGCTCCTGGCCAAAAGTGTCGAAGAGGCGGGGGACCTGCTCCATTGATGTGGAGCAGTAGGTCATCAGCGCCCCGCAGTCCCTGAAGGTGAGGGGGTACATGCCTATCGAGTATACCAGCCCCTCCACCTCCCTGATGCGGTGGCTGAGGCGGGAGGAGGTCCCGCCGCACAGCACCGTGGTCAGCAGCGTCTGCGGGAGCGCCATCTCACTGGAGGCGGGGTGCCCGGGGACCCCTATGCCGATGTACGCTCTGTCGGAACCGGTATCGAAGAGGTTGACGCCCCTCTGCATGACCGGCCTCCGGCGCCGCTTGGGCGCTGCCCTGCCGGGCACATCGTCGAACCTGCGGGCCCAGTCGAGCACGCGGCCGAAGCTCACGTTGCCCACGGCGCACACCACCACGCGCGGAGGGCAGTAGTGGGCGCGATGATAGTCCAGTAGGAAGGCCGGGTCGAAGCCGTCCAGGCTCTCGGGGGTGCCGAGGATGGAGCGCGCGAGCGGATGGCCCTTGAACATGGCCTCGGCCATCCGTGTGCGTAGGTGAGTGGCCGGGTCGTTCATGTGCATCCCGATCTCCTGCTTCACGATGTTCCGTTCCAGGTCCACAAGGGCAGGGTCCATCCTGGGGTTCAGGAACACGTCGGAGAGCAGGTCCTCCGCGATGGCTAGCGACTCGTCGATGGTGAACGCGTAGAAGCAGGTGTGCTCATGCGTGGTGTACGCATTCAAGTACCCACCCGAGGCCTCGATCCTTTCGTTCACCTCCCGGTAGTCCCTCGTGCGGGTCCCCCGGAACAGCATGTGCTCGAGGAAGTGCGACACGCCGCTCTCCCCCTTTCGCTCGTCGCGGGAGCCTACGATGGCGGAGACGGAGAGCGCGACCGTGCGGACGTGGGGGACGCTCTCCACGATGACCTCGATGCCTCCAGGCGTGCTCCCGACCTCTATGCCCTCGTATCCCGAACGGTCGTCCCTATCCCGCTGTTCCATGGGGGCGGGCATATGCCCTCTAAGAGATAGGCTTGTCGCCTCAGACCTTATGCTCCCGCCCGCACCCCTTCCTCTGGCGGAGCCAGCGGTACAGGTCGGACTCGTAGCCGTTCTCGTGCCCGCACCGGGGGCATCGTTCGTACCTGACATCCACGGCGTTCCAGCCCCGCCATCGCTGAGGGAAGCGGTGCCCGCATGCCTCGCACGTGCGCTCGGACGTGCGCTCGGCTCTCATTTCTTGGACACGGGCTTCTTGTTGATGTACTCCTTCAACCCCTCCAAGTCGAGGCGGAGCATGACCATGTCGCCCACGCTCTTGACGTCCTTGGTCAGGATGGTGATCTGCGAGGCCGGGGCCAGTCCCTTCTGGAGCTCCAACGCCTGCTTCGCGTCCTTGTCCAGCTTGATCCCCAGCTTGGTGACCTCCCAGCCCCGGGCGGCATCGAAATGGACGTTGTCTATGACCCCGATCCGCTTGCCGTCCTTGCCCACCACCTTCTTGTGGAGCATGATGGACGCTGTCACCGGCAGCCTCTTGCCATCCACCAGGACCTCGCTGACCTGGTCCTTCTTGACCGCCAAGGTGACGGTGTCGCTGACGGAGGCCACCTGAGGCGTGGCGACGTAGACCTTGTGCGCGCCGACCAGCCGCTTGTTCAGGCCCAAGGCGCCCTCGTTGCCCTTCCGCACCTTGACCCTGACCGCCGGTATCTTCCAATTCTCGGTGTCCACTGCCACGCCCTCCACCGTTCCTATTATGATAGCGTCGGCGGTGATGACCTCCTTGCCCACTATGTCCCCTAACCCTGACATGTTGTCCCCTGCGCTACACCTCCTAGAATTATATTAATTCTATCGTCTTGGGAAGCGGATCGCGAAGCTGATAAAGGGCACCGTAGGTTAAAATAGCACCGCAGCCCGTATTGGGGCGGATGGAGCGCATGACCCTGACCGCAGACGTTCAACGGATCAAGGTGCTGGTGCTGGACGATGAGGCTGATTTCCTGAACCTTTGCCGGGAGTTCCTCGCCCGGGACGGGGACCTGGAGGCTGATTATGTCGCGTCCCCGCGGGAGGCCATGGAGCTGATGGCCTCGAGGGAGTACCATGCGGTTGTGTCCGACCATGACCTGCCTGGCATGGATGGAATGCAGTTCCTCCGAGCCCTGCGGTCGATGAACATGCACATTCCCTTCATCATGATCACCGGCCATGGCCGGGAAGGGCTGGCCATTGAGGCGCTGCAGAACGGCGCTGACTTCTACATGGAGAAGGCCGGCAGCCCGGCCAGCATGTTCGAGCAGCTCCTGCGCACCCTGAAGGCGGTGACCTGCTTGAAGAGGAAGGCCTCCGAGTGCCTCCAGGATCCGTTCCGGGTCTACAGCGAGGTGGGGGTGCTGCTGGTCAGCAACGGGGGAGAGCGGGTCATGGCCGCCTCCGCGCGCTAGTCGACGAGCGTCCTGCTCTGCTGCCGCATGAACTGCATCAGATAGAGGGCGGTCCCGCTGCCCACGCCCGTGGAGCCGCTGCCCTTCCAGCCCCCGAACGGCTGGGATCCGACCATAGCCCCGGTGGTGGCCCCCCTGGCCCGGTTGGCGTAGCACACCCCGGCCTCTATGTTCTCGAAGAAGAACCGCACCTCGTCCCTTTCCCGGGAGTAGATCCCGGCCGTCAGGCCGTAGTCGGTGTCGTTCGCCCGGCGCACCGCATCCTTCAGGTCGGTGAAGCGCTGCACGCAGAGGATGGGGAGGAAGAGCTCGTTCTTTAACAACGGGTGGCCTTCGGGAAGCCCGGTCACTACGGCGGGCGGGGCATAGAACCCCCTGGCCGATCCACCCTTCGCGACCTCCCCGCCGACATGGACGATGCCGTCCTTGGCGGCCATGGCCACATATCCCCCGTAGGCCTCCACGGCCTTGCGGTGGATGACCGGGCCCATGAAGGTGGCCCGTTCCCGGGGGTCCCCCATAGGCAGCCGCGCCAGGTGCTTGAGGAGCGCCCCCACGAACTCGTCGTGGACCAGCTCGTGCACGAACGCCCGGGAGCAGGCGCTGCACTTCTGCCCGGAATAGCCGAAGGCGGAGGCGGCCACTCCGGTGACGGCGCGGGCCAGGTCGGCCTTCTCGGTGACTATGGCGGGGTTCTTGCCTCCCATCTCGGCGATGACCGGGATGGGATGGCGGCGCAGCGCCGACGCAAGCAGCCTGTACCCCACCTCCTTTGAGCCGGTGAACGCTATCCCGTCCACCTTCTCGCTCGAGACGAGGGCTTCCCCGGCCACCGCCCCGTTGCCCGACAGGAGGTTGATGACCCCGGGCGGCACCCCCGCCCTCTCGTATACGTCGTAGAGCATATGCACGGCCAGGGGGGCGGGCGTGGAAGGCTTGAGCACGGCCGTGTTCCCGGTGATGATGGCCGCGGTGAGCATCCCGGTCGATATGGAGATGGGGAAGTTGAACGGGCACAGCACCGCCCACACACCATAGGGGCGCATGGCGACGGCCGGCCGCTCACCTGGGAACGCTGGCGGCATGGCCTCCTGGAACCCGTTCCGCAATCCCATCGCCTCGGTGTAATAGGAGATGAAGTCGATCGCCTCGTCCACCTCCGCCACCGCCTCGTAGCGATTCTTCCCGTTGTCGAAGGTGATCGCGGCTGCGAACTCGAAGAGTTCGCCATGCATTATCTCCGCCGCCTTGCGGAAGATCGCCAAACGCTTGTCCAGGTCCATCACTGACCAGGTTTGGAAGGCCCGGCGGGCCGCAGCCAGCGCGGAGGAGGCCTCCCTCTTCCCGCCTACCGAGAACTCTCCGATCACCAGTTCGGTATCGATAGGGCTCGTGTCCGTGACATACCTCCCGGTCGCCACCGCCCTTCCGTCGATGATGCTTTCGTGAACATTCCTCCCTTCCAGGGATTGTGCGAACCTTTCCAGCGCCCGCTCGTACCGGCTGTGGAACGCGGCCTCTTCCCCCGCTCCGACCATGGTCTCATAGGTGCGCTGGTTCCGAAAGCCCCTTCCCCGCTCTCCTTCCATGGATGAATATAGGGGGGAGGGGCGCCTATAAGGGCATCGCCGATGCCCTTCGCCCCGGCCGGAATGAACGCCGCAATCTATATCCACTGCAATCCGATGGTCTTCTCCATCATAGGTGCTGCTTCCTTGTCGCCGATCCCCCCGTCCTCAGAGCGCCTGACCGCCGATGCCTTGCTGCATATGGGAACCGCCAAGCGCCGCGCCCTATGCTCAGAGGTCGCGAGGGCCGAGGCGGGGCCGCTAGGGGGGACGACCCAGAGATTGATCGCCGCCCTTTCCGAGGCCGACCTCTGGAAGGTGGACCTGGCAGCCTGCCTGGACATCGTCGACCATGACATCGCCAGGGGGGCCGGCGTGGAACCGATGGCCGTGCGCGAGCGCCGGGAGTGGGAGAGATGCGGGCTCCTCGCTCCACTGGAGCGTGTCCCTGAGGGGCAGGCTTACACCCTCCTCCTCGCCCTCAGGGAGGCTCTGGCCTGCGCGCTCCTGGGCTTCTGCCTGGATGCCCTGCAGGGAGCGGTCGAGCCTTCGGTCATGCCCATGGGCGACCTGAAGGAGGGGGTGATCAGGGGATGGGCATTGGACGAGGGGAGAGGCTGGGAGGCCTTCCGCGCCGATGCCCCCGATGCCCCGTGGACGGGGCCGGGTCTCGATCTTCGCTCGTTCCGAGCGGTGCGCCGATGGCTGTGCCGGGGCCTGGGCACGGTGTCCTCCCGGTTGCCCCTAGCCCTACGCACGAGGGACCCGGTTACGGCCATGGGCGAAGCGCTGATGGGGACGCCGGTGGTCCTCGACGGAGCGACCCTGGACCCTTTCTGCGGCGAGATGCTCGGCAATGCGCTCCGGGACCTCTTCGGCGGCTGCCTGGTCCCCGAGGAGGGGCTGGCGAGGGAGGTGGAGCGGAGGCGCTGGGCCTGCGGCCTGCCGCATCGGTACGAGGTGCCTGCGCCGGCGAGGATCGGGAGCGCTGAGATCATAGAGATGGGGCTCAGGGGGGCGGAGGCCCTCGCAGCCCTGGCAATGGTCGGGACCCTCGCCGCCCTCTCGCGCCGGGGGGACTGCCCCGTGGAGTACCCGGAGACCGCCTACTCCCTGCCGTGCACCTTGGGATGGCTCGGGGAGGACGTCACCACCCTCCGGAAGCTGTTGGAGGTGCTGGAGCGCCATACCGGTCTTCCCAGCGGGAGGGGGCTGCCTGACGCGCTGGAGGCGGGCAGGACGGCGATGGTGGCCGCCGAGGCCCTGGAGGCCTTGAGGTACCTTGAAGGGGACCCGCACGCCGGCACGGCCACCGTAGGCTTCGTCCCGGACAAGGTGCTCAGGGAGCTGGGGCTGGCCTTTGTGGACGACACCATTCCCGGGGCCACGGTGCTGATGGGCATGCCCCGGGACCGCGGGCAGCTGGTGGCCACTGTCCGCGAGCTGCAGGCCAGGGGAATGCTGATCATGGCCGTGGATGATGTGGTAAGGGTGCTCCAGGAAGGGGAGGTCCAGATGGGGCTCGGGATGATGCTCTACCCCCTCGGGGGCTTCACCCAGCTGGTGCATGCCCTGGATTTCCTGGTCAGGGCGGCGCTCTCGTTCGGAGGGGTCCAGGCAGGGGACGCCGAACGGCTGTCCGCGTACCTGGCCAAGCGCCCCAAGGCCTTCGTGCTGCACTATGGACCTCTGGACGCGTGCCGGACGGCCATGGCCCTGGCCGCGCTCCTCCACCACGTGCCGATCGTTACCGACCAGCTGGTGGAGGACATTCCTGACCTGCTGTTCCACAAGGAGCCGCAGGACATGCTCCAGGGCGGGCTGGAGGCGCGGGACATCCGCACCGCGGTGACGCTGGTGGACATCCCCGTCCCGTTTGGCCCGGCCTTCGAGGGCGAGACGGTGAGGCGTCCGGACACCTACTTCGAGGCGGGGGGAGGGCGCACCGTGTCCTACGAGCTGCTGCGCATGCGCCCAGAGGATGCGGTCAGGGACGGCGCCATCACCGTCATCGGCCCGGACGTGGACCGCCTGCCAGAGGGCTCGCAGTCCCCCTTGGCCATCCTCGTGGACGTCTACGGGAAGAGGATGCAGGAGGACTTCGAGCCGGTGATGGAGCGCCGCATCCACCTCTACCTGAACTTCGCGGAGGGCGTCTGGCACACGGGGCAGCGCAACATGAACTGGCTGCGGCTGAGCAAGAAGGCCTTCCGCGCCGGGCTCCGCCTGGAGCACCTGGGCCGGATCCTGGTGACCAAGCTCAAGGAGGAATTCGGGAACATCGTGTCGCGGGTGGCGGTGACGCTCATCACCGACGAGGCCGAGATGAGGAGAAGGATGCCGGAGGCGCTCGCCGTCTACCAGCAGCGGGAGGAGCGCATGGCCGGGCTCACCGATGACAGCGTGGACACGTTCTATTCCTGCCTGATGTGCCAATCCTTCGCCCCGGACCACGTGTGCGTCATCACCCCGGAGCGCCCGGGACTGTGCGGGGCGATCAACTGGCTGGACGCCAGGACCGGGAAGGAGATCGTGCCCACCGGCCCCAACCAGCCGATAGCCAAGGGCGAGCCGGAGGATCTTACGAAGGGGTCCTGGAAGGGGGTCAACGAGGCGATCGCCGCCCTCACCCATGGGAAGATCGTGCGGTTCTGCGCCTATAGCCTGATGGAGGACCCGATGACCTCCTGCGGCTGCTTCGAGTGCGTGGTGGCCATGAGCCCGGACATGCAGTCGGTCATAGTGGTGAACAGGGAATATGCGGGCATGACCCCGTTGGGGATGCGGTTCTCCAGCCTTGCCGGGAACATCGGCGGGGGGAGGCAGACCCCGGGGTTCATCGGCATCGGGCGGAGGTATCTCGTCAGCAGGAAGTTCATCTCTGCGGACGGCGGCTTCCTGCGCATAGCCTGGATGCCCTCCTCGCTCAAGGAGGGCATGCGGGAGGAGCTTATTAATAGGGCCAAGGAATTGGGAGCGCCGGACTTCCTGGACAAGGTGGCCGACGAAACGGTCGTCACCGATGCCGAGGGTCTGATGGAGTGGATGATCAAGGTGGGCCATCCCGCCCTGGGAATGCCCCCGCTGCTCTGAGGTGGTAGCGAATGGTCGAGGTGCCGGTGCCGAAGGAGAAATGGACGGGATCGATAGGAACGATCGAGCTGGGGCGCGCCGATGGGAGGGACGGTTCCCGCCCATTGCGGCTCGGGGGAGCCCGAGGGCTGCCGTTCCTCTCGTTCGAGGACCCGGAGGCCCGGACGGTGGCCCTGGCCGGGTGGGTGGCCGATTCCCTCGAGGACGTCCCTCGACCGGTCCAGGACGCCTTCGGCGAGAGGGTGAACGACCCGGTGAGCTGGGCGATGGATTGGAAGGAGCGGGGCGCGGACCTCATCTGCCTGCACCTTACCTCCACCAATCCGGAGGAGGGGGATGCCTCCCCGGAGCGCGCCGCCGAGACGGCCATGGCGGTGCTGCGGGCGGTCGGCCTTCCCCTGATAGTCTACGGCAGCGGGCACGGGGAGAAGGACGCCAAGGTGCTGGAGAGGGTGGGGGAGATGGCCAAGGGGGAGCGCCTCCTGCTCGGGCATGCGGAGGAGGGCGCCTACAAGGCGGCCGCGGCCGCGGCGATGGCCAACGGGCATGCGGTGATAGGGTTCTCGAACCTGGACATCAACCTCGCCAAGCAGATAGTGATCCTGCTCACCGACTTCGGCGTTGGGCGGGGCGACGTCGTGATCGACCCGCTTATGGCCGCCCTGGGGATGGGGCTCGAGTACTCCTACTCGGTGAACGAGCGGATCCGGATCTCCGCCCTGGCGGGCGACAGCATGCTCCAGGTGCCGATGGTCTGCGACTGCACCCCGGCCTGGAAGGCGCGGGAGGCGACCGACGACGTGCCAAACGGGGGCCCGACCCTTGAAAGAGGGATATGGTGGGAGAGCGTCACCGCCCTGGCGGCCCTGCTCTCCGGGGCCGACATAGTGGTGCTGGGGCACCCGGAGGCGATGGCGATCGTCAGGGACGCGGTCAGAGGGCTGAGGGGGGAGGTCTGATGCCCACCGCCATCGAGATATTCAAGCACCTCCCCAAGAAGAACTGCGGGGAGTGCAGGTACCCGACATGCCTGGCCTTCGCCATGCAGCTGGCCAACGGCAAGGCCAAGCTGGACGACTGTCCCCACCTCAGCGAGGAGGGGAAGAGCGCCCTGGCAAGCTCCTCCGCCCCTCCCATCCGCTCGGTCAAGGTGGGTGTGGGCAAGGGCGCGGTGGAGATGGGGGGCGAGACCGAGCTGTACCGGCACGACAAGCGCTTCTTCCATCCGACGGCGTTCGCCCTCCGGGTCACGGACGAGAGGGACGGGGAGAAGGTGGACGGAAGGCTGGCCTATGCCCGTTCCCTGCGCTTCGAGCGTGTCGGGCAGGAAATGGGGCTGGACCTCCTTGAGCTGGAATACCGCTCTGGCGATCCGGGCCGGTTCATCGGGCTCGTGAGGAAGGTAGCGGACGGGACGGACCTGCCATTGGTGCTCCGCTGTCATGACCCGGTCGTCATGGCCGCCGCCGTGGCGGAGGTCAGGGAGCGCCGGCCGCTGCTGCATGGCGCGGACGCCGTCAACCTGGAGCAGATGGCCGAGGTGGCCAAGACCGCTGACTGCCCCCTTGTGCTCTGCGCCGATGACCTCGGAAGGCTGGCCGACATGGTGGGGATGGCCCGGAAGAAAGGGGTCGAGGACCTCGTCCTGGACCCCATGCCCGCCGATCCGAAGGAGACCCTGGAGCGGTGCACCATCATCAGGCGCAGCGCCATCCGCAGGACCTTCCGCGGCCTGGGGTATCCGATCTACCTTTCCATTCCGGAGGGGCGCAGGGGCATGGTCATGGCCGCCACGGCCGTCATGAAGTACGGGAGCCTGCTGGTGTTCGAAGAGCTTCCGGCGGCCCAGGCGCTTCCGCTCATGGTCCTTCGCCAGAACATCTATACCGATCCCCAGGTTCCCATCCAGGTCAGGCCGGACCTCTATCCGGTCAACGGCCCCGGGCCGGACTCCCCCCTCCTCTTCACCACCAACTTCTCTCTGACCTTCTTCACCGTCATGTCCGACCTTGAGAAGAGCAAGGTGCCTGTCTGGCTGCAGGTGGTGGACACGGAAGGGCTCTCGGTGCTGACCGCTTATTCGGCAGGGAAGCTGACGCCGGAATCGGTCAATGCCGCCCTGCAGGCCAGCGGAGCGAAGGAGCGGTCGAGGGCGGGCGTGCTCATCATCCCGGGCATGGTGGCCAGGATGAGCGTCAAGCTGAACGAGGCCACCGGGTTGCGGATCGTGGTCGGGCCGAAGGAATCCTCAGGCCTGCCGAGGTTCCTGCGCTCCTGAGGTGTTATCGGACCCTGCCAAGCGCTTGAAAAGCATTATCATCCGCCTGAATGTTGTCTTCCTAACATCCAAGGTGGAATCGGATGCAGCAAGGACCCTATGACCCGAACAAGGCCGGCCCGCAGGGATACCAGGGCCAGCAGCAGGGGCCCCAGCAATGGCCTCAGCAAACCCCTCCGAACCAATATCCTTCGAACCAATACCAGCAGCAACCGCCGCAGCCGCAGTACCAGCAGTACCCGCCGCAGTACCAGCAGCCGTACTACCAGCCTCCCAAGCGGAAGCGGAACACCAAGCTCATAGTGGCGGTGGTCGCCGTCGTGGCGATCCTGCTCACCGCTTCCCTGGCAGTCCTATTCTGGCCTTCGGACGATGAGGAGGAGGAACCTCCCGTCCATGTTGTAGTACCCAAGGTCCTGGACACCGGTAGCTATGTGAATGCCGTTTCCGGAACGATCGGCCCTATCGGCGGGACCTTGTCCATCAATGATCCGTCGAACCTTCTCAATGGACTGAGGATCGAGGCGCCCGGGGGCGCTACTGACCGATCTGTTAACTTTAACGTGAGGAGCGCGCAGGTCACGGACGCCGATGGGCTTCCAGAGACCGGGAAGGTCGTCAGCAGGATGATCTCCATCGAGACCGATGGAGGGGCCGTTTGGAACGTTTTCAAGATGTTCGATCGCGTCCTCACCGTCACACTGCCTTACGAGGAAGCCTTGGCGGATGAGGAGGAGGCGATACGCTTCTATCAGTACGACGCAGAGAACGAACGCCTTGAGCCGACCGGGCTCGTGTCCCAGGATGTGGAGGCGAATACAATAACCTTCAACGCCGCCACGTTCTCCAAGTTCGTGGCCGTGGAGCTGGCCATGAGCATATTTGAAGGGATGAACGCGAGCTTCGCGGTGGACACGGGCTTCCGCCCGAAGACCGACGGGTGGTTCATACCCAACTACGGCAGTTACCTGGAGAGCGGGGGCCTCTGCCTTGGCATGACCTCCTACGCCAAGTGGTACTACACATACCAGAAGGGCGACGGCCCCGGTCTATATAACAGCTATAGGCAGGGGGACAGGGATGAATGGAGGGACGATGCCACGGCCATCGAGCTCGCCACAAGGGTGCAGCTGGGCGTCCAGGGCATCTGGGGGGCGATGACCGCCGAGGAGCGGAGAAACTGTTCCTCCGTTCAGACCGGCATGAGCATCATTCATGGAATGCTCGTCTCCGGCGAGCCGCAGCTTGTCGGGCTTAAGACCTTTTACGTCGACGGCACTTGGGCTTCGGGAGGGCATGCCATCCTCGCTTACAAGTACGATAACGGACGCTTCTACGTGTACGACCCGAACAACCCAGGGACATCTACCAACAGTGCACAGCAACAGCTTCCGTTCACGTATTCCAATGGGTTCACCCAGGTGTTCAAATCCGGCCTTAGCGCCGCCGACCCACTGCAGTTCAACATCTTCTATCACGCCAGCGCCAAGGTGCTCAGCCCGCTGAACGCCTACACCGGGCTGTATGAGAGCGCCCAGGACAACTTCGACGACGATTCGATATTCCCGGAGATCGAGCTGACGGATGTGGACACAACGCCTGAGGGAAAGACCCCTATTGACACCGATGCCGACGGCGTCCGCGACACCACCGAGGCCAAGTGTAAGATCACAGGCACCATCTCCGGCGGCCAGGAGCCCGTGTCCAAGACCCTGGTGTTCGTCGGGAACAAGAGGTTCCAGGCCACCCTGGATAATGACACCTCCACCTTCGAGGTCGAGGTGCCGCTGAGGCAGGGAGTGAACGACATCGTGGTGCTTGCGACCGACGCCAACACCTTCACCAACTGGGCCGGCTTCTATAGGACGGAGATAGAGAGCACCGCCGCCATGGGAGCGCTGACGGTCACCCTCACCTGGGGGCAGGACAACAGCGACGTCGACCTGCACGTCCTCGAACCCTACGGGCGCCATATATACTATGCCAATGATGGCTATGACCCGAACGGCCCATACCTGGACTTCGATAACACCTATGGGTACGGTCCGGAGCATTACTACGCCACCGATGACATGGTGATGTACGACGCCTCCGGCGTGCAGCAGAGCACCGACCTTTACGGCACGTACCAGATCGCCGTCCACTACTACGCGGACCATGACGACGACGATGAAGAGGACCAGCTCATCACCTGGACCGTCACCATTTCCTACCTGGTGCTCTATGTCGAGGCCACGGGCCAGGAGATCTGGGAGGAGGTCACGTACACGGGCACCCTCAGCAGCGCCGACTCCGGCAGCTCCCACTCGTTCGCCTCCGGGGGCGGATGGTCAGGGATAATGGAATTCGAGTGCTTCGAGCCCGACCTGGACGACTATAGCGTTCCGGACCCGGAGGACGTGCACTTCGAATGAGGCGCCCCCCAAACCATTTTTCTGTTGAAGGGCCCTGTCTCCGGGGCCCTTCGACGACCTTCTTTCTTCACATCTCTACCGTTTGTCGTGGGCCATCCCACCGACCGCGCCGTGGCCATGGACCTAGAAACCATTTATATCGCAGGGGGCGATGGACGGCCGTGAGGCGCCCCGCAGTCCTTCTGATGGCCTTGCTCGTGGTCTTGAGCGCCGTCGCGCTCCCGTCGAGCGAGGCGGCCCCGGCCTCGCCGACCCTCTCCGCCGAACGCGACGGCGCCAGGATATTCCTCACCTGGGACCCCCCGCCCGGGAACGTTACGGTCCTCCATTACAACGTCTACCGCGGGACGGATCCGGGGAACCTGACGTTCTACGGTTCGGTGGACGGCAACTACACCGCCGGGTACGACCTCGAGGTCGTGCGCGGATGGACGTACTACTACGCCATAAGCGCCAACACCACCGAGGGGGAGGGGGAACTCAGCCCGATCGTGGCCGTCCCTCCCCCTGGCGACGCGTATCCCGTGATGGTCATGGGGACGATATTGGTCCTGGCTGTCGGCACCCTCATCTTCGCCTATCGGAAGGGAAGAGGCGAGGGATGATCTCCCTCAGCTCCCTTGCCAGGGCCTCGTCCCCTTTGAGCGGCGCCCCGGCGTATGCCCCTTCCCTCACCCTCTCGTCCTCGTGGAGAAGGTAGTGCTCCAGGCCGGTACCCTCGGCCAGCGCCTCCGCCCTTTCCTCCTGGCCCTCGCGCACTTCGTTCATGAGCAGGACCTTTCTCCCGACCTTCAGCTCCAGCTCATCCGCGAGCTCCGCCAGGCGTCCGGCGGTGGCCGCCCCCACCGGGGTCGGGTCCGAGACCAGCAGCAATACGTCCATGCTCCTGGCGGTGCGCCTGGAGAGGTGCTCCATCCCCGCCTCGTTGTCGATTACGACATAGCGATGGGAGTCCATGAGCTGGTCCACGAGCACGCGGAGGAGGTTGTTCACGTAGCAATAGCAGCCGGGGCCCTCGGGCCGGCCCATCGTGAGCAGGTCGAAGCCGTCGCCCTCCACCAGCATCTCCCGGAGCTTGAGCCTCAGGTACTCCTGCTTGCTCATGTCCCTGGGAGGCTGCCCATGCGTGGAGAGCAGCCCCTCCCGGAGCTGCCCCACCGTCCCTGAGACCTCGACCCCCAGCCTCTGCGCGAGGTTGCTGTTGGGGTCCGCGTCGACCGCAAGGACCGCACCCCCTTCGGAAAGGGCCCTCACGAGCAGGGCGGCGATGGTGCTCTTGCCCACGCCCCCCTTGCCGGCCACGGCCACCAGGGGGCTCATTCCATGTCCCCCAGCCGGTAGCGCTCCCGAATGGCCTCGACGGTGCCGGTCAGCAGTTCCAGCGCTCTCTCCGCGTTCGCCTCGTCCAGCCCGCCGAGCCCGCACTGTGGGGTGATGAGCGAGCGCTCCAGGACCAGGGCCGGGTCCATTCCCTTGCGGGAGAGCATGTCCATGTACCCCTCGAACCTCCTCAGCAGCGTCCCCACCGTCTCCTTGGCGAGCTGGTCCTCCATGTTGGGGATGAGCCCCCAGGCTATGGATCCGCCCCGCTCGAGGAAATGGGAGACCTCCTTGGGGAACAGGGCGATGGTATGCGCGTAGTTGTAGGCGTCGAAGCTCAGCAGGTCGATGGACGTCGACAGCAGCAACGGCCAGTCGGTGTTGCCGCAGCAGTGCAGCCCCTTGATGGCATCCACGCCATCCAACACCTCGTCGGTCCATTCCACCACCTGCCTCTGGGAGACGGAGGCGAACGGGGTGCCGATGAGGCTCAACGAGGGCTCGTCCAGGAAGATGATGGGGCGGGCTGAGATCTCCCTGAGCTTCCGGGCCTGCCACTTGGCCTGCATGTTGAGCGCCCGCCGGATGATCTCCCCGTACGCTTCGTCGTAGATCGCGGCCTTACCGTTCTGGTCCAGGACCTGGAGCCCTGCGCTGAGCGGGCCGGTGACCTGCCCCTTGACCGCCCCCAGCCTCCGCCCCTTGAACCGCTCGAGCAGGGCGTACAGCCCCCTGAAGTTCTCGACAGGGGGGGCGAAGCGCTCCACGTCATCGGTGACCACCGCGGTGTAGAAATCCTCGGGGTCGTAGGCCTGGAGGTCCACGGTGATGCGGTTCCTCCGCGCATCGAGCCGCACCCCTGGCAGGGCGGTTGAGAACTGCGCGTACATGTTCTCCCCGAAGCCCAGGGCCGGCAGCTGGGGCCAATAGGGGACCTCGCGCATGCTAGAGGCGATGAGGTCCATCGCCCGCTGGGGGTCCTTGTGCGGGAGGGAGCCGATCCCGGTGGCGGCGCAGTTCCAGGCCATGCTCCGGAGTTGTCCTTCCCGTTATAAAACAATTCGGTCGCGGCCTGGAGATGGGCGGTGGTCCGGACGCCACTACAGCCTAGGCCGTCCAAGGGCCATATGAAAGCATTATGGGCCTTTCGCCGAATAGGGGGACGATGCGGCTGATCACCATCAACAGGACTAGGCCGAACGCCTCGATCGAACTCTACGGCTGCCCGATGCAGTGCAAGTACTGCTCGCACACGTCCGCCCAGTTCAAGGACTATGACCTGGACAAGGTCGTCCAGGCCATGTCCGACAACGGGATACGCTCCGTTTTCCTCGGTGGGGCGGAACCGGCAATGCACCGCAAGGAGGCCCTCGACCTCATCCGGATCCTGCACGGCAGGGGAAAGGAGGTGATCCTGAAGACCACCGGGGCCGACCCGGAGTTCCTGGCAGCCACCAAGGGCAAGGTGACCCGGTACATATTGGAGGTGAAGGCGCCGCTGGACGACCCCCAGCTCCTGACCGTGGTGACCTCGCTCCCCCTGGAGAAAGCGAGGGAGCAGCAGGAGAACGTGCGCAGGTCGCTGACGGTGCTCGAAGGACAGAAGGTAAGGGCCGTCCTGCGCCTCATCCCCGGCCGGTACACCGTGGAGGCGGTGGAGAGGATGGCAGAGGACCTCGCCGGTCATGTGGATGAGCTAGTGATCGCCCAGTTCCTGTCCAGCGACAGCGACGTGTCCTATTCGGGCATTACGACCCCCAGTCCGGACCAGGCCACGATGATGGCCTTCGGGCAGGCGGCACGGAGGCACCTGCCCAGGGTGAAGGTCAAAGGCAGCGGCTTCGAGGTTGTCCTCTAATTATTTTACTGAAGGAAACCTGCTCAGGTCGGTGTGCGGCAGGAAGGTGGCCGAGGAGAAGCGTTCGAAGAACCTCTGGTCCGTCGAGAGCTCGACGTAGGCCATCGCCCTGTGCACCCTCAGGGCCTCCTCCCTCATCTCCCCTGACAGAAGATATAGCTTGGCCCCGTCCAGCGAGGCGTTCCCCAGGAAGGTGAAGCGCTCCCTGGGGAGATCGGGCAGGAGGCCGATGGCCACCGCGTTGTCGAGGTCGATGTGGTGGCCGAAGCCTCCGGCGATGTACACCCTCTCGAGCTCCCCGAAGGCGAGGCCCGCCGTGTCCAGCAGCACCTCGGCGGCGGCGTAGATGGCCGCCTTGGTCCGGATGACGTTGGCGATGTCCGCCTCCGTGACCGTGATGTCCCTGCGGCGCTCGACCTCATCCATGGGGAAACGGGCCATCCCGTTCGCCTTCAGGTCGTAGCCGTCCCTCTCCACGTCCCTGGAGCGGACCAGGACGTACTCCTTCCCGTCCTCCCCCTCCCTGACCCTCTCGGAGGGCTGGAGGTGCCCCTTCTTGTCCAATGCGCCGGTCAGGAACAGCTGCGCCACAAGGTCGATTAGCCCGGAGCCGCACAGCCCCTTCGGCCTCGTGTCGCCGATGACGCTGTACCTCACCCCCCCGCGCAGGGAGACCCTCTCGATGGCCCCCTCCCCCGCCCGCATGCCGTGGCGCACCTCGCCCCCCTCGAAGGCCGGCCCGGCGGAGGCGGAGCACGCGAGCAGCCATTCCCTGTTGCCCAGCACCACTTCGCCGTTCGTGCCCACGTCGATCAGCAGGCAAACCCCTTCGCCCCGGGCCATTCCGCTGGCGATGACGTCCGCCACGACGTCGCCCCCGACATAGCTGGCCCGCCCGGGCACAAGGTGCACGGCCGCCCTGGGGTTGATGGCGACGCCCAGCTCCCCGGCGGTGGTGCTGGGCGGGAGGTTGGTGACGGGGGCGTAGGGCTCGTACCGGATGGACCTCGGGTCCAGGCCGAGGAGCAGGTGGACCATGGTGGTGTTGCCCGCCACGACCATCGCCCGGACCTCGTCCGCGCAGACCCTGCTGCCCTTCCCCTCGCACCCCTCCCCGGAGGAGCATACCTGGGCGAGCATGTGGTCGATGGTGTCCACGGCCAAGCGCCTGAGGCGCTCCCCGCCGTTCTCCTCGCAGTACATGATTCGGGCCAGCACGTCCTCCCCGTACATGAGCTGCCGATTGTAATCGGAGACCTGAGCGACCATTTCCCCGGTGCCGAGATCGACGAGCTGCAGCGCCACCGTGGTCGTCCCCAGGTCCACGGCCGCCCCGAAGGAGCGGGAGGTGCGGTCCCAGGGCTGGAGGTCCACCAACCGTCCGCCGTCCAGGAAGGCGGTGGCGGTCCATTCCCCCTCCCGGAGGGCCCGGGGGACCTCCCTCAAAAGGGACAAGGGCACCTCCACCGTCCCTGGCTCGCAGCCTATCCCCTTCAGGAGGCGCTCCAGGTCACCGTCGTTGTCCTGAAGCGAGGGGGGGCGCAGCTTTGCGAGGACCGCCCGGACCACAGGGGTGAAGGCCTTGAGTTCCGTGCCTGTCCCACCGCCCACGATCTGCATCGGCCTCAGCTGGGTCTCCTCGGGCACGAACACGGTGCATGCGCCCTTGACCTTGGTCCTGCAGGCCAGGCGGTAGCCGGTGCTCCATTCCTCACCGGTCACCTTGGCGCTGGGCTCGGATTCGACATCCCCTTCCACGATGACCTTGCAGCGCCCGCAGACCCCCTTCCCGGCGCAGGCGCTGTTGACCTCCACCCCGGCCAGGATTGCGGCCTCGAGCAGGCTGGTGCCTTCCGGGACATCGATGCTCCGGCCTTTGGGATGGAACGTCACCTGGGGGCTCATCCCCTGCGAATCCGTTCACGCGTTATTTAACCTTGACCGGACAGGAAAGGCTATCCCGCGGGAGATGGCTTGGGGGAGCGCATGGAGGAGCACCACCCTGCGGGCTCGGTCAAGATGCTTGCCTACGCCCTCGCCATCACCCTCGTCTTCGCCCTGGTGGAGGTGGCGGGCGGGCTCATCAGCGGAAGCCTGGCCCTGCTGGGCGATGCCGGGCACATGTTCACCGACGTCCTGGCGCTGGGACTGAGCCTCGGGGCGGCGCTGATGGCGGGCCGCGTGGCCACCGAGAGGCACACCTTCGGGTTCCTCAGGGCGGAGGTCCTGGTGGCCTTGGTGAACGGCATCGCGCTTGTAGGCATCTCGCTCCTGCTGATGTACAGGGCGGTCGGGCGCCTGGCCGACCCCGTGGAGGTGAATGCGGACGTGATGCTCGGGACCGCGGTCCTGGGCACGGCGGCCAACCTGGTAGGCATGGCCATCCTGAGGCACGGCTCCCATGAGAACCTGAACGTGCGGGGGGCCTTCCTGCACATGATGAGCGACCTGCTCTCCTCCTTCGGTGTCATCGCCGCCGCCCTGCTCATTCGCTTCCTCCATTGGCAGGCCATCGATCCCATCCTGGGCATAGGCATCGCGGTGGTGATCCTGGTGAGCGCCTACAGGCTGATAGCCCAGTCCGCCTCTGTCCTGCTGGAGGCCGTGCCCTCGCACATCGAGCTGCGGGAGGTGGAGGCGGCCATGAGGGAGGTGGAGGGGGTCGTCTCGGTGCACGACCTGCACATCTGGACGCTCTCGTCCGGGGTCTATGCCCTGAGCGGCCATGTCGTCGTTGCGGACCGGCAGCTCAGCACCTGCGCCCCGGTGCTCCGGCGGCTGGAGGGGATGCTCTCGGAGCGCTTCCGCATTGGCCATACGACCATCCAGGTCGAGGCCGAATGCTGCCCGGCAAACGGGTGCTCCATCGGTCCCGGCAACGGCGCCCGCCCCGGGTAGGGTCAGTGCCTGAACAGCCTCACGCCGGTGAAGACCATTGCGATACCGTGCTCGTTCGCCGCATCGATGACCTCCTGGTCGCGTATCGAACCGCCGGGCTGGATCACAGCGGTGATCCCCGCCTCGGCCGCTGTGTCGAGTCCGTCCCGGAAGGGGAAGAAGGCGTCCGAGGCCAGGACGCTGCCCCTGGCCTTGTCCCCCGCCTTGTGCACGGCGATCATGGAGGCATCCACCCGGGACATCTGCCCGGCGCCGATGCCCACGACGGTCTCGCCCTTGGCCAGGATGATGCTGTTGGACCACACGTGCTTGCAGACCTTGTTGGCGAACAGCAGCCCGCGGACCTCCTCCTCGGTCGGCGCCCGCTCGGTGACGACCTTGAGGTCCTTCGCAGTTATGGGCACGTACCTGTTCGTCTGGACGAGCAGCCCGCCCTTGATGCGCTTCATCCGCCATTCCGGCGCCTCGTCCAGGGCGATGGGGGCGTTGGTGCGGAGGAGGCGGATATTCTTCTTCCTCCTCAGCACCTCCAGGGCGGCCGGCTCGAAGGTGGGCGCGATGAGGCAGTCCACGAAGTGCTGCGAGACCTCGGTGGCCGTGGGCACGTCCACAGGCCTGTTCAGGCCGATGACGCAGCCGAAGGCGGCCAACGGGTCGACGTTGTACGCCTGGACGAGCGCCTCGGAGATGGTGTCCGCGGAGGCCACGCCGCAGGGGTTGGTGTGCTTGATCACGATGGCCGTGGGCCTCTCGAACTCCCTCACCAGCTCGAGCGCCGCCTCCAGGTCCAGGATGTTGTTGTAGGAGAGTTCCTTCCCGTGGAGCTGCTCGGAGCGGGAGACGCAGACCCCCTTGGCGAAGGGGTCGACGTAGAAGGCCGCGGCCTGCTGGGGGTTCTCCCCGTACCTCAGGTCCTGGCGCTTCTCCAGCCCCATGCAGTAGGTCCCTGGGAAGCCCTCGTCCCCGAAGGTCGAGCCGAGGTGCGAGGCTATGAGCGCGTCGTAATAGGCGGTCAGGCGGAAGGCCTCCAGCATGAGGGAACGCAGGGTGGCCTGCGACAGCTCCCCGCCGTTAGCCCTGAGCTCATCCAGCAGGGCGGGGTAGCGCTTCGGGTCGGTGACCACCGCCACCGAGGCCGAGTTCTTGGCCGCTGCCCTGATCATGGACGGCCCCCCGATGTCGATGTTCTCGATGACCTCGTTCAGATCGCCCCCCTTGTCGAGGACCGCCTCCCGGAAGGGATAGAGGTTCACGACCACCATGTCGATGCGCTTGAGGCCCGCCTCCCTGAGCTGGCGCATGTGCTCCTCGGAGTCCCTGCGGGCAAGCAGCCCGGCGAATATGGCGGGGTGGAGCGTCTTCACCCTGCCGTCCATCATCTCCGGCGAACCGGTATAGTCAGAGATGTTGACCACCTTGAGGCCGTGGGAGGAGAGGAGCTTGGCCGTGCCCCCCGTGGACAGCAGCTCCACGCCCATCTGGCTCAGTCCTTTGCAGAAGTCGACTATGCCCTCCTTGTCCGAGACGCTGATGACCGCCCTCTCGATCCTGACCATGTGCATTCCTTCGGTGGGAAAGGCAGACCACCAAGGATGGTTTGCCAGGGATATATCGCCCGTTCCGTAATAAAGATAGCGATGGCCTATCGGAATCACCCTTTGGCTGGCCAATTCGAAGCGCACCCCTCGGTGTCACATCCCTGAGGACCCCGGCGGGAATGCTTAAAACGGTGCGCGGGGATAGCCTACCGAACCGAGATGTTGGTCATCAGCGAGCGGATAAACGGCCTGTACGCCGCGGTCGGACGGGCCATCGACGCAAGGGACGAGGGGTTCATCCAGCGGCATGCGGTCCTCCAGATGGAGTGCGGGGCTCAGGCCCTGGATCTGAACGTCGGCCCGGGGAGGGACGACGGCCCGGCGGCCATGGAATGGCTCGTGCGGACCGTTCAGGAGGTTTCCGACCTCCCCCTGTGCATCGACACGCCTGGCATAAAGACCATGACCGCCGGCGTCAAGGCCTGCCGCAACAGGCTGATCATCAATTCCACTACGGCCGAGGCGAGGAAGATGCAGGCGCTCTTCCCCCTGGCAAAGGAGCACGATGCGGACGTGATCTGCCTGACCATGGACGAGCGTGGCGTGCCGAACGACGCGGAATCGAGGGCGGAGATGGCCATGCTCATGATCACCACGGCGATGGAGCATGAGATAATGCCCGATCGCCTTTACCTAGACCCCCTGGTCCTGCCGATCAAGGCCGCCCAGGACCAGCCGATGAAGGTCATCAAGGCCATGCAGCTGTTCCAGACCCTGAACGATCCCGCCCCCCGCACCGTGGTCGGCCTCTCCAATGTCTCCAACGGGGCCAAGGAGCGGGGCATCCTCAACAGGACGTTCCTGGCGATGCTGATGGGGGCGGGGCTCAGCGCTGCGATCGTGGACGTGCAGGACGCTGAACTCATGCGCCTTGTCAAGGCGGGGGAGCTGCTGAGGGCGGAGAAGCTCTACTGCGATGATTTCCTCAGGGCGTGACATGGCGACGCCATCGCCTTGACAGGAGGACGGGGCGCGCCCGGACCCTGGCTGGTGGGGCTCGATCCCCATGCATTCCCCTACCTCAAGCCCGGGGGGGGACGCTGCCGGTCCCTATGCTCATCCCATCCAGCTGGTGATGGCCAGTCCCTTCACGATCTTTTCCTCCATGGCCGAAGGGCTCCAGGGATGGCCGAGAGCCCTCACCAGGTCCCGTAGGTCCCGAAGTCCTCTGCGGCCCTGTTCAGGGCGCGGATGTTCTCCGGCGGGGTGAACGGCGGCACCTCGCACGCCGTTCCCAGTATGTACCCGGAGGAGCAGTCGCGCCCCCGGAGGACCTGGAGCTTGGCCTGTTCGTAGACCTTTTCCGGGGTGCCGTGCAGCATGAGCTTGGTGTCGACCGAGCCCATGCAGGTGGCGTACCCCCCGAACTCCTGGACCAGGAGGTCGGACGGGAACACCTCCCTGCCCTTGTAGCCTATGTGAAGGATCGTCATCGGGGACCAGACGATCGCCTCCTTCAGGACCTTGTAGTCCGTCTCATGGTTCCCGCACAGGTGGTAGAACACCTGGGGGCCCGCTCCCTTCTCGAAGCATTTCATCACGAACTCATTGAGGTACCTTCCCGAGAAGTCCCGGACCATTGCATCGGAGAAGATGTCGTTGTTGCCCAGGACCGAGCCGGTGGTGATGACCGCTTCGCCGTACCGCTCGGCGATGAGGCCCGCGCCCTCCGCCGCGGTCTCCATGTAGATCCGGACCAGGGCATGGGCCAGGTCAGGCTCGGTCAGCGTCCACATGATGAAGTTCTCCACGCCGACCAGCTGGGCCCCGCTCCCGGTCAGGTCGGTGGCGATCGCGAGCGGGGAGAACATCTTGGGCAGGTGCCTCTTGACGTAATCGTTGGAGCGGAACAGCTGGTCCAATGTCGCGCCTCTGAGAAGCTCCTCCCTGCCCGGGACCTGGAGCTCCTCAACCTGGGAGGGGTCGAGGATGATGGGGGCCTTGGGCACCGGGGGCATCCAGTCCATGTACTGGACCTCCATGCCCAGCTCGGCGAGCCAGGGAAGGGAGTAGTACCAGTGGGTGACGGGAAGCAGGTCGTACCTCTCCATGGCGACGGCCACGCAGTGCGCTCCCAGCTCAGGGCTCTCGTAGAACTCCCGGATGGTGTGGCCGTTGGCCACCGCGGCGTGGGAGAGCATCATCGGGTCCACCGGGATGTGGCCGTAGTTCGTGCCCATGAAAGGGGACGCGAAGCGCTTCCTGGCCTCGGCGTGCCATTCGTCGTCTATCGGCTTGAACTGCCCTGCCACATCGTTCATGGTCCTTGGAAGGGGGGCTGGTAGTATTTGTCAGATGCGGTGAGGGGGAGGACATATAAAGGCATCGGAGAATATTATAACCATGAGCGGAGAGCTGGGGCGCATAGACGTGCCGGTGCTTAGATGGGAGCAACCGAAGTGGACCCAACGCTTCCATCGGCTGACAGGAGGGGAGATGACCTACGCCACGCTGGAGTGGCCGCAGGCCTTCGGTTCCACCGCCATATCGTCCTCCCGGGAGGGGAGGTACACCTTCAAACGAGGAGGGTTCCTGCGGCCCTTCGTGACGGTCAGGCGCCAGGGGTCCGAGGTGGACCTCGGGAGGCTCGGCCTGGACTGGAAGGGCAATGGCGAGCTGGTCCTAAATAACGTCCAGCGGTTCGGCTTCGTCCGGCAGAGCATCATGGGGTTCGATTATGAGGTGACCGGCAAGGACGGCACCCGGCTCTTCTCCTCGCGGAAGGAGTGGGCCCCCATCAAGCATGGCGGGGAGGTGCACATCACCCCGGCGGGAATGGCCGATCGGGACATCGGCATGCTCATCACCCTGTGCTGGTACGTGGCGGTGATGGCCTCGGAGGACGTCATGGTCGGCACGGCCGCGGGCGCCTGACGTTCTAATTGGAAGGGGCTCAGGGGGTGAGCCCGGCCTCTCGCACGAGCCGGGGGACCACATCCTCCCAGGCGATGGCGGTGATATGGACGCCGTGCACGCCCTCGATCGAGACGAGCTCCTGCATCGTCTCCACGCAGAGCCTGATCCCCTCCTCCTTGGGGTCGGCCGCCCGCCGAAGGCGGTCGATGACCTCGTCGGGGACGCTCATCCCGGCGACCTTGTCCCTCATGAAGAGGGCGGCCTTGTGCGAGCGCAGCGGGATCGCCCCGGCGATGATGTGCACCCGCTCGTGCAGCCCCCTCTCCACCACGAGCGCCATGAACCTCCGGAACCGGTCGAGGTCCAGGACGCACTGGGTCTGGACGAACTGGGCCCCGGCCTCGACCTTCTTGGCCAGCCTTGTCACCCGGTGCTCGAACGGGTCGGCGAAGGGGTTGGCCGCCGCTCCCAGGAAGAGCTGCGGCGGTTCGGCGAGGGTCTCCCCGGCCCAGTTCGCCCCCTCCCGGAGGCGCCTGAGGACCATGAGCTCCTGGACCGAGTCCAGGTCGTACACGTTCTTGGCCTGGGGGTGGCTCCCGAAGGTCTGGTGGTCGCCGCTTATGCACAGCACGTTCCTTATGCCCAAGGCGCTTGCGCCGATGACATCGCTCTGCATCGCGATGCGGTTGCGGTCCCGACACGTCATCTGCATCACCGGCTCCAGCCCCTCCTGCAGGCAGATGACCGACGAGGCGATGCTGGACATGCGCACGTTCGCCGCCTGGTTGTCCGTGAGATTGAAGGCGTGCGCGCTTCCCTTGAGCGCCCGGGCCATGGCCCTCAGCCTCTCCACCTCGCAGGAGCGCGGCGGCCCGATCTCTGCCGTGACCGCGATGGCCCCCCTGTCCAGCGTCCCCTGCAGCCGGGAGACGCTCAATCCTCTCCCCTCCATTCCCTTTGGGCCGGGCCCGGCGCCGCTTCCGCGTTGACGATGCGCCTGGGGCCCCCGCTCCGGCTGGGGCGCCAGTCCCTGGGGGGGATGATGGCCTCCAGCAGGTCCGTCCGGCCCTGCGCCTCGAGCCCCTTGACGATCTGCTCCCAGGCGCAGGGGGTCTCCGGGGACACCTCGCACCTTCCGCCCTTGCTCCCCCCGCACGGCCCGTTGAGGAGACCCTTCGCGCAGCGGGCAATAGGACAGATGCCGGCCGTGAGATGGATGATGCAATCGCCGCAGCCCGCGCACCTCTCCACGAATACGCCCATCCCCTCGGGCGCCCCCATGTTGGACGTGTTCACCCCAGGGACGACCCGGAGCGAGGGGAACAGCCCCTGGACCACCTGGGCCCCCACCCCGCAGGCCATGCTGACGACGGTGCCCGTGTGGCCTTCGATGGGAGAGAGGAACTCCCGCTCGCACGCCCTCTCCACGGTGAGGGCGCTGACATTCCACCCCTTCCCCTTGAGTTCGGAGTGCAGGGAGAGCGCCTCTCGCATCTCCACGGCCTCCCTCTCCCCTCCAGCAAGGCAGATGGCGGTGCAGGCCCTGCAGCCCAGGACCAGGACGTCCTTCGCCCCTTCCAGCATTTCAAGCACCTCGGGCAGCGGCTTCCTCTCGGCGATGATCATCGTCCCTCCTCCTGGCCGTTGGCCTTCCGGACCCCTTCCACCGCCCTCCGGAAGCGGTCCGCCTGATGTTCGGCCAGGTGCACCATGGCCACCTTGCCGGGGACGGAGCCGATGTCGCTCATGACCTGGGAGAGGCGGGCGGCCCGCCTCGAGGCCACCTCACTGCCGTAATGATGGGCGCAGTTCTCCAGGAGGCAGCCGACGAGGAGCACGCCGTCCGCCCCCTGCCGGAAGCTCCGCAGGACCTCTCCCGGCTCCACCGCCCCCGTGCAGGGGACCTCCCTCAGGAGCACGTCGTCCAAGCCCCCGTCCTCCATGGCCCTGAGGGCTGCCGGCATCCCGGACCTTGCGCAACAGTAGCAGACTATCATCCCATCCCTCCCATCCTGGTGGCCCTGACCTCCGCCCTCAGGTCGGAGGGGGGCATCTCGATGGCCATGGCCGGGCACAGGGCCACGCACAGTCCGCAGCCCTGGCAGCGTTCGACGGATACGACCACCTCCCCGTGCTCCAGGGAAGGGGCCCCGTAAGGGCACAGCCGGAGGCAGGTCAGGCACTTCGAGCACCGTTCGCGGTCCACCCGGGCCTTCGGCGTTCTGGGCACGGGGGACCGCAGCTCCCTGGCCAACGAGACCGCCGCGGCCCTGGCCGCCTGCGTCTCCGAGCCGTCGCGATGCCCGGAGAGGGCGGAGCCGCAGAGGAAGACCCCCGGGACCCCGCTGTCCCCCGGAGCGGGACCGAGGGGCCGGCGGGAGGGAGGGAGCCCGAAGACACCGAGCACCCTGTCAAGGGCCATCGGGCGATGGGAGGCGATGGTCACGACCTCGCCCGCCTCGATGAGGACCGTCTCCCCGAGGTGCTCGTCGTGGACCCTCACGCCCTCCGCGGATACCTCGGCCTCCGCCGCCCTCAGGAACGTCGCCCCTCTGGCCTGGAGGGCGCGGTACACGCCCTCGGATGATCCAGAGAATGGACTCTCCTGGGAAACGATGTACGCCTTCCTGCCCTCGGCTAAAGTCCCCTCCACCGCCCGGACGAGCGCCGGCCTGCATTCCTCGCCTCCGACCAGGAGCACCACGGAAGGCCCCTCCCCCAGTGTCTCCCTGGTCACCTCCACCTGCAGGTCGAACGCGAGCAGGGCGGCTCCGAATCTGCAGATGACCTCCCCGGCCTCCAACGTAAAGGCCCCTGGCCCTCCGAGCAGGCGGACGGGTGCATCGAGCCCGTCGGGCGACAGCGCGATGGTGACGAGCCCCTCCTTGGCGGCCTGTTCGGCCGCCGCCTCGAAGGAGTGCCCCTCCCCGAGCAGGAGGAGGCGCCCGTCCCTCGCTTCCCTTGGGATGACCGGCTCCCTTCCGTCCAACGCCCGGGCGAGGGCGAACTCGGCGGCGCTCGCCGTCCGCTGCTGGTACGGGACGACGGCCACCCGGTCGGGCGAGACCCCGGCGGACGCGGCGACCTCCTGGTACCTCCCGAGCTCGGAGGCCCTGCACCCCAGCACCAGGAGCGCCTGCTCCTTCCCTCCGAGCAGATGCAGCCTGATCTGGTCCCGGCCCGCCGGGGAACAGCAGGAGGGGAGCGCCTCCGAATGACCGACCAGGGGATGCTTCATCAGCCCGCGGTAGGCCATGAGGTTCGCCCCGTGCGAGCGGCAGATGAACACCGCCGCCCTCATCGGCTCACCCATCGCCCCCCTCCAGATAGGCGATGGCATCTCTCGCCGCGCTGATCCCGTCCTCGATGCACCTTTCTATGTCCCGCGGACCGAGGCAGCTCCCGGCGAGGAACAGCCCCCTGTCCCCACACCCCTGGTCCACCAGGTTCCCCAGCTCGTCCCGGGGGACGCCCAGCTCGGTCAGGGTGCCGTCGTCCAGGGCGGGCATGAGCCCTATCGAGAGTATGACGACGTCGAAGGCCTCGCAGCGCACCGTCCCGTCCCCGGCGTAGCGGACGGCGGGGCGGCCCTCCTCCTCGACCACCTCCGCGGGGCGGGCCCGTACCACCTGGATGCCCGAGCCCTCGAGCTCCCTGAGCAGGGCGTCCTCCCCGTCCAGCCCTCGCCAGTCCATGATGAACATCGTAATGCCGAGCGCGGGCGCCCTCTCCCTCAGGGCAAGCGCCTGCCTCAAGGAGTACTTACAGCACACCGCCGAGCACATCTGGGTTCCTGCTTTTGAGGTCCGGGAGCCCACGCACAGTACGAACGCCACCCTGCCCTTGGGCCCGAGGGCGATGGGCGAGCGCCCCTCCAGATGGGCCTCCAGCTGCATGGACGAGATCACACCTGGCACCAGGCCCCAGCCGAGCCTCGGATCGGCTGCGGGGGGGAACTCGCGGGCCCCCGTGGCCACCACGACGGCGCCCCCGCTCACGCTCAGATGCTCCTCCCCGAACAGGTCGATGGCGCCCACGGGACAGACGCTCACGCACCGTTCGCACTCCAACCCTTGCAGGGAGCGGCATAGGCCTCTGTCCAGCCGGATCCTGCCCCCTTGTTTGGCCATCGCCCCGGTGGGGCAGGCCTCCACGCATTTCCCGCAGCGGGAGCACCTCCCGCCATCGATGGCCTCCGTGGGGCGGCGGAGGGCGAAGCGATAGCGCCCGTTGCACCTCTCCACCTGTTCCAGCTCCACACCGGTTAGGACCGTGACCGCCTCGGAAGCCAGCACCTGGTCGCGCAGGCGGTGCGCCCGGCACACGTCGCACTGTCTGCAGTGGACCGAACCCTTGCACGCCAGCTCCTGCGCCCTCCCCCCGAGCGCCTCGCGCCTCTCGATGATCGTGCAGCCGATGCCCCTGCCCGCCAGCTCCGCCGCGCAGGCCAGTCCGGCGGGGCCTCCCCCCACCACGATGACCTTGGCTATCGCCCTCCCCCCTCGGGATCGACGTCTACGGCATCGAGGGGGGAGGCGCGCCCTTGAAGGTCGGGAACGGCGTCCATCGCTTGCTTGCCAGCATTGGCCAGATATTAAAACCTTTGCGGGGACCGCACCCCTTAAGTCATCGCCCCGGGATATCCCCTCGTGCGAGCGGTGGCCTTCACGGTGGACGTGGACCGGGATGTGAACCTGGCCTGCCAAGGGGATGTCTGCTCCATATCCAAGGGCGGGGGGGCGCCCCGCTTCGGGTCCTCCGCGCGGGGGCTCGAGCTGGTCCTGCAGGTGCTGGAGGAGATGGGGGTGAAAGGCACCTTCTTCTGGGAGGGCAGGACGGCGGAGGTCCTGAGCGCGCGCATGGACCTGGCCGGGATGATGCGGGGGCATGAGGTGGCCCTCCATGGGTACGACCATGAGGACTTCTCGGGCAAGGAGAGCGGGCTCCCCCTGGACCGGCAAGGGACCAAGGAGGCTCTGGACCGGGGGGAAGGGGCCTTGGAGCGCGTGTTCGGCCGGGGGCCGAGGGGCTTCCGGGCACCCTATCAGAGGACGACCGAGGCCCTCCTGGACGAGCTGCGGGAGCGTGGCTATCTCTACGATTCCTCGGAGACCGCCCCCCTGGTCGACGGCGCCGTCGGCCCATACCTTTTGGGCAATGGGCTTCCGGAGGCCCCTGTATGCTGGGCGAGGGACCGCCGGGGAAGGAGGATCGTCTCCTACCTCTGGCCGTACCACGAGGGGAAGCGGTCGATGGGGGACTACCTGGATCTGATAGAGGGGTTCCAGGAGGGGCTGCTGGTGATCGCCACGCACTCCTGGCATCTGGTGGAGAGCTATTGCGCAGGCCTCCGGCCGGAAGAGGAGGTCAGGCAGGGGACCGACGCCCTTCGAACGCTCCTCGAGGGGGCCGAGCGGGCGGGGGCGGAGCTGGTCACCATCGCCGCGCACCTGCGGAGGGCGCATGCCCTGTGATCCCTCCCATCGGCAGGCAATGATGCTGGCCTGGGACGCCCTGGCCCGGGTGCCGGACGAAAGGCTGGCCGAGGCCTCGGGAGGGGAGCTGCGAGGCCGGGAGCTGGCGCTGACGACCCTGGGACAATGGACGATGGTGGACCTGGCCGATCGCACCGTCACCACGCCTGACCTCCTGGGCGGGAGCTGGGGGCTCATCGCCCTCCACCACCTGAAAGGATGCCTCGCCTGGAAGGACGACGCGGAATGGACCTCCTATGACCAGGTGGCGGAGGGACGCCCCTTCGCCGCGGCCTTCCAGGCGAGGGGGATCGCACCCTTGGCGGACCGTTTCGGGGGGAGCCCCGGGGACCTGGTCCGCACCGTAGGGGCGCTGGGGGGAAGGCCGATGGCGCTCGGGGACGCGGCGGCGGTGCTCCATGCCTTCCCCCGCCTCAAGGTGGCGGTGGTCGTATGGCGCGGGGACGATGAGGTCTCTGGCAGGGCCGTCCTGCTTTTCGAGAGGGGAGGCGCCCGCACGCTCCCGGCAGAGGACCTTGCCGAGGCGGGGATAGCCCTGTCCCAGGCGCTGATCAGTAAAGCCCGGTGATCCTGCCGTCCTCGTCTATGTCGATCCCGAGGGCGGAGGGGCGGGACGGGAGGCCGGGGATCAGCATTATGCGCCCGCATATCGGCACCACGAAGCCCGCGCCCTGGGACACGAAGATCTCCCTCACGGTGAGTTCCCAGTCCGTAGGCGCGCCCTTCAGCTCGGGCTTGTCCGTGAGGGAAAGCTGGGTCTTGGCCATGCACACCATCATGTTCCCCAGCCCCGCCTCCTCGATGGTCCGGAGGTGCCTCTGGGCCGCGGTCTCGTACTCCACGCGCTTGGCCCCGTACATCTCGGTGGCGATCCTGCTGATCTTGTCCTTCAGGGACATCTCCACGTCGTACAGGAAGCGGAAGGCGCAGGGGTCCTTCTCCATGGCCTCGAGGACCTGGTCAGCGAGCTCGAGCCCCCCCTCCCCGCCCCTGGCGAAGACGTCGGAGAGGGCGGAGCGCACCCCCATCTCCCGGCAGTGCTCCCGCACCAGGGCGATCTCCGCCTCGGTGTCGGCGGCGAAGTGGTTTATCGCGACGACGATGGGCACCCCGAAGTGCCGGAGGTTATCGATGTGCTTGTCCAGGTTGGGAAGGCCGGCGCGGAGCGTCTCGAGGTCCTCGCATCCGACCGCCTCCAGGGGGCAGCCGCCGTGCATCTTAAGGGCCTTGATGGAGCAGACCAGGACTGCGCAGTTCGGCCGGAGGCCGTTGCTCCTGCATACGATGTCGAAGAACTTCTCTGCGCCGAGGTCGGCCCCGAAGCCGGCCTCGGTCACCACCACGTCCGCCAGCTTCAGCGCGTACTTGGTGGCGATGATGGAGCTGTTGCCGTGCGCGATGTTGGCGAACGGGAAGCCGTGGATGAAGAAGGGCTGTCCCTCCAGGGTCTGGACCAGGTTGGGGTGGATGGCGTCCTTCAGAAGGGTGGCCATGGCCCCCACGCACCCCAGCTCCTTGGCGTGGACGGGGCGGTTGTCGTACGTGTAGCCGACCAGGATCTCGCCCAGGCGCTCCTTGAGGTCGGTCATGGAGGTTGTGAGCGCCAGGATGGCGCTGATCTCCGAGGCCACCGTGATTATGAACCCGCTCTCGTGCGGGATCCCTCCCTCCTTCCGCCCCCCGAGGCCTACCACTATGTTGCGCAGCTCGCGGCAGTTCATGTCGATCGCCTTCCTCAGGAAGATGCGGGTGGGGTCTATGTTCAGCCTGTTCCCCTTGGCGATGTGGTTCTCGAGGATCGCTGACAGGAGGTTGTGCGCCGCCCCCACGGCGTGGATGTCCCCCGTGAAATGAAGATCGATGTCCCACATGGGATAGACCTGGGCGAGGCCGCCGCCCGTCGCCCCGCCCTTGAGCCCGAAGGTCGGTCCGAGGGAAGGCTCGCGGATGGCCCCCATCACCCTCCGGCCCTGCTTCCCCAGCGCCTCGACCAACCCGATGGTCGTCACCGTCTTCCCCTCCCCGGCCGGCGTGGGGGTTATCGCAGTGACCAACACCAGCCTTCCGTCCGGACAGCCCTCGTACCGCCTGAGCACCGGCAGGGGCACCTTGGCCATGTAGCGGCCGTAGGGGATCAGCTCCTCCTCTGCGATCCCGATTTGGGCGGCCACCTTTTCGATGGGAAGCGCCTTGGCCTCCTGGGCTATCTCGATGTTGCTCTTCATGCACTCCCTTTGGGACCGATATCCAGACGCGCCTTAAATGATTTACCTGAGGCCGGCAATTCTTTAATACGGCTAAGGCATCAAGAGCCCCGGGCCGGACATGGGCGCTAGGATCTTGGAGGGCAAGCAGGTCGCGGACGGGGTCAAGCGGGGCCTGAGGGAAAGGATAGCGGTGCTTGAGGCACGGGGCGTGGTCCCCGGGCTTGCCGTCATCATGGTGGGCGACGATCCCGCCTCGGCCTCCTACGTGAGTATGAAGGGCAAGGCCTGCCAGGAGCTGGGGCTGCGCTCCAGGGCGCTCCGCATGCCGGTCGACCTCCCGGAGGATGACCTGCTTAAACTGATCGACGGCCTGAACCATGACCCGGAGATCAACGGCATTCTGGTGCAGATGCCCGTGCCCAAGCACATAGACGTGGGCAAGGTCATAGCGGCCATCGATCCGGATAAGGACGTGGACGCCTTCCATCCGATCAACGTCGGTAAGATGCTCATCGGCAGCGGGGACGGCTTCCTTCCCGCCACCCCGCATGGTATCCAGGTCCTGCTCGCTGCGTACGGCATCGACGTCGCCGGGAAGCATGTGGTGATAATAGGCAGGAGCAACATAGTGGGGAAGCCCCTGGCGGCCATTCTCATGCAGAAGGGGAAGGGCGCCGACGCCACGGTCACCGTCTGCCACTCCCGGACCAGGGACCTGAGGGCGATCACCACGCAGGCGGACGTGCTGGTCTGCGCCGTCGGGAAGGCGGGCTTCGTGACCGCGGACATGGTCAGGGAGGGGGCGGTCGTGGTGGACGTCGGCTCCAACAGGATCGAGGACCCGGCCGCGCCCAGAGGCTACCGCTTCGTGGGGGACGTCGACTTCGAGGCCGTGCGGGAGAAGGCCTCGGCGATCACCCCCGTGCCCAAGGGGGTGGGGCCGATGACCATCGCCATGCTCATGTACAATACGGTGCTGGCTGCGGAGAAGGCCTTGGAGCGCCAAGGGGGGCCGAAAGTTTAAGTTACCCCTTGCCCGTTCGAGGGGACGTTATGCTGAGGGAATGTGGTGAGCACGGGTACTTTCGAGGGGACGCCTGCCCCGTCTGCGGGGAGCCGGGCAAGTTCCTGATGAGCGACCAGGAGCTGGACCAGCTGGGCCGCACCATGGCAGGGGTCCTCCGACACTTCCCGGAGCGCTTCGGGCTCGACATGGACGAGCAGGGCTTCGTCAGCATCCGGGAGTTCATAGCCGCGCTCCGGGAGAGCAACCGCCGCTACCACTGGTTAAGGCCGCATCACATCATCGCGATCATCGAGACCGATCCCAAGGGCAGGTACCAGGTGAGCAACGACCTGATGAGGGCCACCTACGGCCACTCGCTGGACCTGGAGCTAAGGCTGCCCACCGACAATATCCCGGACCGTCTTTACTACCCCGCGACCCCGGAGGAGGCGGACATCATCCTCGAGACCGGTCTCAGGCCCTCGGACCGCAAGATGGTCCACCTCTCGAAGACGTACGAGGACGCCATGAACGCCGGTAGGGTGAGGGTGGAGTCCCCGATAATCCTGAAGATCGACGCGGCGGCGGCCATCAGGGCTGGGAACGTCATCGCGCAAGCGGGAAGGACCGTATACCTGGCGCATGAGATCCCGCCAGAGTTCCTGACCCGTTCGGATGAGGAGCATGACGATCTAGAGGCGCCTTGAGCGAAGGGCGTCGCCCTCAACGCCGATATCCTCTATCCTTTAAGGGACCCTTCACAGGAAAGGATCTTCGAGGACCAATGAAAAGATGGAAAAGAATGACGGGGCGTTGGGCGAACTCAACCACCTATCGTGCCCACGATCTCCAGGACCTGGAACACAACGGTCAGGGAGAAGACCACGAGCAGTGGGACTATGGCCGAGTCCAATGTGGCCAGCACTTTCTTTGAGCCTTTGCTGGAAGCGGAGATCAGCTCCCGGGAGGAGAGGAGCATGATGAGCAGGATGGCGATGATCGCCCCGCCCGCCCCTATCCCGATAGCAGTGGTGATGGATACGGCGCTGCTGGTGGCCGCCGTAGTAATTGCACTGACAGATATCACGGACATTTAACTTACTTTACGGGCTATGTGATATAAATGGTTTTTTCAAGCGGTCTCACTTTTGATACTGTGTTTGGACTGCTTCCTCATGATCGGCGGACCGTGCCACACGTATAAATCGGCGTTCCTCGATGTTATTCCTATGTTCGAGACCGCCGATGAGCTCATGCGGCGGAAGGGGGCGATGGCCTTTGAGCGGCACGCCCTCTCCTGGACGTGGGAGGGGTTCCGGCCGTCCCTGGTGACGTATGACGTCAAGCGGAGGGAGGTCCAGGGGCTCTCCGCTCCCTTCCAGCCAGGCCAGGCGCTCGACCTTACCGTCTCCGAGGCCAGGCGCTGCGTGGGCTCCTTCGGCGACGCAGGGTACGCGCCCTGCATGCTGCGCCAGGTGGTCTCCGGCCAGTTCGACCAGTGCCCGATCTGTGCCTCCACCTGGATCCCTGTGCAGGCCTGCATCTTCGAGCCCACCTGCGACGGGGTGCACACTGAGTGCAAGGGGGGTAGCATCTGCGCCCGGGAGCATCACGTATATGCGGCGTTCTACGGGGACCTGATCAAGGTGGGGATGACCCTCTCCTCCCGCTTCATGGAAAGGGCGGTGGAGCAGGGCGCGGACGCCATAGTCAAGCTCGGCAGCTACCCCAACCGGCTGGAGGCCAGAAAGGCCGAGAACGCCCTTTCGAAGGCCTTGCACGCCACGCAATGGGTCCGGAGGACCTCCTTCCTGCGGGCCCAGGGCGCGAGGCTGGACCGGGAGGCGTACCAGGAGAGGCTCGACCGCCTCCTCTCCGCCTTAGCTGGGGTGCGGGTCGAGCCGGAGGCGGTGCAGCCCCTGAATGAGTATCCTCTCGCTCCCTTCGACCCTGCCAGCGTTTCCTTCGCCGAGGTGGCCGGGAGGCATCGCGGCGAAGTGCTGGGATGCAAGGGCAAGTGGCTCTTCTACCGTCCGCGCGCCAGCGAGGTACTGATGCTGGAGATGGCCCGGGTCCCGTCGCGCTTCATCACCCTGAACCTTGGAAACCATAATATCTCGTGACGATATCCTTCCTTCTCGTTCAATCGGTCCAAGGGATGTCAGAATGGTGCAAGTGCTCAAGCCGGAGGAGGTCACGGACAGATACGGAAGGATGTTCTGCCGTGGCGTGTACACGTTGGTGGACGAGAGGAACGGGGTGGCCCAGGTCAGGGAGGAGTGCTCGGCCAGGGGCCCGGTAGAATGGGACGCCTGCAACCGCAAGCGCGCGGGAGGGGCGATGACCAAGGTCACCGTGGAGGGCAACACCATCATCATGGACACTATCATTGGGGAGGGCGAGGTGCGCTTCGGTCCCGCCTCGAAGGACCTGGGGGGGCAGGGGTTGCGCTCCCTCATCGTCGACGGGGACAAGGTCCGCACCACGTGGGTGGGCCTTGCGGGGGCCAGCGTCGGCATCGGCGCCTGCCTCCCCCAGGGCCCGGGCACCATCTCCGCTGAGTACCAGGATGAGGTCCACATCGGTGGCGCCCACCAGGTGGAGGTCACTATCGTAACGCCCAAGCTGGTGCGCGTGATCATCGCCGTGGACGACACGGACACGAAGCAGCAGGGGGCCTCGTGGTCCATGGTGCTGAAGGTCGCCCGGGAGTGCCCCGTCGGGACGCTCCTCGAGCATAAGATCGTGCAGCTAAACCCAAACGTACCGGAGAAGACCACCAACTGCGTCTCCGTGGGGGTCAGCTTCGCGGTCAGGGAGAAGGACCTTCCAGCCCTGCTCGCCTATTTCAAGGAGGCCCTGCGGAAGAACACCTTCTCCCAGGAGACCACCATGGCCTATTTCGTCGGCCTGCGGATCCCGAAGGAACTCGAGGAGTATGGATGGAGGGCGAAGAGCGTCATCTATAACATCGGGCAGGCGATGGACGTGGCCTCCCGGAACGGGGTGGAGGTGGTGGAGATCACTGGCCGCCGGGGCACCATCGGGGCGGTGGCGGCCATAGGGTGCTTCGACCTGGGCGTGAGGGCGGCGGGCCTGCCCGAGGACTTCGAAAGTTAGATTATCACCGAGCGGATTGGTAACCTCGATGTCCAATGAGATCACCCGCATTATCGCGAACACCGCCTATCAGACCTACGAGAAGCGGCTGTTCAAGGAGGTGATGGAAGGCGCCATCCCGGAGCACGTGGCGATCATCATGGACGGCAACCGCCGCTTCGCCCAGGAGATCGGACTGGCAGTGCATGAGGGGCATGTCAAGGGCAAGGATAAGCTCGAGGAGGTGATGGAGTGGTGCCAGGAGATGGGGATCAGGGTCCTCACCGTCTTTGCCTTCTCCACCGAGAACCTCCAGCGGGACGAGGGCGAGGTCCAATGCCTGATGGACCTGTTCGAGGAGAGCTTCCTGAGGCTGGCCGAGGATGAGCGCATCCATGAGAACCGCATCAGGGTCACCGTGCTCGGGCAGCGGGAGCTGCTACCGGAGAGGGTGATCAGGGCCATCGAGGTCGCCGAGGGCAGGACCAGGGACTATGACCAGTACTTCTACAATATAGCCATCGCCTATGGCAGCCGGCAGGAGATGATAATGGCCATCAAGCGCATCGCCGCCAAGGTCAAGGAGGGGGAGCTGGCCGTGGACGATATCGACGAGAAGGTGGTGTCCAGTTTCCTCTACACCGCGGACTTCAAGGACCCCGATCTCGTGCTGCGCACCTCCGGGGAGGAACGGGTCTCCAACTTCCTCCTCTGGCAGCTCGCGTACTCCGAGCTCTACTTCACCGATGTGTACTGGCCCGGGTTCCGCAAGGTGGACTTCCTCCGGGCCATTCGCACCTATCAGGCCAGACAGCGGCGCTTCGGGAAATGACTGAGGCACAGTTTAAATAGCTCCGTGCGCGTCAGCGTGCCAGAGGACAGGTATGCGCAAAGAGGATATCATATTCCTGCACGCCCCCAGTGTCTACGACTTCCGGAAGGAGTTCCTATTCTATGGGCCAGTGAGCGACATGGTCCCGTCCACCCCGGTCTTCGAGATGTACCCCTTCGGCTTCACCACCATGGCTGCCCATCTAGCGAAGGGCGGCCACAGGGTCAGGGTCGTGAACCTGGCGAGCATGATGCTCAACGACCGCCGGCTGGACGTCGAGCGGCTGATCTCCAGGCTGAGGGCGGACGTCTTCGGCATCGATCTGCACTGGCTCCCCCATGCCCACGGGGCGCTGGAGGTGGCCAAGCTAGTCAAGCGCTATCACCCGGAGGCCAAGGTCCTCATGGGCGGGTTCTCGGCGACCTACTACCACGAGGAACTGCTGGGATATCCCCAGGTGGACATGGTCCTGAAGGGCGACTCCACCGAGGAGCCGCTCCTGCAGCTCATGCAGGCCCTGCGGGACGGCACGCCGTTGGAGCGGGTCCCTAACCTGAGCTGGAAGGAAGGCGGCGCGCACCATCACAATCCCATCACCCACGTGCCCGACACCCTGGACGACCAGGACATCGACTACGGATGGATCGTGCGCTCCGTGATCCGCCACATGGATCTGGAGGGGCACAAGCCGTTCAAGGACTGGGACAGGTATCCCATAACGATGGCCCTCTCCATCAAGGGCTGCCATCTGAACTGCACGGTCTGCGGAGGCTCATGCCAGGCAATGCGCGGGTTCCTGAACAGGCAGCGCCCGGCCTTCCGGTCCCCGGAGAAGCTGGCCCAGGATGTGTTCAACATCCAACGATACATCAAGGGCCCCACGTTCATCGTCGGGGATCCGCGCCGGGGAGGCGTGGACTATATGGAAAGATTCTTCAAAGAGGTGAAGCGGCTGGGCGTGACCAATTCCCTCATCTTCGAGTTCTTCACCCCCCCGGACGAGGAGTTCTACCGGCTGGCGAGCGCCAACACCGAGGGGTTCGCGGTGGAGATCTCCCCGGACTCCCACGACCCGGAGGTGCGCGAGGCCCTCGGCCGGAGGTATTCGAACGAGGAGCTGGAGGCATCGATCAGGAACGCGCTGAGGTACGGCGCGGAGCGGGTCGACGTCTTCTTCATGATAGGCCTGCCCAAGCAGACCAGGGAGTCGGCGGTGCGGAGCGCCGGGTACGCCAGGCACCTCTATCTTCTGGCGGACAAGGACCCCCGGCTGTGCGTGTTCATCTCCCCGCTCGCCCCGTTCCTTGACCCGGGCTCGATGGCCTTTGAGGACCCGGAGAGATACGGATACGTCTCCTTCGCCCGCACGCTGGAGGAGCACCGCGCCCGCCTGCTGGCGCCCTCGTGGAAGCATGTGCTGTCCTACGAGACCAAATGGATGACCAGGGATGACATCGCCGAGGTGAGCTACGAGGCGGCCGACGTCATCAACAGGGCGCGCTTCGAGTGCGGCCTCATAGACAAGGAGGAGTTGGAGTTCCGTTTGAGGCGCTCCGCGGAGGCCGTGGACATGATGCGGAGGGTGGACGCGACCATGGCCCTCCCCGATCCCGAAGAGCGCAGGAAGGCGTTCCAAGAGCTGCAGCGGAGGTCGGAGGAGCTTATGGAAAGCACCATCACCCACAAGCGGGAGATGGAATGGTCCGCGAAGGGGCTCCTGCGGAGCGTGCCCCGGGCCGCCTGGGCCGTCCTGAGGGGCGATTAGGGGAAGATCGGCCGGCAGCGGATGAGGTTGTTCATCCTGCGGGGGCCGAGGACCCGCATGGCCGCATCGGTGCGCCAGGCGCTTCCGAAGCACAGTTCCGCCAGTACCTTGGTGTGCGCCGCGGTCCTGAGGGGCTTGTAGACCTGCCGGCGCCATTCCCGCTCATACTCCGAGAGAGGAGTTCCATTCAGAACGTGGGCCGCAGCTGCCTTGCCGGCGACCTTGCCCACGATGCGGGCCATCGGGATCCCTCCCCCGTTGACCGCCATGACCTGGCCGGCGGCATCCCCCACTAGCATAGCCTGACCGGCCACGGTGCGCTTCACCGGCATCGCCATCGGGACCACCTTGCCCATCGGCCTTCCGGCCTGCAGCCCCTTGGAGCTCAGGAAAGCGTCGAAATACTTACTGACCGGCATCCTGGCGAACTTCCTTGACACTCCCAGTCCCACGTTCGCCCCGCCCGCCTTGGGGATCACCCATGCGTAACCGCCGGGGGCCACCGTTCCGAAGTACATCTCCGGCACCGGCTCGAACTCCCCTGCCACCTGCGCGGTGACCGCAGGGCAGAGGTCCGCGGAATGGGGCAGCCCGAAGGCCTTGGCGACGATGGAGAGGGGGCCGTCCGCGCCGACGATCACCTTGGCCCTGACGTCCAGGTCCGCTGTGTGGACCGCTCCCGCCTCCACCCTTGTGACGCGCTGCCCCGTCAGCAGTTCCGCCCCCGCGGCCGTTGCCTGGGAGACGAAGAACTGGTCCAGACGGTCACGGTAGGTGGTGTACCCGCTGAAGGGCACCTCGTACCTTGTGCCCTTGGGAGAGAAGATGCGGATAGTGTTGAACCTCAGGGAGACCAGGGCGGGGGGGACCTCGAATATGTCCTCCATGTCCCCCGCCTTTGGGAACATGGCCCTCATCTCCTGCATGCTGGGCATGAGTTCGCCGCACCGGACCGGGACTCCCACCTTCGCGCGCCTCTCGAGCATCAGCACGCTTGCCCCGGCCTCCGCCGCGAACCGGGCGGTGGTGGACCCGGCGGGTCCCGCGCCCACCACGACCACGTCGTACCTCAGTTCCTTTGCCATGCCCCTCCCCTTGCCGCGCTCAATAGTCGCGCTCGACGACCATGGTCGCCAATCTGATGAGGCCCTGCTTGTGCCCGCTGTCCTGGACCCCCTCCAGGGCCGCCAATGCCCTTTCCGCGTACCCCTTGGCCCTCTGTTTTGCCCGTTCCACCGTATCCGTCATCGCGATGAGCGCGGAGGCCTCCTCGATGTCCGCGTTCGTCTTCCGCTTCTTCCTGAAGAGCTTGGAAAGGCGCGGGCCGACCTTGGGGTCCTCCATCGCCTGGATGAGGGGTAAGGTGGCCTTCCCCTCATGGAAATCGACCATGAGGGGCTTGCCGAGCGAACCCTGCTTTCCGATGATGTCCAATATGTCGTCCACGATCTGGAAGGCCATCCCGATGTTCAGCCCATATTCGCCCATGGCGTGGATGCGGTCCGGCCCCGCCTTGGCCAGGTACGCCCCTATGCGGGCCCCGGCCATGATCGGCCTTGCGGTCTTGCCCTCAATGATCCTGAGATATACGTCCAAGGGGGCGATCTGCCCCTCCTTCTCGAACTGGACGATCTCGCTCTCAGCTATGGCGGTGCAGGCGTCCGCCACCAAGCCCACTATCTCCTCGTCGAAGAAGCCGCCGATGGCGAAGGCCTTCACGAAAAGGAAGTCCCCGCCCACCAGCGCCTGCTGCAGTCCGAACCTCTTGTACGCGGAGGGCCGTCCCCGTCTCATCTCCGACCGGTCGTTTATGTCGTCATGGATCAATGTCGCGGAATGGATCATCTCGAAGGCTGCGGCGATCTTGACCACGTCGTCCGTCTCCCTGCCCCCATTCGCCAAATAGGAGAGGAGGGTGACCCCGGGGCGCATACGCTTGCCGCCGGATGAGATCACGTACTCGCAGATCTCGGTGAGTATGGGCTGCTCCGAACGGATGCTGCGGCGGATCTCCTCCTCCACCATCTGCAGCTCGTCCTTTATAGAGGAGTCCCAGCACTCGGACATCGTTCGCTCGATATGGTAAATTTATACTTAACCGTTACTGGCTTTGGTTAGCTCTGAACGTCCAGCGTTCCCGCTTAGAAAAAAAAAGGAAAGGGGAAGGGGGTTCTCAGGCGAACAGGGCCTGTGCGGCATTCTGGCAGAGCTGGATGAAGTATTCCGGGAACACCCCTATGCCGATGACCGCCAGCACGCAGATGGCCACCGCGGCGGCCATGCCCTTGGGCAGCTTCAGCCTCTCGGACGGGGCTCCCTCGTCCAATTCGTCCACGTACATGTACTTGACCACGCGGGCGTAGTAGTACAGGGATATGGCGCTGTTGATGATACCAGCGACCGCCAGCCACACCATCCATTCCGAGCCGGCCACCGTCCCCATTATTGGGGAGGAGAACAGCACGACCTTGCTGGCGAACCCTGCCAATGGCGGGATCCCGGCCAGGGAGAACAGCAGGATGGTGATCGAGAAGGCCATGAAGTTCGATCTCTTTGCCAATCCCTTGTAGTCCGATATCCTGTCCCCTATGGCCACGGTGGCCAGGGTTGCTACCGCGATGAACGCGCCCCCCTTCATGAAGGCGTGGGTCAGGATATGGAATATCCCTCCGGTGACCGCGTACTCCGTTCCCACCGGCAGCGCCATCAGGATATAGCCCGCCTGGGCGATGCTCGAGTAGGCGAGCATCCGCTTGATGCTCGTCTGGTTCAGTGCAGCCAGGTTGCCCAAGGTCATGGTGACTATGGACAGGATGGCGACCACCACGTCCCAGTCCGCCTTGATGGCGAGCATGCCGATCAGGAAGAACTTGAACATGGCCACGAAGCCCATCTTCTTGGAGCCCGCCGCGAGCATGGCGGTGATGGTCGTGGGCGCGCCCTCGTACACATCCGGGGCCCAGGAGTGGAACGGGACCATGGCCACCTTGAAGCCGAAACCCACCATGACCATGACCAACGCCAGCCAGAGCATCTCCCTGTAGCCGTCCAGGGTGCCGACGAGGACGCCGACCTCCTGGAAGGACGTCGTCCCGGTCAGGCCGTACACCAGAGATATGCCGAACAGGGTGAAGGCCGATGAGATGCCTCCGAAGATGAAGTACTTCGTGGCCGCCTCCGCCCCCTTTATGTCCTTCTTGCGGAAGGCCACAAGGGCATACGAGGACAGGCTCGTGATCTCTATGCCGATGTAAAGCACGAAGAGGTCGGTGGATGCGGCCACCAGCATCATACCCACGGTCGCCAATAGGATCAGGGAGTAGTACTCCGCCTTATGCCGCTCGTCCTCTATGTACCTGATGGAAGCCAGGATGACGAGGAATGCCACCGTCAGGAACACCAGCATGAACAGGCCGCTGAAGTCGTCCAGGACGAGCAGTCCAGTGTCGAACACCACCCTGCCCGCGCCTTCGACGAAGTGCATGACCACCGCCAGCATGGACAGGCCCACCCCCGCGAGGGAGAACCCCGCCAGGAACCTGCTGTCCTTCACGAGGATGTTGACCGCGGGAACGGCGATGGCGAACAGCGCCAATATCAGCTCAGGATAGATCGCTGAGTAGTCCACTTAGATCCCTCCCAGTAGACCGATCACAGCGCCGAGCGCAGGCCGGATGTAGTCAAGGACCAGGGCCGGGAACATGCCGAAGAGCACGATGAACCCGGAGAGCACGGCCAGGGGCAGCGCCTCGAACCAGTACACGTCATGCAGGTGCTCGACGTCCACCTCCTTGGTCAGCGGGCCGAACAGGGTCCGCTGCATCGCCCAGATGTAGTAGCCGGCGGTGATGGCCACGCTTGTGATGGGGATCAGCAGCAGCCAACCGAAGGCATCGAAGGTCGCGGTGAAGACCGAGAATTCGGCCACGAACCCGACCATCCCGGGAAGGCCCAGGGATGCCAGGAACCCGATCATCATGAACGTGGCAGCGAACGGCATCTTGGCCGCGAGCCCACCCAGCCGGGGGATGTTCCTGGTGCCCGTCTTGTGCTGCACCACCCCGCACATCATGAAGAGGACGGCGGTGATGAGGCCGTGGGCGAACATCTGGAGCACGCCTGCGGCGATGCCCAGCTCCGTGAACGTGGCGAACCCGAGCATCACTATGCCCATGTGGCTGATGGAGGAATAGGCCACCATCTTCTTGAGGTCCTTCTGCGCCAGGCACATTATGGCCCCATAGACTATGGACAGGATGGCGAGGGCGACCATGACCCATTGCCATTCGTGGGCGCCATCGGGCAGGGCCGGGAAGGCGATGCGGATGACCCCGTAGGAGCCCATCTTAAGCAGCAGGCCGGCCAGCAGGACCGACCCCCCGGTCGGCGCCTCGACATGCGCGTCCGGAAGCCATGTATGGAACGGGAACGACGGCATCTTCACGGCGAAGCCGAAGAAGAGGGCGCCGAACACGATCACCTGGAACGTATTCCCGAAGAAGGGGGACACGGCGTTGATCGTCTCCATGCTGAAGGAATTGAACCCGTTCACGGAGGCCGCCTCGAAGTAGAGGGCGAATATCCCCAACAGCATGACGAGGCTGGCGACGTGGGTGTATATGAAGAACTTGATCGCCGCGTACCCCCTGCGGGGGCCGCCCCACACGTTGATCAGGAAGTACATCGGGATCAGCACGACCTCCCAGAAGATGTAGAACAGGAAGTAGTCCAGGGCCATGAAGACGCCCAGCACCCCCAGCTCCAGCACCAGCATCAGCCCCATGTACTGGTTGGTGCGGTGATCGATGTCCCAGGAGAAGATGATCGCCAGGAACACCAACAGAGTGGTGAGGAAGACCATCGGGACGCTGATCCCGTCCACGCCGAGGATGTACGAGATCCCGAGGGACTCGATCCAGGTGAAAGATTCCTTGAACTGATAGCCGCCCGCGGTCTGCACATACTCGGTGAGCATGAGCAGGGACAACACCAGCGGTATCGCGGAGAACACCAGCGCAGAGATCTTGGCCAGCTTGGGGTTCTTTCCCATCATGAAGGTGATCACAGCACCGATCAGCGGGAAGAGCAACAGTAGGGATAGTATCGGTAGTTCCATGGGATCACCTCAGCGCTCCTACGACATAGAGAAGGATCAGGACCACCGAGACCCCGAACAGGAGGAGGGTCGCATAGCTCTGTACGAAGCCGTTCTGGAGCTTGCGCACCGTCCCGCCCGCCCTGATCAGGAAGGCGCTGATGCCGTTCACAATGCCGTCTATGATATAGCGATCGAACTTGTCGAGCAGCAGGGAGAAGCCGTACAGGCCTGCATAGCCTATCTTGTCATAGGCCACAGGGAACTTGTAGCGGTCCAGCAGCAGCTGGTGCATGGCCTTGGGGAAGCCCTTTGCCACGACCTTCTCGGCTGAAATCTTAGGCTTGTAGAAGCTGTAGTAGGCCAGCATTATGCCTCCCACCGCGGCCACTATCGATACATAGGTCAGCGGGGAGGTGAACACCTCCTCCAGGCGCTCGCCTATGCTCAGCACGTGCGCGTGCTCATAGTAGATCGCCCCGAAGAACCCGTCCCCTATGAAGAGGGAGAAGCCTGACCCGAAGGCAAGCGCGGCCAGGATGACCAATGGGGCGAGCATGGCGATCGGCGCCTCATGATGATGCCCGTGTTCGATGGCCTGTTTGCTGCCCTCCCTGGGCTGGCCCTTGAACACCATGAACCACATGCGGAACATGTAGAAGGCGGTCATGAAGGCCGTCAGCACCCCGAGCACCCAGAGGACCATGAAGGTCAGGCCGGCGTCCCCGGCGTCGAACGTCACGGAGAGCACCTCGTCCTTGCTCCAGAAGCCGGAGAGGGGCGGGATGCCAGCGATGGACAGGCACGAGATCAGCATGGTGATGCTGGTCACCTTCATGTACTTGCCGAGCCCGCCCATCCTGCTCAGCTCCTCCGTGTCCACGTAGTGGATGACCGACCCTGCGCCTAGGAAGAGCTGCCCCTTGAAGAAGGCGTGGTTCATCAGGTGGAACAGGCCGGCCCCGAAGGCGATCGACGCCTCGATATGATAGCCTTTGTTCCATAGGAACGCCCCGGCACCCAGCCCAAGGATCATGTAGCCCAGCTGGGAGACGGTGGAGTAGGCGAGGACCCCCTTGATCTTCGGCGCGCAAAGGGCCATCGTGGCCGCGAGGAAGGCGGTGATGCCCCCTATGGCGCCGACGAAAAGGCTGACCTCCGCGCTCGTGGCGATGATCGGGAAGGCCCTTGCGACCAGGTACACACCGGCGTTGACCATGGTGGCCGCATGGATCAGGGCGGACACCGTGGTCGGACCCTCCATCGCGTCCGGCAACCAGTCGTGCAACGGGAACTGGGCGCTCTTGCCTATCGCTCCGCCGAACAGGAAGAAGGCTGCGAAGGCCATCATGGCCGGGTCGGCGGTGTCGAGCGCAGCCCACACGCTCTCGTAATTCAGCGTGTGCAGCTCGGTGAACAGGATGAAGAGGCCGATCATGAACATGACGTCCCCCACCCTGGTGACCAGGAAGGCCTTCTTGGCCGCGCGGGCCGCGGAGGGCCTCTCGAACCAGAACCCTATCAGCAGGTAGGAGCAGAGGCCTACGAGCTCCCAGAATACGAACATCTGGAAGAAGTTGTTGGCCAGCACCAGGCCGAGCATGACGCCTACGAACAGGCAGATCTCGGTGAAGTACCGGTGGCGCCTCGGCCCCTCATCGTGCATGTAGGCGGTGGAGTAGATGACCACCAGGAAGGAGATGAAGGAGACCACTATCAACATCATGGCCGCCACGCTGTCCAGGAAGATCCCCATCTCCAGGGAGTAGTCGGAGCTGAGGATGACCCATTCGAAGGAGTCCCTATAGATCCGGCCGGTGGTGAGCAGTTCGTACGCGGACCACAGCGCGATGACCATTCCAGCCCCGACCCCGAGGATGGAGACGATGCCGCCCTTGTCCTTCATCTTGCTGCCCAGGAAGCCTACGATGACGAAGGCGAGCAACGGCAGGACCGGGATCAACCAGGCATATTCCAGTATGTCCATCTTTACCACCTCAGCAGGTTAATGTCGTCCACGTCCACGGTCTTCCTCAGCTTGTTGAGGTTCAGCAGGATCGCGAGCCCTATGGTCACCTCGGCCGCGGCGATGCCGATGGAGATCAGGGCGAAGCCCTGCCCCTTGGCATCCCCGAAATAGGTCGAGAAGGCCACCAGGTTGATGTTGGCCGCGTTGAGCATGAGCTCGATGGCCATCAGCACCTGGATGGCGTTCTTCTTCAGGATGACCCCGGCCGCCCCGATGGCGAACAGGGCCGATGATACGATGAGCACGAACTCCAGCGGGATCATTCGTCGTCCTCCTGTGCAATGAACACGCCGCCAATGATGACGGAGAAGAGCATCAGGCCCAGCATGAGCACCGCCACCCAGTACTCCTTGAACAGCATGGTCCCGATCTCCACGGTCTTCAGCATCGTGTCGCCGATGTCGCCCCATTCCAGGGAGAGCACCGAGTACAGCATGAGCTCGAGAAGCAGCCCGACGATCAGCACTTTGACTATGATCTTCTGTGTGGAATCGCCCTTCCTCATGGGGACCGCCTCCTCTTGACGATATTCTGCTCGTACTCCTCGCAAGCGTCCTCCTTGCCCATCCGGCGCTTGGTGAGCATGATCCCGAAGAGGATGAGCACATTGATGGCGCCAACGTACACGAGGATCTGGATAAGGAACAGGTACTCCGCGTTCAGGAACAGGTAGAGTATTCCCACGCCGAGGAAGGTGGCCGCAAGCCACACCACGCTCCGCACTATGTCCTTGGAGATGAGCACCATCATGGCGCATCCCACGGTGAGCGCGGCGAATATTATGAAGAAGAACAGGGTTCCGTCCATCACAACACCTCCTTGATGCTTAGCGCCGATTTGGGGCATACCTCGATGCATTGCTCGCACACCACGCACTTGGTGGTGTCGAACTTGGGGCGCTTGATCGGCTTCTTGGTCTTGGGGTTCAGCTCCCCAGTCTCCGCCATCTCGATCGCCCCCGCCGGGCAGGTCTTCGCGCACCTCGAGCACGAGATGCACTTGGGGGCGTCCAGGACCACGTTGTCATGGACGTTGGGATCGTTCTTGGCGTACGTCCTCACCTCCCCGCCCTTCTTCATCTCGGACAGCAGGGCGAACTCATAGTTCACCTCGTAGCCCGGCTTGTGGGGGTACTGGAGCTTCACCGGATCGAAGATGAGGTCCGCCCTGCTATACGAGCAGAGTTCGAACTCTGGGGTGACGATCATGGCATTGACCGGGCACGTCTCGGCGCAATTGCCGCACATCATGCACCGGCCGACGTTGACCTGCGGACGCTTCGCCTTGCCCCCCGCGGGGAGCTCGACCTCGACCATCTCGATGCAGCGGTTGGGGCAGTCCCTGGCGCAGCGGGCGCAGCCTATGCATCTCTCCAGGACTATGCCCGGCCGTCCCCGATAGTTGTCGGGGTATACCAGCCTCTCCCAGGGGTACAGGACCGTGCACGGCCTGTTCTTCGTTGCCCGCACAAGGCCCTTGAACGTGACGATAAGGGACTTGAGCACGTAGCCCGTGGGCCTGAGGTGGTCCGCCTTTGTGTAGGTCCTTTCTTCGATCCTCATCAGAACACCTCCGCGACCTTGAGGGCGACTGCTATTAGCAGGTTGATCACCGCGAGGGGTAGGAGCCGCCTCCATCCGAGCTTCAGGATCTGATCGGTCCTGATCCTAACGGTGGCCGCCCTCACCCAGATGAAGAAGAAGAACACGATGAAGGTCTTCGCCAGGAACCAGGCCTCCGCCCAGATGAACTCGGGACCGGCCCATCCCCCTAGGAAGAGCATGGTGAACAGCGCGCAGAGGATGTAGGCGCGGAAGTAGTCGGAGGCCATCTTCAGGCCCCAGCGTATATCCCCATATTCAGTGGCCCACCCTTCGACCAGCTCCGCCTCGGCCTCGGGGAGGTCGAACGGGATGCGCTCGGACTCCCCTATAGCCGCGATGAAGAAGGTGAGGGCGCCGATGCACAGCGGGAATATGAGCCAGATGTTCTCCTCCTGCCAGGCCACTATTCCCACGAAAGAGAGGTCACCCGTCAATACCACCACGGAGACGACGCAGAGCAGGAGCGGGATCTCGAGGGCGATGAGCTGGGCGGCAGCCCTCATGCCGCCGATCAAGGTGTACTTGTTGTTCGAGGCCCATCCACCGACCAGGATGCTGAACGGGCCGAAGGCGAAGATGGCGATCCCCAAGAGCACCGCAAGGTTGACATCGATCACATAGAAGTTGTCAGAGAAGGGAATGCACCCGAAGAGCATGAAGGTCGAGGCGAGATAGGTGAAGATGGCCATCTCGAAGAGGGCGTGATCGGAGTCCTTGGGGACGATGTGCTCCTTCAGAACGACCTTGATCCCGTCCGCGAAGTTCTGGAAGAACCCGAGCACCCCCACCTGGGTACCGCGCCGGTCCATGAACCTCCCGAGGAACTTCCGCTCTTGCCATATGAAGCATAGGGCGAACATCATGACGGTGATCAGGTAGATCACGGCCACCAGGAGCGTTGTGACGAAATCGACGACGGGGGCGGATTGGAGCCAGTCGCCGAGGTCGCTGAGGATCCCGAGCTTGGTCCAATCAAGGATCGCAGCGATCAGGTCCATCAGCCACTGGGTGAAATCGGTCAATACGGTATAGAGGGTAGCCATTTGATCACCGGTCCGTTTCTCCTATGCACATGTCCATGACGCCCATGATGGCCGGGACGTCCGAGATCTTGAAGCCCACCAGCATCGGCGGGGAGGCGGACAGGTTCACGAAGTTCGGGGAGCGGACCTTGAGGCGGTACGGCCTCTCCGTGCCGTCGCTCACCATGTACATCAACGATTCCCCGCGCGGGTCCTCCACGCGACAGACCACGTTCCCCTTCGGCGGGCATCGCGGGACCTTGACACGGACCGGGCCGGCCGGGGCCTCCGCCAACGCCTGCCTTATGATCTTCATGCTCTCCCGCATCTCGTCCATGCGCACCCGGTACCGGGCGTATACATCCCCATCGGTGTGGGTGCATACCTCGAACTTCATATCCGCATAGGCCTCGTACGGGTCCAGCTTTCGCAGGTCCATGTCGACGCCGCTTGCCCTCAGGATCGGCCCTGTCAGCCCGAGGTTCATCGCGGTCCTGCCGTCCATCTTCCCGATGCCCAGTGTCCTCATCAGGAACGGCTCGTTCTCATCCATCAGGGCCTCGAGGTCACGGAGGCGCCTGTCGAACTCATCCAGGGTACGGTTCACATCGCGCTCATAGTTCTCCGGAAGGTCGTTCCTGACCCCCCCGATGCGACAATAGTTATAGGTCATGCGCGCGCCGCTCAGTTTGCACAGGAGGTCCAGGAACAGCTCCCTCTCCCTGATCGACCATGTCATGATAGTGTAGCTTCCCAGGTCGGTCCCGACGGCCATGAGCCAGGTGAGGTGGGAGGTGATGCGCTGCATCTCCAATGCGGCCACGCGGATGTATTTGGCCCGGTCAGGGGCCTCGACCCCGAACAGCCTCTCGGCCGTCAGGCAGTAAAGGTGGTTCCAGGAAAGGGACGAGCCGTAGCAGAGGCGGTCCGCGAGCGGGACGATCTGGGGATAGGCGCGGTTCTCCACCATCTTCTCCCAGCCCCTGTGCAGGTACCCGATGATCGGCTCGGCGGCCGTGATCGTCTCCCCTTTGAGCTTCACCCTGAGGTTCCACAGGCCGTGGTTGAATGGGTGCTGCGGCCCCATGTTGATCCACATCTCGTCCGTCATCTCAGACCCTCCTGCCAACGATGAAGTCCTTCCTCAAAGGATGGAACCTGAACTCCTCCGGAAGCATGATGCGGCGGAGGTCGGGATGCCCCTTGAATACGATCCCCATAAGGTCATAGGCCTCCCGCTCATGCCAATTGGCACCCCCCCAGAGGGGGGCGATGGAGTCCACGGTCGGATCGTCCCGAGGCAGATCCACCTGGACCTCGGCGAGGATGTGATCGGTCCATGAGGAGATGTGATAGACGACCGTGAAATGGTCCAGGTAGTCGACCGGGGTCACACAGGAGGCGTGCTCGAATGCCAGTTCGTCCCGCATGAACTTGCAGAGTTCGAAGAGCGATTCGCGGGGCGCTCGGAAGTGCAGCCTGCGCGGGGCGACCTTGAGGAGTTCCACGGAGGGGAACTTGGCCCGTATGGCGCTGGCGACCTCTTCCTCGGACCGGTCGGGCTTGTCGTAAACGATGACTTGGCTCATTATACCACCTTAATCGCCTAGGAAGCTGCCACGGTTCTCGGCGGTCAACTTTCGGTTGATCATGGTAAAGGCCTGGATCAGGGCCTCGGGGCGGGAGGGACATCCGGGGACGTACACGTCGACGGGGATGAACGTGTCCGCGCCCTGGATGACGTTGTATGCGTCATACCAGGGCCCGCCGGAGATGGTGCATTCGCCCATTGCGATGACCCACTTGGGCGCGGGCATCTGCTCGTAAAGGGTTCTCAGGATGGGACGGAGCTTTGCAGATATCCATCCGTTCAAAAGGAGTATGTCGGACTGCCTTGGCGAGGACCGGAACACGATCCCGAGCCGCTCAAGGTCGAACCGGGGGCCACCGGCCGCGGCCATCTCCAGGGCGCAGCAGGCGATCCCGAAGTGCAGAGGATAGACCGAGTTCCTCTGCCCCCATGACCATATGGGGGTGGTAAGCTTATCGACGACCTTCTTGCCCCCCGTGGCCACCGTCGCTTCGCGCAGGAACGTCTTCGTCATATCGCCGAACTGCTTGACCGTCATGGTCATGGCGTTGAACGACAGGTCTAGATCCACAATATCCTCTCCTTCTTCAATGAATAGTAGACCCCGGCGAGCATGATGATCAGGAACGATATCGCGGCTATGTTCGCGATGTCGGAGAGCTGCTCAAAGGCCATGGCCCAGACGAGGAGAAAAACGGTAAGGATGTCGAAGGCCACGAAGATTATTGCATATATGTAGAATTGAACATGGAACTGGATCTGGGCCTCTCCTATGGGCTTCTCCCCGCACTCGTAGGTGGTATCTCTCATCGCCCCCCGCGTGGTCGGCCGGAATAGCTTCCCCGTGACAACGGCGATGACGGGGACGAGCAAAGCTACCAGAGCAAATATTGCAACCGGGAAATAGTCGTCTACGAGCATTGAAGGGGGATAATGGTCCCTTTATTTATACTTTTGAGAATGTTGGGGGGCGATAATGAAGATTTTTTTAGCATGACCAGTTGGTTATATATTAACAATAATATAAATTATAAAAATCTTGCCTATGTCCGGTACTAGACATACGCGCCATCGATGTCCTTGCCCCACCCCCGGGGACGAGCGGGGCCGAGCTAGGAGGAATTCCCGCTCCAACCATCACCCGGCGCAAGGGGGCGTTGCATTCGGGGAGGCCTACCAAATCGGATTAATACGAAGGATTCGATGGACGGTCATCCGAACATGGGTGAAAATATGAGGATCGGGTTCGTAGGCGCGGGGAACATGGCCGAGGCCATGATGAAGGGGATAATATCGGCTGGAGTGGCAACGAAGGAGGACATGATCGCCAGCGAGATCGTGCCCCAGCGCAGGGACTACATCACCAGGACCCTGGGCGTACGGACCGTCTCCGACGCCATAGAGGTCGTGCGCTCCTCCGATGTGATCATCCTTGCGGTGAAGCCGCAACAGGTCGGCCCGGTGCTGGATGAGCTCAAACCTTATCTCAGCGGCGACCACCTTGTGATATCCATCGCCGCTGGGGTCAAGATATCCTTCATTGAATCCCATCTGAATTGGGGCGTGAGGGTGGTCCGGGTAATGCCCAACCAGCCCTGCTTTGTAGGGGCCTCCGCATCGGGGTTCGCCCTTGGCCGCTCGGCCAAGAAGGAGGATGGGGAGATCGTGCAGAGGATCCTGAACTCCGTGGGGGTGGCGTTCGCGTTGGACGAGAAGCTCCTGGACGCAGTCACGGGGCTCAGCGGAAGCGGGCCTGCGTACATTTATCTGGTCATCGAGGCCATGGCCGATGGTGGCGTCCTGGTCGGCCTGCCCAGGGACGTTGCGCTGCAGCTCGCGGCCCAGACCGTCATCGGCGCGGGGAAGACCTATCTTGAGATGAGGAAGCACCCCGGGGAGCTGAAGGACATGGTGGCCTCCCCCGGGGGCACGACCATCGAGGGGCTGCGCGTGCTGGAGGAGGCGGGGGTGCGAGGCGCTTTCATCGACGCCGTGGAGGCCGGGGCCAAGCGCAGCGAGGAACTGGGGAACAAGGGCTGATCACCTTTTCCTGGTGGTCCGGAGAGGGGAGCCGCACACCGGGCAGTCCGGATGAGACTCCCGGAACACCCTTCCGCAACCGGTGCACAGGTAGTTCCACCTCACCACCTTGGCGATGCCCTTCATGTTCCGCGGAATATACTCCACCTTGAGGACGGCCGCCAGGTTCTGGATCGAGTAATCGTCGGTGACAAGGGGGGCTTTGAGTTCGTAGGCCAGCGCTAGAACCTCCATGTCAGTCCGGGAGAGGCGCGAGGAGTCCCCGGTCGCCCCTGCGGCCTCCCTCACGACCGCGAGCGAGCCGGAGGTAGCCTGGGAGACCTTGAGCAGCGGGATGAGGGTCTCCGCCCTCCGGTCGCCGTATCTCCTGAGCTCCGCCAGCACGCCCTCCGTGACGAACGCCTCCCAATCCGGAGGGAGCTGCTCCAGCCCGAAGAGGCCTGACGTGTCCAATACCACCCTCATGCCAAAGGGATTGCCTAAGGCGCTAGAAAACTTTGCGCAGGGCGAGGGTTCCTCCCGTGGAGGTTAAATAGCAGCTCCTGCTAAACGGGACGTGATGCCATCAATAGTTGTGGAGCAGGGCGTGATCGATTTCATCCTCCAGACCGGACAGGACTATCGCATATGCACCTCGTGCTCCGGACCTGTCATGTTGCCCGTCGCCCTCAAGTCCCCCAAGACCAGCGACATCGTGATCGAGGTCGGGGAGAATAAGCTGTACGTTTCCAGGGTGCAGGCCAGGTACCTGCGCGCAATAACCTCGGACATGATCTACGACCCCGAGGTCGGGCTGTCCTGCCAGGCCTATCCCGGCCTATAATCCTTCAATGCCCTTTCCGCGGAGCGGGCTGCTATGCCCATCAGGTCCAGCCTCCCTTCCTCCGCCATCATGTCCCTGTAGGAAGCGTTGGTGACGACCCGCAACGGGACCGCGGTGCAGTCCTTGCCCCCGTCGCTCATTATTGATATGTCATAGGTCCCGATCGTCTTGGCCAAATGCTCGATCTCCAGCTTGTCCAGTCCGATGAGCGGCCTCAGCACGGGCAGCTCCAGGCCATGCTGTTCCGCCCTTATGTTGCCCAGGGTCTGCGAGGCCACCTGCCCCAGGGAATCGCCCATGACCATGCCCTCGGCCCCTATCCCCTTCGCCACTCCCTGCGCGGTGAGAAGCATGAGCCGCTTGCATAGCACGCACTGGTAGGCGCTCCTGCAGCCCTCTTTGATCAGGGCCTGGTTCTCCCCGTGGGGCGCGATGAGAAGGGGCATCTTCTGGCCGGTCGCCTCGCGGAGCGCCCCGGCGAGAAGCCCCGCCTTCCTCAATTGAAGGTCCCCGCAGAAGGGCCGATTGTCCATGTGGAGGAGGGCGACCTCCGCCCCCCTCTGCGCCATGAGGAAGGCCGCCACGGGGGAATCGATGCCCCCCGAGAGAAGAGCCACGAGCCTCATGCTCTCAATTATTGAGGCGCGGGATGTCCGCACCACCGGGAAGGATGCTATCCAGATCATCCTCCTCCGGATCGTCGTTCTCGATGACCAGGGAGATCAGCAGGTCGATGAGCTCCTTCATCTGCCTGACCTCCTCGCGGAGGTCCTTGATCTCCCGCGCCAGGTCGGTCTCGGACAGGGCGATCCCCTCCTTTATTCCTTGCCGGTGAGCAGGATCGTCTCCACGAAGCCGTAGTCATCGGCGATCTTGCGCGATTCGAACGCCTCGCAATGGTCGCAATAGAGCCCCTTCTCCACCCTGCGGAGATGGGAACGGCACGTCCGGCAAAGGGCCTTGACCACCCCGAAATGGGGATGTGCGGTGTTGAGCTGGATGGAGGGCCTCACCTGGATGACCTTGGCCCGGATGATATCGCTTGGCCTGTACTCCCTTCCGACGTCCTGCACGTAATCCTGGGAGATCTTGGACACGTGGATGGTCCCGTTGGTGTCGCCCGTGATGTTGCGGGGCCGCCCCTCGACCGCCACGACCTCGCAGATGGCCATGGAGGGGCGGACGTCCGTGATCTCGCAGAACACGGAGTCGCCGATGGATAGGGAGACCATCGGGTTGTTCGCCTCCACGCTCACGGTCTTGTCCGAATCGTTTACCTTGAGCTCGCCGGCGAGGGCGGAGTAAACTATGCCGCCCTCCTCATAGGTGCCTTCGGCCGGGAGGTACTCCTCCGCCACGGCCACCTCGTCACCTGGTAATACCTTTCTCCTGTCGCTCATTCCAACACACCTGCCTTGAGAATGCGAAATAGCGTGACGTCGACTTCCTTCTTCGCCTTGCTATGGAACTCGAACATATACGGGATCCCGAATTTATACCTTTTTAACGGCTCGGCGGTGTACCCAGACCTCCTGGCGAACCGCTCGACGAACGCCTCCGTCTGGCTCAGATGGAGGGAATAGATGACGGGGGCGCATCTCATGGCCGTGCTTAGGAAGGGCCTGTCGGCGCCCCTTCGCTGGGCCCCGAAGGGTGGGTTCATTATCACCGTGTCCCATGCCCCCCGGGCGTCCAGAACGTCTGATTGGATGTACTCGACCTCCACCCCCGCCCGCGCGGCGTTTGCCAGCGCCTGCGCGAGGGCCGAGAGGTCGCTGTCCAGACCGGTGACGTGCTCCGCCCCAAGGAGCGCGGCCCCGATCCCTAGGGGCCCCGCGCCGCAGCCCAGGTCCAGGACCCTCCTTCCCTGCACATCCCCCCTGGCCAGGGCCTCGAACAGCATGTCCGCGGCGATGACGGCGGGGGTAGCGTACTGCTCCAGCTCGGGCCTGGGGGAGGGGAAGGAGGGCAGGGCCTGCAGGATGATCTCCAGCTCCCTCTTCTTCATGGTCCACCGTCCTGACGGAATGCCCCCTAGCGCTTCACTGGTTCAGCCCCAGGTTCAGGAAGTCCGCGCTGGTGAGGATGCCGACTATGGCCCCCTTCCTGGAGACCAGGATGGCCTCCTCCCTTTGCAGATGGAAGGACGCCAGGTCGATCGGGGTGTCCTCGCTCAATATCGGGAAGGGGGCGTCCATTATCTCCTCGATCCGGGTGCGCATGACCTCCTCATAGGTCTTCTTGCGGGCCTTGGTCTGCTCGATCGTGTAGTCCCGGATGGCGTCGTCCGTGAGCCCGCCGACGATGCGCTCCCCGACGATCACAGGCAATTGGGTGAATCGGCCTCTCATCATCCTCTCCACGGCCTCGCCCACCGATTGGTCGGGGGTGACGAAGACCACCCCACGGGTGGCCAGGTCTCCGACGGTGAGCTGGGTCCCGGACCGCACGCCCTCGACCTTGCGGCGTCGGATGACCTCCTCGAAGGCGTTGAGGATCTTCCGAACGTTGCTGTAGGAGGGGTCGATGGTCCCCCTCTCTATCTTGGCTATGAGCGATTGGCTCACCCCCGCCAAGCTGGCCAGCTCCCTCTGGGAAAGGTTGAGGCGCTTTCTCATCTGGCGGATCTTGTCCAGGTCGGGCAATTGCGGCACCAAGGCCGTGCGGGAGGAGGTCATGTCGACTGCACCTTCGGTCATATTTCAATAGTCATTACCTGATAGATATCATTTTCCAGATCTGTATATTGAATTTAATAGGAATCATCGGGACGGTATTAGGAATTGACCATTCGATTGAGCAATGGAGCTGTTTTTCTGCATTGGGCATATATATGGCCCGATAATCGTTCTGATTTTGATAATTTTCTACGATATTCGTGAAATATTTTACGATAATAAACCGTTAACAACGGAAGGGATTTATACCACAACCTTTTTGCCCCTTTTGTAAATGGTCATTCATCTAATAGATGAAAAACAGATAGAAAATTGAGCGTTAATGATTGGATATAATAGATGTTTGTCCATTGAAAAAAGTAAAATATTGTGGCCGACCCCGGATGATCGCTCCGGGCGGGCCCATGGTCGCACGGATGGGGCTGGGAAGGGATGATGCACATGGAGGGACGGGAAAGGGCTGAACGGGGGAGAACGCCGATGACCGGCGAGAGCTATGTTGCCACAACGCCTCCGGGATGGCAGGGGCAGCTGGGTGGCTGTGGGATCGCCTCATGCATCTCCCTCGATGGGAGGACCATCCCGGGGGACAGCATCGCCCGCATGCTCACCATCATGGAGGAGAGGGAGAACGGGCTGGGCGCCGGGTTCGCCTGCTACGGCCTATTCCCCGAAAGGAAGGACCAGTACTGCCTGCAGCTCTTCTTCGATGACGAGGAGGGGAAGAGGAGCGCGGAGGAGTTCCTGGCCGGCCGATTGGACATCGTCCATGACGAGAAGGTCTTCATTAGACGGAACTCCACCGTCACGCCTCCCTACCCCATCGTGTGGCGGTTTTTCGCCAATGTGCCTGAGAGGAGGGAATGGAGGGGAGCCCTGGACCTGAGCGAGGAGGACTACATGGTCGAACTGGTTCAGTACATCAACGCGAGCGTTCCCAAGGCATTCTGCGTCTCCAGCGGCAAGGACATGGCGGTCTTCAAGGGGAACGGTTATTCCTACGAGATCGCCGACCTCTACGACATAGGAAGGTACTCGGGCACGCTGTGGCTGTCCCATTCCCGCTTCCCCACCAACTCCCCGGCCTGGTGGGCGGGGGCGCATCCCCTCTCGCTCCTGGACTGGGGGGTGTGCCACAACGGCGAGATCACCTCCTACGGGGTCAACCGCAAATTGGTGGAGATGAACGGATACAGGTGCACGGTGCTCACGGACACCGAGGTCGTCGTCTACCTGTGGGACCTTCTTGTGCGCCGGCACCGGCTGCCGGTGGAGGTGGCGGCCTTCGCAATGGCCCCCTCCCCCTATGCAGAGATCGCCCTCCTTCCGCCGGCCGAGCGCCGCTTGGCCGAATGGGTGCGCATCGCGTACCGGGAGGCGTTCCTGAACGGGCCGTTCAGCATCATCGTCGGCCGCAGCCAGCCGGAGATATCCCTCATCGCCCTTGCCGACCGCAAGAAGCTCAGGCCGATGATCGCCGGCGTGTCCCCCGACGGCGGTCTCGCCTACTGTGCCAGCGAGGAGAGCGCCATCCGGATCGTGGAGCCGGAGGCCCGCACCTGGGCGCCAGGGGCGGGGAACCCCTTCATCGCCGCGGTCGGCAAGGGGGTCCTACGCAAGGGAACCGAGCCTTCCTTCCAGGGGGTGAGGCTGTGAGCGAGGGTGCGGGCGCCGGTAAACGATTGGACCATCGCCTTCCCGAAAGGTTCGTTCCCACCATAGACCATGACCTATGTCGGGCCTGTCAGCGATGTGTAAAGGACTGCTCATATCAGGCCCTTGAGTTCAGGGGCTCGAGGGTCGTCCCTGCCGGAGGATGCGTGGCCTGTGGCCGATGCATCGCCGTATGCCCGGCCAATTGCATAGAGGTCCGCCCGGTCCCCCCACAGTTCGCCCCTCACGGGAACTGGTCGGAGAGGGCCCGCCGGGCGATCCTGGCCCAGGCCAGCTCAGGCGGGGTGCTGCTCTCGTCCTGCGGGGCGGACGATGACCGTCCGGCCATATTCGACGACCTGCTGCTGGACGCGGCCCAGGTCACCAACCCTTCCATCGACCCGCTGCGGGAGCCGGTGGAGACCGTCACCTACCTGGGAAGGCGCCCGGGAAGGCTGGATGTGCAGGATGGACGGGTGGTCGTCCGGGAGGGCGACACGCCCCTCATCCGATTGGACATGCCCCTGATGTTCGGGCATATCTCCCTGGGGTCCATCAGCTACAACGCCCAGAAGGCCATGTTCATGGCCGCCAAGGAGCTGAACATCGTGGCCGGCAGCGGGGAGGGCGGGCTTCATCCAGATCTCTACGAGTACGCGGACCGGATCTGTTCGGAGGTCGCCTCCGGCCGCTTCGGCATCAAGCCGGAGTACCTCAAGGAGGTGGCAGCGGTGGAGATCAAGATCGGCCAGGGGGCGAAGCCCGGGCACGGGGGGCACCTGCCCGGGGAGAAGGTCACCGCGATGATCTCCGAGACCAGGATGATCCCCTTAGGGACGGACGCGCTGTCCCCCTATCCCCATCATGACGTGTACAGCATAGAGGACCTCGCCCAGCTGATCTCGGTGCTCAAGGAGGCCACCGAGTACCGGACGCCGGTGGGGGTGAAGATCGCAGCCGTGCACAACGTGGGCGCGATCGCTTCCGGCGTGGTGCGGGCGGGGGCGGACTTCCTGACGGTGGATGGTTTCAAGGGGGGCACCGGGGCCGCCCCCAGGGTGATCCGGGACCATGCGGGGCTGCCCATCGAGGTCGCCATCTCGGCGGTGGACCAACGGCTTGTGCGGGAGGGGCTCCGCAACAGGGTCACGGTCTGCGCCGGGGGCGGGGTACGCTCCTCGGCGGACATGATCAAGGCGCTTGCATTGGGCGCCGATGTGGTCATGGTGTCCACCGCGGCCTTGATCGCAATGGGATGCCGGGTATGTCAGCAATGCCATCGCGGCCTATGTTCCTGGGGCATCGCCACGCAGAGGGATGACCTCGTCGCCCGCCTCGATCCCTACATCGCCTCGGCGCGCGTCGTCCACCTGTTCCATGCCTGGAACGAGGAGCTCAAAGAGGTGCTCGGGGCTATGGGCATCGATTCCGTGGAGAGCCTCGTGGGCAACAGGGACCGCTTGCGGTACCGCGGCCCGAACCCCAAGATCGCGGAGGTGATGGGGGTCAAGCATATAGGGGAGGGGTGGGGCTGATGCGGGACGCGTGCAAGCCGAAGGGGCATTCCCATGAGTGCGACTGCGGGAGGGAGTGCATGGTCATAGGGGATGGCAGGGCGGTTATTGACCTGGACCTTTCCTCGGAACGGCCGATGCACTATACCACCCTCAACTGCGCCGTGCGCAAGGCGATGCGCCAAGGGTGCGGCTCCATCGAGATCCGAGGGGTCATTGGCCAGAGGTACCTTGCAGCGACCGCCTCTGTGCCGGGCCTGCACATAGCGGTGCACGGGACCCCCGGCAATGACCTGGGGGCGTTCCTGAACGGCCCGACCATCGAGGTGTTCGGGAATGCGCAGGACATGACCGGGAACACGATGAACGCAGGCCGAATCATCGTCCACGGCAACGCCTGGGATGTGACTGGGCTAGCCGCCCGCGGGGGGCAGATCCTGGTCAAGGGCGATACCGGCTACCGGGTGGGGATCCATATGAAGGAGTTCGGGGATGTGAGACCGACGCTGGTCATCGGTGGCACGGCCAAGGACCATCTGGGCGAGTACATGGCCGGCGGGACCGCACTGGTCCTGGGCATGGGTGAGGAAGGGGTGCCGGTGGGCCGCAACCTGGGGGCAGGGATGCATGGAGGCCGTATCTTCGTTCGAGGCGAGGTGCCCCCGGACAGGCTCGGCCCGGGCGCAGCGCTTGCCCCGGTGCTCCCCAGCGACACGAGGGAGATAATGGCGCTGTTGGACGATTTCGAGAGGGCCTTCTCCGTCAAGCCCCCTAGGAGCATGGACGGGTACGTCAAGGTCGTCCCCAGCTCCAGCAGGCCCTTCTCCGGATACTACGACAAGACGAGCGTTTAGGAACCTGGTAGCCGGTTGGCAGAGCTGGTGACCATCCGCAGCTCGGGATCCTCCAGCCCGACCGGCAGGACCTTCGTTGTCAGCGCCTGCTCCAGGCCCGCCGGGTCCCTGGCCTGCAGGCGGACCATCACCCGGCGGGGGCCGGTGATCTGCAGCACTTCCTTGACCTCCTCGATGCCCTTGAGCTTGCGGAGTTCCTCCGCCATGACGCCTGGTCTGAGGTTGGCGAAGAGGACCGCATCCGCCTTGATGCCCATGCGCTCGTTGTTGACCACGGCGAAGTAGCCGAGGATGATCCCGTCGTCCTCCATGCGCCGGATGCGGTCCCTCACCGTGGAGGGGGAGCGTTTCAGCTTGGCGGCTATCTCGTTATGGGTCATCCTGCAGTCGTTGACGAGGAGCTGCAGGATGCGCCGGTTCATCGCATCGACCACGGGCATGTCGCCCTTCAAAGGGCCCCGGTTCCCATAATGATTCCGATGGAAGCACGGCAATTGAAGGGAAAAATGAAATAAAGCTGGGAATTATTGAAAAGATTGAGGGAACGGACGGAACCGGGCTCATTTCTTGAACATGGACGGGGTCTCAGGCCTGGGGGTGAAGCACGCCTCCCCCATCTCCGCGATCTGCGCGCCGGTCTCCCTCGCCGCCTCGTGGAGCGCCCTCTCCAATGCCCCCTTGAGTTCGTCAGGCGAGGCTGTGACCCGGGCGTTGAGGACGAGCTTGCCCTCGCCGGTGAGGTAGCGGCCGCCCTTCAGGCCGTCCACCTGCATGCGGTCCCCCACCAGGCTCATCTTGGCCGAGGCGGTGGGGGAGGTGAGCATGGCCTTCACGTGCCCTATGGCCTCCGGAGGGAAGGATGTTGCCACGCCACGGATGAGCGCGGTCAGGAAGGCGTTGATGTCCAGTCGGCCTTCGGCAGCGACCTTGGCATAGGCGTTGAACCAGCCCATGGAAGCCTTCTCCACCGCGAACAGCCTCTGGTCCACCTCCTTGGGCTCCTTGGTGCTCACCTGGTCGGAGAGGATGATCTCCACGATCCTGTCCAGGTTCCTGCGGTCGAGGGCGGAGCAGGGGATCACCTGAGCATCAGGGGCCTCCTGGTGCACCAAGGTCTCCGCCCTTCTGATCTGCCCCTCGTCCAGGACGTCGGTCTTGGACAGCAGGACGTACTCCGCCTCCCGCACCTGGTGGACGGGGATGAGCTTCCCCCCGCCGAGCCCGAGGCCCCCCGCTGATTCGAGGGTCTCCTCGGCCCTCGTGCCGTCCACCACGACGAAGAAGGGGGCGACCTGGAACTCGTCGGGGTACATGCTGCGCAGGGGGGCGACCACCGAGCCGAGGATGGCGGTCGAGGTGCCTATGGGCTCGGCGATGATTATGTCCGGCCGGCCCATGGAGACCAGGGTACGGGCGTTCTTGACGAACTCCCCGAAGTTGGCGCAGAAGCAGCCGCCCAGCACGTCCCTGACGTCGAAGCCGGCGTCCCTCATGTACTCCGTGTCCACCAGCACGTTGCCCTGGTCGTTGGTGATTATCGCCACGGACCGCCCATGCTTGGCCTTCAGCTCCCTGCCGAGCGCGGCGGCCAGCGTCGTCTTGCCCGCGCCCAGGTAGCCCCCCAGCACCACGAACCGGGTGGGCGTCCTCCCTCCGGACTGCATGCCCCGGGTATCGCCCCTCCGGGCTTATACGTTTCCTGGGGCTCCAATATTACAGTCCCTCGATGCGCACCGTCCGCCGCAGAAAGGCGCAGCTCTGACAGGGGATGTCGATGACGCACCTCTGCCCGGCCGGGATCCCCTTGATGGCCGCCAGGAGCGCCAGGTCCATGGGGCGGTAGGGCGCCCTCCGGCCGTTGGCCGCCAGCACGCCCTGCTCCGCCTCGGTGAGCGGCTCGGAGTCGAACCGGGACTGGGCGAAGGCCATGCACCTCTCCGCCTCCTCCCTGCTGCACTGGTCGCACCGGGTCCCGACCTTGGCCACCGGCCCGTAGAGATCGGCCAGCGGGTCCACCGAGAAGATGCCGTGGTCCTTCCCGATCGTCATGAAGACCGCGTATGGATAGGCGGCCTCTATGAGTTCCATGCGGGTCCCCCGCACCTTCTGCTCCTCCTTCACGGTCCAGAAGTCCCGTAGATGGTGGTTGAGCTGGTAGACGAGCTGGTGATAGTCGATGCCGAGGGAATCGGCCAGCTCCTGCTTGCTGATGGGCGAGGTCCTTGTTGAGCGGTAGAGCTTGGTGAGGATGCGCTTGCGCAGATCGTGGTTGACGATCGACGTATACGTCTCCGGGTCGATGTACGCCATCTCAATGCGGCAATCGGCTGTCAACGCCTCTTGATTCCGTTCTCAATTATTTAACCGTTGACGCCGCAGACTACCTGTATCGCTATCGGAGAAGGTCCCTCGACGGCATGCAGAGACATGGTGGGCGGAAAGGTCGTCTGCAAGGGGTGCGGGGCGCCCCTCAGGAAGGATTGGGAATACTGTAACAGCTGTGGGCTGCGGGCCGCGGAAGGAAGGGCGGGAGTTGCTGGTAAGAGGCCTAGGGCCCCCCGCATCCTTCCGTCCGGGGAGGGCGGGGCTCCGACGGGACCGGTGTCATCGAGCGCACCCGCCCTTCCGCCCCAGGAAAGGACGCCAAGGGCGGACGTCAAGGGCGAGAAGGGGGCGCTGCCCCGGAGGGAGCTGCTGATAGCGCTGGTGGCGATGCTCACCATGGTGCCGCTCAGCCCGTGGGTCACCACCTTCGGGGGCTTGATCGGGTGCTGCGCCCTCGAGAGCAGTGCCCTGTCCGGAAGGTACATCGCCCTCCTGGGCATCGGCGGCCTGGCCGTGCTCTTCTCCGAGCGCCTGGTGCCGGCCCTTCCGATGAGAAGGGCCGCCCTGCTCGGCGTCGGGGCGGGGGCGGTGGGATTGACCGCGATGGACATCGTGGACATAATTGGGTACAATGCCGATGCCTTCTCCTCCCTAGAAATGGCCGCACCTGGTCTGGGCATGTACATCGCCATCGCGCTCGGGGCGGGCGTGATCGTCGCTGTCCTGGTCCCTGCAAGGCATGGCAGCCCCTCCTCCCGGCGCGCGCATGCGCCCGTCAGACGAGGCTCTCCGGGTTCAGCCCTTTCAGCTCGTCGATGACGAAGCGGCCGTCCTTGCGCACCAGCCTTCCGTCGAAGTAGATCTCCCCGCCGCCCCATTCCGGGGTCTGGCACAGCACGAGGTCCCAATGGACGGTGGACCTGTTGCCGTTGTCGGCCTCCTTGTACGCGTTCCCGGGGGTGAAATGGATGGAGCCGGCGATCTTCTCGTCGAAGAGGATGTCCAGCATGGCCTTGTTGATGAACGGGTTGACGCCGATGGCGAACTCCCCGACGTACCTGGCCCCCTCATCCGTGTCCAGGATCGCGTTCATGTCCTTGGTGTTGGAGCTGGTGGCCTCGACTATCCTTCCATCCTTGAACCTCAGGACCACGTTCTCGAACACCTTCCCCTGGTACAGGGTCTTGGTGTTGTAGCTTATGGTCCCGTTGACGGAGCCCTTCACGGGGGCGGTGTAGACCTCCCCGTCCGGAATGTTCCGCTCCCCGTCGCACTTGACCACCGGGATCCCCTTGATCGAGAAGCCCAGGTCCGTGCCGGGGCCGACGATGCGCACCCTGTCCGTGCGTTCCATGAGTTCCACTAGGGGGTCCATTGCCCGGGACATCTTAGAGTAGTCGAGCGTGCAGGTGTTGAAATAGAAGTCCTCGAAGCCCTCGGTGGACATCTGGGCCTGCTGGGCCATGGAGGCGGTGGGCCAGCGCAGCACCACCCACTTCGTGTTCGGCACCCTCCAGTCGGTATGCACAGGCCCGGACCAGTGCTTCA